>Ga0187780_10000251_pt1 | contig 40534 bp, 41 predicted proteins | sample 1015_Q2_SP10_20__FD_132429 | JGI IMG/M metagenome (GOLD analysis project Ga0187780, IMG submission 132429) | Tropical peat soil microbial communities from peatlands in Department of Meta, Colombia - 1015_Q2_SP10_20_MG | ecosystem: Environmental > Terrestrial > Soil > Wetlands > Peat | place...
AAGGCGTTCATGGCAGCGCCGTAGATTTTCTCGGCGTTCGCCAATACACGCTTCTCGGCTTCGAGTCGTTCATCCTCCCCTGGTTGCAGTTTGGCATCTTCAATCTCGCGCTGTTGAAAAGTCCACAGATCCAAGAGTCGCAGTCGGTCCTGCTCGTCACGCCGGAGATCCTCGATCCGCCCGGCAATTTGCTTCCAGTGCGCAAAAGCTTGACCCAGTGTTTCGAGCTGAGTTCCGGCGTAGGCGTCGAGCAATTCGAGGCGCGCGGCTCCATCGAAAGAAACCAGCGATTCATTCTGCGCGTGAATTGTAGCCAGATACGGCGCGAGCTGACGCAGAACGGCCACCGTTGCGGGTTGGTTGTTAACGAAGACTCGTCCCTTGCCACCAGATGCGATTTCTCGCCGCAGGATTATGGAACCGTCTTCGGAATCGAGTCCGTTTTCTTCAAGGATCGGCGCTACGGTTTGAGCAGAGTTGATCTCAAATACCGCGGAGACAACGGCGCGTTCGGCTCCCTCGCGAATGATGTTGCTGGATGCTTTCGCTCCCAGAAGAAGGGCCAGCGCGTCAATCAAAATGGATTTTCCGGCTCCGGTCTCGCCGGTCAGCAGATTCAGGCCCGCAGCAAACTCTACGGCCACGTTGTCGATGACCGCATAGTTTTCGAGCCGCAGTTCGGCGAGCACCGGCAGTCCTGAGATGAAGAAGCTGAGCGCAGCATAGCATGAAAAACGTAAGGCGCCACTTCAGTTATCGGGCAACGAGGGGGGCCTGGCAAAGAACCAGCCTTCAATCCGGAAGAACTGGGTCCCGTCGTATTGCGGACGGCAGGGCCCAGTTTGGGATGAAGCGATCTCCCGTCCTAACCCGCTTTTCTCTCTGGGACGGCGCTCTCGTCATCGCAGCTGGGACAATCGATGGTGAGATCGCGATAGTGCTGGCGTAACAAGCTCTCGAAGGTCAGCCAGCGCGAACCAATCCCAGCGGGACCATCCTGAATCGTTATTTCGTCCGTCCCGGCAGGGATAATGCGTTCACTGGGCCTGCGATTTTCTTCCTCGCTGATCTGGCTGCCAATGGAATTGGCCGCTGGCGGCATTTCGTCGTCAGTTGGTGTAACGTCGTGATCGCTTCCCGTTCGGTGCTGCACAGGGCCGTTCACCCAAGCTGCGTGGTAGCGGTTCTCGTAGTCCCGCCAGCGGTCTTCCGAATGAATATCGGATTCCGCGTACGGTGGAAAACTTTCGATCTGTTTCTTGTCAAGATCGGCGGCGAAGTCGTCCTTGTGCCTGGCGCTTTGGTGAAGCTGCTGAGGAGGCACCAGAAACTTTCTGCTAGAAAGCCACCATCCGGTGTCGACAACAATGTATCGAACCTGGCCTGTGCTGTGATCAAAAATTACGTCATCAATCTTTCCCAGCTTCTCCTCATTGCGCCCGTAAACGCTGGCTCCGCGAATATCCCCATAAGGGGCTTGCTCCTCGGAAAAGCGATAGTTCTGCAGAGTACCCAGATGTGCCATAGCGGCTCCTTTGTGAGTGTCAGCCACTCGTTCAGCTGCAAAATTTCCTACAGCGCGCTTTAGATGCGATTTCCGTGAAGGCAGCCAATCTACAGTAAAAAACCTGTTAATCCACAAGGTGCCTGTGCACGACGACGCAGGTGTCTTCATCTATAATCACGAAAGATATTTCTCCTAACCAAATGCATTTGTCCTTATTGTTCACAGTCTTAGTGGGCGGCGAAATTGTCGACCTCGTGGGGGAAACTGGTGCAGTCGCCAAGGTTGTCCTGGTAATTCTTCTGGTATTCAGTGTGATCTCCTGGGCGATCATCCTTTCCAAATGGAGTTTGTTGCGGCGGGCCCGCATCCAGAGCGGACGCTTTCTGCGGGCCTTTCGCAAGGCCCAGCGCCTCACAGATATGGCGGCAGTGGCCGACCAGTTTCGCCCGAGCCCGCTGGTAGCGGTCTTTGAAGGAGGGTTCGAGGAATACCGGCGCCAGGGTGCGGTTTCCAATGGGGCGGTAAAAAATTCCACCTCCATTCAGCGGGCGATGCAGATCGCCTCTTCTGAAGAACTGACACGCTTTGAACGGAACCTGCCCTGGCTGGCCATTACCGGGGCTGTTACCCCATTTGTTGGCCTATTCGGTACGGTTTGGGGAATTATTGACGCTTTTCACGGACTGGGGACCGCGGGCGCGGCCACATTGCGGGCAGTCGCCCCTGGAATTTCCGAGGCACTCATCACCACCGCAGCCGGCTTGGTGGCCGCGATTCCGGCCGTTATTGCCTACAACCTGATTGGCAGCTCGATCCGGACCTTCGCCGCCCGCGGCGACGACTTTGCCCTCGAAATGCTCAATGCGGTGGAGCGCGCACAACCGCCACAGGCACAAACGAGTTACCGCGCGTTGGAACCGGAGGTGCGGCGTTAATGGCCTTTACCGCTGCCAATGGGCGCACACAAACCTCTCTCGCCGACATCAACATCACACCGCTGGTGGACGTAGTTCTGGTGCTGCTGATCATCTTCATGGTCACGGCCCCGGTGCTGCAATCCGGCATTGAGGTCACCGTTCCCCATACGCGAACGGTTAAGGAAATCACGGAAGAACGGCTTGTCATCAGCATCGACAAGCAACAGCGAGTCTTTCTGGGAAACAATCCCATCAATATCAACCAGATTGCGTCGCTGCTTCGGCAGAAGATTCGCGATCCTCGAAACCAGTCGATTTTTATCCGGGCGGATGAGGACGTGCCTTTCGGCGCGTTCGCCACGGTGATGGACGCAGTCAAACAATCAGGGATAACGAATGTCAGCATCGTGACCCAGCCATTGGCAAGCCATGGAAGCCAACGCTGAAATTTTTTTTGAGCATGATCGATGGGGACGCAACCTCGCGTGGTCGGTCGGGCTGCATGTGGGGGTTACCGGCGCGATCTTGCTCTACGCCGCATTTGGACCCGGCGGACATGCCTCAGCCTGGGGCGCGGGTGGCGGGGGAGATGCAATCGGGGTGACGCTGGTCAGCACAGTTCCTCTTCCGGCAAATCCGCAGCAGACGCAGAACATTGTTGCGAACGAATCCAAGGGATTAAGCCAGTCACTTCCCAAGCCGAAGGAAGAGGTACCAGAAGCCATACCAATTCCTGATAAGAACGCCAAAGCAAAGCCCAAGCCGAAAGCCACTGCCACGCAGCGCAAGCCCGAGCCTCAGCCTCAGCCAGAAGAAGAAGCCAACAACGTAGTTCCATTTGGAGAAGGTGGGCCAGTGAGCGGGCCTTACGGCGTATTCAATGCCGATGGAGCCAAGGGAGGCTTCGGGTTTACTGGTGGTGGAGGCGACTTTGGATCGCGCTACGCCTGGTACGTGCGTGTGGTGCAGCAGAAAGTCTCAGAAAACTGGCTGAAATACGAGGTGGACCCGCGCATCACCGACGCGCGCCGCGTTTACCTGACGTTCGACGTAAAGCGTGACGGCCGGCCAACAAACGTAGAGGTCGAACAGTCCAGCGGAGTGCCTTCTCTCGATCAGTCTGCGGTGCGCGCGTTGCAGCGTATCGATACGTTTGGTCCATTGCCGTCGGACTATCCGGGCAGCAAGGTTTCTGTGGAGTTCTGGTTTGATTACAAAAGATAGCTTGAAGACATCAAGGAGCGGTCTACGTTGAATTTTTTTCATTTCGTAAGTTTGGGTACGCCGAAGGGACGTCGGCGTTATTTAACTTTCTTGATGGTTCTAGCGGTGGTGGCCGTTGCACCAGCACAGGACTGGATCAAGACGGGGACTGGCCTGGGGGTGGAAAAAATCCGGCTCGCGGTCCCAGACTTCAAAGCTTCAACACAGGACCCAAAAAACGCTGATCTTCTGCGAGTGTTCAATGCCACCCTGTGGAACGATTTGGATAACGCCGGAATCTTCGAACTGGTTTCAAAGAGTTTCTACCCTGTGGAAGTCCCGGGTAATCCAGCGGAAGTGAGATTTGAGGCGTGGAACAGTCAACCGCCCAACGCTGCCATGCTCGCCTTCGGCAATCTGGGTGTTAACGGCAATAGCATGGTCGTGCAGGGCTGGCTGTACGACGTCAAAAACGCCACGTCGCCCCAGGTTTTGGGGAAGCAATACACCGACGCTCCTACGCCTGATGCCGCGCGAATCACTGCGCACAAATTCGCTGACGAAATCATTTTTCGCCTGGGCGGAGGAATTCCAGGAATCGCGGAAACGCAAATCTACTTTGTCAGCAACCGCAGCGGACATAAAGAAATCTGGGCGATGGATTACGATGGCGAGAACCAGCACCAGATCACGCATCTGAACTCGATCTCGCTCTCTCCACGCATTTCGCCGGATGGATCGCGGATGGCGTTCAGTTCGCTGACCAAGGGCGGCTGGCAAATCCTGATGTACTCCACCGACTTGAACCGCCTGGTTTCATTCCAGCATTTCGGTGGCACCAATCTCTCACCGGCCTGGTCGCCCGATGGAGGCAGGCTGGCATTTTCTTCGTCGCGCACCGGCGATCCTGAGATCTACGTCGTCGACCAATCGGGGGCAAATATAAAGCGCCTCACTGATGTGAAGGGCCCTGATGTCTCACCCGTGTGGAATCCCAAAACGGGCGGCCAGATTGCCTGGGTCAGCGGGCGCACAGGGCTTCCGCAGATCTACACGATGGAAAGTGATGGCACCAACATTCAAAGAATGACGGACGAAGGTTATGCCGTGTCGCCGACCTGGTCTCCCAATGGGCAGTTCCTTCTGTTTTCCTGGATTCGTCACTACGGTCCGGGCATTTTAGGTGGTGACGATATCTACATCATGGACATTGCGAGCAAGCGGATCGTGCAGTTGACGCACCAGGCCGGGCGCAACGATTTCCCCAGCTGGTCGCCGGATGGGCGTCATATCGTGTTTCAGTCGAACCGTTCTGGAAGCGAGCAGATTTGGACAATGCTGGCCGATGGCACGAACCAAAAACCTTTAACAGTCACGGGCGGCAATACGCAGCCGAATTGGAGTTGGAAATAGTGAGTTTTCTTTAGAGTTCGGTGTCTTGAAATGATGAATCTTGCGTACGGGCTTAATACTGGTCGAATTCGAAGCGCGCTTTTCTGCGCGTCATTCTTCAAGGGAGGAAAAGTGAAGCAGCAACAACTGAAGTGGATTACGCTTATGTTCGCGTTGAGCGCCATCATGTTTTTGGGCGCTTGTCACAAGAAAACCGCACCCCCTCCGCCGCCACCGCCGCCTTCGCCACCGGCCGCGCCTACGGCTTCGCTTACGGCCAATCCGAACAGCATTCAGAAGGGTCAATCGACCACCTTGAGTTGGGAGACCAGTAACGCAACGGACGTCAGTATCGACGGCATTGGTGCCGTGCAACCGACTGGATCCCAGCAGGTCACCCCTGCCGATTCCACGACGTACACGCTCACCGCGAAGGGGCCGGGCGGAACGCAAACGGCAACGGCGCGAGTTACTGTGACTGCGCCACCGCCTCCGCCGCCACCGCCCCCGTCGCCGAGCGAAGAGGAGTTGTTCGCGCAGAATGTAAAGGACATCTACTTCGATTACGACAAGTCCGATATTCGTCCGGACCAGCAGGCTGCGCTGCAGGGAGATATTGACTTCCTGAAGCAGCATCCGAGCCTGCAGTTTACGATCGAGGGTCACTGCGATGAACGCGGTTCGACCGAATACAACCTGGCTCTTGGTGACAGTCGTGCAAACGCCGTGAAGAACAACTTGATTCAGGGTGGTGTGGGTACCGGCAGTATCAAGACGATCAGTTACGGAAAGGAGAAGCCTTTCTGTACTGAGCATAACGAGCAGTGCTGGCAGGAGAACCGCCGCGATCACTTTGTTTACGGGAAGTAGCAGTGTGGGGTACGGGACTTCAGTGTTCCGTACCCTTATTTTATTGGTGCATCAGTTCCGCTCTATCGCGCCATCGGCGAAGACAAGTTGCGCCGCCTGCGGCAAGACATTGTGTTCCGAACGCGCTATCCTTATAAACACAGCTTCTAGAGGGCGGGAGATTTTCGCTGCTTTCACTTAAAATCTTTAGAACCTAATTGGGATAAATCATGAAAACCATCAGATACCTCGGTGTATTGGCTGTGTTAACAAGCTTCGCGGTGAGTGTGCCCGCAGCTTGGGGGGTCAGCAAGGAGATCATTCAACTACAGACGCAGGTCCAGGCTTTGCAGGACCAGATGACCCACATGCAGCAGTCGTTTGATGAACGCATGGGTGTGATGAAGAACTTGATGGACCAGAACACCGACAGCATGAACAAAGTGACGGCTGCCATGACTGCTCTTCAGAGCAGTTTGGAGAAGCTCCAGAGCGACAACGGTGGCAAGATAGACCAGCTATCCGGCCAAATTCAGGCCCTCAACGATTCTCTGGACGAGTTGAAAGCTCGCCTGGCAAAGGTTGGAAAGCAGCTCGACGACGTGCAGGCTGCCCAGCAGAACCAGGCAGCGAGTACAGCCGCCCAGCAAGCTCAACAACAGGCATTGGCCCAGGCCCCTCCTCCCGATGTGCTTTACAACAACGCCTTGCGCGACTACAACTCCGGCAATAATGATCTGGCCAAACAGGAATTCTCTGATTACATCAAGTTCTATCCCAATACCGATTTGGCGGGAAATTCATATTTTTATCTAGCTGAGATCGAGTTCAAGCAAGGTGACTATCAGGGCGCAATCAAGAATTACGATCAGGTGCTACAGAACTTCCCTACCGGTAACAAGGCTCCTTCTTCTGATCTGAAAAAGGGACTGGCTTTGATCGAACTCGGGCAAAAGGATGACGGCGTCGCCGAGCTCCGGCATGTGATTCAGCGCTATCCCCGAAGCAATGAGGCGCTCCAGGCGCGTGAAAAGCTACGCAAATTGGGCGTTGCCACGAGCGGTACGACAGCCAGGAAACAATCGGAATAACAAGCTAGCTACGAACGCGCTCTTAAGCGCGGTTATGCGCGAAGCAACCTATCTGCGGCTATGCTGCGGATGTCGCTTGGCGTGATGGGCGCGATGTTGCTTGGCATGATGATGTCGTCGTCTTGCAGCATTTAAATTCAGGCTGCAGATCAGAACCACGAGGAAAATTACAAACCAACGCTTCATGACAGCTCGCCTGGAAATATAGTAACTAACTTTCTCCCTTATATACACCAAAGATGCCTATTTCGTGAATACAACTCGCAAGGTGCCGTTGCATTACGTGCCAATTCAATTCCCAAGGATAACCCATGCCGGATGAAAAGAAGCAAAAGCGCAAGCTCAACAGCAGAAATCAGGATTGTTCGAAAGGCGCTGTCGAATCCGACCGGCAGGAGGGCGCTAACACGTCGATGCAGGGACAGCTTGGCCATCAGGATCAGGATCCCTTGATAAGATCCGCCGACAGCGACTTCCCAGAGCCGGGCGGAAATCCGGAGCACACCGGCAAACTACAGATCACGGAGAAGACCTAAGCTAAAATCGAGGGTGGTGGTGCCGTTTTGCACCACTACCCAATCCATCGCCGCGTTGCCTCAGCGGGCAAACGAGAGGTATCCTCTTCTAACTTTTGCAGGAGGGACTCAGGTGCCTTGGCGATCCTCTCCGACCGCTATCTTCTGGTTATTTTCCCTGCTCGTCATCACGGTCGCAACGAATAGCGCAGGCCAGGACATCTTCGTAACGCCGATCCCCGGGGCGCCCTTCAGTGCCGTAATCGAAGTGGAGCGTAAGCAGATTCTGCCGGATGGGGCCACAGTTGCTCTAAAGACCGTTCGCAGTATCGGCCGCGATAGCCAGGGGCGGGTTCACAACGAGAGAAGAACGCTGTTGCCGATCGCGAGTACGCAAGCCCCGCAAATTCTCAGCATCCATCTCTATGACCCGAAGACCAGAATTTCCGCTGTCCTCGATCCGGCCAACCGCACATATTGGACTAGCACTCTCAATCATCCACCCGCGACAGTCCCACCAACAGTACGCTTTGGTCTGCCGCCGGGTGACACTCTTCCACATAACGACTTCACGGCAGACGAGGATCTCGGCGTCCGTGACATGGAGGGTTTACCCGCGCACGGAGTTCGCAAGACTCAGACCGTCCCCGACGAGAGCGGTACGAATAAGGACCTGGTTGTCACGGATGAATACTGGTATTCCGATGAGCTCCGCATCAATCTGCTGATCAAACACATCGATCCGCGAACTGGAACGGTAACCATGAAAGTTTCCCGGGTGACGCGCTCCGATCCCGACCCAGCCTTCTTCGAGATACCTGAAGGCTATAAGCTGGCGCGGAAATAGCAGCGGATCAATTCACTACTGCACGATACTTCGCCAGAACATCTTCACTTGAGATCACACCTTCAAGTTTTCGCAGGTCTGCGCGGCTGACAACGGGCACAAGTGGCGTTTGATGCACATAGCGCAACGCCATGTCCAAGGGATTGTCAGGGTGAAGGTACGGGAGCTGCTGAGAAGCAAGCAGCGATCCTAACGTCGTGTCACCCTTGCCCTCGCTGACAAAACGCTGCAATACCTCACGGTTGATGCTCGTCCAGCCCGTTGGCTTCAGGCGGACCAGAAAGAGATTGGAAGCAGATCCCTGGATTTGTGCGACTGCATGGTGCACGGTTTCCTGAGAATTCAAGACAGGGGCAGGAGGAGATTTCATCGCATCTTCGACGTGCAAAGTCGTTTCTTCGCGCAATTCCTCAAGCGAGGGCAGTTCGAGGCCGTCCTGGCGAGTCAACAGGTCGAATATGGGGACAGGTTGAAAACTACGCGAAATGAAATAGGCAAAGGCGTTGGCGACGATTACCGGCACAATGATGGAATAGTCACCGCTAAGTTCGATCACCATGAACACCGAAGTCATGGGGGCGCGCAGAAATCCGGCGAACAGCACGCCCATACCAACCAGGGCATAGGTCCCGGTCGTGCCAGCGAGATGTGGATAGAAATGGCGCTCCACTCCGCCAACTGCCCCGCCTAACATCGCGCCGACGAATAGCGTCGGCGCAAACATGCCGCCCGGAGTTCCGGTAACAAACGAAAGCGTGGTCGCAAGGATCTTAAGCCCGGCAAGAATCGCGAGAATCTTCCAGGTAAATTGATCGTGCATCGCCTGATCGATGTATTCGTAACCTGCTCCCATCACTTGGGGAGCGCCCAGGTAGCCGATCAATCCGATCAGCAAGCCTGCAAGGGCGGGTTGAAGATATTGGGTTGGAGCAGGCAGGGCACGCAGAAGAGGACGCAGGTAGCCGATTGCCTTCGCGAAGACTACGGCCGCAAAACCGCCGACGATTCCGAGGACAATGTATGCCAGCAACTCCGCCGGACGGAAAACAGTCAGCGCAGGAATCCGAAAGAGTGGCTGTGCGCCGAGAAAGCCTCGTACGACTACCACGCTTGAAATTGCCGAGAGGACGACTGAACCAAGAATAGCCGTGCTCCACCGCCCGATCACTTCCTCAATCACGAACAATACTGCCGAGATCGGCGCATTGAATGCCGCTGCCAAGCCCGCTGCTGCGCCGATAGGAGCCAGGAGACGGAGCTTGTCACGCGAAAAATCCATGTGACGGCCCAAAGCCGAAGCGATGCTGGCACCGATCTGCAATGACGGATCTTCCAGGCCCAACGAGTGTCCTGAGCCGATTGCTATAGCAGCGGTAATGAATTTTCCGACCGCGGTGCGAAAAGGAATGTAGCCATTGAAAATGTAAAGGGCGGCCTTCGTCTGGTTCACACCGCTGCCGCGAACCAGCGGGAAAAGATGCACCACCAGGATCGCGGTTACCAAGCCCCCGAGGGCCGGGGCCAGCAGCACTCTTAGATTGTGTGGTTCCGGCGCCGGACCAAGGATACCAATGCCTGTCCACTCGATTGCGAGGCGAAAGCAAACGACGGCCAGCCCCGAGAAAATTCCGACAAAAACTGCAAGAATCAGGAAAAAGCGCTCTTCGCTTAAGGGGGCTGCAGCAAAGAACCACCGCTGGCCCCCTTTTGTTGGAGGGCCAACATCTTCTTGAGGCGAGAGGCCGGAAACTTCAGGAGGAATTGGCGAGAGATCGCTCATTGCTCAACTCCGGCACGGCTTTGCGCCAACAGCAACAGTGCCTGATCCTGCACCGTCCGTGGACAGTTTGTCGTCTGCTGCTCGATTTGAAGCACCAGATCCATGACCTCGTCCCCTAAGCCGCTTTCCCCCGCAGTTCCCAGCCGCCGCAGTCTCCGGTTCATTTGCACCCACTGCATCTTCAGTTGCGACAGATTATTCGATTGCTGGGGAACATTCGCTTCTGCACCGCTCGCCGGCATGCAGGTCTCCAAACGGTCTCCTGCTTGTTTTAGGACGATGTGGATGCGATCGCTTCGCTCCTGCACCGAAAGCCCGCGGCTGAAGGGGTCCTGCTGCAGGACCAGCTTGCTGGTTTGAAGCATGTCGGCAATTTGGGCGTCGTGTGGGTTGGCTTTGGTCGCGATTTCCAGATAATGCTCGGCGGTACGATACCTGCCCATTTTGAACGCCGCTTGGGCTGTGCCGGCAGCGGCCTTAGCATTGGTGTGATCCAGCTGCACGACGCGGCGATACTCGGCTAGCGCATGATCATAATCCTGAAGTTGCAGGAACAGATCCGCTGCCCGCATTGCCGATTCAGGCCGTGGCGGCAGACTCGCGGAAAGAGCCATCAGTTCGGCCTGTGCCTGCGGGCGAGCATTTAGGCGCAACAGGACCTCGACCAGCTCGAACCAGGTATTCAGCCGGTTCTGTTCAGGATCTGAGTCCCATACCCCATAAATGGCGTTGTGATAGTACTGTATGACCTTGTCGATGTGCTCCTGGCGCGCTGCCAATCTGCCGAGCGCCAAATTAACGGCACCGTTCTGCGGCGCCCTTTCCCACAAGCTGATGAGATAAGCCTCGGCTTCCTCGGTGCGGCCACTGTCTCGCAAGGTTCGAGCAAGACTCAACTCGTATTGGAAGTTGTCTGGATCGTAATCGAGCGCGGCGCGGAAATGTTCGAGCGCCAATTCGAGCTTCCCAGTTTGCTGTTCCGTCAATCCCTGACGGTACAAGTGCCGGGCCAAAGCTTTTTGTTGCTCCTGAAAACGCTTTACCAGGTGCCCCACTCCGACGAAACCCACGACCGCGAGGATCGTCAAACCTGCAAGTACTGCGGGCCTTCGACTGGTGAAAGGCTTTAACGTGAGTTCGTGCATGCGCACAGTGAACAACATCCTAAATCATCGAATGTTGTCTCTGAACAGCGCAAACTGGCGGTGTGGGCTGGATATAGATCTGCTCTCGCTGTTTCACCGGCGATCTTGGAGATTCTTATGCGATGCCTAATACCTGGTTGAAGAAGCCGACCAGGTACTTCCAAACCAGGTAGTAAATAATCAAGCCGCACGCGAAGCCAAGTGCTAATGATCCATAAGACACACTGACGGTGTCGAAGTACACTGCGCCTCCTGCTGTTAGCGTGATGATGCCCACTGCGGAACCAACCAAATAGCCCGCGGGCACTAGGAGAAATGGCAAAATCGCGCCATGCAAGCCGATGGGCAAGTGGGGCCGCGGCCGCAGCCAGAGATAGAACATGTTCCAGACACCGAACAGGCTCGGCACGACTCCCATGGGGAAGATAATCGCCCGCTCGATGGCGAATGGAACATGAAAAACAAACCGCACCACGATAAAAACCGTGAGCATCAGTAAGAGAACGATCGTAGGCACGACAATTCCCGCCATGTAAGCTCGTAAATAGGGATGTGCATTCATAAGGCCCCCTTAGTCACAAGTGGTAAAGCAACAGCAGTATGCTGTGCGGAGAGATGGCAACTCCTGCAACCAACAGAGTTGCCAGAGCCCAGTCAAACCACGGCACCGAGGAGGCGCTCTCGTCAAGACGGCGCAGCATGTGCGGCCACAAATCGCGGCTGAGCTCGGTGTTGATCGCTGGCAAAGCTTCCTTTAGCAGTGACTGAAGTTTTTCTTCATCGTTGTTCATGGTGTGACACCTAAGCGTGTTAATTCACTTCTCAATTGGCGAACCGCTCGAAAGACGCGCACCTTTACGGCGCCGGCCGAAATTCCTAATGCGTCGGCGATCTCCTTGTAGGAGAGTTCTTCAATTAACGCCAGCGTGGCTACGATGCGTAGTTTCGCCGGCAATCGGCAGAATGCCTGCTGAGTCCGCTCGCGCACATCCTTCTGTACAACCGGATCGCTTGAAGCAGGGGCGACAAACTGCTCAACAAGTGCGACCTCACGAGGCCGGGATTTCAGATGGTCAAGAGCGGCATTCGTGGCGATACGTCTCGCCCAGGCACTGAAACTCCGTTGCGGATCGAAGCGTGCGTGAGCACGGTGAATGCGCCAGAACGTTTCTATAGTCAAATCTTCAGCCGCCGCGGGGTCGCGCACAATCCGGACAACCCACCGGTAAACCTCCGTCTGATGGTCACGAAATAGTCTCTCAAATGCACCCGGGTCGCCGTTTGCGAACTGCTGTAACAGCTCGGAATCCTGTTCCAGGACCGGCATCTCAGTTCCTATATACGCTTACGATCTCTCAAGCGAAAAGGTTACAGGGAGTTCCGCAGAGATATCCTGTACACGCAACATGGCGCTTGGAAGAGGCAGGCGAGAAAAATTTTCTTACTTGGCAAGGTAATCAAAGTCATATCGCGGAAGACTCGGAGGAACCCATCGCGGAGGGACTGCGGGATTGTTGCTCCTCAGTCCGGGTTCGAACATCGGCTTTGTGCTCTTGTAATTCCTGCGGCAATCCGCTGTCGATAGCGGCGCGTACTTTCGCCATTAGAGACTCCCGGTCGCCGAAATCCTTTGGCTGTATTGGATCGTGAAAGATGACGTTCACTTCGCCAGGCTTGATCGCGAATCGGCCTTTCGGCATTACGTAATATGAGCCCGAGATGGTGACGGGAACCACGGGGACATCACACTCCATCGCTAAATAGAATGGTCCCTTCTTGAATGGCAGTAACTTGCCGTCGTAGGAGCGCTTCCCTTCTACATAAATAGTCATATTGAGTCCTCGCTGGATCACCTTACGTGCAGCGCTAACAGCGGCAATTCCCGCTTCGCGATTTCCCCGGTCGACTGGCACCAGATCGCCGATTGTCATAATGGTCCCGAGCACCGGGTAACTGAACAGCTCCTGCTTGGCCATAACGGAAGTCCGGCCAGGAATCAGCGGCAGCATCAACGGCGGATCAATGTTCGACGCATGGTTCGACATGAAGATGTAAGTTGCCGCGGGATCAAGTTTTTCTCGCCCGATCTGCCGTACACGCACTCCGGCCAGTTTCACTCCTTTCAACGCGCTCCACATGGAAGTGACGTAAAGCGCACGCACGTCGCCGGTAATCAGGGTCCAGGGGATCAGAAATATAGCGGCAAATGCGGCGATGCCCCAGAAGGTCAGCATCGCGATGGTGCGGATCACCGGGCAGCCTCGGCATGAGCCAGTGATTTCAGGCGTTGCGGCAGTTTTTCGTAAATTCCACCGAAGCCGCCGTTGGAGAGAATGGCAACTACATCCCCTGAGCGCAATTCCGACGCAACTAACTGCACGATGCCGTCTACGGTCGGCACAATCCGCGCCCGCCGGCCATGAGTTTTGATAGCTGCGGCAAGGGCGGCTAAATCCAGGCGCTCGGCTTCAGGGATTGCTTCCGATTTAAAAACATTTGCAACGACAATTTCGTCGGCCAGGGCGAGGCTTTTGGCCAAATCGTTCTGCAGTACCCGGCGGCGCATGGTATTGGAGCGCGGTTCGAGAATGGTCCATAGGCGTGAGCCCGGATATCGGGAACGAAGCGCTGTGAGTGTCCCGGCGATCGCCGTCGGATGATGGGCGAAATCGTCGATGATTGTCACTCCGCCCACAACCGCGCGAACTTCCAGGCGGCGCTTCACGCTCTTGAAGCTTCGTAGCGCCGATGCGATTTGATCTTTGGTGATGCCGTAGTTGACAGCCAAGGCCGCAGCGGCTGTAGCATTCCAGACGTTGTACTCACCTCCCACGGAGAATTCAAAGTTCGCCCACGGATGACCATCATGACTCACTGACCACGCCGTTTGCGTGGGTTCTAGATGAAGACTATGGATTTGCCAGCTTGAACCCGGTTTCGATCCGTAACGCTCAACGGTACAAAACGCCTTTGCCAAACACCGCTCGATGCTCTCTCCCGTATCAAAGCCAACGATTCGTCCGCGCTGCGGCACCAGGTTCACTAGCCTTTTGAATGCAGTCTCAACCGCATCGAGGTCCTTGTAAATATCTGCGTGATCGAACTCAACCGAGGTCAGAATCACGGCGTCAGGAAAATAGTGCATGAACTTCGGGCCTTTATCGAAAAATGCCGTATCGTACTCGTCACCTTCGAGGATGAAGTGCTTTCCTGCTCCGAGATGAAAGCTGGTGCCGAAGTTTTCGGCGATGCCTCCAATTAAGAATGACGGTTGCAATCCCGCAGTTTCAAAAATCCAGGCCAACATGGAAGTTGTAGTCGTTTTGCCGTGTGTGCCCGCGACCACGAGAACCTCTTTTCCACGGAGAAACTCGTCATGCAGAAGTTGCGGCATTGAACAGAACGGGACTTTCTGATCAAGTACATGTTCCAGCTCGACATTGCCCCGGGAAATCGCGTTTCCGACCACGACCAAATCTGGCCGTGACTGAAGGTTTTCAATGGCAAACGGTTGCGCAACCGGAATCCCGAGGCCAGCCAGAAAGTCAGACATTGGCGGATAGACCGCCAAGTCAGAACCGGTGACACGAAATCCGCGCTGCTGCAGCATGCCGGCCAGCGACGCCATTGCCGTTCCGCAAATTCCAATCAGATGAATGTGCTTCATACTCTTGCTGTAGATCTGCTAACTTGATTCAACGTTGCCGGTTCGAGAATTCTGAACCCGATTTGCGCACCCGACACCTGCAACTGCGCTCGCACACCAATCGGCAACGTAACGTTCTGTTTGGAAACGTGTCCCGAGCGGAGTCCGAATACGATCGGCACTCCGAGGTCGCCGACAACGCGCATGATTACTTCCTCCAGGGTATAGTTCTGATCCCCGCTCTGCAGGCAATCCAGCATCTCGCCGAATATGATTCCCTGCACACCATCGAACTTTCCCGCTAATCTTAATTGCATGAGCATGCGGTCAATCTGGTAGGGCTTGGTTGCCACGTCTTCCATAAAAAGAATCGTTCCAGAAGTCTGGATTTCGTACGGAGTCCCTAAAGACGCAGCCAGCATGGAAAGACATCCGCCGTACAAGATACCTTCAGCTGAACCATCAGCTAATGCTTTCACTCCCGACCGCGAGTCGAGGGGTAATGCCCAATCACCGGTCGCGGATACTGCATTCCGCCAGGAGGAAGAGTCGAAACCGTCGGCGCGAGCAAAATCTTTGGTGACCATGGGCCCATGAAAAGTGATGATACCGGTGCTGTCGGTGAAGTAAGTTAATAGCGTCGTAATATCGCTGTAGCCGGCAAAGATCTTAGGGTGCGCCCTGATTGTATTAAGGTCAACCTTGTCCAGGAGATAATTCGCACCATATCCGCCGCGCGCGCAGATGATGGCACGCACTTCAGGACGCTTGAACATCTCTTGCAGCTCTCGGACTCGCCGCTCCACCGAGCCTGCAAAATAAAGGTCCTGGTGCAAGATGGAATCGAAATAGAAAGTCTTGTATCCCAGCTTGCGCAACGCACGACACCCAACTTCCAGCAACTCAGGCTTTATATTGCTCGCCGGCGCAACGATTCCTACTGTATCTCCGGGTCGCAGAGCTGGAGGCTTGATACCGGGAGTTTGCCGAGTCGATGCCATCTTTTGCAATGTTATATGAAGAATTCTCCGCGACAGATCAACTGCGCTGTACCGCGAAGGAAGACCTGTTCTTCCCAGCGCACACTCTGCACTCCTCCGGGAGTGTGCACGCGGGCAGGGGATTCGGCTTTCTTCGCGGTTATCGCAGCAACGGCAGCCGCGCACGAGCCGGTCCCCGATGATTGAGTTTCCCCCACTCCACGCTCGAAGAAACGGGCGGCGATGTTATGCGCGTCCGCGACATTTACTAATTCAACATTTACACCGTGCCTAAAATCGTGATGGCGCGCAATTTCGGCGGCCTCCGTCTGCCATCCGGGAGCGAAATCGTTCACGAAGACCACATAGTGAGGGTTTCCCATGGAAACCGGGATGCCGCGCGCTTCTCGGAAAGCCAGCTTGATCCGCAATTCCTCCCCGACTTGCGGCTCACCCATGGCAGTCTCGAACTCATATTGGTTTTCACTGCGAGCCATAAGCGTGCAGCTCTTCAGGCCGGCGGCAGTGTGGACTACAACTTTCTCTTTGGCTTGCTCGGAACAAATGTACGCGGCTACGCAGCGGGTTCCATTGCCGGAGATCTCGGCCTCGGATCCGTCTGCATTAAATAATCGGGCGCGTACATCAGCATCCTGAGCGGGAAACAACCACTCCACCCCGTCAGCTCCAACGCCCTCATGGCGATCGCAGATTCGGCGGCTGACTCCAGCCAAATCAGATGGAGAATGGATTCCGTCAATGATAAGGAAATCGTTTCCGCAGGCGCTGGCCTTCACAAAAGGAACAATCCCTTCCGGCGCACTCATTCGGGATACACCGGGCCCAACGAAACCGCATCCTCGAGAACCGGAGACTGCTCAAGATCCTGTACAAAGTGATCGTGATCCTTGCTTCTGGCCGACAAATCAAATTGCAGACGAACGTGCTGTTTAGTTGCCGCCGAGCGCACGTTTTCCATCATTCCATGAAACGCCTCCAGCAAACGGTTGACCTCAGCTGCGATCTCGTCAACGCTCGCACCGGTGACCTCATACGTGTTGGTGGATAGCTTCAATCCGAGCTGTGCCTCAATGCTTCCCAGGAGCAACAGACAAAAAAGAATCAGCAAGGTTTCGAAGATGGCGGTTAAATAAAGCCCCCCGCCAACCGCCATTCCAATCGAGGCCACAACAAACATGGTGGCTGCCGTCGTCAGACCGATGATGAGTCCACCCTCGGCATGAATGATCGAGCCGGCGCCTATGAAACCGATACCGGGAATGATTTGGGCAGCGATTCGCGTGTGGTCGCCGATGTGCTCCGCGGCCAGTGCGTCGGAAAGAACCGTGAACATCGCGGAGCCGACGCAAATGAAAAGATTGGTGCGCAGCCCTGCTGGACGGTGTTTGGTTTCGCGCTCGAATCCGATAATGCCACCTAAAATAGCGGCAATGACCAAGCGCGCAATCGTTACGCCGACCAGCGAGTTCATCTCGGCGGAAAGGACTTCCCGAATATGGTGGACACTCGGCATATAAGCTTGTTTTGGCTGGATTTTAGCACCGAGCAAGTCCTGCCTACGCAGGTTCAGCGTGCGCAAGTTAACGTGCCTGATTACCGGCTTCGCGATGAGTCCAGTAAATTGTTGCCGGAGACTGTCCGCCGGTCTGGATGACAACGACGGAGGTCAGGTCCCGGTGTTGGACGTGGGTTGCGACCGCATCCTCGTCGATCGTGATTGCGTAATCGGCAAGTTTCCGCGGATCGGCCAATGCGCGTTCCCACAAGCCCTCCGGATCGGAAGGCGTCTTCCAGGGTCGATGATTGCCTTCGTTGATTGTGCGCCGCAGTGGGATCCCTGCTTCCTGTAGTGCACCAACGTGATCGCCGAGGTACATCAGCAGGCTGGAATCGTGAGGCAGCTTCAACAGATTCGAGGCCAGAGCGTTATCCAAGGCGATCCGTGAGCGTGAGTTGATCCAGGCTTCCCGGTAGCATATCGGCTGTGCCTTCCAGACCCCGCCGTAGCTCACGCCGGCGACCACAAGAGCGCAGAGGAAGATTGCCGCTTGAACTGATCGTTGTGGAATGCGAACCCAGAAGAAATACATGATTACGGCAATCGCCACGGCAAAGCCCGGAAGCAACTCAAGGCCGAAGCGAACGTTGTAATAGCCGAAGGGCCACCAATTCGGGAGATAGACAGGTACGCTGCCATAGGCCACGGACAAGGTGTAGAAGACGATCGGAACACCTACTAACAGAAGTGGCCACAGGTTCCTTCTCAAGGCGATGATGATGATCAGCGCAATGACCAACGACCCGACCCAGAATTTTTGCAGCCGGCCTTCGGCAATATTGTCTTCCGCAGCTTTGAGAAAGTAACTGAATGAAACTGAAAGGTTGTGCCACCCGGGGTGCGGCGAAGAAGCGGACAGCGCGGTCTTCTTTTGCTCGATTGCCCGCGCCGAGTACGGACCGTTGGCAAATTCCAGGGAATTACGATAAATGATCGCATTATAGGCTAGCCATATCAGGGGTCCCGTTACTGCCAGCAAAACAAATTTGGCGAGGTTAAGCCGAACTTTTGTTGGCTTCGAAACAATAACGACCGCGGTTGTAGCCAGACAGAGTATGCCGGAGAGGAACCATCCGTCGTAGCGTGTGAGGCAAGCGCCTAGAACACACCATCCGCACTTGATCAGTGAATTGGCGCTGCCAGCGGCATCTTCAAACGTTGAACCGCGCGACACCGCGCTCCTCGCAAACCGGCTGAAGTGCACGAGGGACCAGATGAAGAAAGCAAGGTATAAGACCTCCGTCATTGCCGTAGTTTGCATGTAAAGAAGGTTGGGATTTGCCGCGAAGATCAGTGCCGCGAGCCAGGCCGCGGCTCTTCCTGCAAAGTCCGGTTGTCCGTCGGAACTCAGGGCGCTGCGAACCAGGAGAAATACTCCTGCGGTCCCCAATACGTAAGCGCACATCGAGGGAATCGATCCTCCAATTCCCGTCTGCCAGGCTGCATTCGAAAAGAGAAACGGGATTATGCACAGGTGCGGAAGGGGCAACCACACCGTACCGAGCTGCAGCAGACCAGGAGTACGCGAGTCAATCACCCGGCGAGCAATGTTAATGTGGGCAACCGCGTCGCCGTAGAGCAGAAGGTCGCCATGGCGGAAGTAGAAGAGAAAGGAAAAGAGAGACGCGGCAGCGGCTAGCTGCGACACAAGGGTGACCTCACGGTCCCAGCCCGCGGTTCGCTGGATGCTCATTCCAGGTGGGTCAGTTCGCGGAACACTTCGAAACGGCCATCGATTTCATCGCGCGTGAGCTCCTGCAGCCGCTCGGTGCCGAAACGCTCAACCGCAAAGGACCCCATCACGCCGCCATAAAACAGTGCACGCTTCAAAACCTCACGATTGATCTCCTCCTGCGAAGCGAGATAGCCCATAAACCCTCCGGCAAAGGAGTCGCCGGCGCCAGTCGGGTCTTTCACTTCTTCGATCGGCAAGGCGGGAGCGCGGAAGGGATGCTTTCCGATTCCAAAGGCTCCTTCACGAAAGAAAATCGTCGCACCGTACTCGCCGTGCTTGATGACGAGCGCTTGCGGTCCCATGGCCAGCACTTTGTGCGCGGCGCGGGGCAAGTTTTTTTCGCCGGCTAACATCTTGGCTTCCGTGTCATTGATCAAAAGCACGTTGATGAGCTTCAGAGTTTGGAGCAGCTGCGGCCGGGTCCCGTTGATCCAGAAGTTCATTGTGTCGCCGCCGGTGAACTGGACGCCGTTCAACTCGTGGCGAACTGTGGCCTGCAATGCTGGATGAATGTTTCCCAGGAAAAGGAATTTCGAATCCATGTATTCGCGCGGAATGCGGGGTTGGAAGTTTTCGAATACGTTGAGGTCGGTAAAATCGGTCTTCGCCTCGTTCAGGTTTTCCAAATATTGGCCGCCCCACCGAAAGGTCTTGCCCTTGACGTGCTCGATGCCCCTGGTGTCGATCTTTCGCTTCCAGAAAACATCCTCATGTTCCCTACTAAAATCATCGCCTACGACGGCAACGATGCGAACATCAGTGAAGTAGCTGGCCGCGAGAGAGAAATACGTGCATGAGCCACCCAGAATATCGGTGGCACGACCGGACGGTGTGTGGATCGAATCAAAGGCAATGGAACCTACGGCAAGAATGCTCATCGTTTGTCGTTAGTCTCCCGTTTTAAGCTCACCGCAGATATTTCCCCAGGATAAGCTTCAGCTTCTCGCGGGTAGCAGGAGGAATTTTATCGCGCTCGGTAATGATGGCGTGGGCCAGGGCCGAACTGCACTTGCAAGCGCGTCCGGTAGGCATAACCGCCACGCTCTCCTGCACCACCCGACACGCGTTCTCGGCATTCTTGATCAGCACCGTCACAATCTGATCCACGGTAACGGACTCATGATGCGGGTGCCAGCAGTCATAGTCGGTGACCATGGCAACCGTGAGGTAGCAGATTTCTGCCTCGCGGGCCAACTTGGCTTCCTGAAGATTGGTCATGCCGATGACGTCCATGCCCCAAGTGCGGTAAAGATTCGATTCGGCCTTGGTTGAGAACTGCGGACCCTCCATGCAGAGATAGGTCCCGCCGCGCTTGGCAGTGATACCAGCTCTTGCGCACGCCGCCTGGACCACTTTGGCCAGCTCAGGACAAACCGGATCGGCAAAAGAGACGTGAGCAACCACACCTTCGCCGAAAAACGTATCCACGCGATGACGGGTACGATCGAAGAACTGGTCGGGAATAACAAAATCTAACGGCTTGTGTTCTTCCTTGAGCGATCCTACCGCGGAGAGAGAAACGATGCGCTCAACGCCGAGCTGCTTGAATCCGTAGATATTGGCGCGGAAATTCAACTCTGTCGGCAGGATGCGGTGTCCTCGACCGTGGCGCGCCAGAAATGCGACTTTACGATTTTCCAGGGTTCCCAACACATATGCATCAGAAGGATCGCCGAAGGGGGTGCGCTCGTGGACTTCCTCCACGTTGCTCAAGCCGGGCATGGAATACAGGCCACTGCCACCGATAATGCCAATTTCCGCTTGCGCCAAACTTTCCTCCGAACTGTGCCAGTTGCAAATTGCAAATTATACCGAAGGGTGGGTTCGGGATCAGCGATTCACCGCCGCGGCTTTCAATCCCAGCAGCTCCCGTTCCAGCCGATCGGTGGTTGGTTGATCGAGGCTTTCAGTGATCAAGGCCGTGTCGTTTTGTACCGTGATCACCACGGGGCCTTGTTCGGTGAGCCAGGTATGAGAGCCGGTCAAGGTTTCGACGTTCTGAAGATCCAAGGCCCTGCTTGCGTCCTCAGTTTGATGGATGTAGTTGTAACGTTTGGCGAGCGCCTTGGCATAAATCGCAGCAAAGCTGGCTGCGCTCTCCGCATTCGACCAGCGCGAAACATAAAGCAGCGCAAGCGGTGCGGATGCGTCTCCTTTCGGTCGACCGGCGTAGTAATAGCCGCCGCGCCAGTGCGGATAAATATCACGGGAGACGTCTGGACCGGCATACTGATCGACCAGAATCGCCACGTCGAACTCGCCCATCGCGCCGACATCAAAGCGATCGTAGTTTTTGAAGTCCTCGCTGAAATCAGGCAGCCGCATAGGTTGCAGCTGTTCATGCGACAGATAGGTCTTCGGCTCCATGATTTGCCGAGTCGAGTGGGGAGGGTCGCCGAGCGCGCCGGCGAAAGCCTTGTCCTTGCCACCGCTGCGAAGCAGCTCGGCTTCGAAATCAATGCCGTAACGATAGGGGAAGGTCAGCGCTTCTTTCAAAAACAGCGGGGCATTCTGGAAGGCGGGTGAATCATCCGTGCCCACTAACATGCCTTCCTTCATCGCATTCGCTAACTGCGGAGAACTCAAAAGAGACTGCCCTGTGGGCGCGAGCATATAGTCCACCAGCACTATCATGGCCTGCCCTTCCACAACCGCCTGCCTCGCTTCGCTCAGTTCGTCCTTTTCCAAATCCTCGGGGGTAAGATTCTTCTTCTCATCCAAGTTCACATCGCCAGCTTTCATCCATTTCTCCAGTCCGAACGATTGATCTTGTAGAGCATGGGTGAGTTCGTGCGCCATGACGGGGCGTTGCTGTTCAGGCCCGATCCAGTCAAGCAGGTTCACGGTCTCAGTTTTCGGGTCGTAATATCCAGCTACCTGCTCGCGAAGCAGCTTCACCAGAAAGTCCTGAAGATTGAAGTCGGGCGGCAGCAGGCCGAACTTCTTCAGCACCGACTCTGATCGGCGCAAGCGCTGGGCGTCGTTGTCTTCGGCCATTGTCTTCTCAAGGTAGGCCACAACTTCATCCCGGGTGGTGAGCTTGCGCTTGACTTCGTGTTTGATGGGCAGGTTGGTATCTTTACTGGCGAATTTCAGAATCTCGTCTATGTCGCGGAAGAGCTGTTCGGCCTCCTTGGGCGAGATCTTTGTACCGACAGCATCCCCAATATCGGACTTCTGATTTCCTGAACCTGGCGGTCCCGTGCCCTGATTAATGGATGGCGGAGGCGAGATTTTGTTTGGTGCCGACTGAGTCTGCGCCGCCAAAAGCGCGCCCAGCAGCAACAACAGGCTAATCATCCTGCAGACGTGGAGGATTGTTGTCTTTAACTTCTTTGGCATATTCGTCTGTTTTGTCTGACACTCTCTTTCAAAATACGGGAAAGCACACCCGAGAGAACCGGCCACTGCTCAAGCAGCGAGCCTTTATTGATCCGTACACCGGCCGGAAAAAGGTCATTGTACTTTCGAGTATTGTTGCACGTTTGTAGAAGACTTCGGTTCCCCAACGAGATACGCGGCTAAGCGGAATCACTGTCCGGATTACCTGTTGACAACGATTTTGGTTCTGATAAAGTCCATCGACATCGTACGAAGGCCACTTCGGCGATTCAAGAAAGCAGCGGCCACCCTCGTTATTGCGAGCTTTACTTACGCGTTTTCACGCGCCCTTCGGTGGTCAGTAATCGGCGTGCCACCGCGTTGGTTCTAAGCTTGAACCTTTGCTAGACGGTAGGTCTTCCAGTCGCAAAAGCGACAGTTGGAAGGATCAGCTAGCCCTCCAGGGTTTGTGGGTTGCGAAAACCGATGCTACCGCTGTGCGCGATCGCGTCTCGCCAGGTTCAAGCGAATTTCAGGTCCGAAGGAGGACTCGTGGGCAGGACGATAAAACTCGCTTCGATCTTAGGTCTGGCGATTCTTTTTTTCGCTGGAGTCGCATTTACTCAAAACTATGGTGGCAGTAACGGAGCTGGCAGGCATCGCCGAGGTGACCGTTCCCCGGCCAACGGACCTTATCCGGTCGCCGCCGGGGTGGTTGACCCTGGAGTTCAGACCGACAACCGGAACGCAGGTGGCACACTCATTGACCCGGCGAACGACCCCAATGGCTTCACTTCGTTTTTTAGCGACGGTCTCGCTCGCTTTCAGGAGGTTGAGTCAGTCTCAGGCGGGGCGAACAACGGCCTGGGACCTCGCTTCAACTTGAACCAATGCTCGGGATGCCATGCGCAGCCTGCGATTGGCGGGAGCAGCGCGGCGAGCAACCCACAATTTCAGGCGATCAGCGACGGCATGGTCAGCGGGACTACCAACAGCATACCCTCGTTCATCGCAGCCGATGGTCCAACGCGTGAAGTACGCTTTCCATTTTTCTTCAACAGCAACGGTTCGCCGAACCTGAACAGTCCCAATGGCGGAGTAGAAGACGTGTTCACGGTTTCCGGACGGCCAGATGCCGGCAGCTGCAATGTTTCGCAGCCGAACTTCGCTGCTGCGCAAGCGGCGAACAACATCATCTTCCGCATACCGACGCCAACCTTCGGCGCGGGGTTGATTGAGAACCTTGACGATTCCACGTTATTGAAGAACCAGGCGGCCAATCTGCAAAACAACTTTGGCGTGGCGGGCACTTTCAACCACAATGGCAACGATGGCACGATCAGCCGTTTCGGGTGGAAGGCGCAGAACAAGTCTCTGCAGATTTTCGCAGGCGAGGCTTACAACGTAGAGATGGGCATCAGCAATATGCTGTTTCCCCAGGAGCGCCCACTTCCCGGCGAAGAGCAGGGAGTGGGGTTGCCGCCAAACTGCATGAACCTTAGTGGCAAAGGTTATCCCGAGGATACATCGAATCCCAACGCATCCCCGAATGCAGCGGTCCTCGATGATGTTTCAGCCTTTGCCAATTTCATGCGATTTCTGGCTCCGCCGCAACCGGGTGCGGTGGTGTTGAATGGACAAGCAGTCAGCTCAACATCCATTAGCAACGGCAGCGCCCTCTTCCGGTCCATCGGCTGCGCAACCTGCCACAATCCAAGCCCGGGAACAACGCAAGCCTCGAACTTTGTTCCGGCACTGAGCAATGTTCCGGTGCTTGCATACTCCGATCTGGAAATCCATCATATGGGATCGGGCCTCGCGGATAACGTTTCGCAAGGTGGTGCAGGAGGCGACCAGTTCCGCACAGCTCCATTGTGGGGGTTGGGGCAGCGGGTTTACTTTTTGCACGATGGCCGCACCAGCAACCTGGTCACGGCAATTCAGGCCCACGCCAGTCATGGCAGTGAGGCTACTGGTGTGGAACAAAACTTCTTCGCACTCACTCCCAGGCAGCAACAGGATCTGTTGAACTTCCTGCGCTCCCTGTGAGGCTTTCTAAGGGCTGGCGGGACACGGGACGTCTCGCCAGCTGGTCTTTCCAGCAGCTAACCGGCCGCTGGCTTAATCCATGGATAAGAAAAATGTCATTTAAATTTCGACCTTCCGCCGTTGTTTGTTTACTCCTCTTATTGCTGAGTTGGATTCGCACGGGCCAAGCCCAGAACGGTACGGAGCGCAGCGGCGATTTGTCCAATGCCGCGCGACCAGTCACGAAAGTTCCGAGCGGGGTCATTCTGGTAAAGGGAGCATGGTCGGCATCCAGTGATTCCTCAACTCCTCTACCGGAAGGAGGGACGTTGATCAATGGCGTCTTTGAGAACGCTTATTTTGGACTCCGCTATGCTTTACCGAAAAACTGGGTAGAAGAATATAAAGGCCCGCCGCCGTCAGATAGCGGCCGTTACGTACTGGCGCAATTGCAGGCGGACGAAAGATCCGAAGCAGCCCACATTCTGATTACCGCGCAGGACACGTTCTTCAGCCAATCGCCGGCTAGTGACGCGATCGAACTTGCGGCTTATGAGAAAGATAACTTGCAATCTGACTACAAGCTTCAACGGCCAATCACGCAGACGAAAATAGCGGGCCGGTTATTTACGTTTTTCGCGTATGAATCGCCAGTAGCGCAATTACATTGGTATGTGCTGGGAACTGACATTCGCTGCCACACTCTCGAGTTCGTGATTACCGGCCGCGATCCAAACCTACTCGAAAACCTGATGCTTGCAATGAACAGAATGGAGCTATCCGCTGGCGCCAGCCCGGCTGCGAGTCGCGGCGCCAGTGTGTTTCCGGTCTGCATCAAGGGCTATGCGGAGACTGATCAGCTAATCAGGCGAGCAGACCCGGTTTTCACAGAGCATAGATTTAATCCGGTCCCGGTCCGCATCATCATTGACCGAGAGGGCAAGATAAAACACATTCACTTTCTCAGCGCATTTCCGGACCAGGAGCAGGCGATCGGTGATGCCCTCAGACGATGGAAATTCAAGCCCTATCTAAGCCATGGCCACCCTGTTGAGGTCGAAACGGGTGTGATGTTTGGGCACGGCAAAGACATCGGGCCAGATCACGAAACCAGTCCGGCAGTCGATTGAATCGTATGGGTTCGGGGTGCAGCTTTAATGATTGGGGTGCACCCGTATTGCTTTACTTCTTCTTAGCGGCGGCAGCATTAGCCGCCTCAGCGGCAGCTTTCAGCTCCTGATTCACCTGCACCAACAGTTGCCGCGCTTTTTCGGCGTGGCCCTTCATGTCGTAATGGTTGTCTTTCTGTGCTACCGCGATCTCATTGTTGGCTTCCACGACGTGGTGCTGCGCCGCCGCTAAATGCGGGTGTCTGTTGGGGTCAATGTCAACCACCGGTTCCTGGGCCAAAGTTATGCCGCAAAACAGGACTACGGCCAACCCGGCGACGAAGGCTTGAAGCTTCTTGCTCATTCTTTCTTCCTCCGGAGCTGATTTTGGGTAAGAGTGTACCATCACCTTTTCTACAATGGCATCAAGCTTGATACCCACTCAGAAGTACATACCAGGCGGAATCTCATCAGGATTTCAATATCATGGGCGCAAGGAGACCCCACGCGTATGATCCACAAATTCTGGTGCATCTGCGTTGTCTTGATCGCTGTCGCCGCCGCGTCCAGCGAGAACAAAATACTGGGCGAAGTCGAATTGCAAGGCGCAAGCAAGGTGGAGAGAGATTCTGGTGTTTGGGTCGACGGTCAGTACCTCGGGTATTTAAAAGAACTAAAAGGTGACAAGAAGATCCTTCTTCTCCCGGGTGAGCACGACATCGTGGTTCGGCAGGACGGATATGAGGATTTCCAGACGCGCGTTAACCTTCAGCCCGCCGAAAAGCAGACCGTGACCGTGAAGATGGCCAAAGACCTGCGCTTTAAAATGCCTTCGGTTTATTCAGAAGTGAAATTGGCGGTCAATCCGAACCGTGCAGCAGTGTTCGTAGACGATTTGTTTGTCGGCCACGCCTCGGAGTTCGACGGCCTGGTTCATAGCCTGCTGGTTGCACCGGGGCACCGCAAGATCACGATCAGTCTGCCGGGCTATCAGACTTTTCAGACCGAAGTAGATTTGGCGCCTAAACAGAAGTTCAGGCTGCGAACTGATCTATTGAAAGCGCCGGGGTCGGTAGCAACTTCCGCTTCGAACTGAAGCCGCTTGGTTTGCGTCGCACAGGAGGTGGGGTTATGCTCCAGCGAGGAAGCGGTACTGCTGGGTGGTGAGCGGCACTACGCTAAGGCGACCCTGGCGCACGAGTGGAGAATCTGCGAAGAGTCTATTGGCCTTGACTTCTGACAATGCCACCGATTTCGGCAGCAGCTTGCCGACTTTGATCTTCACTTGAGGATTCCTGGGATCAGAAGCATCCACGGACACGACCGTGGCAGTTCCCACCGCGCTTTTGTGGTCACCGGTCTCATAGATTACAAGCTGTTCCCCCGGCTTCATGGCACGCAGATTCTTCAGCGCCACCGGATTCGACACTCCGTCCCAGATGGTCGCTCCATCTCTCTGCAAGTCAGCAAATGAGTATTCCGAGGGTTCGGTTTTCAGAAGGTATTCCATAGTAGGTTTGGGTCACTGCGGATTATCTTTCTTTTCGTTTGGGTGGTCCTGGTACACGGAATACTGAGCTTCGGGTCGCTTTAACTTTATGCTGATGTTTAGTGTGGGTTGGTCAATCTCATAGTCGGCGCCGAAGGTCTGGAAACCCGTCGCGATCACTTGGATCCTGAATTTTCCATACGGGACGCCTTCGTAGCTGGCCTTGCCATCCAAATCAGTCTTCAGTTCCAGCCCGCCTTTTTCCTGTTTACCTTTGTCTCCCACCTCATGCAAGATCACGGCTGCGTTGCGTACCGGCTTGCCGTTGTAATCCTTCACCACCACAAAATTGAGGGTCGCGACGGGGCCGACATCATTGTTGTTCTTGTCGCTCGCTGGCGAAGGGACCGAGGTTATCGCCAACAGCGCCAAAAGCCAGGCAGCCTTCATAGCGCCAATTTTAAGCGCAGGCCCCTCGGCTTGTCATGTGGACGACGGCAGGGATGAGGTCTAGTTGAAAGTCAGCAGGCTGCCGGGCTTGCCTGACCTGCACGCCTTAAGTAAGCTCGGGAACCATGAAATCGACCCGATTCACATGCCTGATAGCTCTAATGTTGTTAGCCACTGTCAATGCCGGAGTCGGCGCCGAGCAATTGGCCGAGCCAACTGAAGGTGACTTCACTACCCATGACTTCCATTTCCGCTCCGGTGAAGTCCTGCCCGAACTGAAACTTCATTACGCGACTTACGGGAAGCCGGCTACGGATAGCAAGGGGCACGTGACGAATGCCGTGATGATCCTGCACGGCACGACCGGCTCAGGAAAGCAGTTTGTCACGCCTCAGTTCGCTGGAGTGCTTCTTGGCCCCGGAGAACTGCTCGACGCGGCTAAATACTTCATCATCCTTCCCGACGGAATTGGAACGGGGCGTTCCAGCAAACCTAGCGATGCTCTTCACGCAAAGTTTCCGCATTACGACTACGACGACATGGTCGAGGCGCAGCATTTGCTGCTGACCGAAGGTTTGAAAGTTGACCACCTGCGGCTACTGATGGGAACGTCGATGGGCTGCATGCATTCCTGGATTTGGCTGGAAAGATATCCAGACTTTATGGATGCGGCGATGCCGCTGGCTTGTTTGCCAGTGCAAATTGCAGGGAGAAACCGGATGTGGCGGAAGATGGTAATGGATGCGATCCACGACGACCCCGGGTGGATGAACGGCGACTATCGTGAGCAGCCGTCGGCTATGCGGACCGTGGCAGATCTCTTCCTGATTATGGCTGGGAGTCCGCTGCAACTGCAGAGGGAGTACCCGACGCGCGACCAGGCGGATTCTTTTCTGCAGAAATATCTCGCTGCTCGCATGAACGTTATGGATGCAAACGATACGTTGTACGCTTTCGATGCCTCGCGAAATTATGATCCATCGGGCAAGCTTGATCAGATAAAAGCCCCCGTCATGTTTGTTAACTCCGCAGATGATGTCATCAATCCGCCCGAGTTGGGAATTGCGGAGGAACAAATCAAGAAAGTTAAAAGAGGCCGCTTCGTTCTGTTACCGATTTCTGACCAGATGCGTGGACACGGAACGCACAGTCTGCCGGCAGTCTGGAAAGAGTATCTGGCACAACTCATGGACGAGAGCAGTCACTAGCTGCCGGGAGATCACATCGCTTGACCCGGCGGTGTCGGCTGCGGAATTCCCGTTATGGTGTTCCGTAGAGTTGCCGGTATACATTCGCGTTGCGCAGAATGTTTTGCACGTACTCGCGGGTCTCGGTAAATGGAATGGACTCGACAAACTCCTGTGGATCACGGTATGCACCCTGTCCCATCCAGTCCTGCACCCGGTCCGTGCCGGCGTTATAAGCCGCAAGTGCGTACTCGAAGCTGCCAAACTTGTCGACCATGCTGCGAAAATAGCGGGTTCCCAGACGCAGGTTGGTCGTCGGCGTGAACAGTTGCTGTAGGCTGAAATGCCGAATCTTCTCTTGCTTGGCGACGCCCCTGCCAACTTTCGGCAGCAACTGCATCAGACCAACTGCATTCGCATGAGATACCGCATTAGGGTTGAATTCGGATTCCTGCCGGATCAAGGAGGCGACCAGGTACGGATCCAGCGCGTTGGCAGACGCGTACTTTCTCAGGTCTGGCCAGTATGCTCGCGGGAACAATGCTTCCCAATAGGAGCGAGGCAGAATGGGCAGATCAACCGCAAAGTAGTTGGGTGCGGCGTGCTTCAGGGTCTCGATCGCCATGTCATAACGGCCCACATCCTCGTATAAGCGGGCGATCTCCGCCGGCGCCCAGTTCCCTTTTTCCTCTTGAGCCGCGGCGTTGAGTTCGCGAACTGCAAAATCAGTCAGCGCGCCGTTGGCAAGTAATTCTGCTTTTTGCACTCGTAAGTTGTCGGTTGGCACCTCATCCGGAATCATCTTGTCCAGATTGTTGATGGGAGGCACGCGGTCCAGCACGGCATAATGCGGGGGGTCATCGCCAGCAACATCGACCTTCAATTTTAGAAGACGCTGGCGTGCCAATTCCCCGTAATAGAAATTCCGATACCGCAAAGACAGCGTTCGGTAATAGGCTTGAGCCATTGACGAATCGTTGTCTTCTTCGGCTAGCCGGCCACGCCAGTACAGTGCAGCCGGAACTTCGGAGGAAGACGGGTACCAGGCGATCTGATCCTCAAAATCCTTTTTTGCCTGGTCGTTTCTGCCCTGGCGGAGGGTCAGCCATGCAGCCTTCCAGTGCGCATAAGAAGCGCGTCCGCCATTCGGAAAGCGCTGCTGCAGCTCGCGATAACAGTCGATCGCCTTGTCATAATCGCGTCGAAGTAAGTAAATGTTTCCCGCTGAGAGCAGCGATTGCTCGAGCCAAGGGCTCGCAGAATACTGCTGACGGAGCTGGTCAACAATCCGCAGAAATTCGTCATCATCGTTCGCACTGCGAGCAATCTCTCCGAGATTAAACAGCCGTTGAGCACTGACCTCAGGCGTCGAAGCCTGCATGGATTCCAGAATTTTCTTGGCGTCCCGGTTCTGACCCGAATGCCGGAGTGCCTCGGCGAGTTCGACCTGGATCGCAATCCGCTGGTCCGAGGCGACTTCATTCAGCAAATCGCGATATTCACTGGCGGCGTCGCTGAATTGTTTACCCTTTTCCAGCAAATCGGCGCGGCTGAGCCTCGCATCGAGGGTGACCGGCTGGGCCTGAGCCGAAGCTGCCAGCTTATTGAGGTCGTCTTGTACCTGGCTGGCTTCCCAACTGAGAGGCATCGTGTAGTAGAGATTTCGAAAGATGCTCAGGGCCTTTGCCGGCTGGTTGTCTGCTTCGTATGCGCGGCCCAAAACCAGCTCAAGATCAGCCCTCATCGGCTGGCGATCGTTCTCCAGTAACTCGACGGCATCGCTGGCCCGACCATCGGCAATGAGGGCGTTCGCGTACACCACGTGGTTATCGCGGATAAGAAGCGAGTCCGGATAAGCCTTATCCAAAGTGCCTAGAGTGGCAATTGCTTCTGCCAACCGTCCTGCCTGGTAGTAGGCCGTGCCCAGGTAATAATTCACGTAGTCGCCGAGGTCGCCTGCGCGGGGCTTGGCTCGATTTAAGGGTTCAATGGCTTGCGCGTAGCTGTGATCGAGAATCCGCGCATATCCGATGACTAACCATGCCAGAGCCCCCGCATCTTCCCGCGAATGGCGGACGGCGTATGCCTGGACGCCTGCATAGGCGGCTGGAGTGCGATCCTGAATCAGTTGCCGCGCCATGGGCTTCAAGGTAGTTGACGCTACGAACGCTTGATGCATGCGCCGCAGCCGCGGCGATGAACGCTTGCGACGCCGAACCGTGGTGCTTTTTGCAGCCGGTTTCTTCTGGGTTGCCGAATGGTATGTGGATGTGGAGGAGCGAGCAGCGGCCTGCAGAGCAAACAAAGGGTGGCTACTCAGGGCTGCCAGGACAAAACAGACGATCAGATACGAACGAAGCACCACTGCTTTAATTATCTTCCATTTCGATCACAACTGGATGGCAAAGTTGGTTCCGAACTGCCTAGCGGCGGAAACTGGGGCCCATCAGTGATGGATCATCTTCGGCCAGGCTGCGGATAACCTCGATATTGAAGTAATCCCCGCTGGCCGCGGCGGTGTTGCCATATCGTTTTACGTAAGTCGCCCGACTCTTTTCAATGTCTTCCTTAAGCCGATCATACAAATCTTTGTGCTTCCGGCCTTCCGCAACTTTTGCCTGGTTGTAGAGCTTGATCTCATCGGTCAGCAAACGTGCGAAGCGCTGCGCTTTTCGATGAACGTCGGCGTCCTCTGGCGACATCTGGGCAAAAGCGTCCTTTGCCGGTGCTGCAGCCGCTGCCATACCCGCCGCCGCGGCAACGACCGGTGCGGCGTCCTCGCCCGCAGCCGCGGCCATGGCGTGCTTGGGCGCATGTGCTGCGAAGGGATCGGAGAACGAGGAAACCGCCTGAACTGGGGCCGGAGCTGCGTCAGCCGCTGGTTCTGCCGTTGCCTCCTTCGCCGCCTGCTTGCGCAAAGAGGCGACCTCCAGCCATGCGCTGGTGGCAGCAACCAGCAGTTCCAGAGCAGCCGTGTCCATTCCTCCGCCGCCATCCATGCCGCCGTCTGCATAAACCAGGGCGGCCACTTTGTCCTTCAGGTGCAGCGGTAATAGCAGAATCTGGTCTTGCGATGGAGCCCCAAAGTGCGAAATGAACTTAGGATCCATCTCGGCGACGTGCGAATTCAGCGCAGAACGGTTTTGAAGAACCTTGGATGGCGCCGCCGTGCTGACGTCCAAAGCGAAATCTTTGATGTCGTCATTATTGTCGAAGGCTCGCCCCTGCCAGCCATTGGCTGTACCGGCCTTCATTACGAATAGGGCCGCTCGCCCGCAGTAATGTGTGGTGCTCTCCAGGAGCGCGCGCAAAATTTCCTTCTGCGTGGCGCCGCCATGAATGACGGTGATTGCCTTGAGAAGATCCTCGGCGCCACGGCTCGCCACCGCCCCTGCACCCGGCTGGATTTCCTTCTGAACCAGTTCTACTAATTCTCGTTGCAATTGCGGGAGATGGCTCTCGAGGACTTGAGCCACCGCCTTCTCGACGACTTTTGCGACCTGGCCGGTTTCTGCCATTGGTGACGGTCTTTGGCAGGCTAAGACGCGCTTATCCCAGTCTTGCTCTGCAAAGTTTTGATTATAGGGCCAATCTGGCAAACCGGCTGGTGACCGAAGTACCTGCTCTGCGGAAGGAATAATAGGTTGACAGCACCTCACGTAAACTCAGTGAGCTCGAATTACGTCAAAACAAATACGCGCGTAAGGGTCAGCAACCCAGTAAAATAGCAATTCGCTTGCTGCCTGCGCCGCGAAAATTGTTGCATCGGACAAGAAATGAATACCATCCAAAACAGGGTAAGTGAACCTGCGGTCAGTGACGAACTGACACTGGTTCAGGCGGCTAAGGCCGGTGACGTCGGTGCTTTTGAGGAGCTGGTCCGGCGTTACGACCGGAACGTGTTTCGCATCGCGCAGCACATCACGCAGAACCGCGAGGATGCAGAGGATGTGGTGCAGGACGCGTTCCTCAAGGCCTACGGAAATCTGAATCAGTTCCAGGGGCAGTCGAAGTTTTATACCTGGCTGGTGCGTATCGCGGTCAACGAGGCGCTGATGAAGTTGCGGCGCCGGCGGCCGGAGCGCATGGTTTCGCTGGACGAGGACGTAAAAACTGAAGAAGACTCGCTGCCGCGAGAGGTCGCTGATTGGAGCCCAAACCCTGAGCAGCAGTATAGCCAGGCGGAGTTGCGGGACATTTTGAGCCGCACCATACAGGGCTTGCCGCCGAGTTTTCGAACCGTTTTTGTTTTGCGCGACGTGGAAGGTCTTTCAACCGAGGAGACAGCCGAGGCCCTGGACCTCAGCATCCCGGCAGTGAAGTCCCGATTGCTGCGAGCGCGTTTGCAATTACGAGATCGGCTGAGCCGTTACTTTCAAAGACGCGAAAGCGCAGACGGGGGACCAAAACATAATGGCGGAGATGGCAACCAGTGAAATGCTCTGAATTCTTGCATGAGCTGACCAACTACCTCGACGGGGCGATCGACGATCGCACAAAGGCTGAATTGGAAGACCATCTTGCCTGGTGCCACAACTGCTACGTCGTCTGCGATACCACCAAGAAGACCATCGAGATCTACCGCGACTCGCAGCTTTACGAACTTCCCGAAGATCTTCGCACTCGCCTCCGCACGGCGATCGTTTCCAAGTGCAAAGCTAAGAAGAAGGTCGGCCCCGAGTCTGTTTAGGGTCTTTATTCCACGTCCAAATTGACGCCCGTGATTTGCTTTCCGTAACCCTCTGTTGCGGAAAGCATTTCGTGTAGAAGTGCGGACGCATTCCTGCTTGCCTCGGAGTACGGTCAAGAACGAACCTTTTCATTCAGAACCGAATCTAAATAAGTGGCTGGAAAACGCGACCGGAATAGCGGACAGTGAAGCTACCGAGCGATCCGACGGTGGAGGATGTATGTTGGGCGAACTGCTGGACAGTGTCTTCGGTTGCTGGCACCGTCACTACAGCTTTCCCATGACAGCGCGCCGCGGAGTTCGCCGCAGCGGAGCAGCATCACTGACTGGTACTTATGTCGTGTGCCTCGATTGCGGCAAAGAATTTCCTTACGACTGGAGAGACATGAAGGTCATAAGCAGCCCGTCGGATGAGCGCCACTATCTTCGTTCCCTGGCAACCAAGGAAGCCGGCTAGGTTCGACACATCCTGCGAAGTAATGAAAAGCAAAGCCGCGATTCAGATCGCGGCTTTTGGCATTTCAGCAGGCCTGAAATTCTAATTGTTGTTGCTGTCGTCGCGGCGCTTCAGGGTAGGACGGTCATCATCATTCGTCTGGTCCGATCCCCCGCTCTTATTAGTTCCTGAAGCTCTTCGCAGGCTCGGCTTGCTGTTGTCCTTGGGTTGCGTCATCTTGCGGCGATTCTCAATCGATGCCAGCCGGGCCTTCACGTCGTCAAACTCCGACGTCGTGACGGTGTACTCCGGCCGTGCCGGCAGAATGGTGGCAATCTCTTTCTGCGAAGCCTCAATTCGGTCCGGCGTCTGCGGGTGGCTGGCAAACGTCTTATCCATGAATCCGGGCTTCTTCTTTTCCTGTGCCTCGACCTTCTCGAAGAAACTGATGTACGCCTGCGGGTCGTAACCAGCCTTGTAGTCATACTGCAGACCCAGATAATCGGCCTCAGCTTCAAAGCCACGTTGGAAGCTCATGAAAGCGATCGGCAAGCCAAGACCCGAGGCTTCGTACACGGCATATCCCAGCCCGCCTCCGACGAAGATCAAGGGAATCGTGGCGAGACCGGCGTATTGAGATCGAGTCATCTGCCGGGTGGCGTGACGGGCACAAACGTGCGCGATCTCATGGGCCATCACTCCGGCCAATTCGGCTTCTTCGTCTGCCGCCAAAATGGTCCCGCTGTTGATATAAACGAATCCCCCGGGCAAAGAGAAAGCGTTAATGACGTCGGAATCGATGATCTTAAAAGTGAACGGAACCTGTGCATCAGAGTTGCGGACCAGGTTCTGCCCGAGCCGGTTGACATATTCCGTCACGATCGGATCATTGATCAGCTTGGAAGAAGAATCCACCATCTGGGCGTACTGCTTGCCCATCTTCATATCGGTCTCGATGGAGTACCAGTTGCCCAAGCCACGGCCACCGATTTTGCGGTTGCCAATAGCGTCGACATCATCCTTCCCGCCGTCGTGTTTTACCTTGCTCGGATCGGCGGGCTGCACCGGGTTGTCAGCGCTCGGTGGATTCTGCGAATTTGAGCTGGCGGACGGCTGGCTTTGCGGTGGGCCGGTAGATACACCGGGATCATTCGCGGGAGGCGGCGTCTGCGGATTTCCCGTGCCCGGAGTCTGAGCAAACACGGATACGCTGCTCATCAACAATACTGTCGCGATCAACCAAGTCCGGAACTTCATACGCCACATCTCCCGCCCAAGAAAGAGGGCCCGTTGAGGATTATACCCTTGCTACGCAGACACGTACGCAGGAGTTCTAAGGGATAGGACGCAAAGTAGGCAAGGAAGGTTATCCGCCGTGAACGGAGACAACGCCTTTCCTTGCCGAAAGATGCCTTGCAGCTTCCAGTGAATCGATTCGGAGCGGAAGCTTTGGTTTTGCACAGGAATACGATGTTTGATACCCCTGTCAATGGGAGTTAGCTCGTCTTTGCAGCGTTTAGGCCGACTTTCCATGGGTTAAACACTGATTCTTAGTCTGTTCCCCGACTAGCCAGGGCGTAGCGCAGGCATTTCTTGCCCACGCTGCACAAGAGCGGCTCAACTTGTGTTCGGTCGTGGCAAGTCGTACCATTGCGCGTTCCCAGCCAGTCAATTTTTGAGATTGGGAGGCGCTAATGTTGGATCGTCGCTATTTTCTCTCCTCCACCGCCGCAGGACTGGCAGCGACGCTTGCCTTTCGTCCACCCCTGCTTGCGCAGCTTGAAAAAGCGCCCACTTCCCTGCCCGATTCCGGACTGTACCAGCACAACGAGGACGCCTATTGGGCGGAATTGCGCAAGCTGTTTCTCATTCCGTCCGACGAAGTCTATCTAAATAACGGCACTGTCGGATCCAGCCCTGCGCCCATCCTGCGGGCCGTTTTCGATGGCTACGAGAGCACAGAAAAAATGGACCAGCAGGATCCCGAAGATTACCCCATCTGGGGCTATGCGGCGTGGAACGAATTCCGTGATCCGCTGGCTGAATTCGTGGGTTGCAGGCGTGACGAAATTGCTCTGGTTCGCAATGCCACGGAAGCCAACAGCTACATCGCCAATGGCATTGACATGCAACCCGGCGATGAGGTGTTGATGACGGATCAGGAGCATCCCGGTGGAGTGCATCCGTGGAACCTGAGAGCGAAACGATACGGAGTGGTCATAAAGAAAGTGGCGTTGCCCAAGCCGGTAAAGGACGCCAACCAGGTCCTCAATTTATTCAACGACGCCATGACGCCCCGCACTCGGGTGATGTTTTTCAGCCATATAACCACCGTGACCGGCGTCGTTTTGCCGGCAAAAGATCTTTGTACTCTTGCACGCTCGAAGGGCATATTGTCGGCCATTGATGGCGCACATGTTGTCGGGATGATGCGCCTCAACCTGCATGATCTGGGCTGTGATCTTTATTCCTCCAGTCCGCATAAGTGGCTGATGGCGCCGAAAGGATCTGGATTTCTATATGTTCGCGACGAGGTCATTGATCGAATATGGAATACCATCGCCACGGAGGGGTGGGACGACCCCAAGCTGAGAGCGGAACGTTTTCAGCGGATCGGGTCATCGAATGTGCCTTCGCTGTGGGGATTGCGAGCATCTCTCAAAATGGCAAACGACATCGGATTAGAGCGCATTGAACACCGTCATCGACAGCTCTGCGACTACGTTCTCGGCGAAATGACGAAACGCGGGGCGGAGTCGTGGACCTCGCCGGACCCGGCGCTCCGCTGTGCCATTGCAACAGTAAATGTCCCGCCCATTAAACGGATGGAACTGGAAATCTGGATGTGGAAGGAGCACAAGATTCGCATTCGCGGCGGTGAGCCATCGAAGCTGCGCCTATCGACGCCCTATTATCTCTCAAAGAAAGATCTCGACCGGTTTCTCGCTACATTCGACCAGTACAAACGCCAGACGCAGACTGCATAACGCAACTTCTGAACCGAGGATCCCCAGCCAAGCTCGGGATTTCGGCGCACGGCCAACTCGCCGCAGACGCCTCAACTTGCATTTCTGGCGGCAACCACGGAGGATAGCTAGCGAGCGATTGGGCAAAATCGCACAATCTTATGATCCACGAAATTCTTCCCGTCGGACCGCTGCAATGCAATTGTTCCATCATTGGAGACGAGGCCACGCGTGAGGCGATGGTCATCGATCCGGGCGATGATATTGAGGAAATTCTTGGGATCATCGCCACGCATAACCTCAAGGTCAAACAAATCGTCATCACCCATGCGCACATTGACCACGTCGGAGGCGCCATGAAGCTGCGCGCGGCGACCGGCGCGCCCATTCTGCTAAACCAGAACGATTACGCCTTGTTGAAGATGCTCGACATGCAAGCCGCCTGGGTCGGGATGCCCAGTCCAGGCAACGTGGAAATCGACCAGAGTGTTGCGCAGTCCGATACGGTCAAAGCAGGGTCACTGGTCGCGAATGTGATCGATACTCCCGGTCACACCGAAGGCAGTATCTGCCTGTATTTCCCAACTGAGAAGAAGTTGCTCGCCGGGGACACCCTATTTGCCGGGAGCATTGGGCGCACCGATCTCCCCGGCGGCTCTTTCGAGAAGATCATTCGTTCCTTACACGAAAAAGTCCTGGCGCTGCCCGATGAGACGATTGTGATTCCGGGCCATGGCCCCCAGACCACGATCGGCGAAGAGCGCGAAAGCAATCCGTTCCTGACGTAGTCAGGTGTGGGTCGCTTCAGAGCCGATCCGGGGCGATGGACCGAGCCCCCTGACCAAGTTCAGGTCTGTGCCCACCCGCGTGGGAAGATTATGGCTTGAGATCGAGAACAGCTTTGCCACTCTCGAAGTCGATCGGCACGGAAACGTGATCATGGACGATCAGCCATTTTTCGTCTATTTTGCGGAGGCCGCTGGTGGCGCGAAGCCATAAGTCCGATTGCTGGCCGTTCTTAAGCTTTCCCGTGAAGTGCTCCAGGGCGTGGATGAACCCGAGGTCGCCGCTGCTCAGAATACGCATGTCGCGGTACTCGACGTGGATGGGGCCGTCGTACTGGCCGAGGAATTCCAGATAATCTTTACGATAGGCATCCTTGCCCTTGTACTGAAGCGGTGGCACAACGTCGTACGCGATGACCGCGTCGCCGGGCGCATAGATCGACATGATGCCCTCAATATCATGGGCTTCAAATGCCTTCGCCCATCGATCGTAAACTGCCTTGATCTCAGCTTCGTTCTTGATTGTGGCAGTGGTGGCGGTTTGACTCCATGCAGCCGCAGCCAGCAAAGACAATGCGGCCAACAACAGAAAAATGCGCCTACTCTTCATAGCCGGCCCTCCCGTTGCCATGGGATTGTCCTCGCGTAGAGGGGTGAGTGTCAAAGTGGGGCATCAGCGGCGTTGGCTTACTTGCCCAGTTTCGCGCTGAGGGCGCGCAAGGCGTTCTGTGTCTCCGGCGCCCACCAGCGGGCCGTGACCATCTGTACTTCAGGCTCGAGGTCCTGCTCAAAATACGCGGCCAGATCAGCCCGAGCTTGGCGGCGGGTAATAGACATAGCTTCGCCAGGTAAAGCGAGCAAGCTCTGGCACCACTGCAGAGCACGGTGAATGACCTCATCAGCTGCCACCGTCTCCTCAATTAGCCCGACTGCCATCGCCTCCCGAGGCGAGATAAGCAGACCGGCAACTGCAAGCCGCTCGGCCTGGCGCGGCCCAACCAGCCGCCGCAGCCCTGCCAGAATTACCGGCGGCAGCGGCAACCCGACCTGCACCTCACTCAACCCGATCTTGAAATCCCCTTCCGCCACGAGTCGCCGATCGCAGAACAGTGCGAGCACTGTGCCTCCTGCGGGAGCATGGCCGGTAATCGCGGCGGCAATTGGAATCGGCGAGCAGGCGATTGCTTTCAGCAGGGCGTAGAACTCACGCCAGAGTACCGCCATTTTGGCGTGGTCGTACCCGAGGAGGAGTGGAACGTCGAGGCCGCCGGAGAATCGGCCCGGGGATCCGGATAGAACCAGGGCCCGAATTCCATCCTTGGGCGCATTCTCGACCGCCAGCCGCAGGGCGAAGATCAGCTCATGTGAGAGCGCGTTTACTGGCGGGCGATTCAGCCGCACTTCGCGAATCGGACCATGATCGAAGCTTAGGAGCATACGTCCAGCCGTTGAGTGCAGGGACATTATAGGCCGGACTGGGATGACGTTCTTCGAGCCAGTTACAGCGTGCGACGGTGGGTCTCAAGCCGTTTCCCTTTCGCAGCCCCCAGAGATGCATGGACCCCTTCGTTGGGAGGCGGCCATAAAAGGACCGCCTCCACTTCCTCAGGATGACAATCGGTCAGTTCTCAGTGGTGAATTGGCAGACAGGAGTGTCCGCCCCACACCCAATCGGGTAAGATACTCGGCTGCTGGCGCAGGAAAATGAATCGCGAATATTACAGGGGATATAGCCAGGAACTTCAGCGCGACATGGAGGCGCTGGTCTTCGGGCATGCCGGGACGCCGCTGCTGGTTTTCCCAACATCGATGGGCCGGTTTTTCGAATATGAAGACCGCGGCATGATTGGCGTACTCGCCCCCAAGATTGAAGCGGGCCAGTTGCAGGTCTTTTGTCCCGATGGAGTAGATTCGGAAAGCTGGTACAACAGAGCGGTGCATCCGCGGCAGCGGGTGCTGCGGCATGTGCAATACGAGCGTTATATTCTGCACGAACTGTTGCCGTTTGTGCGGTGGAAGAACCAATCTCTCAGCTTGGCCGTTACCGGCTGCAGTTTTGGCGGCTACCACGCGGTGAATTTTTCCTTGAAGCATCCCGATGTGGTGACGCATTGTGTCAGCATGAGCGGGGCCTTCGATATCCATCAGTTTCTCGACGGGTATTACGATGACGATTGCTACTTCAATTGCCCGCAGGATTTTGTGCCCAACCTGAGCGATGATTGGTTTCTAAGCCATTACCGGCAGATGAAGATCGTGTTGGGTTCGGCGGATTGGGACATGTGCCTGGACCAGAACGTGAAACTATCCGAGAAGCTGAACGCGAAAGCGGTGCCACACTGGCTGGACGTTTGGAATGACCATTCCCAACACGATTGGCCATTGTGGCTGAGGATGGCAGGAAAACACTTTTGACGGATATCGTCATTCTGAGCGAGTGCGTTCATTCGCTCCGATGACATCGGATAAGGGGTCGAGATGAAAAAGATCGGAATTTTGTTCGGGATGGAGAATACATTTCCGCCTTCGGTGGTTGAGCGAATCAACAAGATGAAAACCGACGACGTCACAGCGGAGTTCGTGAAAGTTGGCGGGGTCAAGATGGCCGAACCGAGTGGCTACCGGGTCATCATTGACCGGATTTCGCAAGACATCCCTTTCTATCGCGCCTATCTCAAAAACGCAGCGCTGACCGGGACGATCGTGGTAAACAATCCATTTTGGTGGACCGCGGACGACAAGTTCTTCAACTATTCGCTGGCCAGCAAGCTCGGCGTGGCGATCCCGCCAACGGTGATTCTGCCGCATCATTCGCACCCGGTGGGTACTACCGACCAGTCGATGCGCAACTTAATTTATCCCCTCAATTGGGAGGAGATTTTCGATT
>Ga0187780_10000252_pt1 | contig 40282 bp, 33 predicted proteins | sample 1015_Q2_SP10_20__FD_132429 | JGI IMG/M metagenome (GOLD analysis project Ga0187780, IMG submission 132429) | Tropical peat soil microbial communities from peatlands in Department of Meta, Colombia - 1015_Q2_SP10_20_MG | ecosystem: Environmental > Terrestrial > Soil > Wetlands > Peat | place...
GCGGGTGGTGGTGCGCAGGAGCACGGGGACGTCGAAACGCTCGCTCAGTTCGAACCCCAGCGCGGTGAAATCGCGGGCCTCCCGGCTGTCCCCCGGCTCCAGGAGGGGGACGCCGGCGAAGCGCGCGAACAGGCGGTTGTCCTGCTCGTTCTGCGAGCTGTGCATGCCCGGGTCGTCCGCGCTCACGATCACCAGCCCGGCCCGCACGCCAGTGTAGGCGGCCGTCATGAATGTATCCGCGGCCACGTTGAGGCCGACGTGCTTCATGGTGGCCAGCGCCCGCGCCCCGCCCATGGCGGCGCCCAGCGCCACGTCCAGGGCCACCTTCTCGTTGGTGGCCCACTCCACGTACACCTGGCGGCCGGGATCGAGGCGCACCAGCGCCTCCAGGATCTCGGTACTGGGCGTGCCGGGATACCCGGCCGCCACGCGCACGCCCGCCTCCCGCGCCCCGCGCGCGATGGCTTCGTTGCCGGAGAGCAGCACGGTCCCCGCGCCCGCCGGGCGCGCCGGGTGCGCCCCTTGGGCGGCCGCCGCGTCCGCCGCCTGGGCGGCCGGAGACTGCTCTTGCGTCTCGCGTGAAGATCCAGGCCCGATCACGGTATCCTCGCTTTCGTTCCCGGGATGGCTGCCACGCCGATGGGTGCTCCACCCTGCGCCGGACCGCGGGCCTTGCGCCGGATATCCAGAGCCACGACGGGGCTGGATTGGACTGCTCGGGTGATCCGCCGGAGGGCTGCGACGCTCGAGGTGGCGGCGGTACCTCCTCTCGGAGGTTATCGGCCACTATACGACCGGTGGGACCGAATGGCAAGAACCTTTTTCAGTTCAGCTAGTTGCGCGTTATTTCCGTTCCCGTTCCCGTACCCGTTCCCGTTCCCGGTGAACCAGGGCGTTGGGCAGCGACCCGCTGTCCCGAACCCCCACAACCCGACGAAATAGCCGGGTACGGGAACGGGTACGGGAACGGGAACGAAGGCGCGGCCGACGCCGCGCCGTTCAGATCCCCAGGTACACCGTCCGGACCAGGTCCGAATCCAGGACTTCCCGGGCGGATCCCGCCAGGACCAGCCGGCCGCTCTCCAGGACGTAGGCGCGGTGGGAGACGCTCAGGGCGAGCTGGACGTTCTGCTCGATGAACAGCACGGTGACGCCTGCCGCGCTGATCTGCCGGATGATCTCCAGGATCTGCTTTACCACCATGGGGCCCAGGCCCAGGAAGGGCTCATCGATCATCAGGAACTTGGGCCGGGACATGAGGCCGCGCGCGATGGCCAGCATCTGCTGCTCGCCCCCGCTGAGGCTCAGACCCTGCTGGGTGCGGCGCTCCTTGAGGATGGGGAACAGGCGGAAGACCCAGGCTAGGCTCTCCTCCCGGTGCGCCCGGGCCCGTTCCTGGTAGCTGCCCAGCAGCAGGTTCTTCTCCACGGAGAGGTAGGGGAAGACCCGGCGCTGCTCCAGCACGTGCGAGATGCCCCGCCCGACGATCTCGTGCGTGGGCAGCCCGGCGAGGGGCTCCCCGCAGAACTCCACGTGGCCCGCCTGGGGCCGCACGAGGCCCGAGACGGCGCTCACTAGGGTGGTCTTGCCCGCGCCGTTGGGCCCGAGGAGGCACACCACCTCGCCTTCGCGCACCTCGATGGAAACCCCCCAGAGGGCCTGGAAGTCCCCGTACTTCACCTCCAGGTCGTGCACCCGCAGCACGCTACGCCCCTCTCTCGCAGGCTGCTGAAAAAGGCCCATCTGCGGCGTTGGCGCGCTCGCGCACTCCCTGCGGCGTACCCGGTGTACGCCTCAGTCGGCGCCTCGCGCGCCGCCTTGCACCTGGGCCTTTTTGAGCAGCCTGGCCCAAAACGGGCATCTCCGCTTCCTGCTAGGCCCCAGGACCGGCTCCCGCCGGGGTGGCGAAGGCCTCGCCAAGGTAGGCCTCGATCACGCGGCGGTCCTTGCCCACGGCCGAGGGGGGGCCGTCGGCGATGACCTTGCCCAGGTGGAGCGCCACGATCCGATCGGAGATGGACATGATCACCCGCATGTTGTGCTCGATCACCACAAGGGTCAGCCCCTGATCCCGCCGCAGGCGGGCGATGAGCTGCAGGAGGGTGGGGATGGTCCGCTGGTCCACTCCGCCCGTCACCTCGTCCAGCAAAAGCAGGCGCGGGCGGGTGGCCATGGCCCGCGCCAGCTCCAGGCGCTTCCGCTCGCCGGTGTTCAGGTGGCCGGCGTAGCGGTCCCCCTTGTCCGCCAGCTCCACGAACTCCAGGTAGCGCAGGGCCTCCTGCCGCGCGCCGGCCGGGTCCGCCCGGTGCTGCATGGCGGCCACCATCACGTTCTCCAGCACCGTCATGTTCCGGAAGGGGCGGAGCTTCTGGAACGTGCGCCCGATGCCCAGGCGGTTCACCTGGTCCGGCCGGCGCCCCACGAGCCGCTGCGTCTCGAACCACACGTCGCCTTCGTCTGGCGGATAATAGCCGGTGATCACCTCGAAGAGGGTGCTCTTGCCGGCGCCGTTGGGGCCGATGAGCCCCACGATCTCGCCGGGCTGCACGGCGAAGCTGATGTTGTGGTTCGCCACCACGCCCCCGAAGCGCTTGGTGATCCCCTCCACCGCAAGCAGCGCCATCAGCGCCCCCGCCACCGCTGGACCATGCCCACGAGCCCCGCCGGCTGAAAGACCGCCACGCTGGTGAGGAGCGCGCCGTAGATGAGCAGGTCCACGGCCCCCCCGGTACCGCCGAACTGGATCCTGGTGAACTCCGAGAGCGGGATCAGGAGGGCCGCCCCCACCAGCGGCCCCCAGAGCGTTCCCGTGCCCCCCACCACCGCCAGCAGGCACACGAGGATGGAGAGGGAGAGCGGCAGGACGCTATCCGGGTCCAGGTAGAGCACGTACTGGGCGTAGAAGGTCCCGCCGGCCGCCACGAAGGCCGCGGAGATGGCGATGGCGATGAGCTTGTACTTGGTGATGGAGATCCCCACGCTCTGGGCCGCCGCGGGATCCTCCCGGATCGCCCGGAAGTAATATCCCAGGCGGGTTCGTTCGATCCGCCAACTCACCAGCATGCACAGGGCCAGGAGGCCCGCCATGATGTAGTAGTACGGGTACTTGCTCGCGTGGAACTGGAACGCCAGCAGGGAGTCCTTCCGGAGCGGCATGGTGAGGCCGCGGGCGCCGCCGATGAACTCCCAGTTGATGCCCACGGTCTGGACGATCTCGCCGATGGCGATGGTGGCGATGGCGAAGTAATGGCCCCGCAGACGGAAGCAGGGATAGCCGATGACCTGCGACAGCGCCACCGCGACCACGATGCCGGCCACCAGGCCGAGCCACGGGTTCCACCCCCATCGCATTTGCAGGACGGTGGACGTGTACGCGCCCGTGCCGAAGAAGACGGCGTGTCCCAGCGAGATCTGCCCGCAGTAGCCCGCCAGGATGTTCCAGGCCTGGGCCAGCATGGCGTAGAGGAAGATTTTGATCGCCACGTCACGGTGATAGGGGAGGCGGAAGACCCAGGGGAAGACGAGCACGGCCCCGAGCAGGGCCGCCAGCAGGACGGCCCCCCACCCCGGCCGCCGGGAAGCCGGAGCCTCGGCATCCGCGCGCTCGACGGGTCCCGTCGTCCCCGCCATCAAAACTTCCCGAAAAGGCCCTGGGGCCGAATGAGGACCACCGCCAGGTACACCGCGAACACGGCCGCGTACTTGAACGCCGGGGCGATCAGCAGGCCGCTCAGCACCTCGATGAGCCCGATCAGCAGGCCCGCCACCAGCGAGCCCGGGATGCTCCCGAACCCGCCCAGCGCCACCGTCACATAGGCCATGAGGGCGAAGAGCCAGCCGACGTACGGGAACACGTAAAAGAAGCTGGCCAGGAAGGCCCCGGCCACCCCCACGCAGGCGGCCCCGATCCCCCACCCGAGGGCAAACATCCGCTCTGTGTTGATGCCCATCAGGGCCGCCGCTTCGCGGTCTTGGGCCGTGGCCTCCAGGGCCGCCCCCGTCTCCGTCTTGGTGATAAACAGGTAGAGGAGCCCGAAGGCCACCAGGCACGCCCCGCTGGCCACCACCTGGGGCAGTCCCACCGAAACCCCCAGGATACGCACCGGCCCCTGGATCCACGCCCGGCCCACCTGGCGGAAGTCCGGCGTCCAGAGGAACTGGGCGGCGGCGCGAAGGAAGATGCCCAGGCCGAACGTCGCGAAGATCTGGGCCAGCATGGGGCCGCCCAGGATGCGCCGGATGATGCCCTTGTGGGTCAGCCAGCCCAGGAGGAACAGGGCCGCCGCGGAGATCGGCACGCTGAGGAGGGGATCGAGGGCAAACAGGGCGTACATCCAGAAGGTGGTGTACATCCCGAGCATCAGGAATTCGCCGTGGGCGAAGTTCACGATCTCCATCAGGCCGAAGATCAGGCTCAGGCCCGCGGCGATGAGGGCATACAGGCACCCCATGAGGAGGCCGTTGAGGACCCCCTGGAGCAGCACGTCAGCCGAAGGGACGTTGAACATCCCCATTCCCCCTGGGTTCCGTTCCCGATCCCGCTCGTGTCCCCGAAGGAGGCGCGAACGCAGGACGGGTCTGCCCCGGCACCGACACGGCACGCACTCGCCCCCGGGCAGGAAGGGCGGAGGCGCCGGAGGGAGAGCACGGGGCACCCGCCGCCGCGCGGGTGCCCCGCCCCCGCTATCTCCGCTGGGTCCAGGCCGGGATCGGGTAGATAACGTCCTTCGTGGCCAGGTCGAACGGATAGATCGTATGGTAGGAGCCGCCCTGCAGTTGCTGCAGGATGGCCCGCACGCCGATATTCTGGCCCTTGTCGTCGAACCGCACGCTGGTCCACGGCATGATGAGCTGGTCGGCCGGGATGTTGGTCTCCCGCAGGGCCTTCTGGATGGCGGCAGGCTCGGTGGATCCGGCGCGGTTGATGGCGTCCACCAGCGTCATGAACCCTGTGAACGCCCGGGCCGATACGTCGGCCATGTCCCGCCCGCCGCTCAGCTTCTTGAACATCTCGTTGATGGGCGGGATGAGGGGCTTCTTGGCGGCCAGGTCCAGGGCGAAGGGCGCCCGGGTGATGGCCCCCTCCGCCTCCTTGCCGATCTCGGACACGAACTTGGGGTCCGTGTACCCGGCGTCCTGGGCGATGATCAGCTTGGGGTTGTAGTCCAGGTTGCGGGCCGTGCGCGTGAGCAGGATCGCATCGGTGGTGTAGATGCTGGGCAGCAAGACGTCGGCGTTGGCCCCCTTCAGGCGACCAACCTCGGCGTCCAGGCTGGTGGTGCCCGTGCGGAAGGGGATGCGGGCCACCACCTGGTAGCCGTACTTCTTGGCCAGCTCCTCCTGCACCTTGGCGCTGTCCGTGCCGAAGGTCGTATCCTCGTTCAGGATGACCACGCTCTTGAACTTCAGGCCCCGCTTCTTCTCGAAGTCCTGCATGAAATCGAACATCACCTGGCTGAAGTGGCCGTCGTGGGGGCTGGTGCGGAAGAACCACTTGAAGCCGCGCTCGGTGAGGGCCGGCGAGGACGAGTCCGCGTTCAGGAACGGGATGCCCATCCGCTCGGCCACCTGGCTGGCGGTGTTGGTCACGCTGGAAAAGTAGGCGCCCAGGAGGGCGTGCACCTTCTCCTGCGTGATCAATCGCTCCGCCTCGGCCAGGCCCAGGTCCGGCTTGCCCTGGTGATCCACCAGCACGAACCGCACCTTGGCCCCGCCCAGCCGCGGCAAGCCCTTGGTCTTGGCCAGGGGCAGGTTGAGATTGGCGCCGTTGTTGATGATGTCCACCGCCACCTTCATGACGTTGTTCGCGTCGATGCCGATCTGCGCCGACGGGCCCGTCATCGGATACAGCACCCCGATGACGACTTCGGTGGTCGCCGCCGGGGCGCCCCCGGCCAGGGCCAGCACGGCCCCGACCGCCAGGAACAAAGCCCCAGACCACGTTCTGCACTTTCGCCTGCTCATGATCGCCTCCCCCCTAACAGGTTGCTGAAAAACCCGCTCTTCCGCAGGCTGCTCAAAAGGGCCCATGTGCAAGGCGGCGCGCGAAGCGAGGTGCGAGGCGTACTGAGGCCGTACGTCGCAGCGCCGCGCGAGCGCGCCAACGCCGCAGATGGGCCCTTTTCAGCAGCCTGCTAGGCGTCCGCGTCCACGCCCCCACAGGGCGCACCGTCCGAACGCCCTCCGCGGACAATGGCCCCACTCCCCTTCCCGGCCCGGGGAACGACCGGGCCGGAGCGCCACGCCACACCGTGTGGCCGGCTTCGTCCGCTGAAATGAGCCGCCGGGAAATCGCGGTTCGCAGGAAAGCGGCGGGCCTCGTCTCGGAGGTCTGAAATCAATATACGGCCGGAGGCGTGGGGAGGGCAAGACCTTCTTGTCCCCGGCCCCCGCCCACCCCAGGGCAGCTAGCGGTCGGCGGAAGCCTCCTGAGCGGTGGGCTCCCGCCCGGCCGATCCCGGGGGGGTGGAAAGGTCGAGGAGGGTCAGGGGCGCGGACTGGGCCGGGTCCTTGGCGAGGAAGCGGCGGATCCATTCCTGGCCGCCCGGGGACGCCGTCACCGCCCCGAAGGCACGGGCGGTGTCCTCGAGGCCCGCGGCGAACCCGTGATCGTATCCGAAGGCCATCGCGCGGATCGCGTCCCGGCCCGCGGCGGTGCGGGCCGCCCGCAGGTCGGCGGCCCCGCGCGCGTCGGGCGTGGGGGCGGCCAAGATCTCCCGCACGTCGCGCCTCCCGAGGAACCCCCGCAGGGCCTCCTGCTGCGAGGCCGCCAGGGCGTCCCAGTCGCGCCGGGGCAGCGGCCGCGCCCCGGAGGCGAACCCGGCCGCCACCCGGACCGCCCGGGCGAGGGCGGTGGCCGAGGCGCAGAACTCGTCCGCCAGGCCCATCTCCACGGCGGCGAACCCATCCACGGGCTCGCCGTTGAGGCCCATGGCGGCGGCCCGGGCGAGCCCGATGAGGCGGGGAAGCCGCTGCAGCCCCCCGTACCCCGGGATGATCCCGAGCTTGACCTCCGGCTGGCCGAGGCTCGCGTTCTCTGTGACGATCCGGTAGTGGGCGCTCATGCCCAGCTCGTTACCGCCGCCCAGCGCGAAGCCATCCACGACGGCGATCACCGGGATGGCGAGCGATTCCAGTTCCGAGAAGACAGCGATATTCTTCGCCGCGAAGGCGGCGATGGCCTCGGCCGGCCTCCCCAGGAACTCCTTGACGTCGGCGCCGGCGACGAAGGCGCGCCCCGCGCCGGTGAGGACGAGGGCGCGGACGGGCCTCCCCTCGAGGGTGCCGCGGGCCCCGATCTCGCGGACGACGGCCGCCAGCTGGGCGAGGAGATCCTCGTTGAGCGCGTTGAGGGCCTCGGGCCGGTTGAGCGTCACGATCCCGATGTCCCCGGCCAGCCGGATGTCCAGGAACGATCCCTTGGCCGGGTCCGCGGCCCGCAGCCTCTCCCCCAGGAAGGCGTCCTCGTACTCCGCGATGGAGCGGCCCGCGCGATCCGCCTGGACCAGGGCGACGCCCTTGGGCTTCCCCATCGTCCCCTCCAGCATCTTCTGCTGGACCCCGGGAAGCTCCGCCAGGGAGACGACGTCCAGGTCCTCCTGCTCCATCACGATCTTGCCGCCCGCCAGGAGGCGGACCACCTCCGCGGCCTGCGCCGCATCGTACATGTGGGAGCCGCGGAGGGACAGGTTCGACCTCCCCCGGGCCACCACGAAGCCGCACGGCATCGCGTCCCGCTCGTCGAAGTCGCGGGCCACGAAGGCGCTGAAGTGGAGGGTGCTCTGGTCCGTCCGCTCCACGACGACGTCGGGGCTTCGCCGGGGCCCGAAGACGCCCCACAGGGCCTTCCCCAGCGCCTGGGCGTTTTTCAGGAACTCCGCCGCGTAGTCCGGGTTCGGCCTGCCCTCCCCCGTCAGCGGGTCGGGCATGTCCGCCGGGAGGGTCAGGGCGTCCCGGTCCAGGATGCGCGCCTCCGGCATGCCCATCCGGCGCAGCGCCGCGATCCCCTTCCGCTCCCGGCTGGCGGAGGCGACCACGGCCACCTCGGCCCAGCGGGACAGGGCGGCCCGGATGAAGGCCAAGGCGTAGGCGTCGGCCCCCCAGACCATGACGCAGCGCCCGGGGAGGAGCCCGATCTCGGCGAAGATCTCCTCCGGGCCGCCGCGCCGGAACAGGATCTGCTTCTGGCGCATCCACACCCACCGCGCATCGAAGGCGAACCGCCGGCCGTCGTAGAAGAAGGTCTCCCGGTACTCCCCCTTGAGCGCCTTGCCCGTGGCCCCGAAGAAATCGAGGGCCCCGTCCTTCGCCAGGGCCGAGACCAGGAGGGGAAAGTTGTCTCCCCCGGTGTGCTCGAACACTTTGTCCGCGGGCCTGCCGCCGTTGGCGGCGAGGACCGCGCGGCGGAACGGCTCGGCCTTCCGCTTCCACTCCGCGAAGGAGGCGCCGGCGGGGATGGGGCCGAAGGCCTTGCGGGGGATGCGGCGGCGGTCGATGAAGGCGTCGGCCATGCCGCGCGCGATGAGAGAGCGGGCGAGGGTGGGGTTGGAGCCCACCAGGATGACCCGGGCCCCCAGGGCCTTGGCGATCTGCGCGCCGGCGAAGCTCGTCCCCTTCCCGCCGCCCATGACGAGCACGGAGTCGCCGGGGCGCACGCGGAGCCTCTCCACGACGGCGCGGTAGGCGGTGCCGTACGTGAGCAGGACGGCCGCCAGACGCTCCGGCGTGTGGCGGCGCAGCGGGGCGGGAAGGGGAACGGCCCGCTCCTCGTCCACCACGGCGAATTGGGCGTTGAAGCCGTCGTGGGTCTCGTAGCCCCGGATGTTGCGGCCCGTCCAGGAATCGAGGATGACCGCCTGGCCCACCTTGACGCGCGTCACCGCCGGCCCCGCGTCCACGACGATCCCGAGGGCATCGCTGCCCGGGATGTGAACGGAGGCCGAGTCGCCCCGGCCGAAGACGGGGACGGGAAGCCCGAGGGCGGCGAAGTTGGTATTGAAGTTGGGTGCCGAGGCCAGGATCGCCACCAGGACGCGCTGCGCGTCCACCGGACGCAGGCTGGGGGTCGAGACCGTCTCCAGCCGCACGGATTGGGCGGGAGGCCCGTACCGGTCCCGATGGATGGTGAGAGCGTGCATGGAGCGCGGCAGCGGCCGCCCGAGGCGCGGGGGCGTTCCCAGCGGCCAGAGCGCGCCGTCGTCCCGGGCACCTCCGGGCATGATCCTCTCCCTTTTTGCCGCAGGTCGCCGGCGACCGGCCCCTGCGGGTCGCCCTTGATTTGGCGGCATGGCCGCTGGCGACCCTGCGCGCGGACGTCCCTCCTGCGTCTTCCCGGATTCAGGCGCGTCGCCTTACGCGACGTGGGGCCCGGAGGGCCATCTCCTAGGACAGCCCCCGCCCGCCGGCGTTCCGCGAAAAGGCGGACACCCTGCCCTGGCTGGCCGGGCCCATCCTGCGGCGAGCAACCACTGTCTCAGCAAACATAGTGTCGGATGTCCGCGGACGTCTCGGCAAGCGAGAGGGGGCGGCGCGCCAGGTTGCGGCGGTGCTCGAGGATGAGCCGGGCGCTCTCCTTGACCACGGTCACCAGGGGGACGGCGATGACCATCCCGACGAGGCCGAGGGCGTTCTCGCCGGCGAGGATCGAGGCGAGCATGAGCATCGGATGAAGGTGCACGCTCCCGCCGATGGTCACCACGGAGATGACGACGTCGTCGAGGATGCGGATCACGACGTAGAGCGCGAGGATCCAGCCGATGGTGCCGAGGCCCTGCCCGTACGCCAGCGAGACGGCGGCGGCGGCGGTGACGGCGAAAATGGGCCCGAGATACGGAAGCGGGTTGAGCAGGGCCGTGAAGGCGCCGAGGAGCAGCGGCAGGGGGACGCCGATGGCCCAGAGGCCGATGGTGGCCATGATCCCGATGACCAGTGCGTCCAGCGCCAGGCTTCGGAGGTAGCGGCCAATGATCCCGTCGATCTCGCAGCAGACGGTGACGGAGGTCTCGGTGTGGGCCGGGTGAAGGCGGTCGATCAGGAATCCGATGATCCGCCCGCTGTCGCGCAGGAGAAAGAACGCAAAGAAGGGAACGAGGACCATGGGGAGCACAATCCCGCCCGCCCGGCCGGCCAGGTCGGCCGCCCCCCCGAGGCGCCTCTCGATGAACTTCTCGAGCCACCCTTCCTCCTTCTGCCTCGGCAGAAACCGCTTGAGCCCGGGGTAGGCCTCCCCGATCTCGACGGTGGCCCGGCCAAGCCCTGACTCGAGCGTCGCGGTGAGGGAGGGCAAGCTGGAGGCGAGGCCCACGGCCTCCGCGCGATAGCGCGGCACGAGGAAGAACCCACTCCCGAGCACGATGAGGCCGACCCCCACGAAGAGGCCGCCGGCGGCCACGCTCCGCCGGATGCCGAACCCCTGGACCCATGCCACCAGCGGGTTGAGGAGATACGCCAGGAGGGCGCCGATGAGCGCGGGCAGCAAGACATCCCGGAAGAGGTACCCAACGGCCGCGGCGGCGACGAGGACCCACGGCAGGAGCCCTGCGGACCCGCGGCCCGCGGGGGGCGTCCGCGCCTCGGGCTTCGGTCCCGAGCCGGCGTCGCTCACGGACTGGTCGGCGCGCCCGGGACGCCGGCGGCGGCGCCCGAGGCGGGGCCGGGGGCCTCCGGCCGGCTCGCGGGCGCACGATTCGCCGCCCGCACGTAGCCGGCCATCATGCGGAGGAGGTTCTGCATGACGACGAAGGCAATCGCCCTGTCGCCGCCCACCAGCGCCTCGAAGTGGGTCCGGTAGAGCATGAGCAGGAGCGAGGGCACGCTGGCTCGGGCGGTCGCCGAGCGTGGAAGGTTGTCGATGAGGGCGAGTTCGCCGAAGGCGGTGCCGGGGCCGAAGGAGACGATCCGCCGCTCCCCCTCGTTCGTCTGCTGGAGGATCTCGATCTCGCCGTCGAGGACGACGAAGAGGCACTTCCCGGGGTCGCCCTCGTGGAAAATGACCTCGCCGGCCGCGTAGCTCTTCTCGAAGAGCTTCGTCGCCAGCCGGCCGAGGAGCCGCCGGGGCAGGCCCGCGAAGACAGGGGTCCGCGACAGGATGGCGATGCGGTGCGCGTGCCCCGGGTCCCGGGCCCAGCGGAACCAGCGGGACGGATAGGAAATCGCACGCACGCTAAAGGAGCTTTCGGGAGCCCATGTCATAGCCGGGCTTCCCCGCTGGCCACCCGGGAGGCCCGGGTCCTCGGATGGCGTGGAGGCACGTCCCGGTCGCGGATCGTCTGTTGGAGGAAGATCGCCATTGTCTCCGTCCCGCTCTCCCGGCTGCCCGTCGTGCCGCTCGTGCCGGCCCTCGGCGCCAGCGGGCCGGCGGCCGCCCAGACGCCGGACAGGGTCGCTCACATCAAAACCCCTCGCGGGCCCAGCGCGTTGCCGAGAAACCCGCCCTTCGGCAGGCCGCTGAGCGGCCTGCCGCCCACATCGCCCCGGGTGGGAAGGCCGACCTCCCGCCCCGGGCAGAGGCAGCATGCCGCGCCGCAGAGAGGATTGTCAAGGAGAATCCTGCCCCCTGGCGCCATGGCGGGGGTGTAGAAGATCAAGGGAGACGGCGAGAGGCAGGCCCGCAGGAGCACATTGCTCGGAACCCCGGATCCGGGGGATGATCCGCAATGGCTGCCGACTTTCGCCCCGGGGCGGGTCGTGCTATGCTGCACGCCGTGAACGACGGCGAAACCCGGGACTGGTACAGGCTATCCCCCGCGCGGCGCTTCCGGGAATCCCTGCGTCTCTGGGAGACGTTCCTGCTCCTGGGAGGCACCTGTGACGTCGAGCCCGATACCCAGAGTCCTTTCTACGTTGCGCCGCCACCGCGTGAAGGCGCTCCTGATGGGGGGGCAGGCATGTATCCTCTACGGCGCCGCCGAGTTCAGCCGCGACGTCGACGTGGCGGTCGCCGTGTCGCCCGCCAATCTTCGCCGCCTGCGCGCCGCGCTGGCCCAGCTCGACGCTGAACCGGTCTTCTTCCCGCCCCTCAGCCCCACGGCCCTCCGTCGCGGCCACGCCTGCCATTTTCGATGTCGTGCCCCTGGACTGCACGGCGTCCGGCTGGACGTCATGGCGGCGTTCCGCGGGGCCGCTCCCTTCCATCGCTTGTGGGCGCGCCGACGGCGCATCAGGTTGCCCGGCGTCGGCACCGTGTCCGTCATGGCCCTGGCCGACCTGGTAACCATCAAGAAGACCCAGCGCGACAAGGACTGGCCGATGATCCGCCGCCTGGTGGAGGCCGACCTGGCCGACCGATCGCGCCCTCCCCTCCCCGCGCGGGTGGCGTTCTGGCTCCGGGAGTGCCGAACGCCAGACCTGCTCCGCACGCTCGTGCGCCGGTACCCCGTCGCCGCGGCCAAGGTGGCTCGGGAGCGTCCCGCGGTGCGCGCCGCCTTGCGATCGGACGTGGCGCGCATAGAACAGGAGCTGCACCGCGAGCAGGCGCGCGAGCGCGCGCTGGACCGCCGCTACTGGGCCCCGTTGCGCCGCGAACTCCAGACCTGGCGGCGCAGCCGGCCCTAGCAGGCTGCTGAAAAAGGCCCATCTGCGGCGTTGGCGCGCTCGCGCGGCGCTGCGACGTATGGACCCAGTACGCCTCGCACCTCGCATCGCGCGCCGCCTTGCATCTGGGCCTTTTTGAACAGCCTGCGGAAAAGCGGGTCTTTCAGCATCCTGCCAGATACTTGCCACTTCGCCCCGGCCTACGCAAGAGAACGGTTGCGCTCAGCGGCGCGCTAAGCGCGCCCGCTGAAGCGCGTGGTTAGCCAACACACGGTGATGAATGGCAGCCATCGTCTGCTCACAAGCCTCGGCATGACGTAGCCACGGCAAGGACCACTGTGGCAGCAGCCGGCACAAGCGTGACGAACACGGAGAACCCCGTTCCAAGCGCAAACGCAATCGGCCCGAACCTTGACGTATCGGCCCGCCAGAGCCGCGCAACCAGCAGTTCCGTGATCCACCCCCCGGTGTAGCAGATATTGGCGACGATCCCATATAGCAGAACCCCGGCGATCGCGAAGAGCGGGGAACCGGGGACCCCTATCGCGGCGCCCCCTCGCCTCTCGCGCATGAAGGCGACGGCAACCATCACGGCCGCACTCACAAGGCCAACTGCCCCGACGATGATGTTGTACGGGACCCGGCGTGCCTCCCACCAGCCGACGACACTAGAGGGACGTTGGTGCGCAGTCGACCATACAAAGAGCCATCCGACCAGCTGCTTTGGCGTCTTCTGCACCGGTATTGTCATCGCGGTTGGCTAACTATGGAGTCTACGGTTTGCGTGTAAGAATCGTCGTCGGCCGCTGTGTCGGCATAAGATCCCACTCTTCTGCCCGGAGCGACCCCCCACGTTGTCAAAGGTTACGCGCGACTTCGTGGCTCCTCAGGGTCTTACACGGTTTCCGCGTACGATGCGTAGGCGGGAGATGGGCTCGGGTGGGGAACTACGTTGCCGATTGGAGCGGTTTGCGCAAGGGGCAATGGCACCCGATCCACCCTGCCCCCGCCTGGGTCGCTCCCGCACGCATGCCCGGTGAAACGTCTCATTCTCTAGCAGAAGCTCGGAGCGGCGTCAATGACCGCGCCGGGGGCCGTGAGGCGTAAGGGATGAGGCGTGAGGGGAGGGCATGCCATTGCGGAGTGTGGAATGGGGCCTGAAGGCTCAAGGGGCGAACGGCGGATGCCAGATGGCGGCAGGTGGACGGTCGCAGGGCAAGAACGAGAATTCGGTTGACCGGTCCGCCGCAAAGGGTAAGCTGCGGGGGTCGGAAAAACGGTGTTCCGCTCCCGTTCACTCCTGCGAGGGTGATTCGCCGAGGGGGAGCTCGGGGGAGGCGGGGTCGCCGGGGGTCCAGGTCTGGCCGGGTTCGATGACGTGCACCACGTCCCAGCCGCGCTGGGTCATGGCCGCGGCGATGAAGCGGCGGTGGCACTGCCAGGGGAGGCGCTCGGCGCACATGATGGCGGTGGGGGCGCGGGCGGCCGTGAACTCCAGCGTCTTCAGGCCGGCCGCGAAGGCGGGCGTGGCCATGTACGCCTCGTAGCCGCCCGTGCGGAAGCCCCCCAGGTCATCCCCCAGGTGCAGGTAGCGGATCCCGGCCCGCCGCAGGGCGCGGGCCAGCGCCTCCCGCGTGAAGTGCGGGTACCGGCCGCTCGCAGGGAAGCGGCGCACGTCCACCAGCATCCGGATGCTGTAGGCGCGGAGCACGGCGAGGAACTCGGGCATGGTGCGGGTGCTGGAGCCCACGGTCCAGACCGTGCGGCGAGAGGGGGCCTCGTGAACGGCGGCGGCGCGCTGCGCTGGCTTCGGGCGGGGACGCTCCTGGCGGTCGGGTGCTGGGGGCTTCTGGTGGCGATGGGGCGCGCGTCCTGGGGCTTCCTGGACGGTGTGAATCTGATCTTTCACGAAGCGGGCCACCCCCTCTTCTCCCTGGGGGGCCAATTCCTGGGGATCCTCGGCGGGAGTGCGATGCAGGTCCTGGTGCCGGCCGCCTGCGCCATCGCCTTCGTCTGGCAGGGCCAGCCCTTCGGCGCCGGCCTCTGCGGGATCTGGACCGGCCAGAGCCTGCTGGGCGTCAGCATCTACATGGCCGACGCCCGGGCCCGGAACCTGCCCCTCCTGGGCGGCGACGACGTGATCCACGACTGGAACTATCTGCTGGGCCGCCTCGGCCTGCTCGGCTGGGACAAAACGTTGGGCGGCGCCACCGCGTTCCTCGCCGTCCTCCTCATCGCCGCGTCCGCCGTCCTGGCCGCCCTGGCCTGCCTGCGCCCCGACCCATCCGAACAGACGGCCGACCCCACGGGATGACCGCCAACGCGCCCGGACGCCGAGGACGCAGAGCTTGGCCGCATGGGCCTTGGCGCCTTGACGGTTACAGGTTGAGGGGACGGCCCCGGGGCGGGGGCAACGGGGTCTGCGCCTCGATGCCCTGCGCCTCCAGCCACTGGAGCATGGCCTCCCGGATCCGCCGCTCCTTCACCGCGAACCACTCATCCCGCAGGTCCGGATAGCGGGCCACGACGTCCCGAAACTTCTTGAAGGTCCCGGCCCCCTGGAGGGCCCGATTCAGGTCCGCCTTGGCCTTCGGGTTGCCCACGCCGGCCACGAACTCCTCCATCCAGCTTATCTCTTCCGCGGGGCCCGGCGGCTGGGCCTGCGCGTACCGGTCCACGTCGCGATCCAGCCGGTCGCGGACGGCCTCCGAGTCCGGATCGCCCTCCACCAGCGATTCCAGCTTCCCCGTCACCCGGTCCAGGTACCATTCGGCCGCGGCGGCATCGCCGCCGCCCTCGAAGGCCCGTTCCAGGTCCCGCCAATTGATCGGCACGCGGCGAGCCGCCGGTCTCTCCTCTCCCATCGCCCCCCATCCCTCACGCGATCAGGACACCCGCGTACGCGACCACATGCGTTTCGTCCCCGGTCACTTCGGCCGAGGTGGTGTAGCGCACCAGCTCACCCCGGCTGGCCCCCAGCGCCTTGGCCGCGATCAGCACGGCGGCCGTGGGATGATGCCCTCACATGGTGATCCGTTCCCGGCGGACAGCCGCCAGAAGCCCCTCCGCATCCAGGGCTCGAATCGCGTCCAGGGCGTGCCGGTCCCTGGCCTCGGCCACCGCCCGCGGCACGTAATGGCTGAAGTCGGTGCTGGCCACCACCACGGCGCGCCGCCCGGTGGCCCGCACCCCCCCGGCCACGGCCTGCCCCACGTCCGCCACCCCGTCCGGCGCCAGTCTCCCCAGGCAGATGGGCACGAGCCGGGCCCCCGGCATGAGGGCGCGGAGAAAGGGCACCTGCACCTCGATGGAGTGCTCGCGCGCGTGGGCCGCGTCGTCCACCTCCAGCGTGCGCGAGGCGGCGCGGATGGCCGCCGCCAGCTCGCCATCGATCTCCACGGCGCCCAGGGGGGTCTCCCACCGCTCGTGCGCGGGGACGGCGGCCTCCGCCCCCAGCCCATGGTGGTTGGGTCCGAGGATCACCAGCGTCTCGGGCGGCTCCAGGCGGGCGTACACCGCCGCGGCCGTCTTGCCCGAGTACTTGAGCCCGGCGTGCGGGCACACGGCAGCGATGGCCGCCTGCCGCCCCGCGGGGGCGGTCCCTGCCGGCAGGCACTCCTCGATTTCGCGGCGCAGCGCCTCCGGCCCCCCCGCGTAGAAAGAGCCCGCCACCGCCGGTTGCCGGATCCCGCTCATCCCCTCACTGCCCAGCGCCGATTGTCAATTGCAGCTCCCCAGGGGCTTTCATCGGTCATTAACAGGATGCTGGAAAACTCTCTTTTCGGCAGGCTGCTCAAAAAAGCCCAGGTGCAAGGCGGCGCGCGGATTCCGCATTCCGCAATGGAGAGGTGGGCCTTTTTCAGCAGCCTGCTAGGCGCCCGCGGGCGCCCCGGCGCGCAGCACCTCCTCCATCCAGATCAACTCCCGCCGCAGCCCCTCCGCCACCGGCACGGCCGGGCGGAAGTCCAGGAGAGCCTGGGCGCGACGCGTGTCGGCGTAGGTGTGGCGCATGTCCCCTCGCTGGGCCTCCCGGTGCACCAGGCGGGCCTTCCGCCCCGCGGCCGTCTCCAGCAGTCCCAGGGCCGCCCGCACCGAGATCCGCGCCCCGCCGCCGATGTTGATCACGGCCCCCGGCTCCAGCGGGCGAAGGGCGGCCCGCAGGTTGGCCTCCACCGCGTCGTCCACATAGGTGAAGTCCCGGGTCTGCTCGCCGTCGCTGAACACCACGATCTCACGTTCCTGGAGGATGGCGGCGCAGAACCGGTGGAAGGCCATGTCCGGCCGCTGCCGCGGCCCGTACACCGTGAAGTAGCGCAGGGAGACGGTGGGCAGGCCGTACGCCAGGGCGTAGAGGCGGCAGAGGTGCTCGGCCGCCAGCTTGGTGACCCCGTACGGCGAGATGGGCCGGGGGGCCGCATCCTCCTCCAGGGGGAGTGCCGGCGCATCGCCGTACACCGACGAGGAGGAGGCATAGACGATCCGGCGCAGGGGCCGGAGGTTCACGGCCGCCTCCAGCAGGCGCTGCGTGGCGCGGATGTTGTGATCCACGTAGACCTGGAACTCGGCCCCCCAGCTCGACCGGACGCCGGGCATCGCCGCCTGGTGAAAGACGATCTCGACGTCGGTCAGGAGGCGCGTGAGGTCCAGCTCCGCCAGGTCTCCCTCTACGAAGCGGAAGCGGGCGTGGTCCCGGAGGAGGCGCAGGTTCGCCTCCTTCCAGGGCCGCGGGTAGTTCGGCACGAAGGCATCCAGCCCCACCACCTCCGCGCCATCCCGCAGGAGGCGCTCGCACAGGTGCGAGCCCACGAAGCCCGCTGCCCCGGTCACCAGCGCGCGCATCAGCCGATCCGCGTGCAGGCTGCTGAAAAGGGCCCGTCTGCGGCGTTGGCGCGCTCGGGCGCTCGCTGCGGCGTACCCGGAGTACGCCTCACTCGGCCCTTCGCGCGCCGCCTTGCATCTGGACCCTTTTGAGCAGCCTGCAAGAAGGCACGTCGTTTTGTATCTTGGGTCAGGTGCGTCACGGCTTGCTCTCACGTGGTTCGCCGCCGAGGTCCCTCGGCGTCTGGGCGGCGTCGGTGGACGATATCATACTCGTCCCCGCGAGTCACGACCCGGCGGGCGGCCTTCGGGGCGGCGCCTGCGGGCCCTCGGGTGGACGGCCTGGGGCGGAAGCCGCCAGCGTCCGAGAATCCGATAGGGTCGCGCCCCGCCGGGGACGCTGGTCGGCCAGGCCCGGCCCGCCACGAGCAGGGACTTTCGCCCACGCGCCTTCGCCTCGGGCGCTTGGTCCTCCCTTTGCACCCATCGGCCCCCCCGGAGGGAAATCGACGAGGATGGAACCCGAGCGGACCTGCCCAAAGTGCTCGTACCGCACGACCTTGCCCGTGGCAGACCTCTGCCCCGTGTGCAGCGTCCCACTGGTACTCCAGGAACGCACCTGGGTCCCCACGCGGCGCGCCCCTCGGACGGTGCTCCACTCTCCCGTCAACGGCCGCCTGGATGGACGGATCGGGGCCACCATCCTGGACCTCAGCATCCTGGGCGCGCGCGTGGAGCACGGCGAGCCCCTCCGCCAAGGCTGGCGATATATCCTCGCCGTCCCCCTGCGGGAAGGTGCGCTCCCCATTCACCTCCCCCTTCGCATCGTCTGGAGCCGGGCCGAAAGGACCGAACAGCGCCTGGGTAAGGCGGAGTTGATCTACCAGTCCGGCGTGGAGTTCCAGGGCCTCGCCGCCGAGGACCAGCAGGCGCTGGCCGCCTTCCTGGGCGGGCTCGGAGGCACCTGTCCCGGCCCGCTCCCCGCCACCGTCGCATCACCACGGGATTAGCGCAGGCTGCTGAAAACGGCCCAACGTCTTTCCCCGCTGCCGGCGTTGCCGCAGCGGTCGTCCCGCGGTGGTCCTGCCGTCCCATTCCGCAATCCGCATTCCGCAATGGTGGGCGCCGCCTTGCCGTTGGACCTTTTTGAGCGGCCCGCTCGACTGCGAGAACCCGTCCTCATGATGGCGAGGCGGGCCGGCGGGCCAGGGCCATCGCCTCGGCGGCGACGCGCTGGGGGTCCAGAGAGCGCATGCAGAGCCGCCGTTGCGGGACCCGGCAGCACCGGTCCAGGCAGGGGACGCACGGCAGCCGCTCCTGCAGGACGCAGCGGGGGCCGGGGCCATAGGGGCCGGTGCGCGAGGGGTCAGTGGGGCCGAAGAGCGCGACCAGCGGCGTGCCCAGGGCGGCGGCCAGGTGCATGGGCCCCGAGTCCACCGAGACCGTCACGGCGGCCCGGGCCAGGAGGGCCGCCAGGGCCTTCAAGGGCGTGCGGCCCGCCAGGTTCAGGGCCGGCCGCCGCATGCGCCCCCGCACCGCTTCCGCCGCGTCCACATCCGCCCCGCCTCCCGTGATGGCCACGGCCGCCCCCATCGCTTCCACGAGCCGGTCGCCGACGGCGGCAAAGGCCTCCGGCGACCACCACTTCGTCTCCCAGCGGGCCGCCGGATGCAGGACGGCCAGCGGCGCGCCGCCCGCCCCGGCGGGCCTGGCGCCGAGAGCCGCCCGACCCTCTGCTAAGAGGCGCTCGGCCGCGGCGGCCGCCTCGGGCGGGACGGCGATAGGAAAGTCTCGCGGACCGGGCGGGGCGCCCAGGGCCCATGCCACCCGGAGGTACCGCTCCACGGCGTGCTCGCCGGGCGGAACCTGCACCACGTGCGTGCAGGCCAGCCGGCTGCCCTCGCGGCCGGTGGAGAGACCTACCCGCACCCTGGCCCCGGTGGCCATCACGTAGAGGGCGCTCTTCAGGAGGCCCTGAAGGTCCACCACCAGGTCGAACCGCGCCGCGCGCAGCGCCCGCAGCAGGGCGCGGAACTCTCCCAGGCTCCTGCCCCCTTCGCGGCCGGCGGCCAGCGCCCGCAGCCAGCGGCGCCGCCCGGAAACGATGATGTCGTCCACGGCCGGCGTCCCCCGCACGACGTCCGCCGATTCCTCCTCCACCAGCCAGGCCAGCCGCGCCGCCGGAAATCGCCGCCGCAGGGCCCCCGCCGTGGGCAGGGCGTGGATGACATCTCCCAGGGAGCTGGGCTTGACGAGGAGGACCCCCCGCACCTCCAAGGACTGAGGCATGAAGACTGAGGACTGAGTGCCAAAGGCGTCCTCAGTCCTCATGCCTTTCACCTCGGTCCTTCGACGATCCAGCGGGCGGCCGCCAGGATATCGGCCGCCACGTGCGCGTCTCCCGTCTCGCCCCGGTGCCGCTCCCACTCCTCGGCGCCGTGGCCGGTGAGCACCAGCGCCGCCGGCAGGCCGAGGCGGCGCGCCGCCTGCACATCCGTCCAGTGGTCGCCGATGAGGACGGCCCGGGTGAGGTCCAGCCCGTGCTCACGCGCGGCCTGCAGCAGCATCCCGGCCCCGGGCTTCCTGCACGTGCAGGCCCGCCGGTAGGGCGGCGCGCCGTGGTCCGCATGATGGGGGCAGAAGTAGAAGGCGTCCGGCGCCGTGCCGTGTCCGGCGAGCTGCCGGGCCAGGCCGGCGTTCACGGCGGCCACGTCGGCCTCCGTCATCAGGCCCCGCGCCACGCCGGCCTGGTTGCTCACCACGACGAGGGCGAACCCGCGGCCCCGCAGCAAGCCCAGCGCCTCCACGGCGCCCGGGATCAGCTTCAAGTCGGCGGGGTCCCGCAGGTATCCCGCCTCCTCGTTGACCGTCCCGTCCCGGTCCAGGAAGACGACGGGACGCGGCCCACCCACCCACCGGGCCTCCGCCGGCGGGTCGCCTGCCGCCAGCAGGCCGCGGGCCGCTGCCGCCACCGCCTCGGGCGTCACCCCGTCCATACACGGGTGTCCGATGGGGCACGCGCGATAGCGGCAGGGGCTGCACGCCACCGGATGGCGGAGGATGGCGGCGCGGCCCAGGGGGCCCGTGGCGGCGGGCTGCGTGGGGCCGAAGACCGCCACCACCGGCGCGCCCACGGCCGCGGCCACGTGCATGCCCCCCGAATCGTTGCTGAGCAGCACGGTGCAGCGGGCCAGCACCGCGCCCAGCTCGGGCAGCGTCGTCCGCCCCGCCAGGTTCACAACGGGAGCCGCCACCCGGCGGGCCACGGCGGCGGCCTCCCCGGCCTCCCCCCGCGATCCCACCACGGCGATGGCCGCGCCCAGCTCGCGCGCGAGGCGATCGGCGGCGGCGGCGAAGCGCTCGGGCGCCCAGCGCTTGGCGCCCCCGTAGGAGGCCCCGGGCGCCACCGCCACCAGCGGCCGCCCGGGGGCGGCCAAGATCCCGGCCAGGAGGCGCTCGGCCGCATCGCCCGCCTCCGGAACGGTCAGGGCCGGGCGGCGTTCGCCCTCATCCCAGCCCAGGGCCCCCAGGAGGGCACGGTACCGATCCACCTGGTGCCAGCGCGCCGCGGCGGCGGGCACGGGAACGGCAGCCGTCAGGAGCGGCGACCGGCCGTCCCGCGCGTAGCCGACCCGGTGCGGCACGCCGGCCAAGCGGGCCAGCAGCGCGGACGCGAACGAGTTCGGGAGGGCCACGGCCACGTCGCAGCGCTCGCGGCGCAGCCGGCGCGCCGTGGCCAGCAATCCCCGGGGGCCCCGGCCGGCATCCGGGACGACCGCGGCGAGCCCGGGGACCAGGGCGAACAGGTCGGCCACGGTCGGCTTGGCCGAAACCACCACCTCTGCGCGCGGGAAGGTGCGGCGCAGTCCCTCCAGGACGGGCAGCGAGAGCACCGCATCGCCCAGCCAGGTGGGCGCCCGCACCAGGATCCGCCGCACGGCCTCGGGATGCGCCGGCAGGTCCCGGGTGGGGACGCCCCGCGGGGGCGCGCTCACGGGCCCTCCCCGGCGGCCGGTCCCTCCGCCAGCTCCGCGGGCTCGGGCAAGGCCTCCGCGGGCGACGCCGACGGGGAGTCCGGCCCCAGCGGTTGCGTCTTCCAGCGCCGGTGGACCCAGAACCAGTCCGCCGGGCTTCGCCGGATGAGGGCCTCGATGGCCTGCGTGAAGCGCGCCGTGTTCTCCTGCAGGTCCCGGCGCAGATCGCCGCTCCGCGCCAGCTCGATGGGTTTCTCCACCACGATGCGGTGCCGCCCGGGACCCTCACGGAAGATGGCCGCCGGGATGACCGCGGCCCCGCTACGCAGGGCCAGCAAGGCCGGGGCGAAGGCCGTGTTGGCGGTCCGGCCGAAGAACTCGACGAAGACCCCCTCGCGCCAGGTGATGTTCTGGTCCATCAGGATGCCCAGCGTCCCGCCCGCCTTCAGCACCTTGAGCCCCAATCCCCGGCGCAGCAGGTCCTGCTTGCGGATGATCCCGTTGCCCCCGCGGCTCCGGATGGCGGCGAGGGCCCGGTCGAGGGTGCGATTGTCCATGGGCCTGACCACGACGTGGATGGGGAGGCCCCGGATCGCGGACATCACGGGCAGGAGCTCCCACGCCCCCAGATGGGCCGTCACCAGGATGATCCCCCGGCCCCGAGCCCGCGCCTCCCGCACGTGCTCGTAGCCCTCCACGCGGACCCGCTCCGCGATCTCGGCGTCGGTGAGGCGCGGGAGGCGGCACAGGTCCGCGAAGCTGCGTCCCAGATTCTGGAAAACGCGCCGCGCGATGCGCCGGGCCGAGGCCCGGTCCTCGGCCATCCCGGCCCGCAGCAGGTTCTCCACCGCCCGGCGCCGGTGGGCCCAGTCCACGAGGTAGGCCGCGGCCCCCAGGGCCGCCCCCACCCCGTCCCCGAGGGCGGGAGGCAGGGCGCCCACGCCCCACGCGAGGGCCAACACCGCGGCGCCCGCCATGCGATCCAAAACCGCCGGCCTCGCCTCGCCTTGCGGCGGCCACGCGTCCATGCCCCTGCCCCTCACCGTTGCCCAGGCGGCGCCGGCTGCCCCATGAGCACGGACCAGAAGGCTTGGGCCTCCCACACCACGTCCATGGCGATGGAGAGGACCTGGATGGAGAGGCCCGGGGGGAGCGTCACGCCCGCCAGGCGAATGGCGTCCTTCTCGGTGGTCACCAGGACCCGGGCCCCGTGCCGCCGCGCCGCCGCCGCGACCTCGCCGAGATCGAACGGCGAATAGCGGTGATGGTCGCGGAAAGAGATGAAGGCCGCGACCTCCACCCCGAGCCGCGCCACCATGTCCCGGAACCGGCTCGGTCGCGCGATACCTGCGAAGGCCACCGCCCGGCATCCGGCCAGACCTTCGGGGGACATGTGCCCCCCCACACCCAGGTCCCGCCACGCGATGGGAACCCGGACCGCGCCGGCCACCGGCACGCCGCGGGACCAGAGCGCCACCCGGGCGGCCGCCGCCTGCCAGTCGTCCGGGGCCCGGTCCGCCGAGAGCACCAGCAGGTGCGCCCGCGCCAAGGCCTGGGGCGGCTCACGGAGCAGACCCCGAGGAAGGAGGTGGCCGTTGTCCAACGGATGGAGCGCGTCCAAGAGGACCGCGTCCACGTCCCGCGCCAGCCAGCGGTGCTGGAACCCGTCGTCCATCACCAGCGTGTCGGGGCCGAAGCGGCGGATGGCCTCCCGCGCGGCGGCCGCGCGGTCCGCGCCGATCACCATGGGCACGCCGGGGAGGAGGCGGCGGAGCAGCGCCGGTTCATCGCCGATCTGCCGCCAATCCATCGCGGGGTCCTCCGGGCTGACGGCGATCCGCCCGCGCGCCTCGCGGCCGTACCCCCGGCTCAGGATCGCCACCCGGCGACCCATCGCCATGAGCCGCTCGGTCACGAGGGCCACCAGGGGCGTCTTCCCGCTGCCGCCGGCGACCAGGTTTCCGATGCTCACCACCCGGGCCGGAACATGGGAGCCCCGGAAGACGCCGGAGCGGAAGCCGGCATCCCGCGCGGCCGTGACGGCGCGGTACAGCAACTCCGGCACATCGAGGAGCTGGGCCCCCGGCCGCGGTTCGGGAGCGACGATGGTCACGAAATCGTCCCCCCGGGACCACCCACCGCATCCAGGATCGGCGCCAGGAGATCGAGGGTGCGCCGCGTGGCCCCCCGGTGGGCCTCGAGGACGGCGCGCGCCCTGGCCGCGAACGCCCGGGCCCCCTGGCGATCATCCAGCAGCCGGGCCAGCGCCCCCGGCAGGGCCGTCGCATCCTGCACGGAGACCATCGCCCGGCCCTCGTGGAAGGCGGCGGCCATCTCGGCGAAGTTCTCCAGGTGCGGGCCCACCACGATGGGCGCCCCGGCCGCGGCCGGCTCCAGGATGTTGTGCCCGCCCACGGGGGCCAGGCTGCCGCCCACGAAGGCGACGTCGGCCGCCGCGTAGAGCCGGGCCAGTTCGCCCACGGTGTCCACCAGGATCACGTCGGTCCCGGCCGGGGCCGCCCCCGCGCTCCGGCGTGCCCACGCGAGGCCCCGCTCCCGCAGGAGCCCCTCCACCTCGCCGCACCGCTCCGGATGCCGCGGGGCCAGCACGAGGGCCAAGCCCGACCTCCCCGCCCGGAGGCCCGTCCAGGCGTCGAGGATGGCCGCCTCCTCCCCGCGGTGCGTGCTCCCGGCCAGGAGCACCGGGCGCGCCGCGTCCAGGCCCAGATCCCTTCGGACGTCTCCGGGCTGGGCCTCCGCGCCCGCCGGCCCCAGCGCGTCGAACTTCAAGTTTCCGGTCACGTGCACGCGGCCCGCCGGCGCGCCCAGGGCCACGAGGCGTTCCGCGTCCGCGGCGGTCTGCATGCCGAAGCAGGCGATATCGGCCAGGACTCGGCCCAGGGGGCCACGCACCAGCCGGTACCGCCGGAAGGAGCGGGGCGAGATCCGCCCGTTGACCACGGCCACCGGAACGCCGCGCAGCCGGCAGGCGCGCAGGAAGTTGGGCCATATCTCCGTCTCGGCGAGGAGGACGGCCCGGGGGGAAACGGCGACCAGCGCCCGGCGCACGGCGAAGGTGAAATCCAATGGGAAGAACACCGTGGCGGCCGCCTCCGGGATCCGCTCCCGCGCAACCGCCCGCCCGGTGTCCGTCACCGTGGACACCAGCAGGGGACACCCCGGCCGTTCCGCCCGCAGGGCCCGCGCCAGCGGGGCCGCCGCCACCACCTCCCCCACCGACACCGCGTGGAGCCACAGGGGGGGGGCGCCGAGCCCTCCCAGGCGGTAACGTCCGAGCCGCTCGCCGATCCCGGCGCGGTACTTGCCGTGGGCAGAAGCCTGGAGGAGGACCCGGGGAAGCTGGAGGCCGAACACGACGGAGAGGGCCGCGCTATATACGCTATACATGAGGCGCGCTTCGATACGACAAGAGCCTCGGGCGGTCGGGCGGTCGGGCGGTCGGGCGGTCAAGGACGAAACCGCTTGGAGATCGTTCGCCGTCTGCGGCACGTCGGCGGGTGGCCGGGGCTCCCTTCAGCGAGAATGACCGAACCCGGGGGCCATGGAACCACCGAACACCTCGGGCTCCGCTCACTGCCTGCCGGACCCGGGCGCGGCGGCGCAGCAGGCCTCGGCCTCGGCCGTGAGGGCATCCAGCGCCTCGCCCAGGCGCCGCTGGTACTTGGACAGCTCCTCCCGGGGCGTCTCCGCCGGCACGCGGATGGGTGCGCCCCAGGCGTAGGCCGCCGGGCTGCCCGGCCGGGGCACGAGGAACCGGTCCCAGCTGCGATGGAAGACCCACGCCCGCGCGGCCGCGAAGGCCACGGGAACGATGGGCATGCCGCTGAGCCGTGCCAGTTCCACCACACCGGGCTTGGCCTCCCGGCGCGGGCCCTTGGGCCCATCGGGCGTGATCACCGCATGGCGCCCGGCCCGCAGGGCTTCCATCATCTCCCGCAGGGCCTCCGTCCCGCGCCGCGTGGCGGACCCCCGGATCACCTGGAAGCCCAACAGCATCGCCATGCGGGCGATGTATTCCCCGTCGCGGTGCTGGCTGATGAGGATCGACGCGGGTCGCCCCGGGTACATGAACGGCATCAGGAGGAGCTGGCCGTGCCAGAAGGCCACGATGACCCGCTCCCCGCGCGCCAGGCATGCGTCTATGTGCTCCCGCCCAAGGTGCTGGACGCGCAGACTCCGGTGAAGGCAGCGCAGGCCCACCACCACGACCCGGGGGAACAGGCCATAGGCCGCCCGGCTATCGCGGACGGCGCGAACGAGAGCCTTCAGCATCCGCCCGCCGGGAGCCCGTGGCGGAGGACGCCCAGGATCTCGTGGGCGGCCCGCTCCGGAGCCCCCGGCTCCCCCAGGCGCGCACGCACCTCGGAGAATCCGGCCCGCATGGCGTCCCGGGCCCCGGGATCCTCCAGCAGGGCCCGGGCGGCCGCAGCCAGGCGGTCCGGCGTGGCCCGGTACTGGATCAGTTCCGGCACGATCTCTCGGCCCGCCACCAGGTTCGCCATCCCGATGAAGGGCACCCGCACCAGGAGGCGCGCCAGGGCGTAGGAGAGAAACGACATCCGGTAGGTGATCACCATGGGCGCCCCCAGGAGGGCGGCCTCCAGGGTGGCGGTCCCCGAGACCACCAGCGAAACATCCGCCGCCCGCAGCGCCTCGTAGGTGCGCCCCTCGAGCAGGCGGACGGGCAACGGGGCCGCGGCCGCCAAGGCTTCGATCAGCCCTTGGGGCACGCCGTCGGCCGCGGCGACCGCCACCGTGAGTGGGCCGGCCCCGGCCGCCAGGCGCGCCGCCGCCGCCAGCATCACGGGCAGGTGCCGGGCCACCTCGCGCCGCCGGCTCCCGGGCAGGAGGGCCACCACGCGCTCGGCGGGCCCGATCCCGAGGCGTCGGCGGGCTTCCTCGCGGCCCGGCACGCCCTCCAGGCGGTCCAGCAGCGGGTGGCCCACGAACGTCACGTCGATCCCCGCGGCGCGGTAGAGCGGCTCCTCGAAGGGGAAGATGACCAGCATCTTGCGAACGATGCGGCGCAGGATGCGCAGCCGCCCCCGCCGCCACGCCCAGACCTGCGGGCTGACGAAATAGATCACGGGGATCCCGCGGCGGCGGGCCCGGCGGCCCAAGCGGATGTTGAAGTCCGGGAAGTCGATGAGGACGACGAGGGCGGGGCGGTCCCGGTGCAGGGCCGCGGAGAGGCGGCGGAAGGCCCGCAGAATTTGGCCCCCGTGGGCGACCACCTCGGTGAGGCCCACCACGGCCACATCCTCGCAGGGGACCAGGAGTTCCACCCCCGCGGCGGCCATGCGGGGCCCGCCCATCCCGAGGAGGCGCACCTCAGGGCGCACCGTGCGCAGGGCGTGGGCCAGGGCGGCGCCGTGCAGGTCCCCGGAGGCCTCCCCGGCCACCAGGAGGATGGTGGGCGTCGGCGCAGCGCAGCCTGCGCGATCCGTCATGGCGCTCCCTTCCGGGCGCCGGGAAAAGCCCCCCATCACCCGGCCGGCCCCTCCGGGATCGCGGGGCCCGGGGGCCGCGCGGCGGCCGCCAGGTGCTCCTCCAGCCGGCGGCGGATCTCCGCGGCGACCCGCAGGGCGTCCCGCCCGTCCTCGCCGGACACGATGGGACGGCGCCGCTCCCGCACGCACGCCAGGAAACTCTCCAGCTCGAGGCGCAGGGGCTCGGCCCGTTCGACGAGCACCTCCTCCCGCACGATGCGCGGCAGCCCCGTCCCATCCCCGGGGGCGGGGTCCGGCGGGAGACGACGGTACAGGGCGATCTCCTGGGCCGCATAATCCACCGAGAGGTAGGCATCCCGCTGGAAGAAGCGGATCTTCCGCATCCGCGCCGCGCTGACCCGACTGGCGGTGAGATTCGCCACGCAGCCGGAGGCGAACTGGAGGCGGGCGTTGGCGATGTCCACCTGGTCGGTGAGGACCGGAACCCCGACCGCATGCACGTCCTGCAGGGGCGAGCGGACGAGACTCAGGATGATGTCGATGTCGTGGATCATGAGGTCCAGGATCACGTCCACATCGCTCCCGCGACCCGCGTAGGGTCCGAGCCGGTGGGCCTCCACGAACGCGGGGGCGGTCACCAGCTTCCGCAAGGCCCGGACGGCCCCGTTGAACCGCTCGATGTGCCCCACCTGCAGGATCCGGTGGTGGGCCGCCGCCAGGCGCACCAGCCCCTCGGCCTCCTCCACCGCCTCGGCGATGGGTTTCTCCAGGAGCACGTCCACACCCCCCGCCAGCAGGTCGGCGGCCACGGCGGCGTGGTGGCGGGCCGGCACGGCCACGCTCACCGCGTCCACCCGTCCCAGGAGCTCCCGGTGGTCCGCGTGGGCGGGCACCCCGAAGCGGGCGCCCACCTCCGCCCGGCGCGACGCATCCACGTCCGCCACCCCCACCAGCCGGACCGCCGGCAGCCCCGCGTACACGCGGGCGTGGTGCTGGCCCAGGTGGCCCACCCCCACGACGCCCACGCGGACGGGGGTTCCCATTGCGGATCGCGGACCGGTAACGGGGGATTCATTCCGCATTCCGCAATCCGCATTCCGCATGGGGCTCATTCGGCCACCAGGGCGATCCCGCCGGCGTCCGCGGCGGCCACGGTGGCCTCGCGTTCCAGGAGCAGCGTCCGCTCGGCCTCCACGGCCATGGCCGTGGCCCCGGCGTCCCGCAGGGCCACCACCGTCTCCGGACCCACCACGGGGAGATCGAAGCGCATGTCGTGGTCCGGCCGGGTGGCCTTCACCACCACCACGCCGCCGCGGGCCAGGCTGCCGCCCCGGCGAATGCAGGCATCGGTCCCCTCCACGGATTCCACGGCCACCACCGTCCCCCGCCGTACGACCACGGTCTGCCCCACGCGCAGCGCCGCCACCCCGCACGCCACCTCGCGGCCGAAAGCGATGTCCTCCCGCTCGCGCCGCGTGGGCGCGCGTCGCGTGAGCACGCCCCGCGGGGCCAGGATGGGGCCCAGGAACCGCCGGCAGTCCAGGAGCGTGATCCCCGCCCCCTCCAGCTCGGCGGCCACGGCCTCCAGGATGCTGTCCCCGCGCCGGTCGCGCAGATGCCACAGGAGCCAGAGCGCGCGCAGGTCCGGCCGGACCCGCTGGAACAGCCACGTGAGGCGGATCTTCCCCACCATGATGGCGTCGGCCACCCCCTCGGCGCGCAGGACGCGGATGAGGTGGCCCAACTGGCCCACTCCCACCCAGTGGAGGGCATCCACCGCCTCGGCCAGCTCCGGGGCCGCCTCCTGGCGGATGGCGGCCGCCACCACGCGCAGCCCCTGGGCGCGCGCCTGTTGGGCCGCCACGAAGGGAAGCTGCCCGGACCCGGCGATGATCCCCACCCGTTCCATATCACGCGCCGTCAGGCGTGAGGCGACGACACGCCGTGAGGCGTGAAGCGTCAGGCGTGAAGGGGGCCGATGTCCCCTGACGTTTCACGCCTGACGCCTCACGTCCCATGACGCCCCACGCCCCATTATTTGCTGATGCCGCGTTGGGACCGCTTGATGAAGTCGATCAGGTAATCCACCTCGGGGCAGGCGGGCACCTCGGCGGCCACACGTGCCATAGCCTGGGAGGTGTTGAGGCCGCCCTGGAACAACAGGCGGTAGGCGCGCTGCAGCGCCGCGATGGCCTCCGGCGGGACGCGGTGGCGGCGCAGTCCCACGGTGTTGAGCCCGAAGGGTTTCACCCGGTTCCCCTGTACCTTGATGAAGGGCGCCACGTCCTGGAGCACGGCGGAGCAGGCCCCCACGAAGGCGTGCCGGCCGACGCGGCAGAACTGGTGGATGCCGGTGAGGCCGCCGACGATGACATGGGATTCCAGCACCACGTGCCCGGCCAGGGTGGCCTGGTTGGCCAGGATCACCCCGTCCTGCAGCACGCAGTCGTGGGCCACGTGCGCGTAGGCCATGATCACCACCCCGTGGCCCAGGAGGGTGTGGCCGCCGCCCCCGACGGTGCCCCGGTTCACGCTGGCGAATTCGCGGATCACGCACCGGTCGCCGAGGGTCAGGCGGGTCGGCTCCCCCCGGTACTTGAGGTCCTGGGGGGCGGTCCCCACCACGGCGTTGCCGTGGATCTGGCTCTGGCTGCCGATCTCGGTCTCGCCCTCGATGAGGGCGTGGGGCCCGATCCGGGTCCCCGCGCCCACGCGGATACGCCCGCTGAGCACCGCGTAGGGTCCCACCGTCACCCCCGGCCCCAGCTCCACCTCCGGGGAGACGATGGCCGTGGGGTGCACCTGTACCGGCGCCGCCAGCGGGCCGTTCATACCACCAGGGGGCTCGCCGTCTCGGTGTCCGGCGTGCGCTCCATCACCATGCACAGGAGCTCCGCCTCCGCCGCCAGCACGCCGTCCACCTGGGCCTCCCCCCGCATGCGGCAGGTGCGGCTGCGGAGCTGGAGGATCTCGCAGGTCATCCGCAGCTGGTCCCCCGGGATCACCGGGCGTCGGAACTTGGCCCGGTCGATCCCGGTGAAGTACATCACCTTCTTCTCGGCGCTGGCGTTCAGGGTGCGCATGAGGAGGACGCCGCCCACCTGCGCCAGGGCCTCCAGGATCAGGACGCCGGGCATGATGGGGTGCCCGGGGAAATGCCCCTGGAAGAAGGCCTCGTTGGCGCTGACGTTCTTGATCCCCACCACCCGCTTGCCCAGGTCCAACTCCAGGACCCGATCCACCAGGAGAAACGGATACCGGTGCGGGAGGACCTCCTGGATCTCCGCCAGGCCCATCATCGCTCCGGTCCCTCCGGGACGTCCGCGCCCGCTCCGGCCGCGGCGGCCGGCGCCCCGCGCCGCCGCCCCCGTCCCCGCACGGCGCGGGCCAGTTCCGGCAGCCGGGCCAGCGCGGCCACCTGACGCTTGAACTCCACGTGGGGGATGGCCGGGGATCCCAGGTAGACGCCCCGGTCCGGCACGTCCTTGGTCACGCCCGCCTGCGCCCCGATGATCACATCGTCGCCCACCCGGATGTGCCCCACGAGGCCCACCTGCCCGGCCAGCGTGGCGCGCGAGCCCACGGTGGTGCTGCCCGAGATCCCCACCTGGGCCACGATCACCGTGTCCTGCCCCACCACGACGTTGTGGGCGATCTGCACGAGATTGTCGATCTTGGTGCCGCGGCCGATACGGGTCTCGCCCATGGTGGCCCGGTCGATGGCGGCGTTGGCACCCACCTCCACGTCGTCCTCCAGCACCACCCGTCCCACCTGGGGGATCTTGTGGTAGCGCCCATCCCGGTCCCGGGCGTAGCCGAACCCGTCCCCACCGATCACGGCCCCGCTCTGGACCACCACCCGATCCGCCAGCCAGCACCCGTCGGCCAGGACCGCGTGGGGGCGGATCACGCACTCCCGTCCCAGGCGCACGCCCCGCCCGATGTGGGCCTGGGGCGCCACGGAGCAGCCCGCCCCGATCTCGCTTCCGGCGCCCACGAAGCAGAGGGCCCCGATGCGCACCCCCGGCCCCAGGCGCACCCCCTCCTCCAAGACGGCGGTGGGATGGACACCCGGCGTCTCCGGGGGGGCGGGATGGAACAGGCGCAGGGCGCGGGCGAACGCCAGGTACGGGTTCGGGCTCCGCAGCGCCGCCATGGGGGGGCGCGGCGCCTCCGCCCCCAGGATCACGGCCGCCGCGCGCGAGGTGGCCAGCGACTCCAGGTAGCGCGGGTTGGCCACGAAGGTCAGATCCCCCGCCTCGGCCTCGCGGATCCCCCGCAGGCCCCGGATCTCGACGGCCCCGTCCCCTTCCAGGCTGCAGCCCAGGGCGGCGGCCAGTTCGCTCAGACGCATGGGGCCGTCACTTCGCCTTGGCGTTGTAGCGCTCGATGATGTCCTTGGTGAGGTCGGCCCGCTCGCTCACGAACCACACCGCCCCCGTGCCCCGCTCGAGGATGATGTTGTACCCCTTCTCCTTGCCGTAGTCGGCGATCACCTGCATGATGTCCCGCTGGATCTCCCCCACCAGCTCGGCCTCGCGTTTCTGCATGTCCCGCTGCATGTCCTCGCCCGTCCGACGGATATCGCGGATCTTGCGCTGGATGCTTTCCTCTTTCTCCCGCAGGGCGGCCTGGCTGAGCACCGCCTTCTGCCGTTCCAGGTCGGCCTGCAGCTTGCGGATCTCCTCCTCGTGCGCGTTCAGGTCCTTCTGCTTGGACTCGAACTCGGCCTTGAGGGTGGCCTGGGCCCGCTGTCCCTTGGCCGACTGGAGGATCACCGCCTGCATGTCCACCGCGCCGACCCGGACGGACTCGGGGGCCGGCGCCGCGGCCGCGCCGGCCGTTCCACACCGCGCGCCCGGAAAGAGAGCGGCCGCGCCGGCCAGGAGCCCCGCGGCGACCTGCAACGCTACCCGCATGCCTCGCGCCATCCTTCGTCCCCCGCTGCTCGCAGGCTGCCGAAAAGGGCCCAAGGCCTTCCCCGCCACGGCGGCGGCAGCGGGTGTGGCGTGGGCGCGCCCGCGCGGCGCCGCGACGGACGGACCGAGTGCGCCCCCGACCCACCTGCGGTGGGTACCCCGCCGTCGCGCGCCGCCGTGCCTCTGGACCCTGTTGGCCGGCCTGGGTGAGAGAGCGTTCCTCCGCATGCTGCTAGAAGGAACTCCCCACGGTGAAGCCAAAGACGTTCTTCTTCTCCCCCTGCTTCGGACTGATATTGTGGCCCGCAAACACGCTCAGGACCCCCAGCGGCGTGTTCAGGCGGAGGCCGGGGCCCACCCCGTAGCGCAGATTGAACGAGAAATCCTGGCCCTCGGCCCAGGCGTTGCCGGCGTCGAGAAACCAGATCCCCTTCACGTTGAACTGCTCCAGGTAGGGGATGGGGAAGATGACCTCCGTGTTGGTGAAGTAGGCCTTGTTGCCCCCCTCCAGGCCGCCGGTGACGGGAGAGATAGGGGAGATGGTGAAGTTCCTGAAGCCCCGGATGCTGCTGACGCCACCCAAGAAGAACCGCTCCTGGATCGGCAGGAGGGGGGTGCTCCCGAAGCCGTTCCCGTAGGTGATGTTGCCGTGCAGGCGCAGCACCAGCCGCCACCACAGGGGATGGTAATATTCGGCATCGGCGAGCAGCTTGTAGAAGTTGTTGTCGAAGCCGAGGAACCCGCCCGCGTAGGTGCCGGATCCCGTGAGTCGAACGCCGAGGGTCGGATCGCGAGGGTTATCCCGCCCGTCCCAGACGAGCGACAGGGTGGTGGAGCTGGTGACGCTGTAGCCGTTGTTGGTGTTCAGCGCCTGCTGCACCTCGGGGGGCGCGCTGGGGTCCACGTCCCGGATGTGGACCTGCTCGAGGCGGTAGCCCAGGGAGGCGCTCAGCCTGGGCAGGAGCCGGCGCCCGAAGGTGAAGGTGCCGCCCCGCCGGTCCTCGTTGAATCCCTGATAGTCCTTGTAGTTCAGGCGCTCGTTGTAGCCATTGGTGGCGAAGGTGAAGTCCGAATCCAGGAGGTGCGGCTCCACGAAGTTCAGGTTGAAGCGCATGGTCTTGGTGCTCAGGCCGGCGTTGAGCGAGAGGGCCTGGCCCAGCCCCAGGAAGTTGTTCTGGGACACGCCCACCGAGACCAGGGCGCCGTCCACCGAGCTGTACCCGGCCCCCGCGGTGAGCTGGCCCGTGGGCTTCTCCTTGACGTCCACGGCGACGTTCACTTTATCGTCGGCCGAGCCGCGCTTGCTCTCGGTCTTCACCTCCTCGAAGTAGTTGAGGTTCTCCAGGTTTTTCTTGCCCTGGGCCAGGAGGGCACTGTTGTAGACGTCGCCCTCCACCAGCCAGATCTCGCGGCGGATCACCTTGTCCCGGGTCTTGGTGTTGCCCGCGATGTCGATCCGGTCCACGAAGGCCTGCTTGCCCTCGGCCACCTCCAGCGTCACGTCCACCAGGAGCCCCTCCCGGTGCACGTCCGTGGCGGGCACCACGTCGACGAACAGGTACCCGATCTGGGAGTAGGTCTCGGTGAGGGCCAGGACGTCCCGCTGGACGCCGGCGCGGCTGAAGATGCCCCCGGGTTTCGTCTGCACCGCCGCGAGGATCTCGTCGTCCCGGAAAACCCGGTTGCCCGTGACCTGGACCTTCCCGACCTTGTACTGCGGCCCCTCCGCCACCCGCAGCACGATCTGCACGCGGTGCGCCTTCCGGTCCACCTCCACCTGGGGCTCGTCCACCTTCACCTCCAGGTAGCCGTGGTCCAGGTAGAGGGCGCGGATGCGGTCCAGGTCGCGGCGCAGGTCCTCCCGCTTGAGGGTACCGAAGAAAAACCAGAGGAACAGCACGCGGGTCTCCATCACGCCCGTGATCTCCTTGGCCGTGAGACCCTTGTTCCCCTGCACCTCGATGGCGGTGACCTCGAAGCGGTCCCCCTCGTCGACCTGGAAGATGACGTTGACCTCGCGGTCCGAGATCCGGTCCAGCCGCGGCTCCACCCGAGCCAGGTAGTATCCCTCCTCCTCGTAGTAGAGGCGGACCTTCTCCGCGTTCTGGGCCAGGGCCCCCGGGGCCACCACCGAGCCCTCGGCAATGTCGATCTTCTCGCGGAGCTTTTCCGTCTTGATATTCGAGTTCCCGATGAACTGGACCGCACGGACGCCCGGCTTCTCGGTGAGGATGTAAGTGAGTTTCAGGCCGCCTTCGAACACCTCGGCCTCCACCACCACGTCATCGAAGAAGCCGAAGGCGTAGAGCGCCTTCACGTCCTCCCGCACCTTGTCCGGCGAGTAGGGTTCCCCCACCCGGGTCCCCAGGCGGAGGCGCACCGTCCCCTCCTCCACGCGGCGGGCCCCCCGGATGTCGATCTGACGCACGATGGCCCCCTCCGCGCCCCCCTGCGCCCGGGCCGGCGGCGCGGCCGAGAGCGGGAGGCCCAAGAGCAGCGCCGCGGCGGCGGCGAAGGTCCACACGGCACGAGACCGGGCACAGGCGGGCATAGTTGGGATCCCCAGGCACCTGGCAACCGTGGGACGATATCACACCCCCGGCGAGCCACCAAGCGGAAAGCACCCACGGCAGGGTGGGGGCGTACGGCGCGGCGCGACGGGCCGTCCCGCAGGCCGGGAAGGCCGGGAGGCTGGAGGCGCGGGAGGGCGGCCCGGCTACCGAGGCGCCTCAAGGAGGTTCTCGCTCTCGAAGGCGAGCCCCTGGTCGGTGTTGCGGATGCGGATGCTCCCCCCGCCCGGGAACCGTCCCTTCAGCACCTCCTCCGCCAGCGCGTCCTCCACGTGGCGCTGGATGGCGCGGCGGAGGGGACGGGCGCCGAAGTTGGGGTCGTACCCCTCGTTGATGAGAAACTCCTTGGCCGCTTCATCGATGAGGAGCTGGATCTTCTTCTCGCTGAGCTGCCCCTGCAGGCGGTCCAGCATCAGGTCCACGATGCGCTTCAGGTGGTCCTTGGTGAGCTGGTGGAACACGATCACCTCGTCCACCCGGTTGAGGAACTCTGGGTTGAAGACCCGCTTCAGCTCGCCCAGGACCGTATCCTTCATCTTGCCGTAGGTGACCTCCTGGTCCCCGCCGACGGTGAAGCCCAGGCTGGTGTGCATCCCGATCTGCCGGGCGCCCACGTTGGACGTCATGATGAGGATGGTGTTCTTGAAGTCCACGACGCGGCCGTAGCTGTCCGTCAGCCGGCCGTCCTCCAGGATCTGGAGCAGGAGGTTGAAGACCTCGGGGTGGGCCTTCTCGATTTCGTCCAGGAGCACCAGGGAGAAGGGCCGGCGGCGCACCTTCTCGGTGAGCTGCCCGCTGTCATCGTACCCGATGTAGCCCGGGGGGGCCCCGATGAGGCGGGACGTGGAGAAGCGCTCCATGTATTCCGACATGTCGATGCGGACGACGGCGTCCTCGGTGCCGAAGAGGAACTCGGCCAGGGCCTTGGCCAACTCGGTCTTCCCCACGCCCGTGGGGCCCAGGAAGATGAAGGAGCCCACCGGCCGGTTGGGGTTCTTGATCCCGGCGCGGGACCGGCGGATGGCCCGGCTGACGGCCTTGATGGCCTCCTCCTGGCCCACCACCCGCTTGGCCAGTTCCTGCTCCATGCGGACCAGCTTGCTGGATTCCTCCTCCTCGATCTGGGTCAGCGGGATGCCGGTCCACTTGGAGACGATGTAGGCGATGTCCTCGGCGCTGACCACGGTCCGTTCCTTGGCCCGCCCCTCCTTCCACTGGGTCTTCCGCTCCTCCAGTTCGGCGCGCTGGCGGCGCTCGGCGTCCCGCAGCCGGGCCGCCACCTCGAAGGCCTGGGTCCGGATGGCGTCCTCCTTCTGCGCCCGGAGGCGCTCCACCTCGTTCTCCATCTCCCGCAGGTCGGCGGGGAGCATGAGGGTCTTCAGGCGGGCGCGGGAGCCGGCCTCGTCGATGACGTCGATGGCCTTGTCGGGCAGGTAGCGGTCCGCGATGTAGCGTTGCGAGAGGCGGGCGGCCGCCTGCACCGCCTCATCGGTGATGATGGCCTGGTGGTGCGCCTCGTACCGGTCCTTGATCTCGCGCAGGATGCGGATGGTCTCGTCCACGCTGGGGGGGCCCACCATGATGGCCTGGAAGCGGCGTTCCAGGGCCCGGTCCTTCTCGATGTACTTCCGGTACTCGTCCATGGTGGTGGCGCCGATGCACTGGAGCTCGCCGCGGGCCAGGGCCGGCTTCAGCATGTTGCTGGCGTCGATGGCCCCCTCGGCCGCGCCGGCGCCCACCAGGGTGTGCAGCTCGTCGATGAACAGGATGATGGTGTTGGATCCCTGGATCTCCTTGATGACGGCCTTGAGGCGTTCCTCGAATTGGCCCCGGTACTTGGTCCCGGCCACCATGCCGGCCAGGTCGAGCTGGATCACGCGCTTGCGCAGCAGCGTCTCCGGCACGTTGGAGCCGACGATGCGCTGGGCCAGCCCCTCCACGATGGCCGTCTTGCCCACCCCCGCCTCGCCGATCAGGACCGGGTTGTTCTTGGTCCGCCGGGACAGGATCTGGATCACGCGTTCGATCTCCGTCTCGCGCCCGATGACCGGGTCCAGCTTGTCCTGGCGCGCCAGGGCCGTGAGGTCCACGCCGAACTCGTCCAAAGCCGGGGTGCGGGTGCTGGCCGTGGTCTTGGAGGCCTGCTCCCCCAGCAGCTCCTGGGCCTGGGCCTTGGCGGCGGCCACGCTCACGCCGAAGTCCCGCAGCACCAGCGAGGCGATCCCCTCCCCCTCGCGGATCAGGCCCAGCAGGAGGTGCTCGGTGCCGATGTAGTTGTGCCCCAGGGAGCGGGCCTCGGAGATGGCGTACTCCAGGACCTTCTTGGCCTGGGGGGTGAACGGGATCTCGCTGCCGGGGCTGAACTCGTTGCCCACGGCCACGATCTTCTCGATCTCGGTCTTCACCGCCGCGATGTTCACGTTGAGCTTCTTCAGGATCGCGACGGCCAGCCCGTCCCCCTCGCGGATCAGGCCCAGCAGGAGGTGCTCGGTGCCGACGAAGTTGTGCCCCAACCGGATGGCCTCCTCCCGCGCCAGGATGATGACCTTCCGGGCCCGCTCGGTGAATCGCTCGAACATGACGTCTGCTCCTCGAGGTGCCGTGCTGCGTCGCTGGGCTGCCCCGCCCGGCCCGGGACGGGGGCGGACGTCGCCCGCCGCCTACGCCGGGGGCGGCCCGGCCGTGGGCCTGGGGGCGCCGCCGGGGGGAGGGGGAGGGGCCAGCCGGCCGTCCTCCATGCGCACCACCCGGTCCGCCCGCCGGGACAGGGATTCGTTGTGGGTCACCATCACCACCGTGAGCTCCCGCTCCCGGTTGAGTTGCCGCAGGAGGTCGAAGACGCCCTCCCCCGTCTTGCTGTCCAGGTTGCCGGTGGGCTCGTCCGCCAGGAGGATGTCCGGCCTCGCGGCCAGGGCCCGCGCGATGGCCACCCGTTGCTGCTCCCCGCCCGAGAGCTCGGCGGGGCCGTGCCGCAGCCGGTCCCCCAGCCCCACGGCCTGGAGCAGGCCCTCGGCCTGCCCCCGGGCCTCGGCGGCGCCGTGCCGCCCGATCAGCAGCGGGAGCATGACGTTCTCCAGGGCCGTGAACTCCGGCAGCAGATGGTGGAACTGGAACACGAACCCCACGGTCCGGTTCCGGAAGCGGGCCAAGGCCTCCTCGGAGAGGTCCCCCAGCAGCAGCCCGCCGTACGCCACCACCCCCGCCGAGGGCCGCTCCAGGGCCCCCAGCAGGTGCAGCAGCGTGCTCTTGCCGGCCCCCGAGGGGCCCACCACGGCCACGAACTCGCCGCGGGCCACCGCCAGGTCGATGCCCTTGAGCACCTCCAGGCGCTCCGCCCCCACCGTGAAGGTTTTACGGAGACCCTGGGTCCGCAGCAGCTCCGCCATCACCCAACGCGGAATGCGGGATGCGGAATGCGGAATAGGCAGCAATGGTGCGGAGCCCCGCAGGGCACGGCCGGTCCGCCCGGGGCGGCATTCCGCATTCCGCGTTCCGCATTCCGCATTGGCTCAGCCGTACCGGATGGCCGCCACGGGATCGAGCCGGGCCGCCTTCCACGAGGGGTAGAGGGTGGCCAGAAAGCTCAAGGTCAGCGAGGCCGCCACCACCCACGCCACATCCCAAGGCCGAACCTGAATGGGAAGGACGCCCAGGAAATAGACGTCCCCTTTGAGGGGGACGATATGGTAGGTCACCTGCAGATAGCAGAGGAACCCGCCCAGCACCGCCCCCAGCAGCGTCCCCACCGCGCCGATAATCACCCCCTGGACCATGAAGATCCGCATGATCCCCCGCCTGGTGGCCCCCATGGACTTGAGGATGCCGATGGCCGCCCCCTTATCCATCACTCCCATGATGAGGGTGCTCAGGATGTTGAAGGCCGCGACCAATACGATGAATATGAGGATGACGAACATCGCCAGCTTCTCCAGCTGGAGCGCGGCCCAGAGGTTCCGGTTCATCTGCAGCCAGTCCCGGCTGTAGTAGGGAAAGCCGAGGCGCGTCTGGATGGCCCGCGCCACGGCGGCGGCCCGGTCCACGTCGTCCACCTTCACCTCGATGCCCGAGACCGCCGTCCCCATCTGGAACAGACGCTGGGCCGTCGCCAGGGTGACCACGGCCATCCCCGCATCGTACTCGTGCATGCCCACGTCGAAGATGCCCCCCACGGTGAACGGGCGCAGCCGCGGGGCCAGCCCGAAGGGCGTGAGGATCGTCCCCTGGGGCGAGATCACGATCACCGGGTCCCCCACGCGGACGCCCAGGTTGGCCGCCAGGACGCGGCCCAGCAGGATCGCGTCCGGCGCCAGCCGCAACCCGCCGCCCTCCCGCTGCAGGAGGCGGGGATCGGTCTCCTTGATGGCGTGGGGCAGATCCATCACCGGGCCCACCCCCTCCAGGTCCATCCCCCGCAGCACGGCGCCCACGGCCGTTCGCGAGGCCGAGAGCATGACCTGGTGAAAGGTGAAGGGCACGGCCCCGGCCACCCCGGGCGTGGCCCGGACCTCGCGCAGCACCCGGTCGGGGTCGTCCAGCCCCCGCTCGCCGAACTTCAGGACCCAGATGTGCGCGTTGACCCCCAGGATCTTGGCCCGTAGGTCCCGCTCGAACCCGCTCATGACGGCCAGCACCACCAGGAGGGCCATCACCCCCACGGCCACGCCGCCGATGGAGATCCAGGTGATGAGCGAGAGGAACCGCTGCCCGCGCCGCGCCTTCAGGTAGCGGAGGCCGATGACCAGTTCGTAGGGCATGGGGCTACCGCCCCCTGCCCTGCGACGCGGCGCCGGACGCCGCGCCGGGGACTCCCCCGGCCGGCGCCCCCCCGCGGGACACGTCCTCCCGGTCCCGGAGGGTCCCCCGAGGCGCCACGGGTTTCACGTCGGCCTCGCAAAGGTCCTCGCCCAGGTCCGTCGCGCGCTGGGGGCCGGGCCGCAGGAGGGGGAACAGGATCACCTCGCGGATGGAGGCCGCGTCCGCCAGCAACATCACCAGGCGGTCGATCCCGATCCCCTCCCCGGCCGCCGGCGGCATCCCGAACTCCAGGGCCCGCAGGAACTCCTCGTCCACGGCCTGGGCCTCGTCGTCCCCACGCAGGCGCCGGCGGAGCTGGTCCTCGAACCGGGCCCGCTGCTCGGCGGGATCGTTCAGCTCCGAATAGGCGTTGGCCACCTCCATGCCGGCCACGTAGAGCTCGAAGCGCTGCACCAGGCGCGGGTCCTTCTCGCTGCGCTTGGCCAGGGGCGAAACCTCCAGGGGGAAGTCGGTGATGAAGGTGGGGGCGATCAGGTGCGACTCCACCCGCCGCTCGAACAGCTCCCCCAGGATCTTCCCCCAGCCCCAGAACTCCGGGCAGGCGATGCCCTCCCGCGCCGCCGCCGCCTTGAGGCCGTCCATGTCCCCGTCCGCCGCGCGCGCTACCAGGCCCTCCACGTCCGCCAGGCCGCCGATGCGCCCCAGGGCCTCCAGGAACGGGACGCGCGGGTAGGGCGGCGCCAGATCGATGGGGCGTCCCTGATAGGTGAGGCGGGTCCCGCCGAGGACCTCCCGGGCGACCTCCGGAAGGAGGGCCTCCGTGAGGTCCATGAGGTCGTGGTAGTCGGCGTAGGCCTGGTAGAACTCCAGCATGGTGAACTCGGGGTTATGCTGCGTGGAGACCCCCTCGTTCCGGAAATTCCGATTGAGCTCGAACACCCGGTCCAGCCCGCCCACCAGGCAGCGCTTCAGGTACAGCTCCGGGGCCACCCGCAGGAAGAGGGGCAGGTCCAGGGCGTTGTGGTGCGTGGCGAACGGCCGGGCGGCCGCCCCCCCGGCGATCCCCTGCATCATGGGGGTCTCCACCTCGAGGAAGCCGCGGGCCTTCAGCCCCCGCCGCAGGGCGTCCACGGTGGCGGATCGCCGGCGGAACACCTCCGCCACCTCGGGGTTCGCCAGCAGGTCCAGTTCGCGCTGGCGGTAGCGCGTCTCCACGTCCGCGAGTCCGTACCACTTGTCCGGCA
>Ga0187780_10000253_pt1 | contig 40241 bp, 36 predicted proteins | sample 1015_Q2_SP10_20__FD_132429 | JGI IMG/M metagenome (GOLD analysis project Ga0187780, IMG submission 132429) | Tropical peat soil microbial communities from peatlands in Department of Meta, Colombia - 1015_Q2_SP10_20_MG | ecosystem: Environmental > Terrestrial > Soil > Wetlands > Peat | place...
TACAGGTTGAGGGGCTTTTTATATCGCACAGTTCGCCTTGGTTTCCCTCATTAAAGTACATTAATCAAGAGGGAAAACCGCAGGGTGGTGCTGATTCAGCAGAAGCTAACTAGCCGAAAAGTCTGGTCATTCTATACAGCTACGTGCGGAGGTGCAACACAAAATCGAGAGGCACTCCTGATCAACCTCATGCGCGGGGAGGCTCACTCACGGCCTCTGAGGACCCGAGGTGGATCGGTCTATCGTGCCCTGGGTGAATGTGCGATGCTATGACACTGATTCAGATAGGAAAGTTACAAGGTGGAGTAGAGCACAGTGGCCCGAGCTTTGACGACGGAGGGGGGAGGGATTTGAAACCCTGATGCTGCCGACCGCCAGATTACTACGCGCTGAGGATCATTTAGCCAGTCACATCATTGATCTGGTTGACGAGCTGCTTAATGTCATTCAGGCTCCATTTATCGACCGTCGGATCGCCGTCGATGTTCCCATTGGCCGTCGCGGTGAACGAACCGGCGACACCAGCAGCCGGTACCACAGCACCGCTTGCAGGCCCGACCGCCTGTTCCGGCTGAATTGTTCCCCCAACCGTCGACGAGCCTGCAAGGCTGGCGAACATATCTAGGCCTTGGGCATCTGTTGAGGCAGCTGTTCCTGTGACATTCGGGCTTCGGTACGTGTAACGGTTGCTGTCGGAGGCCACGTTAAAACCGATCGTGGCAAAGTTCGAGTAGAAGTTGTTCTCCCCGAACCACGCCGTCTCCGACACGAACACCCCGCCCAGGTTGGTCCTAGCTTCAGCCTGGCGGGACCGGGCCTGGTAGGCCAAGAAGTTCGGGACGGCAATGGCCGCCAAAATCCCGATGATCGCGACCACGATCATCAATTCAATCAGGGTAAACCCCTTTTGTGCCTTCAACTGCTTACTCATTACTCTGCCACCCTTATTGGTGCCTCTCTGACAGTCCGTGGTTTGTTCTGTTGTCCGCTCTATAAACCCTGAGACACGTGCATAGATTACGACCTTAATAAATATGGGGGCATGTATCAGCACCTTCGATGCCAGGAAGACTTGTCCAGAGCCATCGCTCAAAACAAACGCTAAATCAACGCGTTCGGAAAAATCAACCCATCATTATCCCTCATTTCCCACCGCGCTCATACCGTATTCTGCTTAGAAATGCCAAAAATTGGCATCTCCACTGAGAGGTAGGTTCTCACAATTTTCTCGGTATTAAAGAGCGGGGTTTTTCTCCGGTCGCAATGCAAGGTCCCGTACAGCCTTGATAGATACGCTGGACAATTCTTCAGGGTACCGAGCGTATTGAGTGCGAAACCTAGAGGTTCATGGGGTTCCAGGTTGAGTACCTGTTGCTTAGTCCAAGAAATCTGAAGAAGGAGTCTTGGTGTCCGCGAATTGCAGATTCGCGGCTTTCAATCGCTGGTCAAGCCTTTTTCAGTTTGGAATGTTCAATTACCCTCCGGATCTATCACTATGGATTCGGGACATTTCAAGCGGTTCCTAGTCACGATCTAACGGCTCACAAGGAACTGATTTTGAATTAGCCAGTTCGATAAGCCAGATTTTTAGGGTTCAGCAACCTCACTTTAAGTTTTCCGCAAGTAGATCAATCTGTGAAATCCACCCTTTGATCTTTGCAGGGTCAGTATTGCCGCGCAGAATTTCTTTTCCAATCTGTAACTCATTTCCCATGGCTCTAATTCGACTCATCTCGTTCATTATTTGGTCAATAGCCTGCCGTACGGTCTGATTCTTCAACCACTTTCTTAACCGCTCCTCCTCAGGCGTATAAAAAATCAGTTGGGAATCCATTTCAGAGACTTGAACTCGGGGCCATTCTTCTGCAGTGGACCCGCCAAGGCGCTGCCACCAAGGCGCCCGATCACCATTAGAGATACTAAACGTAAATTGCGTGATGACCTTGCATACGAAAAGCAACTGGTCCGGACCATCACTGCCTTGTCCTGGTACGGGACGATACGTCACATAGTAATCACGGCCGTTATGGCGAAGGGAGCATACATAGTTTATGAGAAAGGACGGATCGCGATAGCATTTCCCCCCGTAATCACTTGCTAATTGCTGGAGACATTGAAAACGTCTGCGTTGTTCGACCCAGAGCCCGCCGAAGATACGAGCCGCTACAACAACGAGCAAAGATGTTATCAGTATCTCAGTCTGTGTCATTGATAGCAGAACATACTTCTAGGGTTTGTTGTTGACCTACTCTTCTCACATAACGGTCGGCCTGATATTACGCGGAGTTGCGCGATGAGTTCTAGATGGGTTATTGAACCTGGCCCATCCGGCCTCAGAGGAAAGCCGGTTTACGCCAATAATCGACTTTGCTATAGTGCGCGGCGACTCAGAGAGCCGCGAGATGGGCTTAGAACCGAACTATATTATTATTGATGGACAGACCTTCAGCAAAGCGAAGCTGGCGTTGGACAATCACGTGTATAAAAGCTGTCAGATCGACGACTGTGATATTTACTACAGCGGTGGGCAATACGAACTCATCGACACTCACATCACAAATTCCCGTCTCATCCTGAATCATCCAGCCAAGGGCATCTACTCCGCCCTCCAAATCTTTAAGATGAAGTCTCCGGGATCACGCATCATTTTTGAGTGACCCGCGGGCGAGTGGCATGAGGCTAGTGGTGAGAGGGATAGGATCTTCGCGCGAGACTCCCCGCTCCGGGCCTCTCGCCCCTTGCCCCTAGCCTCTTGCTTGTAACTGTTATTTAATCGGAATGTTCTCGGTATATTTGACGATAGTAATCGGTTGGAACACGGGGTCCTGTGACCCCTTAGGCGATTCAGCTTCGACGCGCTGGAGGAACGCCGCAGGTCCACTGATAGCAGCATAGTTGAGCGAGATCTCCACATCGAAGCTCTTCGTGTCCTTGGGCGTCGGGAAAGTGAAGGTTTCGACGCGCGTTTCTTCCGGCTTCAGGACCGTATCCTCCACCACCTTCACCGCCTCGAAATCGAAGTTCGTCTTCTGGCCCTTGGCATCCTGATAGACCCGTCCGTAGACGCGCTTGTCGGTAAAGACGGTCTTGAGGTTCTTGCCTTTGATATCGAGATCCAACACCACACTGGCCCAGGCCGGATGAGTCGTGGGCAAATTGTGCGGAACCAGGCTTTGAACCTTGACGGTCAGCGTCGTCTTGTCGCCGTCGATCTTTGTTTGGACGTCTAGCTTGGCCGCTTCCTGCCGCAACTTGCCGATGCGGCCGGGAAAGGTATGGTTGGCGACTTTGCGCTTGCTCTCGCCGTTCGCCGACTCCCCGATCTGCTCCGGCATGTGGCACGATTGGCATTCCTTGCCCGACTTCACCGCTTTACTCTGGTCCCAATTACCCAGGAGATCGTTGGTCTTTCCCAGATTCGCCGCACTCGGCACTGATTGATGACAGTTCAGACAGAGATCCGATTTGCGGAACAGATCCAGATCCATCGATTGATGTGCCAGGTTCTGCACGAAATCCTTATACGGCCCATAGAGCACCTTGCTCCCGACGTCGTATTTTGGTTCCGGCGGGTGTTTGGCGCGATCGACCTGTTTGATCAAATGGCACTGCGCGCAAGCCACTCCATCGATCGCCGGCTCGCCGGATTTGACTTGATCGAGAAAAAGCTTGGCATGATCGGGAAACTCGCGGACATGCGGCGCGTGGCAGCGAAAACAGAGGGCGTTGTCCTTCCCTCCAGAAAACTGGACATATTCATCGAGGGCCGTACGGAAGGCCGGGGAATGAATCGAGCGGGAGAGGGGCGACGTTTCCCACTCCTCGAACACCCGCTCGTGACACCGCTTGCACTTGCTCGAATTGGGAAAGGCCTTCTCGACGGTCGCCTGAGACTTGGCCGGTTCTTGTGCAAAAAGACCGGTCGAAACCAGATGTCCACCGACCAGCAGAGACAGCACGATGGCGGTTCCTACCGCAACTCTCACACGTCGAGATTGACTGACGATCACGCCGCTTCTCCTTACGTTGCCGCTACAAGGTTTTGGCTCGATAGGTCAGCACACGCGGTTGGGTATAGTCGTCGAGAATGTTCTTTGCCGCATCCCGTTCTTTGTCGTTCGCCAGTGTCGCCAGATACTTGTCGCGCAATGCAGCATCCGGCGTTGGGATCAAGGCATAACTCAGGACAGCCTCGACCGTCGCCGCCGTGGCCCCGGCAGGGATTGCTTGTGAGAACGGGACCTTTCTTGTATTTCCGCCTTTGATGAACGGATCGGGAATCGGCCCGCGCAGAATCTTGTCGTAGGGCAGTCCAAATTGCTTCGTCTCCTGACTCAAGACCTTGCCTTGAGCGTCTTTGACCGTGATCGTGAGGAAGAATTGCTTCAAGACCGGATCACCGTCCGGAAAACTGTGGGGCAGGCTTCCCACTTTGACCAAGGCCTTGCCTTCGACACCCGAGGCGGATTTGGTCGCATCGATGTCGACACGCGGCATCCATTCCGCCTGAAGATTTCTGTTCTTGAGCAGAATGCCGGGAATCACGACGCCACGGAACCAATGCCGGCCGATGGATCGCGTCATCGCGCCGCGTTTGGACGTCGAACTGCCGGTCGACGGCTCCATGTGGCAATCCTGGCAGATCGTACCTTGCAGAATTTCTCCCGGAATATCCTTCTGCGTCACGTCCTTGACCTTATCGAAATGACAGGAGGCGCAGTAGTTTGCGCCGCGGAAGAGGTCGGATTGCGTGGCCGGGTGGACGAGATTCTCTTCCGGATCTTTGTACGGGCCGTAGATCATCTTCCCTGGCTCAATTTTGAACGTTGGAGGAGGACTCGGCGCCGACTCAACTTGCTTGATCAAATGGCAGGAGGCGCAGCCGATCCCTTCGATCTTTGGTTTTCCAGCTAACACCTGCCCGACAATTTTTTCAGCATGCTGCGGAAATACCGTCGTGGAAGGCACGTGGCAGGACAGGCAGCGACGCCGCTCCTCGGCGGTCGGATTCGTCTGCATCCAGACACCCAGGACGGTGCGGAATACCGGAGACTCCAGCGAGGTGCCGTGCAGCAGCGCGGCATCGACCCGACCGAACGTCTTCAGATCGGGCGTCTGCTCCCGCATGCCCTTCCATTCTTCATAGTGCCGGTCATGACACTGTTTGCAGTCTTCCGACCGAATGAAGACTTTTTCGATCTCTGCTATCCAGTCGGCCGGTGCCTGACCGTCAGCCTTCTGCGCAATCGCGGACCCATGGTACAGGCCATTGACGGCTACCACGATGGCGAGAAAAAGTCCGACGGCTAAGCGGTGTCTGATGCGCATGGATCGTTCCTAATCCCGCTTACACCCGACGAAGTGAAAGTTGACACCCCACCCGACCGGATCGCCCGGATCGGCGGGCTCGTAGGTCCCGAGTGTAAAGTTACATTCCTTCATCGCCACCTTGATCGATCGCCCGAAGTCGATCATGTTCTTGATTTCTTTCTTATCGATTTCCTTAATGACCGATCGCACCTTAATCCCCGCATAATCGGCTCGAGAATTACCAATTACCTCAAATACCGCGACGCCCTGAGGTCGCTGCAGCTTTAACTCCTTCTGGATCTCTTCATCGACTTCCCCCACGATGACCCCGAATTCTTCGCCCAGTCGAGTCGCCTCTTCGACCGTCATGGGTTCCTGGTCGGCCGCCCATCCGTCAGCGGGCACACCTCCTCCCACCATCATAATAAGTGAAAGGCCAACGCACATAAAAAAAGCCCTCCTGTGGCGAAGGGCTTGCTGTCGTCGATCCGTCAAACCGATCTCTCCTCCAATGCCGGCGAGTACTTTTTTACATCACACCAAGAAACCTACAGTTTCGCAACCGGATCGATCACCAGCTGAAACCACGGCGCCACGGCCTTCTGCCCGTTCCGCTCCTTGTTCTCCCCATTCCAGACTGCAAACGACACCGTTTGGATTCGGCCGGGAATCAACTTGGCTTCGTTTTCCTGCTCGTCGCTTGAGAGCGGCCGCCGCATGACGACGTGCCAGACACCGTCCTTCCACGTGGCCTTGCCCTGCACCCGTCCCTGCTTTTCTTTCGTCGTCAGCGTACTGAACCCGCCGCCGATGAGATCCTCCACCGACGAGATCCGGCGAGGGATGACTTCGAACGTGCGTACTTCGCCACTTTTCTTTTCTCCGGCTCGAGCCGCCCGTCGATCGATGTCGCTCTGCCAGTCCGCCTTCCAATGCCAAATGTTGATGTAGTGATCAAGTTGGCCCATGCAAAAGAACGCCGGCGCATCGCCGAGTGGAAGTCCGATCGCGACCCCGTCTCGAAAGGTCCCGGGCGTCAGACGGTCGTTCTTTGTATTGTCTTGCCATTCCAGCAGAAACGCGATCTCGGTGCCGTTGTGCAACGACCGCACGGTCAGGGCACGGGCGGTCGGTTCCGGCCAGACCGGCCTCGTGATGACCTGACCGCTCAACGGAAGGGTCATCGGTGGCACCTTGGACCAGGCCGCATCTTCTGGGGTTGTCGGCAACTCCCCGTCAACGAGCTGCGACCGGATGATCATACCCTCTGAACTTACCAAAGGAATACCGAGGCCTCCCAACACACCTGCCACACTCAGAAGGGAGAGAAAGAAGAGCCAGAGGGGACGAGAACGGTTAGCCGTCGTCATGCGCACCATGCAGGGCCCTCGGATGACCAGTGCCTATGTCGCGAGAGGTTCCGCCTATCACACACGAGGCGCGAGACCGAACGGGACAACCGCCGGCGACGCTACCAGAGCTTCACGCGACGAATTTTATTTTCACCCCGTTCGCAGACAAAGAGATGTCCTTGAGAGTCCAGGGCGAGCCCGACCGGAGAGTTCACCACCGCCTCGACGCCGAGCAGGCCATCACCATGTTTCAGCGTACCGGCGGATTCTTTCGCCACAAATCGGGCGGCTCCGCAGCCACCCATGTTCTTGTCTTCATAGCCGCTGTCGCCATTACCAGCGACCGTGGTGATGACACCGGTCTTGGCATCGACCCGCCGGACACGGTGGTTCATCGTATCGGAGATATACATGTTATCCTGGGGGTCGAATACGACGGCTTCTGGCGCATGGAGCATCGCCTTCGTGGCCGGCTTGTTGTCGCCGTCAAAGCCGTACCGGCAGACGCCTGCAACGGTCGAAATGATCCCGCTTGGGATGTCGATCTTGCGGACTCGATTGCTGCCTTTGTCGACGACGTAGACATCGCCTTTGCTGTTGACGGCAATCCCCACAATGTCATAGAGCCTCGCCTCCGAAGCCGACTTGCCGTCGTCCAGATACATCGAGAGGTCCAGCCCATCTGAGCAGACCGGCATCAGCCAGCCGTGGTCGTCGGTGAAATCGATTCCGATCGCATCACCGGACAGAACAACGAGGTTCCTGGCCACAAGCGGCTGTTCGCGGGCATCATCCTCCGCCGTCCACGCGCCGGCAATCGTCGTGACCAGACCCGTCCGCGGATCGAACCGACGAACCCGGTGTGCCTGGGTGTCGGCGATGTACATCACGTCGTTGCTGTCGAAGGCGATGGCGGCCGGCCACGTCAGGTTGATCTCGAGTGCGGGACCGTCCCCATTGAACCCATGTTGCCCGGTTCCCACTACGGTGGTGATGATGCCGGTCTCGCGGTCAATTTTACGGATTCGATTGCTGCCGGAGTCACAGACGTAGAGATCGTTGCGGGAGTCGAACACGAGATCGAGCGGAAGGTACAGGCCCGCTTCTCCGCAGGGACCGTCGTCCCCGCTATAGCAGGTCTCGCCGATGCCGGCGAAATTGTGCAGTGTGCCTTCCTGGAGATCGATGCGTCGGATGCGGTCGGATCCGGACTCGGCAAAATAGAGCCATCGCTCCTCTTTGTCGAGCGCGGCGTGATGCGGCAAGGGAATCCCCGCCTTGACGGCGCGTTTACCGTCTCCGGTGCTGCGGGCCTTCCCGTTGCCCGCGAAAGTTTCGATGTACCCCGTCGCGAGTTGAACGTCTGTTTCCATACCTTCCGATCCTCGCTTGTGGCCCGGAACCTATCCTCGCGAGGCCGGTTGGGCGGTCGCGGCATGCTGCTCGACAACAGGAGCGGCTGGCGCCGGTGCAGCCGGTATCGCCTGCTGAGGCGTGGCCGCCGTCTGCTGCTGGGCCGCCTGAGCTTCAGCTTCGATCGCATCGGCTTCGTGCACAGACTTCTTGAAGCCCTTAATGGCCTTGCCGATCCCTTCACCCAGTTGCGGCAGCTTGCCCGCTCCGAAAATGATCAACACAATGACAAGAATGAGGATCAACTCTGTGAAACCAAGACTCCCAAACATGGTATACTCCTCCGTCTGTAAATCAAGATGATGCGCTTTCCTTGGCCCGTTTTGCAAATCGATCTTTGAGCCGCTGCCTGGTCTGTTCAGCCTGCTCGAACATCTTGCACTTGTCGTACACGTTGATGAGGTTGTAGTAGGCCAGTGGCTCGTCCGGATTTTGTTCGACGGCGTCTTCCATAACTCGGATGGCGAGATCCGTCTTTTTATGGTTGAGTGCTAAATCCATCAGCTTGAAACTGGCCTCCAGATGCTTCGGGTCCAGTTCCAGCGTGCGGAGATAGCACTGAATCGCCATATCGATAGTGTTGTAGTCCGACACCTGCGGATTATCCAACTCGACATAAACGCCCGCGATGTTGTACCAGGCGATCGGATCGTCCGGTGTGATTTCCACGAGGCGTTCGTAATAGCTCTTGGCCTCCAAGTACTGTTTCTTGTCCGCATGAAGCCGTCCGAGGTTGAACAGGGCAAGCACGTCATGCGGGAAGACTTCAAGCGCATGTTTGAACTCGGCTTGGGCCTCGTCCGCCATGTTCTTCGTAGCGTAGATCGTACCCAAGTTCGAATAGTACATGGCGAGTGAGCGATTCATTTCCGCCCGCAACCCCTCCGCCATCTCGATGGATTTCTTGACTTCGACGAGGGCGTCATCCAGCCTTCCCTTGCTGAAATAGAGTTCTCCGAGCCGGCAGCGCGCTTGAAAATCGTCCGGTTCGGCCGCCAGCATCTTTTCGAGTTCGGCGATTTCTTCATCCGGCGCCAGCGGCATATCGCCGGGATCGACTGCTGCAGGGCTCGGTTCGTGAGGAGTCGAGGCTGGTTCGTTCATACGTGATCCTATTCCAAGACGGTTACATTATACATGTCCGCTCACCAGTGTGTCGGGAGTCCCCATCATCGACGCGCTCGAGGCTGGTGCGGATTCCACCGACTCTCGTTTGACGCGATCCATCGTCAAGAGCATGACGCCCAGAATGACCATGAGCGTCAAGTTTGAATACAACAGTGCATAGCCTGCGATAAACATCAGACCGATCCCGTACCCGGCCAGACGGCCCATGGTCAGCAGCTTGATCACTGTATAGGACCAACAAATCAACCCGGCCATATAGAATGCAAACGGCAAGTAGAAGGTGTACCCCATCCCGAATTGAAAAATCCACCCGATGCCTCTTGCGCCGCTTCTGATATTTGCTGCCATCGCTGAATTGTAGTGGTCGAGAAGATAATCCAAAACCAGCATCCCCACGAAGATCGACGCGGCGGTGGTCCAAAACCAGATGGCGCGGTGCCGTTGACGCTGATTGCGCGAGCGAATCGAGACCCCCTGTCCATACGCCCAGAATACGAGCATGCTGGACAGAACCATGAGGGCCTCGCCGGCTCGATGTGCTTCGTAGACCATGGGTGGCGCAGCGACCGTGCCGAGAAAACTATACGCCGTCGAGACAATCTGGTAATACAACCATCCCCCGATCCCGAACAGATACGTGAGCCCCATTGCACGGTGAGACCATTCTTCGTGTGTGGACAGATACTCCGTCATAAGACAAATGAGCGTCACCAATGCGACCAGATTATAGAGAGAGGACCCCAGCATCGTCGGCTGGACGAAGAGAAACCCCACCGTCAACAGAAGCAACAGCGCAATACAGGGAACCGTGATCTTGTCGAATCCGTTCATGCTCCGTCCGACTGATCGGTTGAGAATCGCAACACCCAGGCCGAGAAAGAGCAAAATCGCCACTGCATTCAACAGCCACTGCCCGATCTCTGTGAGCGCCGTAAACGTTGGAACAATCCATCCGTGTTCCGCCGCCAATTTGCTGAGATGCATCCCCAGACGTGACACGAGGCGGTAGAGGACCAATTCCAGGAACGAGATCAGTAGCACCAGCTTGATCGTATATTGGAACAGGAGGGTCTGATCCCCCAATTTTCCAGTCACCCGTTCGCTGGCCGCTGTGAGTGCTGTCACGAGGATCTCCTGCTTATGGGACTAACACATCGTCCCAATCGACGAACACGAGGGGCTACACCGCCCGCTTAGGAACCGGCCGACTGTGCCACAGTCACCGGCTGTGCCTTTGCACGCGCAATGTACAGAAGGCCATCCGCCATCGAATAGTTGAACGGCAACTCGCATACGACCTCACTGATTTTTTCATACACATGCTGGTAGAGCCGTTCAGCCTGATCCGGGGTCATTCCCTCCTGCACCTCGTAAAAGAATCCTAAACTCAAATCTTCCGCGGCGGGCCGCATAATCCGACGAATTCCGTATCCGCCGGGGTCGCTCATAATCGGAGCTTCCTTCTCCAAATCGAACAAGCAGGGCTGACAGGAGAAGCCGTACGACTCGTTGAGCCGCTTGTTCTGCACGATAAAATTCATCGTCTCGAGGGCCTCCTCTTCCTTTTCCGTCGGGAATCCCACGATGATGTAACAATGGACGGCGATGCCGAGATCGACACAGTCGTCCGAAATGCGGCGGACCCACTCTTGTTTGATCCCTTTTTTCATGAAATCCATGATCCGCTGGTTGAACGATTCGAGACCAAAGACAATCTTGAGACATCCGGCATCCCGCATCGAAGCCAGCAGGTCACGCGTCAGATGCTTTTCGAACCGCATCTCGCAGGTCCATTTCACATCAAGCTGCCGCTCGATCATCTGCTGGCACAACCGCTTGGTCGGCGACAGCGCGAAACATTCGTCGGTAAAGAAGAAGAATTGCGCCCCATAACGCTGTTTCAGCCATTCCAACTCTCCGACGGTGCGGGCCGGTTCCTTTTGGCGGAAGTTCTGATGATCCAGGGTGAGCGCGCAAAACGCGCAATCTTTGTAGTAACAGCCGCGTGAGAATTGGACCGGCAGAACCGGCTCCGGAGATAAATAGCGGTTGAGTGGAAAGCCGTCGTAGTTGGGGGCCGGGAGTTGGTTGACGTTCTCCGAATAGAACGGCTGGTTCACGATGATCTTGCCGTTCTGGCGATAGATCAAGTTCGGCACCTTACTGAAGTCTTTCTTCCCGGCCAGTTGATTCACGAGCTCGAGCAGCGCCGTTTCTCCTTCGAAGACGATGATGTCGTCGGTCAAATCAAAGAGATTCTGGCAGCGGCGCAGGTTATCCACGAGCCTGGTGAAAATGCTTCCTCCGATCGTAACATGGACCTCCGGTGCACGTTCCTTGATGAGGCGGCAAAGCGTGAGGCCCGGGATGATCTGGGACGTCGCCGTAATGGACACTCCGATTAAGTCGGGATGGCCTCCGAGGATCGAGGGTAGAAACGACTCACGAAACAGGCTGATATAGGGATTTTGGCTCTCGTCCCGGATCACTGTCATCAGATCCTTGGACGAATAGATGGAATAGGTGCTGAATTGATTGTCGACGACCGTCATGCGGGTGGGAAAGTACAGCGTGGAAATCAGTTCCAGCCATTTATCGATCAGAAACAGACTTTCGCGGTAGGCCTCCATGTCATAGAAACCTTCACCTCGCAGCGTCTCTTTGGCTGGCTCGATCCGATCGATCAAATAGGGGAACCGGTCCAACGACTCCACGATGCGAGCGTGATGCTCCGCACTTCCTGGCCCTGTCTCCCCGGTCCGCTCATGGTCCAGCGCCCGGCGTTTCTCTATCAGCTGTTGATAGAGATCAGCTCCATAGGACCGAGTCAGAACATGATCCAACAATTCGATGCCGAGGTCCCGCTGGGAGACACCCGTGACCCCTGATTGCTTGAGAAATCCGGTCAGAGAGGGAAGGCTGAGGTACGGTTGGGACGGGTGCCAGGTAGGGGGAAAAAGCAGAGACACTTTCATAGGAAATCTCTACCGACCAGTATGAAATATAAGACGAAATTAAGATATAGACCTTCCATGGCTTATACACTCCGGAAGGCGCGAAAATCAACCCTGACCGTCTCGTTGGAGGCTTCAGGGCATCACTTAATCGACAGGGATGCCTCTACCTCCAAAAATAGGTGAAAAAAAAAGAAATCCCCCGGGATCGACCGTCACTCGCGCGACCGCAACCCCAGGGGATTTTCTTAGCTACTGTTGCCCTCGTCCCGAGAGACGAGAGGTGGTTTCGTCAACCACCTGTCTGCTCGTTATAGCTTGAGCGAGAACCAGGTGGAGAGCGCCTTCATCCCATTACGCTCGATGTTGTTACCATCCCATACGGCGAATGCAATTGGTACCGTCATGCCGCCCTTGAGCTGGACGTCGTTAGCATCACCGGTCTCCAGTGATCGCTTGACGACCACGCGCCAGGTTGGGCCGGAATACCCTCCGCCCTTGACGGATCCTGCCGGTTCCCACACGCCGTTCCCGATTACGTCTTGGTGAGCCTGCGTCGTGAGGGTGCTGAAGCCGTTGGCATTCAGGTCCTCGACCGAGCTCACGCGCAACGTCGGGTCAGACATGATATTGCCGGACCAGATTCCGGGATTGAAGGGTCCGAGGCTGCGCCCAATCCGATCCGGATAGGTCACACCGCCCGCAGGCTCTTCAAAGTAATAGTCCCAGAAAATCCCGGGATATTGATCGTCGACGTCCCAAATCCCGGCGCTGTCCTTACCGAGATCCTTCTGCCACTCCGCGTTCCACCGCCAAATGTTGGTGGTCCCGCCGGATTGGCCCATGCATTGGAACGGTGGCGCACCAGAGGTATTGACCGGGAACATGATGGCAACCTGGTCGCGGAAGTCCTGCGGACCAATGGTTGTATCATTCTTGGTCTGGTCATTCCATTCCAGACGCAACCCGACCTCTTTGCCGTTGGTCATCGCCTTCACAAACACCGATTTCACGGAGATGTTCGGATGCATTGGCGTGGTAATCAGCTGGCCGCTGAGCGGCACGATCACGCCCGGGACGCTCTCCCAAACCGGGTTCGCGCCATCCATCGGGATCGGCCCCTTGACGGTCTTCGCCGGAATGGTCACCGGTTGGCTGACGGCCAACGGTACCTGCCCGATCGTCAACATCACGCCGACGATCAACGCAGAGAGAAGAATGCCAAACACCACATGCTTGTTGTGTGTCTGCACTACTCTCATGTGACTATACCCTCCTCTATTAAAAGATTAAACACCAACCAATGTATGACTGCCTGCAAAGAAAAAATCCGCGACACGATAAAGACTCAACCAGCTAGGCGGTTCCGACCGGCCCCCCCTCCTCCTTGTCTTGCTCTTTGTCCTTGTGATCCATGAAATTCTGTGCACCCGTTTCGTTCAGCAACAGACTCAGTTCGTTGCCTTGATCCTGCGCACCGCATTCGTACGTTTGGCCTTCAGGGGCATTGAAGGTGGCAGGCCGATAATCGGCCTCTGAGTAGGGTTGCGCGGTTACGTTTAAAAACGCGGCTTCGAAGTCCATCCAGTCTGAGGTCATGTCCGCCACGATCTTGAACAGGCCTGAATCAGCCTTCTTCACCAGCATCCGGCAGAAGAGCGGCACCCAGCGCCCGATGTGATTCTTGACGAATTTCTTCTGGGCATCGACTACGATCTGGGTTTTCTCTGCGCTGTCATGACAGCGGGAGTAAGATTCTTTATAGGCGAGGAAATGCATGAATTCGAATTCGACACTGAGGTGATCCAGTCGTTCGTGAATGTCTTTCGACAATTCTACGCCGAACGCCTTGTAGAAGCCGGCAATGTCGCCCATGACGTGCGATTGGGCAAACACGTGGTCGTTCCCGAACAGAGTTTCGTAAGGCGGACAGTCGAGCGTGATCACATTGCTGAACACGCGTCGATGTTCGGATTGCAGGTCGGAAAGTTGCCAATTCACACACTCCGAGACGACGAGTTTTTCAATGTGGTCAAAATGCTTCTGCAAGAGCGCAATCTTCTGTTTGGCCCGTTCGCCGCCAAAACCATCGAGTGCAGCCTGCAACGCATCGAGTGCGGCGCGGCCGTCTTCGACGAATTCTCCGCATTGCATGTAATCGAGAAATTCTTCGTCCTCCGGATAGAGGAGGCTCCACGAAAGGAGGAGGTACAACTTGCTGCGACTGAGGGCTCGTTCGACTGCTGGAGAATCTTTGATTGCTGGGGGGTTAGTCATTACAGCGGCTGCGGACTGTGAAGCAGGCACTGGCTGTTTACTCGTCATGAGAATCAGCTCTCCTGTCTGGCGCGCACCACGCCGTTTTTTTCCTCGGCGCTAGCAGTCAGACCACTGCTGAGGTTCGCTATGATAGGTAAAGGCCTGGGGCATGTCAAGCCCGATCTGATCCTCGCTGCCCACAGGAAAAAGCTCTGATTCCCTGGGCTTTCTTTTCGATGTGTCTTGGTCTATATGATCACGGGTTAGCTCAGAATTCATTGGTTTTTCAGGGGTACTTCTGTGGACAAAGACGAGCCGGTGTCACTTTGATGGCGATGTGATCATTCACCGTTTTACAGACTTGCTCACATTGGCCACAGCCCACACAACGTTCAGCCGTTACGACCAGGCGTTGGACGTCAAAATCCATTGAGAGGGCCTGCGTCGGGCACTTGGACGCACAGGCATGACAACCTTGCGCCGCCGTACACAACTGATGCGACACCGTTGCGAGCCCCATCCGAATGTCATCTCGTTCCCCGACCGGCACCAAGGCTTCGGTGGCGCAGGCGGCAATACACGGCGTGTCGTCACAGAGATAGCATGGAACTTGATCCGGAAAAATTACGGGCGTTCCGTCCTGCTGATGGAAGACGATCGAGCCGTGTGGGCAGGCCTTTACGCAGTCGCTGCATTTCGTGCACCGCTCGAGAAACAACGCCTCGTCGACCGCGCCAGGAGGACGCAGCCAATCCGTGCGAAGCGGCGCGGCCGGTTTTTCAGGCGTCTCGTTGCTATGGATGGAAAATTCACGAGCGGCTTTGGCAACAGATAGGACCGAGTCTTTGAAGAAGTCGCGCCGGCCGTATTTCGGATCGGTGGCCACAGTATGAATTGTTATTCTGGGGAGATGGTCAAACTGTCTATGCAGCAAGGCCGCAGCGAGCGAAAGGTCGAGGCGTACTTTTTTCTGTACGTCGAGCCCTTGAGCGATACGAGAACGATGCTGATGGGCGGTTTCACCATCTGCGTTACATCACGCCGTCCGCTCGGAGTTTGTAGACCTCAATGCAGCGGTCACAGGCGCCGAACTCGATATCCCAACCGGGATGATTCTCGCGGATGAAATCCAACACATAGGACTCGACCTTATTGTCCATGTCCTCGACCCAGGAATAGGTGGGAAACCGGCAGAGCGGGCACGGAAATCCCGGCATGAGCATGACCTTGTTGGCCGTGTCCGGAACTTCGCCTCCTTCGACATCCACGGCTCGGTCCATCACACGCAACGTATCCGTGGCCATCTCGATCAACTCTGAATGGGTAAAGAATCCCGTCTGCCAGAGTCCCTCGAAGACGGACTTCAACTGAGGAGCGGGAATTTTCCGATACCAGGAGCGAAATTCTTTGAAGCGATCCTCCTTCGGCAACATGGGTTCTTTACCGGCCGTTACCAGGCGACTGTCCACGCTGATGCTCCAGAGCACCCGATACCGGTGGAGAATCAGTGTCTCTTCACCGGGGTTTTGTCCCACCTTCGTATCAGGATCGTACCCAAACAGCGGATCCAGCATGTCAGAGATATGCATGAGTTCGTGACGGCAATAACGAGTTAGGGCGGGATCGTAGAATCGGCGCGGAATGAGCTTGATGCCGACGCCTTTCAGCCCCTTCTCTTCAAACTGTTTGGCCAGTTCCTGCTCAACCGAGCCCCATTTTCTGAGAATATCCACCCCTTCCTGATCCTCTTTGAGTACGCCTTTGACCAGGACAATCCCGATGCTCTTCCTGAGGACCGGGTACTCGTTGAACGCATCGCGGATAATGTCTGAAAATCCCCAGATCCCGAACAGATACTGGTAGAGCTTCTTAAACTCACTTTCGCGATCGTCGAGGGTGAACTTCTCGTAAATCGGATCGGCCAATTCGTGGAATTCTTTATAATAGGTGGGGTCGCCCTCCCGTTCTGTCTTTTCGACAAACGAGTCGATGACTTCTTGAAGCAACGCGGGTTGAAAGCGAAGTTCCATACTCGTCCTCAATCACTTCCCATAGCGTGGAAGACTTCGAAAGTTCCTTGACGGACCGGCAAAACGCCCCGATCGCCGGCTTGACTTGGCGACTGGGCATCTCTTACGATCACGACTGATCGCAGCGAAATTATACTGGCCCGAATCGCCGTTTTGCAATCAAGTCAGGGCGGTGGCCGGAAGCGCATCCGTTTCGTGCAAAGGAAGATTCACCATGGCTGACCCTGTTACAACGACGCCGATCGCACCAACCCATTCCTCAAGCTCAGCAGGACCGGGAATGACCAAGCAACCGGTCGACTGTCTCGAATATTGGAAAGCCGACGCGAGGGAAATTCGAACATTCCGTGGCCACTCTCACGGAGTCTGGTCGGTGGCCTTTGCACCGGATGGGTTGACCCTAGCGAGTGGAGGCGTGGATCGTCTCGTCCGGATTTGGGAAATTGAAACGGGGCGGCTGCTCCGGTCTCTCAGGGGACATACGAACGATATCCGGGCAGTGGTCTATACGCCTGATGGACAGACTCTCGCAACAGGAAGCGACGATCGAACCATCCGGCTCTGGAATCCTCGGACCGGCGAACCATTGAAACTGCTCTTCACCCGCTATGATCACAACGTGTGCAGTCTTTCTCTGTCACCCGACGGCCTCATGCTGGCCCGAGGGAGCCACAACAAAGACATCAAGATTTGGGAAGTCACGACCGGCACCGAGCTCATGACCCTGCTCGGAAAAGACCAATATGACCACCACTGGTCGCCTTGTGTCGCGTTTTCACCAGACGGAATCCATCTCGCCAGCGGCAGCGATATCGGCAAAATTAAGCTTTGGGAAGTCCTCCCGAGTGGAGAAGAAAAAGTGCTCCACAACGGCCACTGGAAAGAAGATGAGGAAGACTCGACGGAAACACGCGGGTATTACATCGAGGACGACGGCGGCTTCCAAAAGCCGATGGATTATTGGATCGGCGCCATGACGTTTACGCCCGATGCAAAGACGCTCATCACAGGAAGTCGCGATACCACAATCAAGCTCTTCGACTTGCCGAATGTCCTCGAACGACGGACCTTGACGGGACACACGGGATGGGTCCGTTCGCTGGCTGTCAGCCCTGACGGGAAAGTCCTCATTAGCGCCAGCGACGATCAGACGATCAAGTTCTGGGATCTCTCGACCGGCCGCGTGTTCCGGACCCTGAAGGGACATAGCGGCGGTGTTCGTACGGTGGTCCTGTCATCCGACGGCACGAGACTGGCCAGCGCGGCCTGGGACCGGACGGTGAAACTGTGGGAGTGCGGGCCGGAACATCAAGAATAGCGGCGCCTCCCGGAAAGCTTCGCTCCTCATCTCCCGAAACCACCCTTCCGGACTGCCCCGAGCGGAAGCCTTCTGGAATTCTCTCCGTCACGGTCTTACCAGACCGTGACGCGTCGGTCAGTTCCAGCTTTCCCTCTCGGCACAGTCTCGTTGGGTCCCGGTTTCTCCGATGAAGGCACGAAGCTTTCCGGCAGGCACCTTTGCACAAGCTACCCGCAAGAGGAAAAAAATAGAAAGGCGACAGGCCGTTTCCAAGCCTGTCGCCTTCTTAACACTCGGCCCCGTTCAGTGGTTCGCTTCAGGTTATTGCCTTCTCCCTGCTTCAAGCGGGGATAGGCCGCTCAGCAGTTTGTCCTCGCCCACACTCCTTAAAGTTGGGGACGAGGTGGCTCACTCGCAACTGCGCACGTCCATCGGCCCTTCAGCACATAATCATCTCTTCGCGAAGCGGCCTGGTCGATCCTTGATTGCGGCGCCTCTTTGTCACCCGCCCAACCCCTGGCGCGCCGAGACGCGCCATTGACCCTAGCGAGCACCGCCAAACAGAACTTGTTCGACCCAGAGCCCTTCGATGGTTCTTGGCGACGGGATAAAACCTACCTTGGGTGCCGCGCGGGGCGCGAGCACGGTGAGTAAGCCAGAGAGTCTGCTTCTCTCGCCCGCCACCATCAATTACTCGCCTTCCTCCTCCGCTTCGCCCTTCGCCGACGGGATTTTGTACCGCTTGCATTTTTCCCAGAGAGCCTTGCGCGAGAGCCCCAGAATTTTCGACGCCGTCGTCCGGCTTCCTTCAACCCGTTCCAACACAGCGACGATATATTCCCGCTCGAATTGCTCGCGCGCTGTGGCCAACGAGGTCAAGGGCTGCGCATGCCGTCGTGTCCCTACCCCGGAAAGTCCCTCGCTGCAAAAGCCGCACGATTCCTGGGGTGCGCCACCGGCGAAGGGACAGGATTGGAACCCACAGAGATCGGATGGTTGGATTGCGTCTCGGTCCCGTCCCAACGCCACCGCACGTTCGACCATGTTTTCCAATTCCCGAACGTTCCCAGGAAACGAATAGCGCAGGAGCAGTTCCCTGGCCTGTTGCGAGAAGCCTCGCAACTTCTTGTTCATCTTGACCGAGCAGGTGTTCAGCACATGCTCGGCGATCAGCATGGTATCTTCCTGCCGCTGACGCAGTGGAGGAATCACAACATGCACGACGTTGAGACGATAGAAGAGGTCTTCGCGAAACCGGCCTTGCGCCACTTCTTTGCGGAGATCCTTTTGCGTCGCGCAGACGAGCCGGACATCAACATCGATGGTGTCGTTGCCACCGACCCGCTCAAACTTTCTCTCTTGCAACACGCGGAGCAGCTTCACTTGCACAACTGGAGAAATTTCCCCGATCTCGTCCAGAAACAGCGTGCCTTTATGCGCCAGTTCGAACCGACCCCGTCGCTGGCGAAGCGCTCCCGTGAAGGCGCCCTTCTCATGACCGAAGAGTTCGGCTTCGAGCAGCGTTTCAGGGAGCGCGGCACAACTCACTTTAATCAAGGGATAGTGGCTCCGCGGACTATTCTGGTGAATGGCGTTGGCGACCAGTTCTTTCCCTGTCCCGCTTTCACCCAGTATCAAGACCGTGGAATCGGTCGCCGCCACCAGCTTGATCTTATCGAGCACCGCCCGCATCTGGCTGTTGGTTCCGAGAATCCCGCCGAAGCTGAACTTGTCTTCCAGGGTTTCCTTGAGATCCTGATTTTCCCGCCGCAACGCGATCACCTTGCCGGCACGCTCGACGATCAGCAGCAACTCATCCATTTGAAACGGCTTGGTGATGTAGTCAAAGGCGCCGAGCTTCATCGCTCCCACCGCCGTTTCGACGGATCCGTGCGCTGTGATCACCACCACATCGGTCTGAGGAGCCTTCTCCTTGGTTGCCTTCAGAACCGCCAAACCGTCCGCGCCGGGCAAACGCAAGTCTGTGATCACAAGATCGAATTCGCGCAGGCGGATGGCCTCGATCCCCTCCGTCCCGGATGCCGCAGCCTGAACGTCATAGCCCACGGCTTCCAAAGCATCCGCCATCGAAAGCCGCATCAACGGCTCATCATCGACGATGAGGATTCTGAGTCCCTTCATGACGTCTTCTCCACGAACGACCGGTCGCGGGAAAGGGGCAAGCAAAGAGTAAACGTCGTACCTTTGCCGACTTCGCTCTCCACGAGAATTTTTCCTCCGTGGCGTCCCACAATCCCGAGGCTGACCGAAAGACCCAGCCCGGTCCCTTCCCCTTCACCTTTCGTTGAAAAGAACGGATCAAAAATTTTGGGCAGCACGGTTGGCGCGATGCCCGATCCCGTATCACACACCTCAACGAGGCACACGCCTTCCACCACAGACGTGCGAATCGTCAGAACACCGCCGCCTTTCATCGCTTGCACCGCGTTGAGGATTAAATTCATCAGAACCTGCTCGATCATATGACGGTCGACCATCAAGCTCGGCAACCCATGACCAAGCAAAGTTTCCAGCACAATCTGATTGGGAGCGAACAAATGAGTGGTCAAAACCAGAACTTGGTCGATGATCTGATTGATGTCGGCTGGTGCGAAGGCCGGCTCATGCTGCTGGGAGAAATCAAGCAGCTGTCGAACGATTTTCTGCACGCGGCGCACCCCATCTTCCATCGAGGCGACATACTCCTCTTGTCGCATCGGAGAGAGGGTGCCTTTGCGCAGATTGTAGAGACAGTTCAACATCCCTCCCAGCGGATTGTTGATCTCGTGCGCCACGCCGGCAGCCAGCTTCCCGACCGACGCCAACTTTTCTGAATTCCGAATCTGTTGTTCCAGTTTCTTGGTTTCCGTCATGTCTCGGGCGATGCCTAGGACTCCGAGGATCGTCCCTCCAACCCCGTGAAGCGGCGAGACGCTCACCATAACGGTTCTCGCCTCTCCCATACGCGTAACCACTTCCACCTCATAGACCTGCTTCGCACCGATATCGAGCGTGTTTTTCAAACGACGTCCCCGATGCCGCTTCGACAACAACGAGAGATACGGCCGCCCGATCAAATCGTCCTTGCGATAGCCCCATGCCTCAATTTTACTATTCACGTAGGTGAAGTGTTGATCCGTATCCAAGGTGTAGATGACGTCGTTCGCGTTTTCGAGCAAGTTTTCGAGATATTGTTTGGTTTCTTCAATTTCTCTCGTCCGTTCACGGACTTTGAGTTCAAGTTCCTCTCGATAGGTCTGCAATTGACGCTCAAGCAGTTTCCGATCCGTGATGTCGCGTAACTGAACCATCACCAACGGACTCTCCCCCGCTCCAACATGAATGAGGTCCATCTCGACCGGCATCTCTCGTCCAGTGGCATGTCGTACGGTGATTTCCTTGGTGGGCGCCTGCCGCTGTCCCACCATGAGGTTCGTCAGCAGCTCGCGCAGCACCTCCCGATGTTCCGGCGTCGCCACGTCAAACAGACTCTTCCCGACCACCATGGATTCCGCATAGCCGAGCGCTTGTTCTTCCCGCTTGTTCACCGCCACCACCACGCCCTCAGGATCCACCATAAACACGGAGTCGGCCACGAGATCAAAGAGAGCCTTATAGCGTGCTTGCGAGGCAACGAGCTGCTGGGTTCGCTCCGACACCGCTTGTTCCAGCTTGGTCGTATACTGTTGGAGCTGCCGTTCCAGTTGGCGCCGTTCCGTGATGTCGCGGACGAACGCGCGCGAATGCACGAGCCCGCCTCGTTCTTGGTCGAGCAAAGCCGTCGCATGAATCTCGACGTCGACCGGTCGACCATCCTTCGACACCAATATCGTCTCGATCGAGCTTTGTCCCTGGGACATGAGCCGTTCCAGGTAATTCAACACCAAGGCCTCTTGTCCCTTCGGCACAATGTCCCACAGCCGCATCGCCAGCATCTCGTCCAGGGTATAGCCCAATTTATCGAGACCTGTTTTGTTCACGTGGACAAACTGACCGCCGCGGTTCAACTGGTAGATCATTTCTGGAGAGTGCTCGATGAGGTCGCGATATTTTTCCTCAAGACGATGGACCTCCGCCATGCGTTGTTCGATCTGCGCAAACGAGACCTTAAGATTCGCCGCCATCCGATTGAACGCCTCGGCGAGATGCTCGATTTCATCGCCTGTTTTGAGATCGAGTCGCTGGTCCCACCGGCCACTCCCGATTTCTCGTACACCATCATGTAGGAGTTGGATCGGACGGGCGATCCGGCGCGCCACCACGACACCGGTTCCCGAAAGCACCGCAAGCACGGCCAATCCGTACAACAACACCTTTGCCACCAGATCGGCGAGGGGCGCATAGGTCTCTCGCGGATCCTGTCGCACAACCGTGATCCAATGTTTTCCACCGATGCTGCCTGGTGCTAAGCTTTCACCGAACCGGACCGGAGCAAACCCGATCAGCGAATTGCGACTCCCATGCGAGTCATCCGAAGCAACAGCCCATCCTGATTTCGCCTGATTGATGGTCGCGATCAATTCCGGCGTGACCGTATGTTCTTCAAGGGACAAGACCGGACAGATGACCGGCACTCCGTCCGAACTAAACAACATCGCATGGCCGGTCGAGCCGACTGTGACTTCGGAAATAGAATGGAACAACGTGTCCCGACGCAACAAAATCGTGATAGCGCCGATGGCGACATGTTGTGCGTCATCCAGAATCGGGGCCGCCACGACGACCACATGGGTACCAAAGTTGGGATCAAACGCGATGTCGGTCACGTACACATGAGGAGCGTTGGCCTTCACGATCGCCTGCCACCAGGCCGTTTTCCCGTAGAAATATTCCACTTGCGGAATCGAGCTGATGACGAGGGCGCCCTGATTGTCGGTCACGAAGATGCCGACATAGTCGGCTTTCCGAATGTCGTGCCAGCGGATCAGATAATTGGTGACGATTTGGTTAATGAAGAGGGGAAATTCACTTCGTTTGTCTCGTTGCTTCCACCGTTGTTGCCAATCCTTGATCATGCCCTGGATCGTGGCAGGATCTTTGTCCTCATAGGTCCGATTGGATTCGGTTACCGCTGTCCTGAGAAACGGGGTCGTCGCCAGTTGCTGGGCTTCGCTCATCCCGCGGCTGATGTGCATCTCGATTCGACGCGACGCTTCAACCGCAACTTCCTTGAAGTTCGCTCCAGTGGTTTCTTGAAGCGAGCGCCGCTCTTCATGATAGGTCAGAGCGAGGAGGAGAGTCAGTGGCAGGAGGCCGACCATCACGATTGCCGCGATGATCTTCCGCTGGAGACTGTGAGACCGACTCCAGATCTTCATGGGTGTATGAGCAAGGCCTGACGTTGTCAGGCTCTTCGATTCCGGCCCATCCGGCTAACTGCGTTTTAACAACCGACCGGGCGTCCCCGGCCATAATAACAACAACGGGCTGGCCACGAACACGGACGAATAGGTGCCGAAGATGACGCCCCAAAGCAAGGCGAGCGAAAAATCGTGAAGTACTTCTCCGCCCGCCACAGTCAACGGTATCAACACCAGGACGACCGTCAAACTCGTCACGATCGTCCGGCTCAGGACTTGATTGACGGCATTATTGATCATCGTCTCTTCAGTGTCTCGTCTCCGCGTCCGCAGATTCTCACGAATGCGGTCAAACACGACAACTGTGTCCGTCAGAGAGTAGCCCGCCAAGGTGAGGAGCGCGGTGACGACGAGCAGGGTGATTTCCTTATCCAGGAGGTAAAAGGCGCCCAAGACGGCTAAGACATCGTGAAACGTGGCGACCGCTGCGGCAATGCCGAATCGAAATTCGAACCGGGCCGCGATATAGAGAATGATTCCGGCAAATGAAATGACGACTGCGATTAACGCATCTTCCTGAAGCTTCTTACCGATCGTCGGGCCGATCTCAGTACTAGATTCGACCACGAAGTGGTTGGAGGGGAATTCCTTCGTGAACACGCCCACGACTCGTTCGGCCACCTTTTCTTCTATCGTCGTGGATGCCTTCACGCGGATCAGCAGTTTGTTGTCTTGCCCAAATTCCTGTAGTTCAGCATCCCTTAATCCGTTTCCTTCCAACACCTTCCTCGCCTCATCAATTCGGACCGGCTGATCGAACTTCAATTGGACCGCGGTCCCTCCTGCGAAATCGATCCCCAGATTCGCCGACCCCCGAGCGATCTGAATCACCGCGATAATTCCCAGCAGCACCATGACGCCGGAAAATGTGAAAGCAATACGGCGCTTGCTCATGAAGTCGAAATTGGTCTTCCCGAGAATTTCTAGCATGCTCTCTCCCTCATAAACGCTATCAGCGTTCAGCCATCAGCCGTCAGCTTTTTACTGAAGAGCTGATCGCTGACACCTTCCGCGCTAGATACTCAACTGCTCCACTTTCTGTCGTTGATTCATGATATCGAAAATTACCTTTGTGCCGACCAACGCGGTAAAGAGATTAATGGCAATACCAAGGCACAGGGTCACAGCGAACCCCTTGATCGGGCCGGTCCCAAACAGAAAAAGCGCCACACCGGTGATCAATGTCGTGACATGGGAGTCCACGATTGTGAGCAAGGCCTTGTCGTAGCCCCCGTCCACCGCCAGCCGCACCGGTTTTCCCTGCCGCAGCTCTTCCCGGATGCGCTCAAAGATCAAGACGTTCGAATCGACCCCCATCCCGATGGTCAGCACAATGCCGGCGATGCCGGGCAAAGTCAGTGTCGCATTCAAGGCGGACAGGGCTCCGATCAAACAGACGAGGTTCAGAATCAACGCGAAATCCGCGATCACGCCGGAGAGTTTGTAATAGACGATCATAAAGACGACGACCATTGCGCCGGCAACCAACGTCGCCCGCACCCCTTTATCGATGGAATCTTGCCCCAGCGAGGGTCCCACCGTGAGGTCTTGGATGATCTTCAAGGGAGCCGGTAATGCCCCGGCTCTCAGCACGATGGCCAAGTCATTGGCTTCCTGCGTCGAAAATGTCCCGGTAATCTGCGCACGGCCTCCGGTGATACGTTCTTGAATCACGGGAGCGGAGTAGATCGTGTTGTCGAGAACGATTGCCATCCGTTTTTTGACATTCTCCCCGGTGATCCGGTCAAACTCCTTTCCCCCTTTGGCATCGAACGTAATGGACACATACGGATCGTTAAATTGGCCGATCGCCACCCGTGCGTCGCTCAGGACATCTCCGGTCAACATGACCCGCTTTTTGACGACGTAAGGGATGCGATATTCACGGCCTGTATCTTTCTCAACCACTCGCTCGAAGAGGATTTGGTCACCCTCAGGGAGCTTGGCCTCAGCCTGCTTCAGGACGTCCGCTTCCCTGTCCTTCGGGACGCGAGCCGGAAGGTCGAGCTTGAGCTGGTTGTCTTCGTCAAGCATCTTGAATTCCAGCAACGCCGTTTCCTTGATGAGATCCTTCGCTCTCTTCGGATCCTTGACGCCGGGGAGCTGCACCACAACTTGCTTGAGCCCCTGTCGTTGGACCAACGGTTCGGCCACGCCGAACTGGTCGATTCGATTCCGGATCGTTTCCAACGCTTGGTTGATCGCAGAGTCTTTGATCCGCTTTATTTCCATATCACGAAGTTCCCATACCACGGTGTTGCTCGAACCCGCCGACTCGGTGTCGGTAAACGTGGGGTAGTCATCGATCAATTTCTTGATCTGGTCCTTCAGCTCAGGGTTTTGGAAGTTGATGGCGAGATGGTTGAGCCCGGTCCGCTTGACCGACTCGATAGGAATCTTCTTCTCAAGCAGTAAATCCTGTAAGGAGACGACCGTCCGATCGAGAGCGATTTCGACCGCTCGATCTTCGTCGACCTCCATCACAAGATGGATGCCTCCCTGTAGGTCCAGTCCAAGCGTGATGCCTTTATCCGGGAACAGCTTACGGGCCCAATCCGGCACGGCCTGATACAGCGGCCTATACGTTGGCACAAAGAAAACGAGCGACACCAAGATGACCGAGCTTAGGAGCAGTAACCGCCCACCCACTCTCTTCATAGTATTTCCAACCCCTTCTTAGCTTGCAGACTACGATTCTTTGTCGTCTTCATCTCCGCGAAGACGCGCGATATGTTCCCGTTGAATTTTGATCTTCGTGTTGTCGGCAATTTGCAGCGTCACGGTGTCTTTACCCAAATTGGCGATGGTTCCCCAGATACCGGACGCCGTGATGACTTTGTCGCCTTTTTTCAACGCTTCCATCATCGTTTTCTGTTGTTTCTGCCGCTTCTGCTGAGGCAGGATCAGCAAAAAATAAAAAATGACGAAGATTAAGACGAAGGGAACCAGGGACAACAACGATCCCATTCCCCCTCCACTCCCGGTCGACCCTTGAGCCCATGCGACTGAGTGCATCACCATGTCGGTATCTTCCCCTCCCGGCTCAGTTAATCCTGTCTCGTTCGGCGGCTGTGGTCTATATCCTCCGTCGAATTCAGCACGATCTCGGTTTCCAGCTGCTCGCGAGTCCGGTAGAACTCGGTGCAAAACGAACTGAACGCCCCCTGCTCAATCGCGACCCGGATGCGACGCATCAGATCAGCGAAATACCAGAGGTTGTGAATGGTATTGAGTCTTGAGCCGAGCATTTCTTTCACATTGAACAGATGATGCAAATAGGCCCGCGAGTACCGCAGGCACACCGGACAACCACAGGCAGGATCGATCGGCCGCTCGTCACGAACATACTGCGCTTGCTTGATCAGGACCCGGCCGAAGCTGGTAAAGAGCCAGCCGGTCCGCCCGTGGCGGGACGGGACCACACAATCGAACAGGTCAATGCCTCGGGCCACGCCCTCAACAAGGTCTTCAGGCATGCCGACGCCCATGAGATAGCGTGGTTTCGAAGGCGGTAGTTCCGGCACCGTGACGTCAAGCGTGGCGTACATCTCGGCTTTGGACTCGCCCACCGACAGGCCCCCGACGGCGTAACCGTCAAACCCAAGACCGACCAGCTCTCGTGCCGCGGTCACACGCAGTTCTGCATCCAGCCCTCCCTGCACAATTCCAAAAAGCGCTTGATCGGTCCGGCGACGGCTGGTTTGGCACCGTTCGGCCCAGAGCTTCGTGCGCCGAACGGCGTCACGAAGGGCGTCGGGAGAAGCCGGGAGCGCGACGCATTGATCGAACGCCATGACGATATCGGCCCCTAAGGCCTCTTCGATCCCAATGGCTGTTTCCGGCGTGATGAAATGCGTTGAACCGTCGAGATGGGACTGAAAACTTACACCCCCGTCTGTCACGTTGCAGAACTTCGCCAAACTGAAAATTTGATATCCACCGCTGTCGGTCAGAATCGCCCCTGGCCAACCGGTGAACGCGTGGAGCCCGCCCAATTCTGCCACAACCTTGTGCCCCGGCCGCAAATACAGATGATAGGCGTTGTTCAGCATCAGCCGAAACCCGAGTTGCTGGAGGTCGTCCGGGTCAACCCCCTTGACCGGACCCAGTGTCCCGACCGGCATGAACATCGGCGTATCGATCTGGCCGTGAGCCGTGGTCAGCGTCCCTCGCCTTGCGCCGGTCAGCCGATCTATCTGTGTAACGGAAAAGCCGGTCATACGTTCGCGTCCCATTACATCTGCTCAGGCGCTGAAATCCCCAACACCCCCAGGCCGTTCTTCAGTACTTGCTGCACGCCTCGCATTAACGCTAATCGAGCCCCTGTCCGTTGAGGCGTGAGTTCCTCTTTCTGGCGTTTCTCCGTCGCCGCCAGTCCCTCCGGTGTCATGGCCAGAACTTCGCTATCCGCAGCCGGTGGGAGGATCCGATGTTTGTTGTAAAACGTGTGCAGGCCTGCGGCCAATTGCTGCAGATAGTAGGTCATGCGATGTGGCTCAAAGGCGACCGCAGCCCCTTGCAACACGGCAGGATAGGCCGAGAGTTTGCGGATCAGCCCCAATTCGTTGGGATCCGTTAAGAGTGTTAAATCCGCTTCGCTCGGCAGCGGACAGGCCACCCCTCGTGAGGCAGCCACCCGCCATAAACTTGCGATTCGAGCATGCGCGTACTGCACGTAATACACGGGATTGTCGGCCGAGCGTTGCTTGGCCAACTCGAGGTCGAAGTCCAAGTGCGTATTGGAATCCCGCATCAAGAAGAAGAACTTTGCGGCGTCGGCTCCCACCTCGTCGATGACTTCGCGGAGCGTAATGAACTCGCCCGCACGTTTCGACATCTCCACTTTCTTCCCGCCACGCAGAAGATTTACCATCTGCACCAAGACGACGCGCAAGCGGTCCTTGGAATAGCCGTAGGCTTGCATCACTCCCTGCATCCGGGGAATATAACCATGATGGTCGGCTCCCCAGACGTCGACGAGCAGGTCGTACCCACGCTGCAATTTGTCACGGTGATAGGCAATATCCGAGGCGAGGTAGGTATATTCCTCGTCCTGCTTGCGGACCACTCGATCTTTCTCATCCCCGAAGGCAGACGATCGGAACCACTGCGCTCCTTCCTGTTCGAACAGCAGGCCTTTGGTCTTCAGCTCAGCGAATACTCGCTCGACGGTCTGTGACGCGAGCAACGACGCCTCGCTGAACCATGAGTCAAACTCGATTCCGAACGCCGTCAGGTCCTGACGAATGACCGCCAGCATTTCCTGATAGGCAAAGTCTCGACAGAGCGCTTCGGCCTCGGCGGGAGGCACGTTGTCCAGGCGAGCACCAAGGTGCTGCCTCGTCCGTTCTGCGAGCGTCCTGACATAGGCACCTTGGTAGCCGTCTTGTGGAAAATCCGCCGGTCGACCGGCTAATTCTTGATACCGTGCATACACGGAGGCGCCCAGGAGTTTCACCTGCCGACCGGCGTCGTTGATGTAGTACTCACTGACAACGTCGTATCCGACGGCCTTGAGAAGTCGTGCCAGGGCTTGTCCGACCGCCGCACCACGACCATGACCCACGTGCATCGGCCCGGTGGGGTTCGCGCTGACGTACTCCACCAGGACTCGCTGCCCCTTTCCCAGGTCAGCTTGCCCATAGGCAACTCCCCGTCCTTCGATCTCTCGAAGGACCTCTTGCCAGATCAGCGGCTTGATGGTGAGGTTGAGGAATCCAGGCCGTACAATCTCCACACGGTCGAAAAGCTGTTCACGCTCGGGAAGATTGTCGACGATAATTTGTGCGATGTCGTAAGGAGCACGTTGTTCGGGACCAGCCAGCGACATAGCCACCGTCGAGGCAAGATCGCCCCACTCCGGACGCTTCGGTGCATCCAAGCTCAGTTGTGGCCAGATGTCGGTCTTGAGTTGTCCCTTCTGCTTGGCCTCATTAAGGGCACCGAGGAGGGCATTCGCTACCATCTCTTGTACAACCCCTTGAGACACGCAAACCACTCCTAAGTCCTTACCAAAGCAAGGGAAAACCAATTGGGCACTCTAACATACGGCATGAGCCGAGACAAGGCAGGTAACAACGAGATTTGAGACACGATCATGCCGCAGACAAGCGGGCTGGCGTTGAACACTACGACCGGAAACGAGGTTGACCGGGCTGCTGGGTGAACGAACGGGCTGCTTCGAGGTCTGCAGGGGTGTTGACGTTGTGAAACGATCTGGCAGTCGGGTCGATCGCGACAAGATCGGCGGCGGTCACCAAACGCACCCGTAATGCAGGCTGGCTGGCGAGATCCTGAATCTTCAGATTGCGTGCGGCGATCATCTGTTCCAGCGAAGGGAGGCACGGTTTGCCATAGACCGCGTGCATCGGATGCAACCCGTTTGACAATTTGGCCATGACGATATCGGCTTGCGTCTTCAGGTTCACGAAATGGCGGATCACGACCGGATTCAAGAACGGCATGTCACAGCCCACGACAAAGACATGGTCGGTGGACGCCTGTTTCAATCCTGTATAGAGACCGCCCAGGCTTCCACAGTCAGGAATGAGGTCCCGGATAACCGGGCTGGCTACTTGTTCGAGAGGAGCACTGTCTTGCGCAATCACAATCACCACGTGCTGAAATACTGTTTGAAGGATCTCAAGACTGCGCTCAAGCAACGTCCGCTCTCCAACCAGCAGGTACCGCTTATCCTCCCCCATCCTTCGGCTTTTTCCTCCGGCTAAGAGGACGCCGGTGACCTCTGAGATCATGCCTTTCCTACCAGCCACACAACCTCCGTCTGTTCAAGGAAAACTCCTTCATTCAGCCTACGGGACAAAACAAAGAGGGGGTGGGTTGACCCCACCCCCTCCTGATTGCAGCAATCAAAAACTTCTCGTCAACTACTAGAGAGTCTTGCCTTTTCTTTTGTTCACACGACGAGTCAGAATCCATCCTTCCAACAAGACTACTCCTCCCGCGATGACGACGGGATAGATATAGGTCTCTTTCGGAATCGGTGGCTCGAGGAAGGTGTAGTAGAAGGCTGACACAGCCATCTTTCGACCTGCATCCCCGTTGTGACCATCCCATGCAAAGAACACTGTGGGGATGTACTGCCCTGTTTCAAAGAACGTGTCCTCGTCATAGTCCTGGTCCTTCTTGTTACCAAGCGGCCTTTGGATCATGACGTACCACCGACCGTTCTTCCATTCTGCCTTGAGCACCTTGAGATTTTCCTCATAGGTGTCACGTTCTTCAAAATCCTTGTCCCAGCCGGTTCCTTTGAAGGCCCGGATCGACCCATCAGCTTCCCATTTCACGATATCGACGGGATACTGCTCATTCGAGCCGAACAGGAACCGTGGCTTAATGGGAGCCGGAAGCTCTTTCCACTTCACCGGATGCTCAACCGCAATGGCGTCGTTGTACACCTTGTACCTGTTCTGGTTCGCGGCAATGGAACCTTCCTCTCCAGTCTTAGGATCCTGCTCCTTGATGTCCAAGTTAACTTGGATCGGAGCCCAAGGCAGCTTACCTTCTGCAACACTCTTGGTCCGGTCATCCCATTCAAATAGGTAGACGAGGGATTTGTCGTTATAGAGAGCCTTGACCCAGATATCGTCGATACGATTCACGAAGTTTCTGGGCTTGTGGGTGATCTGACCACCCATGGCCACATAGCGGCGTGGGGCATTCTTCCACATGTCATTTTCGGGATCGTTTGAAATCTCTCCGCCTTCAGGCACAAGAGCTGCTGGGACCACGAAGTTGATCTTCGGCTTGTCTGTCAGAGGATCGATCGGAAGTGGCTTTCCCTCCTTATCTCTTTCACAGAGGAAGTTCACCCAGTTCGCGATATCCCATCGTTCATCAATACTGGTATTGTCTGCAAACGACGGCATGGGGGTGCCGTTCACGCCGGTTGAAAAGGTCCGGAAGATGTTCGTCACGTTGTACGGATCTTGCCGGCTCCCGCGGAAGTTCCAACATTTGTGCCAGTTGGCCGGTTGGATTGCGAAGCCCCAATCGTCTTTTAAGTTGAACGCGTTCCCATCACCACGGCCTTCCGTGCCATGACATTCGATGCATTTTTTTTCAACGATCAGTTCGGACCCTCTCTTCAGGCTCTCTTCCGAGGCTTGTTTCGGTTTGAGGTCGGCTAGCTGGAGAATAGTCTGCGTTTCGCTTTGCTTGTCTGTAAACTTTCGATCCTTCACCAATTGCGTGGTCACGAAAGAGAGCACTTGCAACCGCTGCTCTTCCGTCAAAATACCTTCCCACGACGGCATGGCAGACCCAGGCAGACCGTGGGTGACGGTCTCAAAGAGATCGTTCTGACCAGGGACCGGCTTCGCCGCGTCAAACAACGGCAATTCGCCGCTGGCCGTATGCCGAATCTTGAACGTCCCCTGATTAAAATTCCGGGGACGCGGCCACAGCCGGTCAGCCCCCGGACCGTCGCCAGCTCCATCGACTCCATGGCACCAGACACACTTCGTAAAGTAAACCCGCTTCCCGGCTTCAATCATTTCTGCCTTTGGTTCAGGCGCGAGATCGCCTTTCTTGAAGCCTTCAGGAACGGCTTCCTGGGCATGAACCCACATCCCTGTGCTCCCGGACAGCATCACAAGTCCAAAAGCTGAGGCAAGCACGAGACCTGCCTTCTTACTAACCCACCGATTCTTCATGGTTGTCCTCATAATATATCTCGTAGGTCAATATGAACTGTTGCATTGGCAGACGATTAATCCCAGGTCCGCGGATAGTAGCCTGTGTGCCAATACTCGAAGAGAATGACTTTCCAGATCTCGTCCACCGTCAGATGCTGTTCCCAGGGTGGCATAACCGAGGCCCAGGGGAATCCTTCGTTGGGCAATCCGATTCCACCCTTCGAGACGCGCCAGAAGATGAAGGTCTCCTGTAACTGTGCAATGGTCCCTGGGTCGGTGAAGTTTGCCGGGATCGGGTTGAAGGCAAAGGCGTGCAATCCACGACCGTTCAAGTTGTCACCATGGCAGAAGTGACAATTCTGGAAGAAAATCTCTCCTCCTTCACGCACATACTTCAAATAGCCTTGGCTGCTCTGATCCCAAGGATTGGCATTGGGCTTCATCAACCGTCCCATGCCCTGTTCGACGATATTCGCGTTGGTATATTCCTGATCGTACTTCCCTTCGGGATTGACGCGATAGGGATTTTGCGAGGTTTGCAACACATAGGTCTTGCCATGCACCTTTGTGCTGGCAGGAGGAGCCGGGTGCACGGTCCGTAGTTCAATGGGCTCCTCAGACTTCGGCTTCATTGCGTTGAAGGAGAATCCGCCGATCAGAATGGGAAGCAAGAACAGATAGGCGTAGCGGAGCATCTTGTTCCCGCCGCTCTGTGCATCCAACACATTGAGAATAGGCTGCTTGAACTTTTTCCAATCTTCCTCGTTCGCTGAGACCCACATAAACACGGCCACGAGCGACACGGTTCCATACATCGCCCGCACGCTGAATGGGATGGGCGGATACACGCGGTACTTGAGATAAAGGAGGATAAACGCCCAAAAACCGATTCCTTGCCAAAAGCGTGGCAACGGCATGCCCATTGAGCTGAGTAGATAGCTCAGACCCGCGAATCCCGCGACGAATAGAGCTAGCTCCGTGAGCATCTGCATCGGCATCCAGCCTTCGACCAAACGCACAGTATTAGACGGGACGACGTCGAGGATCATCCCGACTAGTAAGAGTAGGCCAACTACCCCTACGAGTGCGCCAACTGACATCAATGCTTTCATGGGTTAACTCCCTCTGGTCTAAAAGAGATAGACAGCCATGTTAGGAAGCAGGAATTGGAGGAGGCGGCGCTCCTGCTTTCACCTGCGACAAGTAGTCGACGATCTTTTTCAACGCGCCCGCGCTGAGTTTCTGGCCGAATACCTTCGGCATCAGGTTGTCAGGAAACCCCTTGACGACGTACGTGCTGGGGGATACCACTGATTCCATGATGTACTCAGGAGTGCTATGTGCGACTCCCTTGTAGGCCGGGTCCTTGATTCGTTGAGGCGCATTCGTCCCTTCTTCAAGTTTGGGACCTTGCGTACCGGTTGCTCCAGGGATTCCAGGGATCGTATGGCAGACTATGCACTGAGCCTTCGAGAAAATCTGGTCAACTGTCTCTGTCCCATCAGCAAGCAGCGCACCCCCTGCACCAGCAGGCTTGTCCTCCTGCATCTTTGGCCGCTCGGCCTCAGGGATGAATTTTTCGTAGGACTTTGTGATTTCTTCGAAGGACGGTGCCTCACGTCCTTCGCGGACGTAGAGCCACGTGTCCACCGCCGCCAGTTCAGGCAACGAAAGCGATATTGGTGGCTTATGGATCTTGGGCATCGGGCTCTCTTTATCGTTGGTGCCCTTCACCCCGTATCCTGACACGACATAGCAACTGGGACAGGAGTGTGACTCGGCAATGTACTCTTGCCCGGTCGTGGCGGTACCGCATCCGAGACATGCTTCCTTATCGACATATTCACGCTTGGCCGGCTCACCCTTGTGGTACTTGGGGTCCTCCAACCGTTCCTTCGCCGCCCGCTCAGGAATTCCCAAGAGGTTAGGAGCCCGCTCACCAAGCATACCGGCATGGAAGGCATGGCAGAGCGGGCATTGCCCCTTGCCGATAGCCCCTTGCACTTTGTTTTGGCCAATTCCGCCGAAGATGATCTTCTCACCCTCGTCGGCCAACTGTTGTGGAGTCATCGAACTGAAATCGAGCTTCTCTTCCTTGGGTGGAAATCCACCTTCAACCTGCGGCAGCCAATTCCCGTAGCCAGAGAGGGCTGCGGCGACCAGAAACATGAAACCACCGATCTTCAACAGCGCGCTGAGATTAGTAAAATACAGCGCCATCATGAAGGCAGTGCATGTAATGATTGTCAGCGAAACCGGCAACAGCCGGGACTCGCCATAGAAATTGATTTTGTAGTTGGCAATTGCGAAGAACAACAAGTACGCCGCGATGATTCCTATAAAGGTCTTGAATGTCGCGCGCCTTTTCGCAACAGGGTCGCTGATTGACACCTGAAAATAGATCAATAGCCCGATGAGTGCAGCAAAAGCCACCCACCCCATCGAGAGGGCTTCCTTCATCAGATCAACCACGGTTTTAACCTCCTGAGGTTAGGAGAGAGGAACGAAACTCATCGCCCCTCTCTCCAACCAAGCTCCAAAAGATGATTAGTGAGCAGCCGGTTGCGGTGCGCCGCCAGGAACTGCTGCCTTGGCTTCGACCGGCGCTTTCTTAGCACCCAAGCTGCCGAGCCAGAAGACGAACAGGATGCTGACCCAGAAGAACAACACGTTGAATGAAATCATGTTCGCGGCAAAGCCGACTGTATGGGTATAGGCCCACGGCGAATTGTCCCGCATGATCTCATTCACGTGCCAGAAGAGGCGGACCGATGAGCGAATATAGCCCATCAACCCCATCATCCAGGTAAATGCGGTTGCCAACATGATCAAGGCATACTGAGACCGAGCGGAAATCTTGCCCCATTCGATCGGCCCCATCTGTTTCGCTCCCTTCATCATGAACCCGTTCAAGGTAGTCATGAAGAAGAGACAGGACAGCGTCGTGGCCACCTGGGGCACAGACAGACCAACTCGAACATTGGCGGGAATGTAGTACCCGTAAATGGCCAACCAGATGATGTTGACGTAGGCAAAGAAGAAGAACACTCCCATGAAGATGTTCCCGAACTTGGACCACGATACAGTCGAGACCTTATTCCCTCGCATGTACCAGATGAAGCTCAGGACGGTGGTCGTAATGATGACGTTGATGCCGCCGTTCTTGGCCGACATCACACCGTAGTTGCCAAGGACGGGGTGTTGCTGACCACCCATCGCTTTTAACTCGGCTGGGGTCATGACCATGGTGTGCGGCGTGATGAACACCAGGAACCCGCACACCAGTAGAAAGACGAGATACTTGATATAGCGTTGATACTTCTCGGCGCCGCGCATCCGGCCGAGTGCCTGCCAGAGATAATAATTCGAGCTCAAGAAGAGGATGCCGATCATGGTCGCCTGAATAATGAAGAGCCAGGCAAGGAGGCCGCCCATGAGCGTAATTCCCATCTGTTGCCGATACGCATACACTTCCCGCATCAGCCAATAACCAGCGAACGGCAACGGGATCAAGAACGCGACACCGATCGCCATTGCGATGTAGCCCATCCAATCATAGTGGGCCCGGTCTTCGTCCGTCTTGGATGCCAGGAATCTGTAGGCGGCATAGGCAGCCACGACACCACCGCCAAATGCCATGTTTCCGAGGATGCGGTGAACGTTCAACGGATTCCACAGCGCGGTGTGCACTACGTGCCAGATATTTCCGAGGAACCGGCCCTGTTCATCGACTCCAGCCGGCGACATCATGAATCCAATCCAGGAGTTTGCCAAGAACATGAGCACGGTCCCGATCACGTTCAAAATCACGGACATGCTCAGATGCATCCACTTCAGGAAGCCTTCCTTCATCTTGTCCCAGCCATAGTAGTAGATGTAGAGGGTTCCGCTCTCCGCCACGAACATCAAGGCATAGATATGCATGACGGGCCGGAAGATGCTGGAGAGATAGCCGAAGAAGGCCGGATAGAGCGTCAGGAAAGTGAAGATCAGGATACCACCGAGAATTGCGGTCAGCGAGTAGGCCGTCAAGCTGATCTTGACGAAGTCATAGGCCAATTGATCGTAGCGTTTCGCGAGCGCCTTATCCTTGGTCACCACCCCCATAAATTCGATGATCATACAGAAGATCGGAACCGCTAGAACGAAACTCCCATAGTAGAGGTGCTGCTGGTTCGCGAACCAAAGAAGAACGCGGCTCTCAAAATTATAACGAGGATAGTCCTTGGGACTATCCGTCGTTTTCGGAGCAGGAGCACCGACCACGATGCCTTCCGTTTTGTAGTAGACGTCGCGCCCTTTCTCGACCTTTGCCTCACCTTCCTTTTTCACCGCATCCGCTGCATCCGCGCCAATGGCCAGCGACGGAATCGACACAGCAATTGGGAGAAGGAGGAGGCCAACCATCGCGCCCAGCGCCATGATTGAGAATAATTTTTTACGGGTTACGAGACCCATGGGATACCTCCTTGATGCAATTCAAATGTAAATGGAGTCATGTATTCCTCGAACAACATTGTCCTGACCAGGGCTACTTGCGGAATAAGTACCAATAATCCAGCCCCTGCATATCCATTAAAAAGTGATCCACAATCGTAAAATAAATCACGCATACGACGGTCGAAATCAGAATGTAGAAAATCGTCTGCCCCATGTCACTCCCTCCTCGCTAACGAGACATTCGCATCCTTTGTTATGCAGAATCAGTGGCCCCGATCAGCAGGGGCACTGAACGCCAGCGAACCAATAGAAGAACCACAGGCCCACCGCACAGGTAATATAGAAGATCATCTTCCCAATCTTGACCTTGAGTTCACTATCTGCAGTTGCCGTTGCCATCGATTCTCCCTTCTTCTGGTGAGAACACAAAAGAGTGGTTCATGCGGGTGAGTTTCTTGACACGCAGGTACCCGTGTGCTATTGAAAATTCCTCGTTGGAGAGCAAAAAAATCGAGAAATCCATGGATAAGAATTCAAAATTGTTCGACATTATAGTTTTGGCCGGAATGGTTGTCAATATAATTTTGGCCGTGTTTCTCATTCTCTACTACTTTGATTTTCTGTAGATTCTCCGCGGTTTTTGACCCCCTTTCCTACCTCGTTTTGCCCCTCTGAAACGGCACAGCGAAAGCCGATTGTTTCATCGCGAAAATCTGGCACCATCTTGCTCCGGCTGGTTATACGGATGTCCCCCCCAGCGGTCGTGTACCCCCCTCCCCGTAACACTCGATACACCCCGTATTCAGGTCCCTGAGAGTTCTGGTCGGACACGTCTTTGTAATAACTTTCCGAGTACCAGTCCTGAACCCATTCCATCACGTTCCCCGCCCCGTCCATGACGCCATAGGGACTCCGATCGTTCCTGAACGAACCAACTGGCGCCGTCACATCGTACCCGTCTTGAACGCGTGCCCAGTTCGCTCCATTCGCTTGCTCACTGTTGCCCCATGGCCACAGCCGACCGTCAGTGCCTCGCATGGCTTTTTCCCATTCGGCTTCCGTTGGAAGGCGTTTACCTTTCCAGCGACAATAGGATTCCGCATCCTCCCACGACACATAGACGACAGGTTGATTGATACCTCGCATCTTGCCCATGTTCTTGGCATAGCGTGAGGGCGGTCCGGCCTTGCGATGACCCGTCGCATCCACAAATTGCTGATACTGAAAATTGGTGACTTCGTACCGATCAATGGCAAAGGCGCTCAGCACAAGAGTCCGCTGAGGTCGCTCGTCAAAACCGCCCGAGTCCGTTCCGCGAATGAAGGGACCTGCTGAAATTGAAACCATGTCCTTTTGAATCGGCTTGTCATCAGCAGGTCCGGCCAATCCGGGCAGAGATGACTCTGGCGTCGCCTCAGGCGATTCCTCAAAGGGGGTCAGTTTCGTGCCACTGAGAATGCCTATGATGGGCATCGCAGCGAAGGCAAGGACGACAAGAAGAAACGCGACCTTGAATTTCGTTTCAAGCATGACTGCTTATGAAGGAAAAGGGGTGCCTCCGGCATCTGCATCACCGGCACAACGGATGCCGATGGTAATATCCGTCCGCCAGTGTTTCGCCGCAAACCGTTTGGACAGTCGGGCGTTATGCTCCGTTTCCCGCCATGAGCCCCCACGGACGACTTTCAGGTCGGCGTTGTCAGGTCCCTTGGGATCACGATACGGAGAAGTCTTGTAATAATGTTCGTCATAGGAATCGGCAACCCACTCGGCGACATTCCCCGTCATGTCGTAGATCCCATAGGGACTGCGGCCCGACTCAAATGAACCGGGCGGAGCCAAGTATTTATAACCGTCTTCGCTTCCGTCGACATTCGCATTGCCGGTGACGAAGCTGTCGCCCCAGGGATATTTCCGTTTGCCCTCGCCGCGACCAGCCTTCTCCCATTCCGCCTCCGTCGGCAGCCGCTTACCGGCCCATTTGCAATAGGCCAGGGCCTCGTCCCAGGATACGCTCATCGCGGGGAATTCCGGTTTGAGAAGCTTGGATTGATCGTCCTCAAACACTTCGATTTTTGGCATCGGTCGCTTTGTCATTTTGGCAAATCGTGCGTACTCTTCCTGCGTCACCTCTTTCTTGTCGAGAAAGAACGCCTTGAGATAAACCTGATGCTCCGGAGCCTCATCCGGATCGCCGTCTTTACCGCCCATCATGAAGGGTCCCTCCGGGATCTGGATCATCTCGCGCCCTTCATCGCCTATTTTGGTTTTGTAAATCGAGTAGTCTTGCGCTGGCGCCTTGCTGGAAGCCGAACGGCTTTCAGTCTTAACGGACTGCGCCAACTCCTTCATTTTATAGGCCTTGTTCGACTCCCACAGCATCATGCCGATCATCAGTATGAAGGAGCCGAATACAAAGATGATCGACCCAATCAGAACGCCCTTCTTTTCCATAACCGCTTACGCTCCCTTGCTCACTTTGATACCGTTCGGTTGGTCGGCCAGGAGTGAAGACTTCCTTGCTGCACGCATGTCCAACAGCATCGAAATCTGCACGCCCAAAAATCCTCCCATCGCTGCGCCGGCCCCTGCTCCGACCGATATGCGATCAAAACCAGCGACGAGCCATGCGAGTGCGCCTCCCAAGACCGCGCCGACCAAAATACTAATGAGAAACCGGCGCCCGCCGAGAAAGCCAACAACCGCACCGAGGACGATCCCAAGACCAATCGCCACCGGCATCATCCCGCCGCCCATAATCAAGCCGATAAGCGTTCCCACCGTTCCCATCACGGCGACGCCGAACAGGATGTCGAACACTTTCCATACTATGCGCGAATCGACTCCGGTTTCATTCATGCCGACCTATTCCCCTGGACTATCTCCCTGCGCTCGCAACCATGGGGCCGAAATCAATTTCCACGCCCGGCCCGGCAATGATCGAAATCCCCCAGGCCTTCGCCGCCGGTTCATGTTGATGAATACGTTTGAAATCTTCGTACACGTTGACACGCTCCTCGAACCACTGCCCAAGCTCTTTAGTTCCGCTCTGTACCACGATTTCAGACCCGCTGAACATCCCTCCCTCTGTCAACGTGCCCTCTGGTTTCGTCGCACTCCAGATGTACTTCGTGAACACCGGAATAAACATGAGATCCGTATCCAAGGAAGCATAAATCGCGGCTACCGGTTCTGCTCCATCCGGAGCCTTATGCAGCCGCCACCGCCAGGTCAGGTTAGGATAGGCCTTCGGATCCCAATCGATTTTCTTTTTCTTTATGCGCTGGCCTGCGTCTCTGGCCGTGAGAAAATTCACGCCATTTTCTGTTTGCACTTTGTACGCATCCCGGCCCTTTGTTTGACTGCGTTGGCTTTCATGATCCCAATTTAAAGGAAAACCGTCGGCCTCTTTCGCCTGAAAGTCCTCCAGCACCAACGTCTGATTTTGCGCCGAAACAATCCCCCTCCATTCTGCCTCAACGGTCAGAATCAGCCCGGCAGAGCCGATGAGCCAAAGAAGCGTTCGCATCATGTTCTTCGTATTTCCCGGCATTCACACTCCTTCATTCACGCTTCTTGTGACGAAGACGGGGCCAGCGTCGTCGCCTTCTCTTCACTCGGCTCTTCTCCCATCACCGGCTGCTGTCCTCGCTGGCACATCCAGAACACGGTGAGCACGGCTCCCCAGAACACCGCCATATTCAGCGTGACCATCTTCGCCGCAAATTCCAAATTCGGCGTGAAGGCCCATGGAGAGACATCAGCCATCACTTCATTGACATGCCATGTCAGACGTCCGGACGAACGAATATAGCCCATCAGTCCCATGACCCATGAGAAAGCAGCGGCCAACCCGAACAGACCCACCATCCCGCGCATGGAAATTTTCCCCCACTGAATCGGACCGTGCACAAAGGCGCCTTTGAGCATAAGACGATTAATTATCACACTCGCCACAATCACCGTCAGAGTCGTAAAGGCCTGCGGTGTGGACAAACCAACGCGGAGCTTGGCCGGCAGATAGAACCCATAAATGGA
>Ga0187780_10000254_pt1 | contig 40135 bp, 35 predicted proteins | sample 1015_Q2_SP10_20__FD_132429 | JGI IMG/M metagenome (GOLD analysis project Ga0187780, IMG submission 132429) | Tropical peat soil microbial communities from peatlands in Department of Meta, Colombia - 1015_Q2_SP10_20_MG | ecosystem: Environmental > Terrestrial > Soil > Wetlands > Peat | place...
GAGGCCGCAGACCTGCCTGGCAGGGCAGGCCTGCTGAGCCGCCGAGGGCCATGTTATGCAACACCCCACCCACCCCGGGAGGTGAAAACTGGACCGTTTTCACCTCCTTTTTATTTCGGTGTATCCCCGGGACCGCATCCCTGCGGGACGCTTGTTTAGAAATCACTCTCGGTTAAGATGAACCTGCTCGTCGCGCGTAAAGCGATGAAGCTGAAGGAGTATTGTGGCTCCGCCCCTACTTTCTTTGAAAAATGTGACGGTAATGCGAGGCGAGCGCACCGCGCTTAAAAATGTCAGCTTGGAAATTGCCGCCGGGGAGCACGTGTGCATCCTGGGGCCGAACGGCTGCGGTAAGTCGACGCTGATCAAGACGATCACGCGGGAATGTTATCCGCTGGCGTGGGATGGCGCCGTGATGTCGATCCTGGGCCGTGAGCGGTGGAACATTTTTGAGCTTCGTTCCCTGCTGGGAATTGTCTCGCCCGATTTGCTGGCTTCGTGCACGACGGACGCAACGGGGCGGGACGTGGTGCTCTCCGGCTTTTTCAGCAGCACTCGGGTTTTCCCCCACCATCATCCGGCTCCCGAGCACCTGGCGAGAGCAGAGGCTGCGCTGGAGAGACTGGGCATCGCGCAACTGGCGGAGCGGCCGGTGGCACAGATGTCTTCGGGCGAAGCGAAGCGCACGCTGATTGCGCGCGCGCTGGTGTATGACCCGCAAACGCTGCTGTTCGATGAGCCGAGCAATGCGTTGGACATCGGCGCGCAGTTGCAACTACGCGAAACGCTGCGGGAGCTGGCGCAATCGGGATTGGGCATTTTGCTGGTCACCCACCACGTTTCGGAGATTATCCCGGAGATCGAGCGAGTCGTGCTGCTGCGGGAAGGGCGGATCCTGGCGGACGGTCCAAAGGCAACAATCCTAACGGAAGAAAATCTGTCGACGCTATTTAATGCGAAAGTCCGGCTAGGCCAGCACAAGGAGTATTTTCACTTGTATTGAGGTCTCGGTTCCGTTGTTTCTCCGTGTCATTCAATGTCAGAATGCCGTTCTAGAATTCCCATGAAGGACTGTCCAAAGTGCGGGCTCGTAAATCCTGATGGCGGGGAGCGTTGCGATTGCGGTTACGATTTTCCGAGCTGCACCATGCAGTCTTCGTATCTGACCGACAAGGACAGGCCTCGTGGTGCTGGAGCAGTCGGAGGAGTGGCCGCGTTCCTTTTAGTCTTAAGGTTTGTGGGCGTGCTCGGGTCCCTTAGACGCGGTGTCCTGGCAACAATCCTGGCGATTGGCATTCTCTTGCTCTTTGTTTGGGCCATGCTCACTTGGCGCAAGTATTCCTCCCGCGATTAGCTCAGACTAAAACACCGAACATCTTGTGCAGTGAGCGATTATTGGCATGGTCACAGCGTAATCTATTGCTTGGCGAAGAAATCGAGGGCGGAGCCAAGGCGTTCGAGGCCGGCGCGCAGCGCGGCGGTGTCGGCACCGATACCGATGCGGAAATGCCGGGGCATTTCGAAGAATTCGCCGGGGACGACCGTGGTCTCGTATTTTTCGCGGAGCAATTGGAAAAAGGTCTGAGGATCGCCGTGAGTGAGACGGGGGAAAACGACGGTACCGGCAGGAGGGCGGAAACACTCGAGGTCGCGGCGCGAATCGAGGAAGGAATCGAGCAACGCGCGATTCGTAGTGAGGAGAGCGCGGGCGCGTTCGCGAAATTGTTCGAAATGATCGAAGGCCATCACGGACATACGCTCGGCAGGATGGGCGGCAGTGGCAGCGAACAAATCGTTGAGGAGCCACATGCGGTGGGCGAGATCGGGAGCGGCAAGGATCCAGCCACAACGCAAGCCGCTGAGGCCGTAGACTTTCGTGAGGCTGGTGGTGACGATGAAGGGATTTTCCGATGCGGTAGCGATGGATTCGCCGATCGGGAAGCAACAGGGAGCGGCACGGTCAAACAACATTTCGAGATAGACCTCGTCGACAAGGACGCGAGCGCCAATGCGGTGAGCCAGCTTGCCAATGGCCAGTAGCGTTTCTGAAGGAATCAGCGCGCCGCTGGGATTGTGGAGATTAGTGAGAACGATAAGGCGCGTGGAGGGTGTAAGGGCACGCTCGAACTCGTCGAGGTCGATAGCGAAGTTCGATTCAAACCGGCGCGGAAGGCGTTTCACCGACGCGCCTAGATATTCAGCGGCATCGAGAATCGGGCCGTACACGGGCTGTTCGAGAAGAACCTCATCGCCCGCTTCGAGGACGGCCGCCATGGCGAGGTGGTTGGCCATAGAGGTTCCCGCAGCGGCGACGACGCATTCCTCTGGAACGCCTGCGTGCTGCGCGAGGCGCTGTTGAAGCGGAGCATAGCCATAGCCACCGGGAGCGTTGATTTCGAGTTCCTCGAGACGAAGAGGAAATTCCGCGCGCGAAACGCCGATAAGGCCGCTGGTGGCGAGATTGAATTTAGCGTGCGAACGAGTCTTTGCCCATTCCATGTAGCGAGAGCGTTTGGTGCGAGCAAAGCCGCTCATCTGGTGGTGGCCTCCCGATTTTTGGCGCGCCAGAAAAAGTATACGGGCAAACCGGCGATGGCAATGCCGAGGCCGATGGATGAGCGCTTGGGATCGTGCGCGAAGGTGCTGACGACCACAAGCCATTCTGCGGAGACGAAAAGGAGAGTGGTCCAGGGATGGCCGGGAACGTGATAGCCGACTTTGGACGCAGAAAGGGCCCGTTCACGGCGGCGAAGAACGAGCAGGCAGACAGCCGTCAACCCGAAAAAGAGCGAGTCCATCGCAACGACGTAGTTGACCACCTGCGCGTAAGTTCCCGTGAGAGCAATCACGATAGCCCAAACGCCTTGCAGCGCGATGGCGACGACGGGAACGTGTGTGCGCGGATGAACCGAAGCGACGCTTCGAAAGAAAACCCGGTCTTCGGCCATGGCGAAATAGACGCGCGGGGCAGTGAGCATGGATTGCGCGAGGAAGCCGAAGGCCGAGAAGGCAATGCCCGCAGCGATGAGCGCGCCACCGCGTGGGCCGAGGGCGGCGCGCATCACTGCAGACGCCGGAGCTGTGGCGGCAGCCAGGCCCGCGGGGCCGAGAGCGCGAACATAGACGAAATTCACGGAAGAATAGACGGCGATGACTCCGAGAACGCCGAGAACCAAGCCGCGCGGAAGCGTTTTCTGCGGATTGCGTACCTCGCCGCCGAGGAAACTGGACGTCTGCCATCCACCGTAGGCGAAGAGAACGGGGGTCATAGCGGAACCAAAAGCGAGCGCGAGATTCAGCGAAGGTGGTTGGTCGAGAATCGGTCGAAAAGAAATTTGGGAAGGCCCACCGCGAAGAAAGCTGAAGAGTTCGAGCACACCAATGGCAGCGATTGCGGTGAGCGTCATGGCGGATTGCACGCGGCTGCCGGCGCGGACGCCGAAACAGTTGATGGCAGTGAGCAGCGCGAGCGCGGCGGCGGCGGCGAGGGAGTCGCTCACGGGCCAGTGAGTCAGCTCGAGAAAATAGCGCCCAAACGTGACGGCAACCGCGGCCATGCCGCCAGTCTGAATGACGAGGAGCAGCACCCAGCCGTAGAGAAAGGCGACTCCGGGATGCAGCGCTTCGCGCAAGTAGGCGTACTGGCCGCCGACAACGGGGAGGCGCGCGGCGAGTTCGGCATAAATGAAGCCCCCGAGGAGGGCAACAATGCCGCCCGCGACCCAGGCGGCAAGGATTAAAAACGAAGTGTGGACGCGCTCGGCCACGATATACGGATTGATGAAAATGCCCGCGCCGATGATGCCGCCCATGACGGCCATCGTCGTGCCGAAGAGACCGAGATGGCGCGCGAGGGCGCCGGAAGAAGTCGGCTGATCATTCGAATGTTCCGCTAAAGTGGCCATCCTATGCTTAGGTTGACTCGCGCTTAGCTCGACTGAGCGAGTTCGTAGAGGTATTCAACGTGAGAGAGTGCGGCGCCGTCCATGCCCTGCACTTTCGGATTTTTGGACTCGATGACGTAATACTCGTCGGGCGCGTGCGCGCCGCTGCCGTGGCCGAGACCAAAATGTCCAGCGGGCAGGCGCAGCGGATCGCCGGTGAAAACGTAGCCGGGCCAGGAACCCGCGAGGCGTGGGAGAATCACCGGGTCAATGCCATTCTTTTTGTAGACAGAGACCGCAGCGCGGATGACAGCAGCGTCGGCGGGCGTGGAAGTGGGATCGTAGCCGCCGCTCATGTGCACGTCGATATCGCCGAAGCCTTTCTTCGCAAGATGGGCTTTCAGCGCCGCGAGCGCTTCCGCAGCGGTCATATCGGGAACGAGGCGCAGGTCCAATTTGGCGACAGCTTTACCAGGAAGGATGGTTTTTCCGCCGGGCCCGGTGTAGCCGCCCACGAGGCCTTCGATGTTCACGGTCGGACGTGAGACGAGCAATTCGATCGATTCTTGCCAGCTTACGTCGTGGACCCAATGCTCGATACCTAGGAGCCTTTTCGCCTCGGCTTCATTGAGCCGGCGCGCGGCCTCCGCGATCATCTTCTTTTCGGTGTCGGAAAGCGGGCGGACCTTCACCGTGTAGCCTTCGATGGCGGGATCGTTGCCGTCGGGAGTCACGAGCGTGGTGAGCGCTTCGACCAAATGCCACGCGGGACTGTCGAGGCGCGCCTTGTTGCTGGAATGGACGTCTTTGCGCGGGCCGCGGCCCCAACGCTCGCCGCTGGAGGTCAGCTCGCACTCGATGACGCCTTTGGCGCCGAGGAACATCGTGACTTCGCCGTCCAGCCCTTGCGAGGCGAAAGGCATGAAGACGCCACTGCACTTTTTCAGTGCCGCCGCCACTTCGGGACTATGAACGACTTGTGGAAAATGCGGCGAGCCGATTTCTTCTTCGCCTTCCGCGACGAAGACAAGATTCACGGGGAGCTTTTTGCCAGCGCCGCGAATGGCGTGGAAAGCAGCAAGCAGCGTAGCTTCTGGACCCTTCTGATTGATGGCGCCGCGGCCCATGATGATCTTTCCAAGGCCAGGCTTGTCGATAAGCGCGGCTTCAAACGGCGGCGATGACCACTCAGCAGGATCCGCTTGTTTTACGTCGTACATGAAATAAAGTCCGAGGGTTTTTTGAGCTCCCGCGTCGAGAGTGGCGAAGACGCCGGGCTGGCCGTCGGTCGGCATTTTCTTCACGCCGCTGAAGCCAGCTTCGCGGAGCATTTCCATCATCAATTCGCAGCCTTCGTTCATGCCGCGATTTTCGGCGGCGATGGAAGGCTGGCGAATCCAGGTTTGCAAGCGCTTGACGGCTTCGTCGTAGCGTTTTTCGATTTCAGCGCGAATGGCGTCGTATTCGCCGGGATGAGCTTGGGCCCAGCGAGGCACGGCAGCGAGCGCAGCGGCAGCAGCAGCACCTTGGAGAAAGGAGCGGCGATTCGCGGGGGATAGGATTTCATTTTTACAGTCTGTATGTGACTCAGAGGGCTTCGCCATGGTGGCCTCCCGACGAGCAAAGTTCAGGATTGAAATAGGGCAACCGTGCCGTCCTATTAACGCGGGAGAGTATACCTTCTGAATTCAGTCGGCAATGGTGGAAGTGGGCCGGTGATGGTTGTTCCCGGGAGGCCGATAGCGGATGTACACGAAGTGGTTGACGAAGCGCGCGATCTTCCCGTGGTCTCCGACGGCCCAGCCATTCTGAGTGTCCAGGATCACGACAGCGTTGAGGTTGAGAGAATCCGTGTGCTTCCAGTGGACTCCGTAATCTTCCGTGATTTCTTCGCCGGTCGGTCCCACCGCGACCCATCGTCCACCATCAATTTGAGCCAGCGCCGACCGAAACCCGCCCGGCTGCCGGGCAGCAAGCTGCCATGTCTTTCCATTGTCGAGCGAAGTAGCGGCAGCACGGTCTGAGTCGGTCGGTTGCTTGTAATCGCCACCCAGGACGAGCACGTGCTGGTGCTTATCGGTGCGCAGGGCAAAAATCCCGGACGAAGTGTTGCCTTGGACGATCGGCGTACGGGCTACCGACCAGGTGAGTCCGCCGTCATTGGATTGGAAAAGCCGCGCGGCAGTACCGCCGGTGCCGAAAAGAACTTGCCCATCGTCGGAGAGGACGATGCAGGAATTGCTGGCAGCGAAGGCGCCTTCACCGGGCAACGCCGCGGGCATCTTATCGGGGGCAAGCAGATTCCAGTGCTGGCCGTCTATCGTTCTCAGCAGGAGAAACTTGCCATCGATCGGGTCGCCAAGGGCAACGCACTCTTTCTCGGAAGTGCAAGCGATGGAGTCAAGAAAAATCTCTTTGCGATCGCCGGTGAATTGAAGACTCCACGTCTGGCCGCCATCGGTGGTCTTGTAGATACGGGACTTTTCCCCTTCGCCAATGGACATCACGTAGGCAGCGCTGGCACTGAAAGCCACAATGCCCCGAAAATCCAGCGTGTCGCCATCTGTTACATGAAGCCGCTGCCACGTTTCGCCTTCGTCCACCGATTTCAGAATCACGCCGTTCGATCCGGAAGCCCAAACGACTGCAGTGGGCACTCCTTTTCTTTTGCCCGGAGCGTAAACGGCACTCACCGCGCGGAGATTGCTATCAATGCCGCTGCTTTGTACTTTCCACCAGCGTGCTTCGAGAGGGGCAACGAAAACGAACAAAAGCAGTGACGCGCACTTCAGCGATAGCCTTGCCGTCACTTCGCCTTTCCTTTTGTCTGGGCCGAACTCACGTATACTTTTCCGCCTTTCATGACGAAAACGACGCGGCGAACGGCAGTAATGTCTTTCAGAGGATCACCGTCCAGAGCAATGATGTCGGCCTCGAGGCCGGGAGCGATAGAGCCAATACGGTTTTGGAGATCGAGGGCTTCTGCCGCCAGAGAGTTGGCGGAGACCATGGCGGCCATGGGAGCCTGGCCGCAAGTCTGCACTCGATAAAGAAATTCCTCGGCATTGCGGCCGTGCGCGCCCGCGACGGCGTCGGTCCCGAAAACGACTTTGAGGCCAGGCGTGGCGATGGCGTGGCGGAAGAGTTCCTGATCTTCGGGCAGAACTCTTTGCATGATGTCGAAAGCAGCCTCGGTGTAATTGCCGATACCGAGATAATGCGGTTTGTTGTCGAGATAATTCTGGATGACCAGGCCGGCTTGGGGATCGAAATAGGTCCCTTGCTGGGCGAGGAAGCGCAGGTCGTCGTCGGTGGCATAAAGACCGTGTTCGACCTGAGTGCACCCCGCGAGCGAGGCCATACGGACAGAGACGCCATAAGCATGCACGACGGTGCGAAGACCAACTTTTTTGGCCTCGCCGCAAATTGCGTTGAGCTGCTCCTGCGACAGAGTGGGCTTGCCGCCTTCGCGGATGCTCCCGGAAGCAAAGATTTTGATGAGGTCGGCGCCGTCCTTGGCGTGACGCTGAACAACGGCGCGAAGTTCGTCAGGCGTGCCCGTGGCATCGCCGCGGCCAAAGATCGGATCGAGCGAGGTAAGGATTCGCGGGCCCGGAAGGCCGAGGCGGTCGATAGCGTCACGGAGGTCTTTGTCGAGAGGAGAGCCGACGCTTTGCACGGTGGTGAAGCCGGCGGCGAGCATCTTCCAACTGTTCGCTGCGCCCGCGAGAACGGTCTGCTCTTTGGGCTCGTTCTCGCCAGCCAAGCGGCCGTTGGCGTCGAAATGCCAGGTGGGATGGACGTGCGTGTCAATCCAACCGGGCAAGACGGTGAGACCGGTGAGATCGTACATATCGGCGTCTTTCGGCAGAGTTCCGCCGATGCGCGAAATCTTTCCGCCCTCCACGACGATGATGGTGTTGTGAAGAGTCTGCCCTTTTCCATCGAGAACAGTTGAAGTTCTCAGAACAATCGGACGTTCCTGAGCCATCGCGATGCCTGCGCCGAGCGAAAAAGCAAGCAAAGTCGTACAGAGGAAAACTCGCACGAATTTTTTCATGGCCCCTCCTCCGTTTATCGAGCTTCCGGTTTGAGTAATTCTTCCAGGAAGTCGGGCTTATCTGGAATTCGAACGAGATGCGGATTGCGTTCATCGCCGTGGAAATCGATGGAGAACGTCTTGTAATAATCGTCGACGACCACCAGCAACTCGATCGCGCGAGAGTTGTTCTTGGCTGCTCTAAGCACGTCGTCGAGAACGTCGGGGGTGAAGACGCGGCCATTAACGGCGGCAATTTTCATTCCCGGCCCGAGGCCGGCCTGAAACGCCAGGCCGCCGTAGATGGCATCGCGAATCGTGCCATCGCGGCCGAGTTCCAGACCTATAGTAAACGTGGTGTCGGAATTCCGGCGCGAAGCCCTTCCTAGAGCCGCCGGCTCGGGACTAAAGGACAATTTCCAGCCGCTCGCTTCGATTCCACCTGCGGGAGCATCCGCGGAAGTAGACATCAGCCGGCTATTCCAGAAGCCCGCCCAGTCATATTTCACCACCTGATTGAGCATTTGCACGAGTTCGTCAAACGTGTAGGGTTTTACTTCGGGGCCGTTATTTGGGCCACCGTAAAAAATGTGGAAAAAATCTTCGAGCGATTTCTGGCCATGGCTCTGGTTGTGAATGATCGTGGCTGCTTCGAGCCATAGCAATTCGCCTTCTTCGTAGTAATCGGAGCCTCGGCGCCAACTGGCCCAGCCACCCCCGCCGGGCCCGCCCGTGAACGTGCCGGGGACGGCCACAGCCGTATCCAACACGGGCCGCCAGGTGCGTCCGGGTTGACCAGGCCCCAAGGTCGCGGCGTTACTCGCCAGCATCTGGTGATAGTCATTCGGCGTCCACATGCCGCTGCGCGTGGCAAGCAGGTCGCCGAGGTACGAAGTATTCCCTTCGTAGACCCACAGCAAGTCCGTTTGTAGAGGCGTCTGAAAATCAGGCTGGCATAATTCCTTCGGGCGGCGGAACTTGCCGCTCCAGGAATGAGCAAACTCGTGAGCCAGCAGCCCACCTACGTCGTTCGCGGCTCCAGGCGAAAGCAAAGCGCGTTCGCCGAGCCGGCTATCATTCGATTCGTGGTGCTCGACGCCAAAGTGCCCGGTGTGATCGCTCAGTGTGAGAAGAAAACGGTAAGCGCGATAGTGTCGTGCACCAAAAAGCCTTCCGGATTCGGCGACGACATTCGTCAGGCCTTTCTGCACTTCGAAACTCATCGCGAGCGCCGCTTCGCTGTCGGCCACCAGATCGATTTCGTGATGCACGGGCTCTCCGGGGGGCGTCAAGTCGATGGCGCGGTAGTATTCGCCCGCAATCAAAGGAGAGTCGAGCAGGCGGTCGAGTGAGGTGGTTTGGAAAACGATTTCCGATTCCGATTGACTCTCGACGGAGAGAGCGGTGCCACATTTCCATCCGGCAGGGAGTTTCAGTGTGGGCTTGAAATCGAGTTGAGCTGCCGGCTTGCCGGAGGGATAGAGAACAACCTGATACCAATTCAGGTCGAGCAACTTCGCGGTAGCGGTGCCGCCCGCGGGGCCGCCGGTCTCAAGGTAGTCGAACGTGACTTCGACTTGTTTCGCTGCCGAAGGGACGACGATGTGAAAGGTGTACAGGTCGAGTAAGTCGCGCTTCCAAGGAAGCGTCTCACCATTGGCGGAAAATTTCAGGCCCGCCAGATTCGTGACTGGACCGATGGGCGCGTGTAACCCTTGAATCCACTTCGGATAGTAGAGAGTCAGTGGTCCGGGGGCGGCAGGGATCTTCATCTGAACATGAAGAATTCTCTGAGGTGCGTGTGTGGCATCGACCGTGAATTGGATGGTGGCGCTGGAAGCGCCCAGCGCAGGCACAGACCCAAACAAAGCCGCTGCAACGAAAAGCAGGGAGGAGATAATCTTGCGCATCGAAACAGCTCCTTAAGTTCTTTCTTCGCGTTGGAGTGAATCGGGTGCGAATCCAAAGTCAAAAGCAGAACTCGCGCGTTGCATCATAGCGCCGCTTGAAATTACCGGCAATCAAGCAACATTTGCGGCAGAAAGCAACTGCTATCTACAGTGGGCGGGAGGCCTGGGGGATGAAAAAAAGTAATCCTTTGCTGTAGGATTCCACGGGCTTAGACTGGCGCGTAATCAGAGGCGATACGTCTCGGGGGAGAGGGAACATGTTTCTGCGAAAAGTGAAGAGTGCGAGTCTGCTATCCGCTTGCGTGTTGACGGTGCTCGGGCTGATTCCGCCGAAGGCCTCGGCGCAATATCATCCGAAGGACACGGAGTGGCCTTCGTATGCCGCCGACCTGGCGGGCACGCGCTATCGACCGCTCGATCAAATCAACGCTTCCAACTTCAACGATCTCGAAATTGCGTGGCGCATCAAGACAGACAATTTTGGAGACCGCCCGGAATACAAGCTCGAAGGTACGCCGCTGATGGTGAATGGTGTTTTGTATGCAACGGCGGGCTCCCGGCGGGCGGTCATCGCGCTCGACCCGGAAACCGGAGAACTGCTTTGGATTCACGGCGAACACGAAAGCAAGCGCGGCGGCGCGGCTCCACGCCAGCTTTCCGGACGCGGCCTCGCATATTGGTCTGACGGCAAGGAAGAAAGAATCTTCTACGTGACGCCCGGCTTCCGGCTGATTTGCCTAAACGCCAAAACCGGGCAACGCGTTCCTTCCTTCGGGGAAGACGGCATCGTGGACCTCAAGCTCAACGATGATCAAACCATCTCAGCGTGGAATGGAAAAGGTGAATGGGTGCCCGACCTGGAAACCGGTGAAATCGGTATTCAGTCCGCCCCGGTGGTGGCGAAAGACACAGTGATTATTGGCGCGGCGTTTCGCGAAGGCATGACGCCGAAGAGCATGCGCAACAATAAAGGGCACGTGCGCGGGTTCGACGTTCGGACCGGCAAACGACTGTGGATTTTTCACACCATTCCGCAGAAAGGCGAGTTTGGCTACGACACCTGGGAAAAAGGTTCAGCTGAATACACCGGCAACACCGGAATGTGGACGCAGCTTACCGTCGATGAACAGCTCGGCCTGGTGTATCTGCCGGTGGAATCGCCGACCAGCGATTTTTACGGCGGGCATCGGCCTGGAAATAATCTTTTCGGCGAAACACTGGTTTGTGTCGACTTGAAAACCGGCGAGCGCAAATGGCACTTCCAGTTGGTGCATCATCCGCTCTGGGACATGGACATTTCGTCTGCACCGATTCTTGCAGACATCACCGTCAACGGCAAACCCGTCAAAGCCGTGGCACAACCAACGAAGCAAGGCTTCCTCTATGTCTTCGATCGCATTACCGGGAAGCCGATTTGGCCGATTCCCGAAAAACCGGTCGAGGTTGGCAACGTGCCCGGCGAATGGTATTCCCCGACGCAGCCGATTCCGTCGAAGCCGCCTGCCTACAGCCGCAATGGCGTTTCTATCGATGACCTGATCGATTTCACTCCTGCACTGCGTGAGGAAGCAAAGAAAGTTGCGTCGAAGTATCATCTCGGTCCCGTTTACACTCCGCCGACGGTCAGCAATCTAGAAGGCCCGCTGGGCACGCTCACCATGGGCACGGCTTCGGGAGGCACAAACTGGCCCGGAGGCTCCTACGATCCCGAGACGCACACCGTGTATGTGTACGCGTGCAACTCCTGCATCGAACCGATCGGACTGGTTCCCGCGCCCAAAGAAATCTCGGATATCCGCTACATTGCCGGCGTCGCGGGACAGGAAGTTCAAGTCATGCATGGCCCGGGCGAAAATGCTGGCGCTGATTCACCAAAGCCACCAAAGAAGCGGCCGGCCAGCCAGTTTGCGCGGGCGGAAGTCGAAGACTTGCCGATGGTCAAGCCTCCCTACGGAACCATCACCGCGATCAACCTCGATAAGGGAGAATTTATCTGGCAAATTGCGCACGGGGAAACGCCGGACGTGGTGCGCAACTCCGAACTCTTGAAAGGCATGAACATTCCTCGGACGGGCCAGACAACTTATAACATTGGGACACTGGTGACGAAGACGCTGGTAGTCGCTGGCGAGGGCCAAGTGACTACGACGGCCGCTCATCCGCGTGGCGCCATGCTTCGCGCCTATGACAAGGTTACTGGTAAAGAAGTGGGCGCGGTATATATGCCAGCGCCACAGACCGGCTCGCCTATGACCTACATGGTGCGCGGCAAGCAATACATCGTCGTTGGTGTGAGCGGCGGGCCGTACACCGGCGAATATATTGCCTACACGTTGCCTTCAGCCGGCGAATGAACGAATGAAAAAGACGCTGCTGATCCCGGGACTCTCGCTTGCTTTGTTGGGCTGGTGCACCCTGCGAGCGCAAGCGCCGGCGGATTCGCATTCGGTCTGGGACGGCGTTTACACGGAAGAGCAAGCCAAGCGCGGCGAGGACGTTTATCAGAGAGAATGCGCGCCATGCCACGGTGCCACGCTTATGGGCGGAGAGTCCTCGCCGCCTCTTACCGGCGGCGCTTTCCAGGCGAATTGGAATGGGCTAACGCTCGGCGATCTCTTCGACCGCATTCGCAAAACGATGCCGCAAACCGCCCCGGGCCGCTTGACGCGCCAGCAAAACGCCGATGTGCTCGCGTTCATGCTCAGCGTGAACAAGTTTCCAGCGGGGAAAACCGAACTTTACCGGCAGTCGGAAATGCTGAAAGACATTCGGTTCGAAACTAAGAAACCTGCGGCCAAAAACTAGTCGGGGACCCTTCACAACCACAAGCTACGACATTGCATTGTGCCCGCGTGCTCAGCGCAACTGGCCCGGCTCGACACCTTTCTTGCGTGCCTCGTCCAGCAAAGCATCGATCTGCGCCTGCAAATCCTTTTTCTTGTCTTCCAGCGCACGCATCTGGACTTCGATTGGTTCGCGGTTGTAGCTCTTGTTTAGCTTGATGCCGCTGGCGTTGTTGGAAGGATCGCCTTCACTGAAATTTTTCAAGTCTGTAAGCTGCTTATCGATATCCGCGATTTGCTTCTGCAATTTCTCGAGCTGTTTGCGCACGGAAGCCACATAAGAATCGCTCACCGTTTTCGGGGCTGACGTTCTTGGCTTGCTCTTAGGATCTCCAACGACGGAAACGGGGCCCGCTGCTTTCACGTCGTCATTAGTCCAGACTTTCTTGTTTTTTTGGGTTTCTGCGGGAGCAGCGGAGTCCTGAGATTGCGAAGCGGATTGTGCTGGAGCAGGATCCTGCGACTGAGCCGCCGCGGAAAAGGCCCCGCCCAACGTGGCAATCAAAGCCAATGAAAGCGAACGTAGCAGCATCGTGCCTCCAAAATCAGAGGGCCGAGGAATAGTCCTTGCTACTCACAGATTAAGTGGAAACGTGTCAGGGCGAGCTGGCCGAAGGGACAGTTTTGCCCAAGTCGGCATGGCCCAGTTCCTTGCGAATCACTTCCAGGGCTTCTTTTGGCGGCCCGATGTAGCGGTAGTTCGAGGAAAACGTGCGCTCGTGAATGGAAAAGCCGGAAAACAACCTGCGGCCGTCAAAATCGTACTGCGAGAAACTTGGCAGCCAAAGCCCAGGTTTCACTTCGTAGCTTTCCTGCATGAAGTGGCTGCCTCTGTAGATTTTTCCCAAGAACAGCCCGATGGAAATGTCGTCGGTCACATCGCCTTCGATCTTCGCAAGCTGGCCGGAATTCTCTTCGACCCAGACATATCCGTGCACCTTTGGAAAGATAGACGTAAAGCGGGTGGTGGGCTTGTACGACGGGTTGGGCGACATTTCGTATTTGGAGAGCATTAAGTTGCCGCGGGGCTCGCGTGCAATGAACTTGAAGAGGAAGGCGCTTCTCGTTGCGTCAATCAAGTCGAGCCGGTCTTTTCTCCTTTTCGTATACTTCTCGACCGCGTCGCGCTGCGAGCGATAGTCAAAGACGATTTGCGCCAGCGCGCGTTCCAGGCCTTGCAGGCGCACTCGATAGGCGGCCTCGTCCGCCGGCTTGCCGTCGTCATTCACGGGAATTTTGTTCATCCCCGTCCCGGAAGGGATGACGCGTGAGAATTTTACAGAGGCGGGCTCGTTGGGATTTTTCCGGGTTTCCAGGCGCTCGAAGCGCTCATACAAATCCAGTGCTTCTTCCGACTTTTTCTGATTGCCGATGACGCGCTCAAAAATGACCGAAGGAGCAGGAGCCACTTCGCCAGAGGAACTTGGCAACGCTGATTGCGCGGCCGCACAAACAGGCAGCGCAAGAACAAGCACCACAATGGATGAGAATGCGCGTTTGATCATCGTTTAAAGTCGCGGCCAAGCCGCCAAGGAGCACTCTGATTGGATTCGCCGTCGCACGCATCTGTTGTACAACATCGGCCCGGCAAATGGTCTTGCAAGCCGTCTGTAGGTAAACTGCATGCGAATCAATGCGCCCCAAAAATCAGGGCTTGGGTTTTTCCGCGGGCTTTTGTTGCTGTTGTTGGAATTCCTCCGTCCACGGCGGCACCACACCGTTCATACGCGCGTAGGCTATCGATTGGCCCAGGTGCTCTCCCCAGTGCCGGTCCACCATCACGAAAGCACCGCGAAGCGTCGTCTGCCGGTTGAACATTTTTTGAGGCTTATCCGCATCACTGTCTGCCAAAGCAAGAGCCGCTTTCCTCTTTACCGTTACGCCTTTACCGCCACGCCACAGCTCCGTAAGTTCTTCTCCTGCAAGGATATAATGGAGTTTGTGGCTTTGGGCTATTGCATACCCGCACGGTGAGACGCAAGGATACTCTGGCCACCCCTGTAAGCAAAGCCCCCTTTTGTACGTCTAAGCTTAGGGAACGATTGGCCGGGAAAACTCGTCTTAGTTATTAGAGCGGGGAGGTCTGCTTGGGCGTAACTCCCATAGAAGGATTGGGCGCACTGCCGCGGGTGATTCCGCGACCGCTGGCTGCTGCCCGTAGACTGGACCGGGTCCGCACGGCGCTGATTACCGTCAGTGAAACTTTGCGTCTAGCTCTGGACTCGTTGCGCGCGCATAAGCTCCGGAGCTTTCTTACGCTGTTGGGTGTCATTATGGCGGTCACTACGCTGGTAACGGTGATGAGCGCCATAGCCGGATTGAACCTGTACGTGGCCGACCGGGTGGCGAATCTCGGCGCTAACGTCTTCATCGTTGATCGCTTTGGAATTATCACCAGTATGGATGACTTCCAGAAGGCCCAGAAGCGCCCGCTGATCACGTTCGAAGACTATGAACGCTTGCGCGACACAATGAAGACGGCTTCGGCCGTGGCCGCCATCGATGATCGCAACGTGCAAACCCGCAGTGGCGACATCAAAATGGAAAACACCGACGTCATGGGCGCCACCGTGAATTTTGCCGACGTTCGAAACATCAACGTTGAGGAGGGGCGGTTTCTCACCCCCGCTGACGACGAGCACCGCTCCGAGGTGGTGTTTATTGGCTCGGATTTAGCCACGAAGTTTTTTCCCAACGTGGACCCAATCGGCAAAGTCATTCGGGCCGAAACGCACAGCTACGAAGTCATCGGCGTGGCTGAGCCTTTCGGCAGCGCCTTCGGCCAGTCGCAAGACAACTACATGATCATCCCGCTAAACACGTACATGAAGGAGTGGCACCGCCAGAGCGACTGGCTGACCATTTTCGTGCAGTCTCCCAACGCAGAGATGATGCAGGCTTGCGAAGACGAAGCGCGCATGCTGTTTCGCGCCTGGCGCAAAGTGCCCTACGACGCCAAGGACAATTTCGCAATTCTCGGCTCGGATTCCATCATGGCCTTGTGGCACGACCTGACGGGCAATCTCGCATTTGTTGCCATGGCGCTGGTGAGCGTGTTCCTCGTGGTCGGTGGCATCGTCATCATGAATATCATGCTGGCGAGCGTAACCGAGCGCACGCGGGAAATCGGATTGCGCCGCTCGCTGGGCGCGCGCAAGCGCCACATCCTTTTGCAATTCATGACCGAATCGGCAGTGCTCGCGGTCGTCGGCGGATTCATCGGAATCTTCACTGCCTATCTGGTCGTTTTCCTCGTAAAGACTCTGTTCTCTTTTCCGATGAGCACTCCGGTTTCCTCCGTCATCCTTTCGCTTGGCGTAGCGACAGCCGTAGGGCTTTTCTTCGGCATTTATCCGGCGACGCGGGCGGCGAAGCTGGACCCCATCGAAGCCCTGCGGGCCGACGGCTGAGGGCCAAAAACATGGCGCAGGCACACGGCGAAAATCTGAAACAGGCGATGGACACGCTGCGGGCGCACAAGATGCGCAGCGCGCTCACGGTTTTTGGCGTGGTGCTGGGCGTGAGCGTCATCATGCTGGTCGCCGGGCTGCTTTCCGGTTTCGACCAGAAAATTCAGGAAAACATCAAGCAGTTCGGTGCCAATACTGCTTTCATCACCAAGTGGGATCAGGGCCGCCACGGCGGACCCCCGCCGCTCGAGGAGCGCCAGCGCAAACCGCTAACACTGGAAGATGCCCGGGCGATTCAGGAAAGCTGCCCTGCGGTCAAAGACGTCACCGCATTTCTGCAGACGCGCTGGGACCAGGCGCATTCGGTGCGCACCAAGGCCGGCGAAGTGACGGGAATTGACTTCCGCGGCGTGCAACCCAATTTTGGCCAGGTTTACGCGAACGCCGCGACCCTCGAGGGCCGCTTCATCAGCGAGGGGGACGATCTCCACAGAGAAAAGGTTGTGATGCTCGGAGAAAACGTCGCTCCTGTCCTCTTTCCCGAGGGCCACGCGGTCGGTAAAGACGTGATGATTGATGGGTCGGATTTTCGCGTGGTCGGAGTCGTGGAAAAACCCAAGGGCGGTTTCGGCATGGGTGACGAAGACCGCCGCGTGCTCATTCCGTTCAGCACTTTTCGGAAGACTTATCCTTTCGCCGATGAAATCAATATTCGTATGCAGGCGCGGCCGAATCTTCTGGATCAGGCCGTGGACCAGACGCGCGAAGTGCTCGAACGGCGGCGCAAAGTGCCCTACGGGGGAAAAGACAATTTTTCCATCGAGACGGCCGAGCAACAGGTACAAGAATTCCACAACATCATGCTGATGACCTACTTCGTGATGATTGTGCTGAGCGCGATTGGATTGCTGATTGGGGGCGTCGGCGTGATGAACATTATGCTGGTGAGCGTTACCGAACGCACGCGGGAAATTGGCGTGCGCAAAGCAATTGGGGCCAGAAGGCGCGACATCACCTGGCAATTCCTCCTGGAAGCTATGACTCTGACCGGCACAGGTGGCGTGCTCGCCCTCGTGCTCGTCAATTTGCTCATCCTTTTGATTAGATTCACGCTGGATTGGCCGGGCCGGGTGCCAGTCTGGGCGGCCGCCGCGGGAATCATCGTCAGCGTCAGTGTCGGCCTGGTTTTTGGAGTCTGGCCCGCCATGAAGGCCGCGAAGCTTGATCCCGTGGAAGCGCTGCGCTACGAATAGCCCGGACGAATCCGCGTTCTCCTGATGCAAGAAACCGTTCCATACAAAAATTCTGAGGTTGTGAGGAACTTCTTGAGGAAAGCTATTTTCAGTTGTCGTGAGCTTGTGAGCGTGTGAGTCGCACCAGGCCGGCAGCGGGCTTTGGCACAGAAACCCGGGGAGTTTCTCCACCATTCAAGGCTGCCATCGCAAATTTTTCCACGTGAATCAGGTGCGACTGGCCGGCATCAGCTGGTGCATTTGGCGCCGGGTTGTCTTCATCTGCAAGAAGGTCAACATCTGGTGACGCTGCGACCGTTTGCTTCGTGTAACTCAAAGCTTCGTAGGGCACGCCGGGGCGGAAATACTGGTGGGCGGGAGCAGGCGGAACGCCGAAGCGCGCCCGCAAAACGTGGGGAATCTGGAAGCAGGATGCAACGAGCAAAAAGGCGACGGCAGCGAGCCAGACATCGCGATGGCCGGAAGGTTGCATCCACCAGGAATGCTTCTTTGGGGAAGATTCGGCGGACCGAGGCCGGGAGCGCGTGAACGGATACAGCGAACGCGCCAGTTCTTCGCAAGAGGAGAAGCGATCCTCTGGATTTTTTGCTAGGCAGCGCGCGATGACGCGATCGATTGCGGGCGGAACCGCCGGATTGTGGTGCGAGGGCGGCAATGGTTCGGCGTTCAAGATTTCCGAGCATACTGCACCGAGAGTATTTCCCTCGAAGGGACGGACGCCGGTCAGCATCTGATAAAAAACGACGCCGAAGGAAAATTGATCGGAGCGCTGGTCCTGCGGCTTTCCTTGAATCTGTTCGGGCGACAGATACGCAGGCGTGCCCATGACGCGATCCGGCCCGGACACCTGCGTCACCAGGCGGGCGATGCCGAAGTCGCCGAGCTTCACCTTTTCATCCGGCGTCACAAAAATATTGCCCGGCTTGATGTCGCCGTGAATGATTCCCGCACGGTGCGCTTGTGCGAGGGCGTTGGCCAAATCCGCTGCCCAGGCGCAGGAGCGCTGCACCGTCAAAGCATATGGGCCAAGGCGCTGCTCAAGAGTCTTGCCAGCTACATATTCCATCACCAGAAACGGCGTGCCGGCTTCGTGGATGCCCACGTCGAAGAGTTGCACGATGGCGGGATGGGACAGCTGGCCGACGAGCTGCGCTTCCTGGAGAAACTGCTCTTCGAGGTCGTCGGTAAAAGAGCGAACGAATGTCTTGAGAGCCACGGTGCGCCCGATGACGTTGTCGCGTGCTTTCTCAACACGGCTCGTAGTTCCTGAGCCGATATACTCGAGAGGTTCGTAGCGGCCTTTTTGCAACGTAATCATCAGGCTGAACGCAGCAGGCGGACCGCGCGGTCGCGGAGGCCGTGTCCATTTCCGTTTCCGCCTCCGTTCGCGGGCGGCACGGCAACTGCCGGTGCTGGAGTTCGCCTTGCGAGAGGATAAAGCTCTTGCGCCAGTGCGTCGGCGGAAGCGTGACGCGCCGCAGGATCCTTGGCCAGACAGCGGGCAACCAGATCGTCAAACGCGGCAGGCACGGAGGAATTCGAATGCGACGGCGGCAGCGGCGTTGAAGAAAGCACGCGGCTGCAAATACCTTGCAGCGATTCCGCATCGAAGGGACGCTGTCCGGTCACCATTTCGTAGAGCACGATGCCCAGCGAGAACAAGTCCGAACGCGCGTCTTGCGGCTTGCCCATGATTTGCTCAGGGCACCAGTAAGCGGGAGTGCCTGCAAGCGGGGTCGCCTTGGTATCGTGACTGGCGAGCCGCGCCATGCCGAAGTCCATCAATTTCACCCGGCCGTCATCGGTGATGAGCATGTTGGCGGGCTTGACGTCGCCGTGAATCACGCCTTTGCGGTGCGCAACGCCGAGGGCACCGGCAACTTCGGCAACCCACGCGCATGCTTTGGGAAAAGGGATGCTTCCTTTATCCAGGATGCGGTCGAGCGGCTGGCCTTCCAGAAATTCCATGACGAGGTACGGCGTTTGCGTGGCCTCGTCGATTCCCATATCGTGCAGTGTGATGATTGCAGGATGAGAAAGCTGACCGACCACACGCGCTTCTTTCAGGAAGCGCTGGCGGGCTTCGCCAGTGGCCAGTTCCTTTGGAAAAAGTTTGACAGCGACGAGACGCCCGATCATTGGATCATGCGCGCGAGCGACGCGGCCATGAGCGCCGGTACCGATGATTTCGAGAATTTCGTAACGTCCGACTTGCACGGCTACCCCTCCCTCAGATGAGTGACTCCGTGTAGATGAAATTGTAAGGAAGGGGATGAGCTCATTAAATGAAGCAACCGTCCCGATGACCAGGGTACAGAGGTACTAGTAAGGACGCATTCTCAGAGGGCGCTAACTATCTTTTTTTCAGTGGATTACGGCTAAATGGGACTTTTTTGCTTGCGACGGAAATTTTCAAAACTGCAACACTTTATGAGGTGGGTTTTTGCGCTTGAGACATTGTAAGGGAAGGCGAGGATTTCATTCGCTCGGGAAATTCGCGGACGAAGGATTTCATTGCGGGATGCCACAAACCGTTAAAACCAAAAAAATACATTTCCTTCATGGCCTGGTCAGCACTCCATTTTTCAATGGCCATGCGGTAGGTCGCGACAAAGACTCCGGTGCGATCGTCGCCGAAGCGGCAATGAACGAAAACTTTCTGGTCCGGGTCCTTGCGGAACATATATAGAAATTGCGCGACTTGTTCGTTGGTTGGCGGCGCCCAGCCGCTGACCGGAATGTGCACGAAGCGCATGCCCAGCGCTTGGGCTTCGCGGCGTTCCCAGTCGATTTTGTTTTGGTCTTCCCCGCGCAAGTCGACGATCGTGGAGATGCCGAGCTTCTTTAGTTCCGCGAGGCCATGCTTTCGTGGTTGTGCGCCGCGATAAAGTACATCGTTGATTTTTCCGGCGTTGGGAATTCCGCTGACGTGAAGCTTGTCGCCGAAACCAGGCTGAATTGCGGAAGGAGAAGATGTTGGAACGGAAGCGCGAGCCGCCTCCTGCGCCGGGAGAGGCGAAGCGAAAACGCAGAGCAGAGCCAGAACAGAAAAAGTTCTTCGCATCATTTGTTTGATGCATGTAGTGTAGCGCGTGGGGAAGGAGTGGAAAAAGCGTTGCCGCACAAGTAGTTAAGGAGAAAGAGCACCACTACAAATAGACGCGGTACGAAAATGTCAACCACATTTTGCGTTTTTTACTTGACAGAGTTTCCGCTTCCATCGATACTGCGATTCCAGATTCGGGGGACGTGGAAGCGCCAGACGGACCGAGTCGGGGATGCGCGAAGGTCCGTAGGATTCCGCGAAGCGGCCCGGGTTCTCAGCGAAAAAAAACCGAGCGCGAAGTAACTGCTCCGCGCCCGTATTTCGGCGGAGCGCCTGCTGTGAGGCTGAGTGTGAACTACCAGCCGGCGGCGGTGCATTGGCAATTCGCGCCGAAATTTTGGCGTGCGGCTGCTCCGCAGTCGGCTTTTTTCGCCGGCCCTTTCACGAAATCCGGATCAAGTTGCGCAAGCTCCAGACCAGACCCTGAAGCGAAACGCGGCGTCTCTGCCCAGCGCAGAGGAGTAAAATAAAAGGGTTCCCCCGTGCGTGGAAGGGAACCTGATAGCACGGAGGAACGGATGGCGACCGTGAAGCAAGCATTGACCGGCAAATCTCCGGCAACAGATGTAACCGCGGAAAAGGTGGCTGGCGGCAAGGGTCTGGTATTCGAGAGATTCTTTACCGATGGGAAGAAGTCTCCCTCTGACGCAGTCGAATGGGAGAAGCGTACCGCCCTGATCGGAAACGAGAAAGGTGTGACGATCTTCCGCCAGGAAGATGTCGAAGTTCCCAAGAGCTGGTCGCAGACCGCGACCAATATCGTCGCCAGCAAATATTTCCACGGCAAGCCGGGGACGGCCGAGCGCGAAGGCTCCATACGTCAATTGATCAGCCGCGTAGCGAACACGATTGTGCGCTGGGGCGAACAAGGCGGCTATTTTGCCGATACGGCCTCGCGGGATGCGTTTCGCGATGAACTGACGCATTTGCTGGTCGAGCAGAAGATGGCGTTCAATTCGCCGGTGTGGTTCAACGTCGGCGTGCAGCCCAAGCCGCAGTGCTCGGCCTGCTTCATCAATTCCGTGAAGGACGACATGGGTTCGATCATGGACCTGGCCAAGACTGAGGGGATGCTGTTCAAGTGGGGTTCGGGCACGGGAACGAATTTTTCGACCCTGCGGGGCAGCAAGGAAACGCTGAGCGGCGGCGGCATTGCATCTGGACCGGTGAGTTTCATGAAGGGCTTCGACGCGTTCGCGGGCGTGATCAAGAGCGGCGGCAAAACGCGCCGCGCTGCGAAGATGGTCATCCTGAACGTCGACCACCCCGACATCGTCGAATTCATGGAATGCAAGATGAAGGAAGAGCGCAAGGCGCACGTGCTGATCGAGCAGGGCTACGACAGCTCAATTGACGGCGACGCGTACAGCTCGATTTTCTTCCAGAACGCGAATCATTCCGTGCGCGTGACCGATGAGTTTATGCGCGCGGTGATCGAAGACAAGGATTGGTGGACGAAGAACGTCGCGGACGGCCAGCCGGTGGAGAAGCTGCGAGCGAGCGACCTGATGATGAAGATTTCCGATTCGACGTGGCACTGCGGCGATCCGGGAATGCAGTACGACACCACGGTGAATCGTTGGCACACCTGCAAAAACACAGCGCGTATCAACGCAAGCAATCCGTGCTCCGAGTACATGTTCCTGGACGATACGGCTTGCAACTTGGCCTCACTGAATTTGATGAAGTACGTCACCACGAGCGGGCAGTTCGACGTGGCAGCCTTCAAACATGCGGTCGACGTGACTATCACCGCGCAGGAGATCCTCGTCGACAACGCAAGCTATCCCACGCCGAAAATCGCCGAAAATTCGCACAATTTCCGCCCTCTTGGGCTGGGCTACGCGAATCTTGGCGCCCTATTGATGTCCATGGCGCTGCCGTACGACTCGGACGAAGGGCGCGACATGGCCGGAGCGATCACCGCGCTGATGTGCGGCGAAGCGTACGCGCAGTCTTCCCGGATTGCGGAGCGCATGGGCGCGTTTCCCGGCTACGAAGTGAATCGTGAGCCGATGCTGGACGTCATCCGCATGCACCGCGAAGCGATGCGTGGAATCAAGCCGGAGCATGTGCAGCCTGACCTGTTTATGGCCGCGCAGGAATCGTGGGACTCCTCACTGAGCCACGGCGAAAAGTTTGGGTTTAAGAATTCGCAAGTCACGGTGCTGGCGCCAACGGGCACGATCGGCTTCATGATGGATTGCGATACCACGGGCATCGAGCCGGATCTGGCGCTCGTGAAGTACAAGAAACTGGTCGGCGGTGGATTGATCAAGATCGTGAACAACACCGTGCCACAAGCGCTGATGAAGCTCGGCTACACGCCGGAACAGTCGAGCGAAATCGTTTCGCATATCGACAAGAACGGCAAGATTGAAGGCGCGCCGTACCTCAAAGCGGAGCACTTGCCGATCTTCGATTGTTCGCTGGCGCCGCAAGGCGGCGGGCGGTCGATTAGCTGGACCGGACACGTCAAGATGATGGCGGGGGCGCAGCCGTTCCTCTCGGGCGCGATCTCGAAAACCATCAATATGCCCGAAGAATCGACCGTCGAAGACATCACGAACGCGTATATTGAGTCGTGGAAGCTGGGGCTGAAGGCCGTGGCTATTTACCGCGACAACTCGAAGCGTTCGCAGCCTCTCAGCGCCGCGAAGAAAGAAGAGACGAAGGCAGAAGCAGCACCGGCTGCGGAACCAGTGCAGCGCGAACTCTTTGCGCGGGCGCAGCGCGAAAAAATGCCCGTGGAGCGCGCTTCGGTCACCCACAAATTCAGCGTGGGCGGCCACGAAGGCTACATCACCGTGGGCATGTACGAAGACGGGCGGCCCGGCGAAGTGTTCATCAAGATGGCCAAGGAAGGCTCGACGCTTTCCGGCGTCATGGACGGGTTGGCGCTGACGATTTCGCTCGGTTTGCAGTACGGCGTGCCGCTAAAAGTGTTTGTGGACAAATTGCTGAACACGCGGTTTGAACCTTCCGGCATCACGCCGAATCCGAACATCCGGTTCGTGTCCTCGGTGCTCGATTACATCGCGCGCTGGATGGGTGGCCGGTTCATTTCCTCGGACTACCTGAAACTGAACGGCGGAACGCACACGGACAATGCCGGTGCGGCGGTTCCGGCCCCGGCGATTCTCTCGGCGCTGGCCACGATTCCCGCCTCCGCGCCGAAACTTACCAATGCGCACGAAGGCGCGCCCACTTGCAGCGAGTGCGGCATGCTCATGGTTCCCAACGGCGCCTGCTACAAATGCGAGAACTGCGGCAGCACCAGCGGCTGCAGCTAAGGTGCAAAGAGCCGGTGAAACCAGAGACCCGATGAGCGCCATTCCGTCCGGTTCAGGTGTAGCAGCCCGGCTTGCCCCCGCCAAGCCTGCTGCTCGCGGTTTTCTCCGCATCGTGCGGCACGGCGGCGGACCCCAGGCCATTTACGTTGTGACGTATCACCGGTTGGAACGAGTGCTGGAGGATCAAGCTTCTGCTGTTCCTTCACGGTCTGGCGTTCATCCAAGACCGGTGCTTGCCGAGGGCGCGCATGCGCTCATCGAATTGCTCGAGCGGATCGGCGTCGATTTCCGCCTCAGCGAAGTGCGCGGCGCGCTGGAAGACATTCTGAGGTTGGGCTCGGCCAACATTCCCGATTTGTGGCTCAGCGACGAAGAAATGATCGAAAAAGGCCTTGTGGATGGCTAACGATCAGTTCTCTTGCAATTGCCCCTACGATGCGTTCGAGTGGTTGAGCGAAAAAATCACGTCAATCGTGGTATTCACTTCCACAGGTTCGCCGTTCAGGAGCGTCGGCGCATAGCGCCACTGGCGGACTGCCTTCATTGCGGCGTCCGTGAGCAGCGAAGGGCCTGAAATCACGGAGAGTTCACGAATAGTGCCGTCTTTACCAATGATGGCGTGCAAGCGCACAACACCTTCCACATGTTCCTTCCGCGCTTTCTTTGGGTACTCAGGGGCAACCTTATAAAGGACTCGTGCGGCTTGGACACTCATCGGAGGGGGCCCGGTTGTTGAACCGGGTTGGTAGCCGCGAATTCCCTGAAGTTCTTCCCACCAGAATGGATAAGTCCCGCCAACGTAGCGAAACCGGCCGCCGATATACACGAAGGAGTTCACCCAGGAACGTTCGATATTGTCTTCGGTGTGCGCAGGGCCGTATCGAAAGTTTTCCACGCTCACGGCCTCCGTGGGAACAGGAACCACCGATTCTTTGCCGATAGCAGCGGGAGGTCGCGGGAGCTCCGAAGGCTTGACCGCCATGTCCCAACCCAAGTGTGCCGCGTTTTCGATGACCCAGATAAGATGCCTCTCGAATCCGGCAAGCGACAGCGGATAGTTTCGCTGGAGTCTTGAGACCTCGGACGGCACGAAACGCGCGGCGATCCAATCGCTGGCATCTGGAACAGCTAGAGCATCCATATTGGAGTGAAACGCAGCTTCGTCTCCCGATTTCTTGGTCGCAATCAGATCCAGGAGTTGTTGTCGAAAGCCCTCCGCGGAATCCTCGAAGCTGGAACTGGCAGCTGCTTGGGCGTGCAACGGCGAGGAAACGATGACCGTTAGGAGAACAAGTACAATGGCTCTTCCCATGAACAACCTCTGAGAGGTCGCGAGTCTAACACAGCCTTCGGGGATTTGCCTGTGTTGCCGCAGCGCCAAATGGTCAGCGCGGGCGGGGACGAAGGGGCGGGCGCGCCGTCAGTGGCCTTGGTCGCATGCGCAGCCGCGGACCGAGCGGTGGCGGGACATTGCGAAGAAAATCGCCACAGCAAGGGCAGCGGCCGTCACTGCCCAGGGGACCGGTGACGTCGGCGCGCAGCCAGTGGCCGCGGGCTTCGCAGAGCGGATTGATGCATTGCACCGTGAGGCCGGGCAAATATTGCATTTCATCTCCCTCAGAGGCCGCTAAGCTCAAGCCGAATGTCGCGACCGGCTGGCAGTCGCACACAACCAAACGGCGGAGCTCCCCTGGCGGCCTTCGCCCGAGCGTGTTGGCACGTAAGCCGGGGACGCGCGGGGACAGCGCACAAGATGGCGGGATTGTGCCGCGATGGAGCTGTGGTGTCAAGCAAAAAGACTACAAGATATTGTGGTAAGGTTGCGGAGGGCTGCTCGGAGCAGGCCCGGTTAGGAAGGAAGCAAGCCCTGCGTATTAGCTTTGGGGTTCAACTGGCGCGGCGCGAGGCTTGTGTCTACAAGCCGCGAAACGGAGGATAAGAACATGCCCAATCCAACAAGGTTTGATCTAGGTGGGGGCAACATGCCGACCATCAACATTGGCAACGCCGGCAGGCGATTCTTGCAACTCGCAATCCTGGTGCTGGTGCTGATCTTGCTCTTTGCAAGCACGACCTCCATTCCCACAGGGAACGTAGGCGTGCTGACGCTGTTCGGAAAAGTGACCGGTGAAACACTCGGAGAAGGGATCCATTTGATGAATCCCCTGAAGTCCGTGCAGAAGCTGAGCATCCAGACGCAGGCGGTGAAGGAAAGCGCCAACGTTCCCTCGAATGAAGGGCTGATGCTGGCGCTGGACACTTCTCTGCTGTTTCACTTGGACCGCGGCAAGGCTGCGGAGGTCTACCAGTCCGTCGGAGCGGATTATGCGGACAAAATTGTGGAGCCAACGCTGAGATCGGAAATTCGCGCGTCTACGTCGGCGCATTCAGCGAACGCACTCTACACCAACGCGCGCGAACTGGTGCAGCAACAAATTCAGGACAATCTGACAAAACAGCTTGCGCAGCGCGGCGTGATCGTCGAAAACGTCCTGCTGCGAGATGTTCAGTTGCCGGCGATGCTGAAGGGCTCCATCGAAGCCAAACAGCAGGCGGAGCAGGACGCGTTGCGCATGAACTTCGTTCTGCAGAAAGAGAAGCAGGAAGCCGAGCGCAAGCGTATCGAGGCTCAGGGCATCGCGGATTTCCAGAAGATTGTGGCGACTGGTATCAGCCCGCAATTGCTGGAATGGAAAGGCATCGAGGCTACGGAAAAGCTGGCGACAAGCTCTAACGCCAAGGTCGTGATTGTCGGCAACACCAAGAACGGGCTGCCATTGGTGCTGGAACCGAAGTAAACCAAGCGACCCAATCTGCGTCAGAACAGTAGGAGACTGGTGACCCTGAAGGAGGGGAAATGCAGTTAGCAGCCCGCTGGATTTCGCGGCTCTGCATTGTTTTCTTTTTTTATTCCGCGGGAGCGGAAGTTGCGCGCGCAGATACTCTGCGGGAAGCGCTTGCGGCGAAGAACTTGCCCGTGGCGGGCGTCAAGCTTGCCAATTTGGAGAAGAACATCACCAGCGGCGCGGAGCTCGATGATGCCGATCAATTTGTGATTGCGTATTACGTGGACGATGGGACAGGGGAACTGAATCCACCGCTTTTCATTGACCGCTACGACCGGAAAAGCAAAGAGTGGAAGAGTGCGGTGCTTCCCAGCGCTCAGGAAAAGTCTGTGGAAATCGATGACGTTTGCTATGGATCGATTCTCAGCATTCAAACCGGAGGTGGCCGGTTGTTCCTGGACACGCACATCAATCCTTCGGCGGGATGCCTGCTGGTCCTGTCGCCGGATATGAAATTGGAAGCGAGCCTTTCCGGCTGGCTGCTCGGGCGAATGGGAAATGATGTGCTGATCTACGAGCGGAGCCAGGTCCATTTTGCGCCCGTGCATCCGACGGAGATTGCCGTGCACGATCTGCGAACGAAGCGGAACGCAACGATCTTTCCGCCGAAGCAACCAACTTCAGTGCGGCAAGCGCGCGTGGCGCAGTTGCGCGAGTTTTACAAGCCAAACGAAGCCTGGTGCAACAAGAACGACGACCCGTGCGACCCGGAATCCTTCGACAGCGATTTGCAGGGGCCGGTAGTGACGAGCGAGGCGGATTCGGCGGTCGCGTTTCTGATTTCCTACGAACAAATTCAGTATGTGCAAGGCGATGTACAGAAGCCCTCCGGCCCGAAGGACGTCCTGTATGTCTATCGCCACGTAGACGATGAAGCTAAGACCCAGGTGCGAGAGATGACCTTGCAGGAAGCGAAGGCGCGGTTTGGAGACGTGCCGCTACAGAATTTGTTGCAGCCGGAAGCGCTTCAGAAAATCTTCGCCGAAGAGCCAGCCCGGAAGCCCTAGGCGGGGGAAGTCAGAACTACGAAGATTTTCGTTGACAATACGAACGTCTTCGTAGTATCCTCCGCGCATGACCAAGGATACTCCCCAGAAACCGACCGCCTCCGAACTCGAAATCCTGCGCGTCCTGTGGGCGCGCGGGCCGTCGACCGTGCGCGAAGTTCACGAAGCACTGAGCGAAAAGAAAGATCTTGGCTACACCACAGTTCTGAAACTCCTTCAGATTATGACCGCCAAAGGCACGGTGCGGCGAGACGAAGGACAGCGCGCGCACGTCTATGAAGCATGCCAGCCCGCCACGGAAACGAAGCGCCAGTTGGTGGGTGACGTGTTGCAACGCGTGTTTGAAGGCTCCGCAAGTGAATTGATGATTCACGCCCTAGAAGGCCGAAAAACGTCCAAAAAAGAGCTGGTGGAACTGCGCCGGCTCTTGGATGAGTACCAGAGGAGAGCGCGATGAGAACCCTAGCGAGCGGGATTTCACCGGAACTGCTGCAGGCGCTGGGCTGGACGTTATTGCACTTTGTGTGGCAAGGGGCGGCGCTCGCGGCGCTGTTTGCGCTGGCGAATTCGATCTGCCGGCGCGCGACGACGCGCTATACGCTGGCGGTAGCGACTCTGGTGTTGATGATGGCGGCGCCGGTGATCACGTTCACGGCTATGCGGCAAAAAACGATTCCGGCCGTTACGTTCGGGGCGCGCGGGGCTTCGACCAGCGTGGTGAAACCGGTGCAAGGTGTGTCCGTTACGGCACGCCTCAGCGCCCCGGTGCCGGAAACTTTCGCCAGCCAGCCTGCGGGAATGCTCTGGTTTGTCGAAGCATGGTTCCTGGGAGTAGTGCTGCTGAGTTTGCGGACGGCGGGCGGGCTTTTTGTGATCGAGAGGATGAGGCGCAAGGAGATCAAACCGGTGGCACGGGCGCTCTATGAAAAATGCATAGCGCTCCAGCGGAAGATGGGAATCGCGCGGCTGATTCAGTATTGCGAATGCTTGCGGCTGGATGCGCCGGCGGTGCTTGGCTGGTTCCGGCCCGCGGTGTTGCTGCCGGCGCGAGCTTTGACCGGTTTGACGGAAGCGCAGATCGAAGCGGTGATCGCACACGAACTGGCGCATATACGGCGGCTCGATTGTTTTTTGAATCTTTTCCAGATTGGTGTGGAGACGCTGCTCTTTTATCACCCGGCGGTCTGGTGGGTGAGCCAGCGAATTCGCACGGAACGGGAAAACTGTTGCGATGACGAGGCGATTGCAATCTGTGGCGATGCCGTGAACTATGCGCGGGCGCTGACGCTGATGGAAGAGTGGCGGACGGCGCCTTCGCTGATGATGGCGGCGAACCGCAGTCCGCTTTCGCAGCGCGTGCTGCGGTTATTAGGATTGGAAGGAGCGGCGGGAAGAGTTCGCGCGGCGGGACTGGCAGTTGGAATTGTTTGTCTGGCCGGAGCGCTGGTAGCGGGCAACGCGTTTCTAGGCGTGGCACACGCGGCGCTAGGTTCTGCGTCGCCGGCACGGCAGGATCAGCAGAGCAACAGCGTGGTTGTGGTGCGGCCAACGGATGCGCGGGCGACTGCGAAGCGTTTCCGACTTTCCGAGCAGACGGCCAAAGAGAAAGACAAAGATAAGATCAAAGAGAAAGAGAAGGACCAGCAAAAGGCCGCGGAGACTGGAGAGAAAAAAGAATCGTACCTGGATGCCATGGAAGCCGCTGGGTTCAAGAACCTGACGGCTGACGAATTAATTGCGATGAAGGTTCAAGGTATAACACCGGCTTATGTGAGAGAAATTCGCGACCAAGGCTTTCAGCCAAGCGCTGACGAACTGGTCGGGATGAAAGTACAGGGCATCACGCCGGAATATATCCGCGAGATGCGCACGATCGATGCGAACGTCAGCGTGGATCAGCTCATCGGAATGAAAGTGCAAGGAATTACTCCGCAGTCTGCGCAGGAAATGCGCGGCCTTGGCTTGGAAACCGACCCCGACAATCTCATCGGGATGAAGGTTCAAGGCATCACGCCGGAATACATAAAAGGTATGCAAGCGCTCGGTCTAAAGCTCAGGGGAGATGACCTGATTGGGATGAAAGTGCAAGGAATTACGCCAGAGTATGTGAGGGGAATGCAGGCCATCGGTTTTAAGCCCGATGCGGAAGACCTGATCGGGATGAAGGTGCAGGGCGTCACGCCAGACTATATTCGGGCCATGGAGGCCGTCGGTCTCAAGCCCAATTTGGATGAACTGATTGGGATGAAAGTCCAGGGTGTGACTCCGGAATACGTGAAATCCTTGCAAGAGGCGGGATTCACGCATCTGGAGAGCTTTGAGGTCATCGGCGCCAAGGTGCAGGGGATTACACCGGAGTTCATCGAAAAGGCGCGCAAGAGGGGCTTTCAAAACCTGACGCTGGATAAATTGATCGCACTGAAACAGGCGGACGTGCTCTGAGATTCGCGGAAAATCGAAGAGGAGTGAAGTGCCATGAAACTGCGAGTGTTGGGATTGATTCTTGCGGTGGCGGGAATCGCGCTGGGACTGGCGACGGTGCTCCGCGCGCAGACACAAAGCGGCGAATGGACGGTCCGCAAGTCTGAGGAGCCAGGGAAAGTGGAGGTCTCCCTGATGGACTCGCGCGGCGGGCACCATTTTCACTTGAGCTCAGACTGGGAAGTGAAGGAGTTGACCGGGCTGGATCTCTCGAAACCCGGGAAGCAAAATGTGAATTTCACGGTGACGCGGGACGCGGGCCGATTCGAATGCGAAGGCTACGTCAAGGACGGCGAAGGAGCCGGGCTCTTTCGATTTGTGCCCGACCCGAAATACGTACAGGAAATGAAATCGCTAGGATTTAGTGGAATCGATGGCGACAAACAATGGGCGATGGCGCTTCACGACGTCACGTTGAAGTTCGCCAAGGAAATCAAATCCAGGAATCTTCAGAATCTGGACACGGACAAGCTGATTGCGTTCAAAATTCATGGAGTGACGCCGGAATTCATTGATGGAATCCGCGCCGCGGGCGTGAACGTTTCCGACGGCGACAAATTGATCGCCTTTCGTATTCACGGTGTGTCCCCGCAGTTTATTTCGGACCTGCGCGCGGCAGGGCTTGCGGAAACGGACAGCGATAAGCTAGTCGCGTTTCGCATTCACGGAGTTTCGCCGGAAATGGTGCGCAGCGTTCGTCAGGCCGGTTACGAGGCGGATCCGGACAAGCTGATTGCCATGCGGATACATGGGGCTTCGCCGGAGTGGATGGAGCAACTGAAGAAGTGTGGTTATGACCATGTGGACCTGGACAAATTGATTGCCTTCCGGATTCACGGCGTTTCTCCGGATTTCATCACCGACCTGCAAAAACTGGGATATTCCCACCCGGAGCCGGACCAGTTAATCACTATGCGCATCCACGGAGTTACGCCGGACTACATCACTCATCTGCAATCCCGCGGGATGAAGAATCTAACCATCGACCAGCTCGTCAGCATGCGGATTCATGGGATTGACTGACGAGTGTTGGAACAGGACTACCTGACTACGGCTTTGGTGGAGTGGACTCGCTGATGCCCAGTGATTGCAATAAGTCCGCGAGTTTCGCTTTCACGCGGTCGATTTCCTGCTGCTTGTCATTGACCTTCTGTGTTTCGTCATCCAGCTTTTGCTTGCCTGCGGGGTCGTTGGCGTAGTCAGGTTTCGAGTAATACGCATCCTGATCAAGGCGAAGTTCCCGCTGCAACAGGTCCAAATTACTTTGCAACTGCTTCAGTTGTTCCTTCAAATCCTTTGCTTCTTTGGGTTCCTTGTCGTCTTTCGCGCCTTCCGCAGCGGGGGGTGCGGCGGCATTGGCGTTCGACTCGGCTGGAGCATTGGGAGCGTTCGCAGTAGGAGCTGCTGGCGCGGCAGCGGAACTCGAGGCCGCCGGGGCCTGCGCCCCTTCGGCTGCGGAGGCTGGTTTTACATCATCTTCCGTAATGACTTTCGCTGGTTTCGCGGGAGTTTTTTTCTGTTCTTTGGCTTTGCGAGCAGCTTCCGCCACGGATTGGGAATCCTGCGATTGAGAAAGCGCGGCAACAGGCAGCAGTGCCGCAGTCAAAACAATCGCGGCGGCCAAGTGCAATACGACGGAGCGTGTCATGGTACTACCCCTCATCGCAATCTTTGGGCCATCCAATTCTAAGATACCGCCAAGAGCAAAGAATGACAATCCTGGTCGAGCCAGGGTTGCGCATTTGCCAACAGAAATGGCGTTTTACTGTTCCCCAGGTTGGAAAGACAAAACTGAGAGGTTTTCCGAATTGTGGGTTATCTTCCCGCGGCTGTTGGGGTTGCTGGCGAAACGTCATGGAAGGAAAAGTGAGTTTGCAGGTTTTTCAGCGGCTGGCCGTTTGCTTCAGCGTATGGATAAATGAAGTAATTCAGCGGGTCGCCTTTCTGATCTGCGGCAAGACGGATGTCGCGGCCGTAAGTAAAGAAAACACGGTTGATGTCGTGTGCGCCAAAAAAATAGTCGCGCTTCGCGGGATTTTTCCATGCTTCCGAAGCGTCGACAGGAATCCAGCCGATCCCCTCCACAAAAAACTCCGCCCAGCAGTGATAACCGGGAATGTCGCCTTCGGTCTTGCCTTCCGGCAGCGGGAATCCGATTTCGAACCGCGCGGGAATGCCGGATGCCCGCATCATGGCGATGAAGAGCGAATGAAAATCAGTGCAGTTGCCGCGCTTGGCTGTGCATGCCCAGATGGCGTCGCCGCGGCCCCAGCCTTCGCCGGATTTGTCGTAGCGCATGGTGGCTTCGATGTAATCGTAGATGTGGCGCGCCTTCTCGAGTGGAGTGACGGCGCCGGCGGTGTGCTCTTTCGCCAGTTCGGCGATCGTGCCGTTCAGCGGAACCAATTTGTCGGGCTGAAGGTATCGCTGAAGCATCGGGTCGGGCTTCTTACTGGGGTAGACGCTCAACGTGAGCGGCACAAGGTGCTCTCGGCGCGTGGCCGTGAAGCGCAAAGTGACATCGAACCCCGCTGCCGATTGCGCAGCGGTGGGTGTAAACGCCGCGAAGAGGTTCTCGTACTCCGAATCACGGCCCTGAGTGTAATGAACTGGACTCTCCACCCGTAGATCGCGGATGTCTTGGTAGCCGTCTGCCTGCGGGAGCGGGATCCACAAACGCAACCCACTGGAAGCGTCCGGGCTCGCGGGGACGTGAACTTGATAGGAGAATTCGAAGGTGCGCGAGGGGATCGCGGCGCCTTGAACGGATGTGGCCGCGTGGAACGCAAGCGCCGTGAGAGCGGCTCCCACAGCGACAACGATGAGCAAAAAGAAAATTGAGTGTGAGCGGGTCATACAAGGACTCCGGTTGAAATAAGTCTAGCCCGGGAATGCGGGGAAACAATTATACTTAAGTAGGAGAAATGGGGAAGGGAAAAAATGGACAGCCATTTTGAATGCGCAAGTTAAAGCTGTTGGGCCTACTACTTTCGGTGGTAGTTTTTTGTCCGGGCAAAATTCTTGCGCAGACACCTGAAACGACTCCACCCGTGAACACGCAGGCCAGTACTCCGGCCGCTCCTCAACCGCAGATGATTAACCCTCCGACGGCGCATCACTTCTGGGACAAGGAAAATGCCTGGCTCTTCAGCGGAGTCGGAGCATTTCGCACGCTGGATTACTTTTCGACGCTAAATATGCGCAAACGTGGCCGGCAGGAAATTCTCCTGACGAATGACGCCGTGGACAATCACGCCGCTTTTGCAACCATCGAAGCGGCGGCCACTGGAACTTCCATTGCCGCTTCCTTTCTCTTCCATCATTACGGCCATCACAAACTGGAGCGCTGGACGTCCTTCGTGCACATCGGCGTGGCGGCGACGGGCTCGGTCCGTAATTACTGTCTGAAGACGGCCCACAAGAAGCCCATCCCGTAGCTTTGCGCAGCGAGCAAGGCCAGAGAAACGAACAGCCCACCCATTCCGTCCAAACCAAAGGATGGAAGCTTGCGCCTGGAAGTGCGGTGCGGCATACTCGCGGCGCGTCTCCGCCCTCGCAGGGGACCTGCGAACGCCTGCATCAATGGAAACTAAACGCAGCCTAACGGGATGGTCGGCGTTTCGTTGCCTTTTCGTGTTGCTTCTGGAGTTCGCCGCTCTTCTAGCAATTCCCGTCTCTGGATTTGCGAAGCCCTGGCTTTCCGTCCTGCTCGAAACACCTGCGGCACAATTCGTTGCGCAGCAATCTAATGCTGGACAGAGTCCGGCGGGCACCTCGCAACCTTCCGAACAGACGAAAACGGAACAGTACACGCTTTCCCATGAGCGATACGAAAAAGCGGTTGCCTACTCACGAGCAGGCTACACGCTTTATTTTGTTTCTTACGCTTTGGAATTTATTTTTCTCTTTCTCATTCTCCGATTGGGGTTTGCCGCGCGCTTCCGGGATATTGCGGAAAACGTGAGTGAGAAGCGCTGGGTGCAGGGACTGGTTTTTGTCCCCCTGCTATTCATTCTGGTTGACGCGCTGGGTTTGCCGGTGGAGATTTACTGGCACCAGCTCTCCTTGTATTACCAGCAATCCGTGCAGGGCTGGGGTTCGTGGTTCTGGGACTGGACCAAGGGAGAAGCCATCACGGTAGCGGTGGCGCTCGTGGTGGTGCTGATTCTGTTTGCGGTGATGCGGGCGAGCCCCCGCCGCTGGTGGTTGTATTTCTGGTTTCCCGCGGTGCTAATCCTACTTGTTCTGATGGTCATCACGCCGCTGGTGATCGATCCATTGTTCAATAAGTTCGAGCCGCTCAGTAACCGGCATCCCGACCTTGTCGCTGCCATCGGCAAACTCACGCAGCGGGCTGGTGTTCCCATTCCCCCGGAGCGGATGTTCCTGGAATTGGCGAGCCGGAAGACTAACGCCATCAATGCCTACGTGACCGGCATCGGCGCTTCGAAACGCGTGGTCATCTGGGACACCGCCATTCAAAAGACTTCCCGTGAGGAAGCACTGTTCATTATCGGACATGAATTGGGGCACTACGTGCTCCGGCACGTGTTTATTGGTTTTCTTTTGGGCGCGGCCGGGCTTCTCATTGCCCTCTATCTTCTCTTTCGCGGCTTGTATTGGGCACTCGACCACTGGGGTCGCGAATGGAAAATCACGAGCGCAGAGGACTGGGCTTCGCTCGCAGTGTTGCTGCTGATCCTGCAAGTCTTGTTGTTTGTGTCCTCACCAGCAATCAATTGGATTAGCCGCATCCAGGAGCATGCCGCCGATGTGTATGGCCTGGAAGTGATTCATGGAATCATCCCCAACTCCGAAGAAGTCGCCGCTCATTCCTTCCAGGTGATGGGCGAGCTGGACCTGTCCGATCCCAATCCGCCTGCATTCATCACGTTTTGGCTGTACTCGCATCCTCCGCTCGCGGATCGCCTGGTCTTTGCGCACAATTACGACCCGTGGTCCAAAGGCGAGCCTCCAAGGTACGTAAAGTAAAATTCCCCGAAAAAAGTCCTAGCAGTTTGCACGGCGGCCAGTGGCGTGGCGGCGCGCAAACGCAGCCACTTTGCTCCGATTGCCGCACACGGCCATCGAACACCAGCGCCGCTGATGCGTTCGCGAAGTGTCGTAGAAAAAAAGTCCGCATTGCGGATTGGCGCATATCCGGAGGCGAGCCCGAGTTCCTTCGGCGATAATCTCAGCAGCCGAGCGCGCCACGGCAGCCAGCAGCCAATCCAATCCGCCTTCCCGGGCGATGAATTCAATTCTCCAGCCGACTGGAGCCGGGACTAACTCGTCGTGCCCCTCGGTGATGCGGAGAATGTCGTTGATTGGCGCCACCCATTCGGTGGCGACGCGTTGCTTGCGGAGGAGGGCCGCGAAGCCCTTGCGTAGACCCGCAGCCAGAGTCCGTGCTCTGGCAAGCAACCCCTCTGCCGCCTGCGGCTCAGATTGAGGCAGGGCGAGGAGTCGAATGGCGCGATCCGGAGACACAATACGGGCCGCCTCGAGAAACCGGATGAGTCGCTCCCAAGTGAATTCTACGCTGGGAGGAGCGGCGTTGACGAAATCAAGGGAGAGGCGCCCTCCCAGTAACTTTATGGCGGCGTCGGGGGTCTGCATGACTAAGAGGTTAGCCTCCATAGAATCAATTTGCGAAGAACTCGGCAAATAACCGCTGAAGTCTATCATAGCGGTTATTCTCGAAAAAGCGGTCCTGGGCTTTTCTTTGGTGGTATCTTTTGGCTGGGACAAGAGTCAGATAAGTGTAGTTTGAGGTAAGCATTCCAATGAAGGTCCCTTGCGTTCGTGCCCTGCTTCCCTTGATGATTGCCGCAGTTTCGCTTCTTGCTGGTAGTTTCTACCGCGCGCAGGCCGTCAACAGTTCTGGGGACACGAAATCCGCGGCCGTAGTAGTCGAGCTGTTCACCTCGGAAGGGTGTTCGAGCTGTCCCCCCGCAGATGCTTTGTTGGCCAAACTGGCGGAACAATCTCCGGCAGACGGCGTGGAGATCTTGGCTCTCGAAGAGCACGTGGATTACTGGAACGACCTGGGCTGGTTCGATCCGTTTTCGTCGCGCGAGTGGACCGGCCGGCAAAATGCCTATGCGGCTGTACTTGGGAATCGCAATCCTTACACGCCCCAGATGGTAGTCGACGGGAGCGCGGAGTTCGTCGGGAGCCGCGGGCAGCAAGCGCTGAAGTCCATCTCCGAAGCCGCGCAGCGGCCGAAGGCTACAGTGACCGTAACCCAGGGGAACTCCAGTAGACGGGGCAGCGAAAGCTTCTCGGTGACTGTTCGGAAGCTTTCGGACGTAACGAAAGCCAACATCGCGGAAGTGTGGCTGGCTATCACCGAGGCTGGTCTGCACAATAGGGTCACCGGCGGAGAAAACGTCGGCCATGAATTGCGCCACTCCGCCATTGTCCGCTCCATGCGCAAGATCGGGGAAGCCAAAGCAGCGGAGGAGCCTTCCTTCTCCGGTGACGCGACAATCCCCGTTCGCTCGGAATGGAGGCGCGAAAACCTGCATTCTGTTGTCTTTGTGCAAGAGAAAAAGAGTCTGCGGATTATCGGCGCAGCACAAATCTCGTTGCGTTAAAAGACAGTTCCCTTGCAGCAAACCGGCCACGGAATTATAGTCCCCGCAGTTAGAATCGCCTCTCAACAAAAGTGGATTGGACCTGAAACGTTGTCGAGCGGGTCCAATTGTGCGTGACGAACAAGTTTTTTCGAGGCCATCGTTGGACTCCGATTCCACAACGCCGCCATCTTCTGCTCCAGACCCGGGCACTTCTCGCTTGGAAGGTCTACTCAGAAAAGTTTTTCTGAATGAAAGCGGATTGCGGTCGGGCTGGAGCGTGCTTCTGTATTTGGCGATCTGGTATGCCGTGCTGTGGACATTGACCGTGATCGCGGCGAATATCTTCCTTCCTTTGTTCCCCAGGCTTGACCTCCGTCTCTCCTCCCCCGCAAATGTGCTCATTCAAGAATTTCTGGGTTTTGCTGCGTGTTACGGAACAGCGGTGTTGATGGGGAAACTGGAACAGCGGGAGATTGGCTCATACGGGCTGCCTTTGGGGGAAGCGTTCAGAAAAAAGTTTTGGCAGGGAATACTTCTTGGGTTTTTCGAAATAGTTCTTCTCGTGGGACTGATCGCGGGATTTGGCGGATATTCGTTTGGATTGCCGGCGTTGCGCGGCTCGAGCATCCTGGGTTGGGGCGCGGTTTGGGGATTTGCCTTCTTGCTGGTTGGGCTCTCCGAAGAGTTTTTGTTTCGCGGCTACATCTTGTACACGTTGACCCGTGGAATGGGGTTCTGGCCGGCCGCAGTATCTCTCTCGATCGCATTTGGGGGGGTGCATCTGAGGAATCCGGGCGAAGGAGTTGTCGGCGCGGCTAGCGTGGCTGTTACTGGGTTAGTCTTTGCCTTTGCCCTCCGAAGGACAGGGAACCTCTGGCTGGCGGTGGGGTGGCATGCCAGCTTCGACTTTGGCGAGACGTTCCTGTTTTCCGTGCCTGACAGCGGCGTCCTTTATGACAAGCACCTTTCAAATGCGATTCTGCACGGCGCGAATTGGCTGACTGGGGGAACAGTTGGGCCGGAGGGAAGCGTCTTCAGCTTCCTGACCATGGGCATCTGCGCACTGCTAATCCATTTTTTCTTTCCAGCGAAGAACGTGTCTACCGCCCGAGAGTGACTTCCTCGAGACGAGCTCAATGGACAAGCTCCGAAGCGAGCACGAGCTGCACTCCTTCGGCCTGCGCTTTTGGCTGAAGTTCCCGGAGCGCCTGGAGCGTCGCGGGATGCGGATGTCCAATTGCGACCGCTTCTTTTTTCTCGCGAGCTCCCTTCAGTGCCAGTTGCAACTGCTTTCGCACCGCTCCCAGTTCGGCCACGTCATCTAGAAAGGGAACGTTCCGAAAAGCCGAGGGCACGTCCGAGCTTTGCGCTTCTTCGTAGGCCACCGTAGCAGCCGTGGTCCGGCTATCGATGTAAAACAAGTGGCGCTCGCGCAGGGCCGGCATCAACTCTTGCATGAGTTTCGGATCCGCGGTTGCTTGCGAGCCCTGGTGGTTGTTGACGCCTACCACTCCGGGAACGTTTTGGAGGAATTCATCAAGCAACTGCGAAACCTCGTCTTCGCTCATCCCCGGCCGCAATTCCTGCGCTTCCGGCTTTTCGGTGGCGACTGCCTGCATGGGGAGATGCAGCAGCACTTCGCAGCCGTGGCGAAGCGCTTCGTGCGCAATCTCGGCCGAATGCTCGTGATTGGGCAAAATCGAAATCGTCACGGGGTAATGCAACTCGAAAATCTGTTCTGCAGCGGCGCGGTCGCTTCCTAAATCATCAAGAATGATAGCCAGCCTTGCGCCGTTTGTTTGTGATGCGGCGGTTCCGTTTTGTTCGGCGGGCGGCGAGCTGAAATGGATGCGCACTGCGTGTGTACGTGAACCGCCCTTGAGGTAATAAAACAGGATTCCCTCGCGGCTTTCGGCAGGCTCTTGCGTGAGGCCATTCCGCGTAGCCACTGCGCGCAGCGCCTGCTGAATTTTGGCAGCGTCTGCGCGCGCCGCATTTCCCGTCCGACTTTGAGGCAGCCGGATGTCCAGCGAGTCAAAGCTCCCCGGCTGCCTGTCCGCTCTTGGGGGTGCGACACGGACAGCAGTTCCCGCGGGCCCCGCAGTCCTCGTTGCTTGAGCCAATTCGCGGGAAATGGAATGAATTTTGGCGGGACTCAGGCGCTCTGGTTCTGTTTTCTTGCAGCCACCGGCAGCCAAAAAAATGGCAAGCAAGCCCAAAAACAGAAGGGAACGAAAGAGAATCTTGCCTTCATCAGACAGAGCAGTCGCAGTGGCTTGCGCGAACGTTCGAACTCCGCTCACGTAAAACTAGGCAGCTTTCTTTGCGGGAGCCTTCAACAAGTCGAGCGCGCGGTGAAAAATCGGATCCTCCGGCGACAGTGGGCGCGGTCCCAAACCGGGTTGTTTCTGGGCCTCGGGCGCTGGTGCAGTATCGTCATCTGCACCGTCCGAATCATCGTCCGGCGTTGCCTTCACAGCCTCTGTGGGTGTGACACCCTCTTCAAGGATGGACTTGCCGCCCGGGTTGTAGTAATTGGCGACGGTCAAAATCAGCGCCGAGCCGTCATCGAGCGTAATCAGCTTTTGCTCGGAGGCCAGTCCAAACGTGCGCTCTCCCACCACATCGCCCCGATGATTGGCGGCAATCGCCGAAGCCAGAACTTCCGCCGCTCCGGAAGTTGTGGTGTCCACAAGGACCGAAACAGGGTTCTTCCACACAACTTGCTTGGGTTCTGCCGAGATGACCTGAACGGGAACCGTCTGCCCGCGCAAGGTGGTCAGCGTACCTGAAGAAACGAAAAGTCGCGCAATCGAGATCGCTTCCGAGACCGGGCCTCGGCCGCATTCGCGCACGTCCAGAATCACCTTATGCATTCCTTGTTTTTCCGCCTCAAGCAGGCGGTTCCGCACTTCTTCAGCACGGCCGGGATCCAGAGAAGGCAGGCGCAGCACAAGGATGTCGGGATCTGCTTTTTGTACGATCAGCTTGGGGGTCGGCAGCTTTTCCCGGACCAAATCGACTTCTTCGGGAGTGGCGGTTCCGCGGCGGATGATAGACACTTTGATGCCCGAGCCCGGCTGGCCGCTGAGGAGGTTCAGCGCCTGGCCCACGGACATGTCGCGCGTGGTGAAGCCCGCGATAGACTCGAAGATATCGCCGCTCCGCACGGCGGCTTTCGTGCCCGGGCTGTCCGGCAGCACGGAGAGGACGATGATGTAGCCGTAGCGCTTGCTTAGCGTCAGCCCAGTCTCGCCCGTACCAGGGTTGGACATCTTCTTTTTGTACTCTTCATATTCGCGGGGGGTGAGGTAGCTGGACTGCGGATCGAGCGACTCAAGCAATCCATGCAGAGCGCCGGCTGTGATCGTGCGCATGTTCGGGTCGTCGACGTAGTCTTGCTGAATCTTCTGGAGCACTTCCCCATAGACGGTCAGCGACTTGTAAGCCCTGTCATCGGAGGTGCGTCCAAGGACGTGACC
>Ga0187780_10000255_pt1 | contig 40071 bp, 41 predicted proteins | sample 1015_Q2_SP10_20__FD_132429 | JGI IMG/M metagenome (GOLD analysis project Ga0187780, IMG submission 132429) | Tropical peat soil microbial communities from peatlands in Department of Meta, Colombia - 1015_Q2_SP10_20_MG | ecosystem: Environmental > Terrestrial > Soil > Wetlands > Peat | place...
GGTGTACATCGCCTGCGGCATCTCGGGGGCCACCCAGCACCTCGTGGGCATGAAGGGGTCCAAGAACATCGTCGCCATCAACAAGGACCAGGACGCCCCGATCTTCTCCGTGGCCGACCTGGGCATCGTGGGCGACGTGCACAAGGTGGTCCCCAAGCTCATCGAGGCGCTCCGGGCCAAGTCCTGACCCGGCGCCGGCGCGCCCGGGTCGCCGGGGCGTGGCAGGCCCCGAGGTAGTCTTCGCCCGCTGCCCGCGGACGACGTCGGTGCGCCCGCGGCTTCGCGCGCATGCTCTTCCCGACCACCGATTTCGCCATCTTCTTCGCCGTGGCGTTCACGGCGAATTGGCTCCTCAACCCCTACCCGCGGGTGTGGAAGCTGGCGATGGTGGCCCTGAGCTACTTCTTCTACAGCTGGTGGGACTGGCGCTTCGTCTTCCTGCTGGCGGCCGAGACCGTCGTCGCCCAGGCGGGCGTGGCGGTCATCGGGCGCATCGAGGCCCCGCGCCCACGGCGGATCGCATTGGCGGTGAGCCTGGTCGCGCTCCTGTCGTTCCTGCTGTGGTTCAAGTACTACGGCTTCTTCGCGCTGAACGTGGACAACGCCCTCCACGGCCTGGGCGGGGGGCGCGTCCTGCCCCTCGTGCGGGTGACGCTGCCCGTGGGCGTGTCCTTCTTCACCTTCATGGCGATCAGCTACGTGGTCGACGTGTACCGGCGCGAGATCGAGCCGGCACGGCCCGTCGACCTCGCCGTGTACCTCTCGTTCTTCCCGCACCTCGTGGCCGGGCCCATCGTGCGCGGGCAGGAGCTGCTGCCGCAGATCCGCCGGCGCCGCGACCCGCGTCGGATCGACTTCGGCCGCGCCGCGTGGCTCATCGCCGCCGGTCTCTTCAAGAAAGTCGTGCTGTCGTCGTACATCGCCTCGTCCATCGTCGACCCTGTCTTCGCCGCACCCCGGCAGCGGTCGTCGCTGGAGATCCTCGTCGCCATCTACGGGTACGCGGTCCAGATCTACGCCGACTTCAGCGGCTACACGGACATCGCCATCGGCCTGGCCCTGTTGCTCGGCTTCCGGTTCCCCGACAACTTCGACGCGCCGTACACCGCCCGGAGCCTCCAGGACTTCTGGCGCCGCTGGCACATGACTCTCTCGCGGTGGCTGCGCGACTACCTCTACATCCCGCTCGGCGGGAACCGGGGCTCCCGGCTTCTGGTGGCACGCAACATCATGATCACGATGCTCCTCGGCGGGCTCTGGCACGGGGCCGCATGGACGTTCATCGCCTGGGGGGCGATCCACGGCGTGGGCCAGGTGATCGGGCACGAAAACCGGCAGCGTCGCCTCGCGGCGGGGCTCGAGCCGCTGGCCAACGGCCGAGGGCGCGTCGCCCTGCAGCGTTTCCTCACCTTCCAGGTCGTGTGCCTCGCCTGGGTGTTCTTCCGGGCCGATTCCATGGCGACGGCGTTCACCCTGCTCGGCCGCCTCTTCACCGACTGGACAGCGGCATCGCCGCTGGTGACGCCCCTCGTGGTGCTGGCCGTGGCCTTCGGGATCGGCGTCCAGTACGTGCCGAGCGACGCGGTCGAGCGGCTCCAGAGGACCTTCGCCCGGTTCCCGGTCGCCGCCCAAGGGGCCATACTGGGTGTCGTCCTCTTGGCGATCACCACCCTGGGCCCACAAGGGGTCGCGCCGTTCATCTACTACCGCTTCTGAGCGAAGGAGAGGTCCGGGGACGACCGGCACCCGACGTCGGGTGCGCACCACGCCCATGACCGACATCACGATCGACGAGGAGATCGCCGCCGCGCCGGGCCCGGCCACTCCCTCGGGTGATCCCTCGGGCGACGGGTCGGGCGGCATCGACGTCGGGGGGGGCGACGACGGCGGGGGCGACGACGGCGGGGAGACCACGGTCGAGGGGACCGGCCGCCGGGGCCTCGGGTGGCGCCAGGTGCTGGCGGCCGGCCTCGTCTGCTTCGCCTTGTGGTTCCTCCTCGACGCCCCGACGCTGTTGCGCTCGGCCGAGGCGTCGCCCTTCGGCGTGCGGCGCACCGTGGCCGTCGACGTCCTGCGACCGGTGGCATCCTTCGACAGGGCGCTCGGGTTGTCCCACGTCGTGGGCGCCGCCGACCGGGTGATGGGGCGCACCGGCATGGGCGTCGTGCAGCTGTCGCGCTCGGTCCCGCGCAGCGCGCGACACTCGGCGCGCCCGGAGCAACTGGCGGTGTCGTCGTCCCCCGGCGGGCACGGCCCGGCCCTCGCCCCCGACGGGTTCCCCCAGCTGGCGCAGCCGACGAACGCCGACCCCCTGCACGTGCTGGTGGTGGGCGACTCGCTCGGCGTCGACCTGAGCAGCCCGCTGGTCGACGACCTGGTGGCCACGGGCGTCGTCGACGCCGCGGCCGACGCGCACATCGACACGGGCCTGTCGCGCCCCGACTACTTCGACTGGCCGGCCGAGCTCTCCAACGACCTGGCCCGCTACTCGCCCCAGGTCGTGGTGGTGTTCATGGGGGCCAACGACCCGCAGAACCTCGTGGTCGACGGCAACGCCGTCAGCTTCGGCACCGCCGCGTGGTCGACCGCCTACGGTGCCCGGGTCAGCGCCTTCGCCAAGGAGGCGACGGACACCGGCGCCCGGGTGATCCTGGTGGGCATGCCGCCGATGGCGGACCCGGGGCTGAGCGCCGCCATGCAGGTCGTGAACCAACAGTTCGCGCTGGCGGCGCGGGTCCCGGGGGTGACCTACTTCGCCTCTTCGAACGCCTTGGCCGACCCCAGCGGCGCGTTCGCGACGTACCTGCCCGATGCCTCGGGCAACGAGATCCAGGTGCGCGAGCCCGACGGCACGCACATCACGCCGGCGGGGGCCGATCGCCTGTCCCAGGCCATCATCGGCGAGATGGAGCGCGCGCTCGCCGTCCACTTCCAGCCGTGAGCGACCGGCGTGAGCGACCGGTGAGACACCTCTGGATCCTGCGCCATGCCAAGGCCGCGCCCGGTGGGCCCGGCGGCGACGACCACGGCCGCCCGCTCACCCCGCGGGGGCACCGCCAGGGCAACGCGTTGGGCGCGCTGCTCCCGTCCATGGCGGCCGCCGGGCGGGTGCTGCCGACCGTGGTCCTGTGTTCCACGGCGCGCCGGGCGCGGGAGACCGCGGACGACGTCGTGCCGTGGCTCGGCGACGGCGTGCGGGTCGAGGTCGAGCGCGGTCTCTACGACGCTGACGTGGACGACGTGCTCGAGCTGGTGCGCCTCGTCCCCGACGACGCGGCATCGGTGATGGTGGTGGGGCACAACCCGACGCTGCACGACCTTGCCTTCGACCTGTTGGCGCCCGACGACGAGCAAGGGCGGCGCCGGCTCGACGCGGGGTTCCCCACGGCCGCCCTGGCAATCGTGCGTGTCGACGTCGACACCTGGCCCGGGCTCGGGCCCGGCACGGGCACGCTGGAGACCCTGGTCGTCCCCGAACGACACTGACCGGGCCGCCGTCGCGGCCTCGTGCGCGGCGTGCCCCGTCCCTCGCCCTTCACCTTTCGCGTCGACGTCCCCGTCGTCCCCCTCTTCCCCTGAACCACCGTGCGCGCCGGCTGCGTCACACGAGCGGCCAGGGGTAGTGGTACCGGTCGGGGTCGGGCTCGGGGAACCGGCCGGCCTCGAGCAGGGCACGGGCTCGGCGCACCGTGGCCCGTACCTCGGCCGCCGACAGGAGGTCCCGGGCCGCCTCGTCGAAGCGCCCGGCCACCGCGCCGAGGCCGTCGCACATGGCCGGCGGCAGGGGCTCGCCGGCGAATTCCCAGATGACGGTGCGCAGCTTCGGCTCGACGTGAAAGCACAACCCGTTGTCGATGGCCCAGATGGTGCCGTCCTCCCCGAGCAGGCAGTGGCCGCTCTTGCGGTCCGCGTTGTTGGCCACCACGTCGAATGCGCAGATGGCGCGCAGCCGCTCGTGGTGGGCGGGGTCCTCGACCAGCGTGAAGTGGTGGTGCTCGAAGTCCGCGGCCACGAAGCGCTGGAAGGAGCCAGGGCCATAGGGGCCGTCCTCGCGCACGATCGTCTCCGGGACCAATCCCCAGCCGAGCACCTCGGACAGGCGGTAGGCCACCACTTCGCGCCGGTAGACGCCCTCGGGGAAGTCCCACAGCTGGCGTTCGCCGCGCCCGGGCTTGTAGATGGCCGCGAGCTCCTCGCCCTGCAGGGAGCAGGTGACGAGGAAGGTACGGTTCGAGCTCCAGGGCATGCGCCCCAGGACCTCGACCTCGCCCTCGGCCAGCAGCGTCAGGACGCGGGCGGTCGGTGGCCGTTGGTCCGGGGGCACGTGTGGCCGGAAGGGTCGAGGGGCAGGCTGCACAGGGGACACGGGGGCCGCCCCGCCTCGACGAGCGACGTGGCCCGCACGGCGAACGCGGCGCCCTGGGCGCGCGAGATGGTGAAGCGCGCCACGTCGCCCTCCTCGTCCTCGTCGACGAGCTCCTCGGCGACGACCACGATGCGGTCGATGGCCTCGTCGTAGCTCACGCCGAGGGTGCCGACCACCCAGTGCGGCTCACTCGGCTCGTCGAGGTCGCGGTCGTCGGGGTCGTACTCGGGCCGATCGAGGTCCGCCAGCAGGCGGGCGAGGTACTCGGCCAGCACCGACACCTGCTGCTTCTCGACCTTCAGGGTCAGCAGCGTGGCGCCGGCGCGGCACTGGAGGAGGAACACCCGCCGTCCCACCGGACCGTGGGTCCCCACGGTGAAGCGCTCGAGGTCGCCGAGGTCGAGGGCCGGGCTCACCGCTGCACCGGGGTCATGACGGCGCCAGGTCGCCGAGGGTCGAGAGCGCGTTCACACACAGCACCGTACGGGCTTCGCCGCCCCTGACGAGCGCGGTGACCGAGCAGGGGCCCACCACCAGGCGCTGGAACAGGTCGAGGGGCACCCCCGCGGTGTCGGCCACCGCGGCCTTGATGGGATCGGCGTGGGACACCGCCACGAAGGACGCCCCACGGTGGCGGGTGCAGAGGCGGTCGATGGTCCCGACGATCCGCGCCTGCATCTCGGGGAAGGACTCGCCGCCGGGGAACCGGAAGGCGCTGGGCAGGCCCACGACGGTGCGCCACTCCCGCCGGCGTCGCAGCGTGCCGAGCTTCTGGCCCGTCCATGCGCCGAAGTCGCACTCGAGCAGCCCGCGTTCGACCCGCACGCGCAGGCCCAGGCGTGCCGCGATCGGCCGAGCGGTCTCCACGGCGCGCTCGAGGGGGGACGCGTAGACGGCCTCGGGGGGGCGGCGCAACGCGGCGATGCGCTCGGCCGTGGCCTCGGCCTGGGCCCGGCCCTCGTCGGACAGGTGCAGCCCCGGCGCGCGTCCGGGGAGGACCGATCCCGTCGTCGGGGTCCGGCCATGGCGGACGAGGAGCGCGAGGGCGTGCGCGGGTCGGTCGCGGGCGGACACGGCGCATCATCGTACGCTTTCGGCCGTGGATGGCCCCCGGCCCCGACGCCCGTCCGCGTGCCCCGCCGTGGACACGCTCGGGCTGGCGGCGTTGCGCGACGAGATCGTGGCCTGCCGCCGCTGCTCGCGCTTGGTCGAGTGGCGGGAGTCCGTGGGCCGCGCACGCCGCGCCGCCTTCGCATCGCAGGAGTACTGGGCCAGGCCGGTGCCCGGCTTCGGCGACCCCGCGGCCCGGATCGTGGTGGTGGGGCTGGCGCCCGCCGCCCACGGCGGCAACCGGACGGGGCGCGTCTTCACGGGCGACCGCTCGGGCGACTGGCTGTTCGCCGCCCTGTGGCGGGCCGGGCTGGCCAACCAGCCCACCAGCGTCTCGGTCGACGACGGGTTGGCGCTCACCGGTGCCTACGTGCTCGCCGCGGTGCGCTGCGTGCCGCCGCAGAACCGGCCCACGCCAGAGGAGCGCGACCGCTGCCTGCCGTTCCTGCGCCGGGAGCTGGCGTTGCTCTCCCGGACGCGGGTGGTGGTGGCGCTGGGCCAATTCGCCTACGACGTGGTCGCCCGCGAGCTGGGCATCCGGCCGCGCCCCCGCTTCGGGCACGGGGTCGAGGCCCGGGGGGCCGAGGACGGCCCGGTCGTGGTCTGCTCGTTCCACCCGAGCCAGCAGAACACCTTCACCGGCAGGCTGACCGAGCCGATGCTCGACGCCGTCTTCGCCCGGGCCAAGGCGCTGGCGGACAGGGCCTGAGCCGACAGGGCCTGAGCCGACAGGGCCTGAGCGGCGGCGGGCCGAGCGGGCGCCTCGCTCAGGCGGTCACCGGGATGCGACGCGGGGCCGGCTCGGCCGTGTCGGGCCAGCGCCGCCGGCTCACCCGGGCCAGCTTGTGCAGCAGCTCGATGGCGCCCGGATCGTCGTCGCCCGGCCGGGTTTCCACCGCGCCGTCGGCGACCATGGCGCCGAGCAGCTCGCGGCCCGTGTCGGTGCGCACGATCGTCAGGGTCCAGTCACCGAACTTGCCGATGCCCCCGGTGGAGATGTCGGCGTGCTCGGCCGCGAAGTCGGGGCACGCGGTGCACCCCTGGCGCGTCCAGGCGTGCGCCTCCTTCAGAGGCACCTCGTGGTACTGACCGTCGTGGGTCCAGATCTGGAAGACGCCCTTGATGTTCATCTTCTTGATGTCCGCGCGCGCCAGGCCGTACTTCGCCTCGAAGAGCTCGGGGAAGATGGCGTCGTCGAACGTCTTCGAGCACAGCAGGCCGATGGAGAGGGCGAGCCGGCGGGCCACCTTGCCGGCCTTGCGGGCCGACATCACCGCCGGGACCGAGGCCTGGCAGCTCATGCCGACCAGGGCGATGCGCTCCGCGCCCGCCTCGATGGCCGCGGGGTAGGCGAGCGTGTTGGCGCTGTAGGTGTAGCGGGACCCCGCGCTGGCCAGGACCTCGGTGCGGGTGCGGGCCACCGCGGGGACGGCCTTCCACGTGGAGCCGTCGCCCTCCAGCGCGGAGACCAGCGCCGCGTCGATGACGTCGTGCTCGAGCGCGTAGACGAGGATGGCCGAGACGAGCCCGCCGTCCTGGCCCGCCTCGAGCAGCTCGGGGTCGGTGGCCCGGGCCAGCACGACGTCGCCGGCGATGCCGGCCACCTCGGCGTCGGTGCGGGTCCGGCCGTGGAGGAAGGTGTCGATCTCGGGCTCCCACGCGCGGAAGCGGGGACAGGCGCGGGTGCACATCGTGCAGCCCTTGACCCCGTGGGTGCAGTCCTCGGGCCCGCCGTCCTCGTCCACCTTCCAGGGCCGGTAGACGCCCTCCGTGTCGTCGTAGCGCAAGACCTCGTGGGGGCAGGCGATGACGCAGCCGGCGCAGCCGGTGCACAGGCCGGAGGTGACCACCTCGGTGAACAGGTCGGCCCAATGCGGCTTCTCGGGGGGCATGGGCGCCACAGTAGCGTCGGGGCCCGTGCCGGAGTTGCCCGAGGTGGAGGCCTACCGCCGGCGCGCGCAGGACGCCCTCGGTCGACCCATCACGGCGGTGGGTATCCCCGACCCCCGCTACGTCCGTGGGACCACCCGCGTGCGCGACGTCGCCGACGCCTTGGTCGGGCACCGCTTCGCCGCCGCCCGGCGCCACGGGAAGTTGCTCGTCCTGGACCTCGAGGGTGCGACGGGACGACGTCTCGGACTGCGCTTCGGCATGACGGGCCGCCTCGTCGTCGACGGCGCCGGGCCCGTCGATCGCCTCCTCTACTCGAGCACCCGCGACGAGCCGCGATGGGACCGGTTCGTCGTCGTCTTCGAGGACGGCGGGACGTTGGTCGTGGTCGACCCGCGGCTCCTCGGGGGCGTCGAGCTCGACCCCTGCGAGGATCGGCTCGGACCAGACGCGCTGGCGCTCTCCCCGGCCCAGTTGCGCGACGCGCTGGCCGCCAGTGCCGCTCCGCTCAAGACGCGCCTCATGGACCAGGGCCGCGTCGCCGGACTGGGCAACCTGATCGCCGACGAGGTCCTGTGGCGCGCCGGCCTCGCGCCCACCAGGCGGGCCGGCGCCCTGACGGCTGCGGAGCTGAGGCGCCTGCACCGCCACCTGCGGGGGACGCTGGACGACCTCCTGGCCCGGGGAGGGTCGCACACGGGCGACCTCGTGCCCGCGCGCCGGGCCGGTGGCCGCTGTCCCCGCGACGGCACCGAGCTCACGCGCTCGGTGGTGGGCGGACGCACGTCGTGGTGGTGCGGCACGCACCAGCGCTGACCGGCGTCAGCCGTCGAGCTCCGCGAGCACCTTCAGCGCGTGCCCGTCCGCGCGCACGTTGTACCAGGCACGCCGGATCCTGCCGTCGGGGCCGACGAGGAACGTCGAGCGGACGACCCCCGTCGTCTTCTTGCCGTAGAGGGTCTTCTCGCCCCACGCACCGTAACGTTCCATGACCTTGTGTCCGGGGTCTGAGAGCAGCGGGAACTGGAGCGAGTACTTTGCCCGGAACTTCCTGTGCGCTTCGGCGCCGTCGGGCGAGATCCCGAGGACGCGCACCCCGGCCCGCCCGAAGGCGCGCAGGTTGTCGTTGAATTGGCACGCCTCCTTGGTGCAGCCGGGCGTGTCGTCGGCGGGGTAGAAGTAGACGACCACCGGGGATCCGGCGAACCCGGCCAACGAGACCTTCGTCCCGTCCTGGTCGGGGAGGGTGAACGCGGGGGCGCGGTCCCCGGCGCCGAGCTTGGCCATCGGTGTCCTCCGGAAGGTCGGGGGCCGCCGGCGCGTGCCCCCCTGCTGGTGCGCCCACGATGGCACAGGCGCGCGAGACTCGTCGTGCGGGAGCTCGGAGCGGACCGGGCTGAGAGGGCACCTGGCCGGTGCCGACCGCGGAACCTGAACCGGGTAATGCCGGCGGAGGGAGGAAGACGATGGACGAGACCGACATTTCGACGGCAGGGTCGGCGGCCGGCCTGGACCGGTTCCGGCGGCGCAAGATGTACGTGCAGGGCTCGCGCCCCGGGGTGCGGGTGCCGTTCACCGAGGTGGCCTTGGGGGACTCGCCGGCCCCGGCGGGGCCACGCCCCAACCGGGGGGTCCGCCTCTACGACACCTCGGGCCCGGGATCGGACCCCGCCTTCGGGCTGGCACCGCTGCGCCTGGAGTGGATCACCGGGCGCGGCGACGTCGAGGCCTACGAGGGCCGTGCCCCGGACCCCCGCGACGACGGGCGCGCCGCGGTCCGCCGCCGCGAGGGACCCGAGCCGTTCCCCGGCGCCCGCCGGCCGCCGCTTCGCGCCCGCGGCCCCGTGCCGGTCACGCAGCTGCACTACGCGCGCCGGGGCGAGCTCACGGCCGAGATGGAGTTCGTGGCCCTGCGCGAGGGTGTGACCCCCGAGCTCGTGCGCGACGAGCTGGCCGCGGGCCGCGCCATCATCCCGGCGAACGTCAACCATCCCGAGTCCGAGCCGATGGCCATCGGGCGGCGCTTCCTCGTCAAGGTCAACGCCAACATCGGGAACTCGGCGGTGTCGTCGTCGGTGGCCGAGGAGGTCGAGAAGCTGACCTGGGCCACGCGCTGGGGTGCGGACACGGTCATGGACCTCTCGACCGGGGCGGACATCCACACCACCCGGGAGTGGATCCTGCGCAACAGCCCCGTGCCCATCGGGACCGTGCCCGTCTACCAGGCGCTCGAGAAAGTCGACGGGCGCCCGGAATCGCTCACGTGGGACGTCTACCGCGACACCGTCGTCGAGCAGGCCGAGCAGGGGGTGGACTACTTCACCGTCCACGCCGGCGTCCTGCTGCGCTACGTCCCGCTGACGGCCGGGCGCGTGACGGGCATCGTGAGCCGGGGCGGGTCGATCATGGCCGCCTGGTGCCTCGCGCACCACGAGGAGAACTTCCTCTACACGCACTTCGAGGAGCTGTGCGAGATCATGGCCGCCTACGACGTGGCGTTCTCGCTGGGCGACGGCCTGCGGCCCGGCTCCGTGGCGGACGCCAACGACGAGGCCCAGTTCGCCGAGCTGCGCACCCTCGGCGAGCTGACGCAGGTGGCGTGGCGCCACGGCGTCCAGGTCATGATCGAGGGCCCGGGGCACGTCCCGCTGCACCGGATCCCCGAGAACGTGGCCCTGCAGCAGGAGGTGTGCCACGACGCGCCCTTCTACACGCTCGGCCCGCTCACCACGGACGTCGCCCCCGGCTACGACCACATCACCTCGGCGATCGGCGCGGCGGTGATCGGGATGCACGGCACGGCCATGCTCTGCTACGTCACGCCCAAGGAGCACCTGGGGCTGCCCGACCGCGACGACGTCAAGGCGGGGATGATCGCCTACAAGATCGCCGCCCACGCCGCGGACCTGGCCAAGGGGCACCCGGGAGCGCAGGCGTGGGACGACGCGCTGAGCGCGGCCCGCTTCGAATTCCGCTGGGAGGACCAGTTCAACCTGGCGCTCGACCCCGAGACGGCCCGGTCGTACCACGACGAGACGCTGCCGGCCGAGCCGGCGAAGACCGCCCACTTCTGCTCGATGTGCGGCCCCAAGTTCTGCTCAATGCGCATCAGCCACGACGTCCGGGCGCTGGCGGCCGGATCGGGCATCAGCCCCGAGGAGGCCCTGGAGCAGGGGATGGCGGCCAAGGCGGTCGAATTCCGCCGGGGCGGCTCCGAGCTCTACCGCACCCCCGTGTCCCCCTGAACGCCCCACCGGGGGCGGGGTCCGGGGTGCATGGCGGCGGGATCCGGCCCGGTCCAGGTAGACTGGGGTCTCGTGACGCGGCAGGTGCCGCGCACGGGGTCTTCCTCACTCGCTCTGCGCGCCGGTTGCGGCGCACCTGCGGATCGCCCGAGGCGGACCCGCACACCCGTGGTCGGGAGCCGACCACGTACATCCGAGAGCGAGTACCGAACCGAATGACCACGACCGTTCCCCGGGCGTCGGCCGGCGGCCCAGCCGACGCCGACCCCTCCACCGGCGCCGAGAGCGCCACCCTCCCCACCACGTTCGAGTCCCTCGGCGTGGCCCCCGAGCTGATCGAGCTCCTGCGGGCGCAGGGCATCACCACGCCCTTCCCCGTCCAGGCCATCACCATCCCCGACGGGATCGCCGGGCGTGACGTGTGCGGCAAGGCGAAGACGGGCTCGGGCAAGACCCTGGCCTTCGGCCTGCCCCTGCTCATGCGCGCCGGCAAGGCCGCGCCGTGCCGTCCCCGTGCCCTCGTCCTCGTGCCCACCCGCGAGCTGGCCCTGCAGGTGGCCGACGTCCTCGAGCCCCTGGGCGCGGTGATCGACCGCCGCCTGGTCGTGGTCTACGGCGGCGCCGACATCGAGCGCCAGATCAAGCGCATCCGCCGCGGCGTCGACGTGGTGATCGCGACGCCGGGTCGCCTCATCGACCTCATCGACCGCAACGAGGTGGCCGTGACCGACGTCGAGGTGGCCGTGCTGGACGAGGCAGACCGCATGGCGGACATGGGCTTCCTCCCGCAGGTCGACTGGGTCCTGCGCCGCATCGAGGCCCCGCACCAGACGATGCTCTTCTCCGCCACCCTCGACGGCGACGTCGACCGGCTGGTCCGGCGCCACCTCTCCGACCCCGTCCGCCACGAGGTTGCCTCCGCCCGCCCCACGGTGGAGTCCATGGAGCACGTGTTCCTGCAGGTCCACCAGATGGACAAGGTCAAGGTGGCCGCCGCCATCTGCACCAACGCGTCGAAGGTGATCGTCTTCGTGCGCACCAAGCGGGGAGCGGACCGCCTCGTCGAGCAGCTGGCCAAGGAGCGGGTGCGCGCCGCGGCCATCCACGGGGACCTGCGCCAGGCGCACCGCGAGAAGGCGCTCGAGCAGTTCGCGTCCGGCCGGTTGCACGTGCTCGTGGCCACCGACGTCGCCGCCCGCGGCCTCGACATCGAGGACGTCGACGTGGTCGTCCACTACGACCCGCCCGAGGACCACAAGGCCTACCTGCACCGCTCGGGACGCACGGCCCGCGCGGGGGGCACCGGCGTGGTGGCCACCCTCGTGCTGTGGAACCAGATCCTCGAGGTCGAGCGGATCCAGAAGCGCCTGGGCCTGCAGACGCCGATCGTCGAGGTCTTCTCGAACGACCCCCGTCTCGCCGACCTCTCCCGGTGGCAGCCGGGCGAAGGCGCGGCCTGAGCCGCAGGGCGCCCGCGATGGCAGACGCCGAGCCGCATCCGTCGAGCACCGACGCGTCGGCGGCCGCGCGCCGGGCGCGGGGCTTCGGCACCGTGGACCCCGAGACGACCATCGTCGCCCCCGACGCGGTGGGCCGCGTCCTGGTCGTCACCGCCCACCCCGACGACGTGGACTTCGGCGCGGCAGGATCGGTGGCCGCCTACACCAAGGCCGGCGTGGCGGTGGCGTACTGCATCGTCACCGACGGGGACGCCGGGGGATCGGACCGCGCCATGTCCCGGGCCGCGATGGCCGCGCTCCGGCGCGAGGAGCAGCGGGCCGCCGCGGCCGAGGTCGGTGTCGAGGACGTGAGCTTCCTCGGATATCCCGACGGGCGCGTCGTGCCGAGCCTGGAGCTGCGCCGCGACATCAGCCGCGAGATCCGGCGGTTCCGGCCGGACCGGGTGGTGTGCCCGTCGCCCGAGCGCAACTGGGACCGCATCGTGGCCAGCCACCCCGACCACCTCGCCGCCGGCGAGGCCACCGTCTGCGCCGTCTATCCCGACGCCCGCAACCCCTTCGCCCATCCGGAACTGCTCGACGAGGGCCATGAGCCCTTCGCCGTGCCCGAGCTGTGGCTGATGGCCTCCCCGCTGTCGAACCGGGCCGTCGAGATCACCGACACCTTCGACCAGAAGCTGCGGGCCCTGCGCTGCCATCGGAGCCAGGTCGGCGACGGCGAGCACCTCGAGGGGCTGCTGCGCGGCTGGTTCGGCCCCCAGGCCCAGGCACTGGGCCTGCCGGAGGGCCATTACGCCGAGCTGTTCCGGGCCGTTGACAGCGGCTGAGCGCCGCCGCCCCTGGGCGCTGGCCCAGCACTCCCCCGACGACGGCCCGGGCCTGGTGGCGCGGGCGCTGGCGGAGGCGGGCGTGCCCTGGGCCTGCACCCGCCTCGACCTGGGCGAGACCCTCCCCGCGCTCGACGGCGTCGGCGGCGTCGTGGTCATGGGGGGCGCGATGGGGGTGCACGACGACGACCGCCACCACTGGCTGGCCGACGAGCGCCGGTGGATGGCGGCGGCCGTGGACGGCGGGCTCCCGGTGCTCGGCGTGTGCCTGGGCGCCCAGCAGCTGGCGTTGGCGCTGGGGGCGGCCGTCACCACCGGCCCGGCACCCGAGTTCGGGACGGGCACGGTCGTGCTCACCGAGGACGGGCTCGCCGACCCCGTCCTCGGCCCCGAGGGCCCGGTCCTGGCGACGGTCCACTGGCACCGCGACACGTTCGCGCTCCCCAAGGGCGCCCGCCGGCTGGCCTGGAGCGACCGCTGCCAGAACCAGGCCTTCGCCTTCGGCGAGCGCGTCTACGGGCTGCAGTTCCACCTCGAGGTCGACCACGACGTGGCCGCCCGGTGGGCTCCGGGGCTCCCCCCGGGCGCCACGCTCGACCCCGGCGCGCTGACAGAGGTGGAGGCGGCCGGCCGGCGGATGCTGCGCCGGTTCGTCGAGCGCGTTCTGGCCTGACGCGGCCCCGGCGCGCCGCTCAGGCGAACCCCGGGGCCGGTCGGCACAGCATCTGCTGGCCTCCGGAGGCGAGCAGGCGGCCGGCCTCGTCCCACACCTGCGCGCTGCCGCCGACGAGCCCGCCGGTGGCGATCGGCGAGCGGGCCTCGACCAGGCACCAGGACCCGGGCGGCAGCTGCGTGCGGTGGAAGAGGCAGGCGAGGTCGAGGCTGGGGGCCCTGTGGGCGACCGTGCCCCCGGCGTGCCCGCGCACCGCCGCCGGCCATTGGAAGGTGTCGACGAGCACGGCGAGGCGGCCCGCCTCGACCCAGGCGTCGGCCTCGCCCGCCTGGCGGAACCGGTACCAGCACCGGTGCACGGGCTCGCCCTTCGGCCGGCGCTCCCAGTCCGCGATCCAGTGCACCGGCCGCTCCTCGAGGTTGTCGAAGAAGGGGAAACGCGGCCGGGGGTCGCCGTCGGTGAAGAGCTCGTCGATCGGGGCCAGCCCGTCGTGGGAGGGGACGGTCGGCGCCGGCGCGTGCTCGTGGACGAGGCCGTCCAGGCCGTCGTCGACTGCCCACACGAGCGCCTCGAGCACGCGGCGTCCTTCCTGGGCCATCGACACCCGCATCGACTGCGCCCGCCAGCTCTGGCGCAAGGTCTCCACGGTGAGCTCGACGCGGTCGAAGGAGGCCACGTCCAGGAAGTGGCATTGCGCGCTGGCCGGGCGGGCCCGCCCGCTGTGCGCGCCCGCCGCCCGGAGGGCCACCGCGGCGAGATAGCCGCCGTTGGGGCCCCAGATCTCCCAGTCGGGAGAAAGCGTGCCCGAGAAGCGCCCGTCCGCCCCCACGACGGCGGTGTCCTGCGCCAGGTCGCCCATCAGAGCCAGTGTCCCTCGTCGTCGGTGTGCTCGGTCACCACGTCGCAGGTGGGGCAGTACCACCGGGCTTCGAGCGGGGTGCCACAGCTGCGATGGTGCGGACCGATGTCGTCCTCGGCACCCCCTCCGGCCCCCCAGCGGGCCAGGAGCGCCAGGGCGCCGGCGAGCTCTCGGCCCGTGTCGGTGATGCGGTACTCCAGGCGCGGGGGGCGCTGGGAGTAGGGCTCGGCCACGACCAGGCCGTCGCGTTCGAGGCGCCGCAGCCGGGCGCTCAGCACGTTCGGCGCGATCCCGGGGATGGCCTCCTCCAGGTCGGAGAAGCGGCGCGGCCCGTCCAAGAGGGCCTCCACCACGAGCAGCGTCCAGCGGTCGCCGACCCTGGCCATCGCCGCGTCGAGCCCCGACGTCATCGGCTCCATCCTCGCAGGTCGCCGGGTCGCCCCGGGCCGTCCCGGGGCCGCGGCATGACCTTCCCCCATGGGGTGTATCCTAACTTGCAAGTTGCAAGTCACTTCCCCGCCGAGCGGGGAGTCAGGGTGGGATTCCAGATGACGAAGGTGCTCGAGGAACTGTCGGATGCGATCGCCGGGCTGGCCGACGGGGTGGGACCGTCGGTGGTCGGCGTGGGCCGAGGAGGCAGCGGGGTGGTGGTCGGCGAGGGCCGGGTGCTCACCAACGCCCACAACCTGCGCGGCGGGGAGGTGACCGTCACCTTCCCGGACGGGCGCCGGGCCGAGGCCACGCCCCTCGGGGTGGACGTCGAGGGGGACCTGGCGGTGCTCTCGGTGGAGACGGCGGGCGCCCCGGCCGTGCCGTGGGGCGCGCCCGCCCCCCGGGTGGGCAGCGCCGTGGTGGCCCTGGCGCACAACCGCGCCGGTGGCGCGCGCGCCAGCGTGGGGTTCGTCTCCGCCACAGGCGTGACCTTCCGGGGGCCGGGCGGCCGGCTGGTGGAGGGCGCCATCGAGCACACCGCGCCGCTGGCGCGAGGAGCCTCGGGCGGCCCCGTGGTGGACGCCGCGGGCCGCCTCCTCGGGATCGACACCCACCGCGTGGGCGACGGCGCCTACCTGGCGGTGGCGGCCGACGAAGGGCTGCGGGCACGGGTCGACGCCCTGGGACGGGGGGAGTCGCCGACGCGTCGGCGCCTCGGTGTGGCCGTCGCGCCCCGGCACGTCGCCCGGAGGCTCCGGCGCTCGGTCGGGCTGGCGGAGCGCGACGGCGTGCTCGTCCTCGGGGTCGAGGAGGGCGGGCCCGCGGCGCGTGCCGGGATCGGACGCGGGGACCTGATCGTGGCCGTCGCCGACACGGCGGTGTCCTCGGTGGACGACCTGGCCTCGGCCCTGGCCGACGCCCCCGCGGGCACCCCCGTCACCGTCGCCGTCGTCCGCGGCGCGGACGAGCGCACCGTGGCCGTCGACCTCGAGGGGAACGGGACCGCGCACGAGGGGTCGGTCTGATGCCGGTGTCGGTGCTCGAGGCCCCGGGCGCGGCGCCCGGGGCGCCGTCGGACGGCGTGGAGCAGCCCGCAGCGGGCGCGCCCGTCGACGAGGGCGCCGCGCTCGACGCCTACTCACGCGTCGTCGTGGACGTGGCCGAGCGTCTCGCCCCCTCGGTCGCCAGCCTGCGGGTCGAGGGCGGCGGTGCGCAACGGCGGCCGCTGGGGTCGGGATCGGCCGTCGTCATCTCGGGGGACGGCCTCATGCTCACCTCCGCCCACGTGGTGCAGAACGGGACGTCGGGCACGGCCGTGTTCTCGGACGGCGAGGAGGCCCGCTTCGAGCTCGTGGGCGCGGACCGCCTGTCGGATCTCGCCGTCGTGCGCGCCACGGGCAGCGGCTACCGGCCGGCGCCCCTGGGCGACGCCGACAGGCTGCGGGTCGGGCAGCTGGTCGTGGCCATCGGCAACCCGTTCGGGTTCGCCGGGTCGGTGAGCGCGGGCGTGGTCAGCGCCTTGGGCCGGTCGCTCATGGCCTCCTCCGGCCGTTCGAACCGGTTGGTGGACGACGTGATCCAGACCGACGCCGCGCTGCATCCCGGCAACTCGGGCGGCGCCCTGGCCGTCGCCGACGGCCACGTCGTGGGGATCAACACCGCCGTGGTGGGACCCGGCATCGGCCAGGGCCTCGGCATGGCGGTGCCGGTCAACGCCACGACGCGCGCCGTCATCGGCGCCCTGTCCGGAGGCCGGCCGGTGCGCCGCCCCTACCTCGGCATCGGCGGGGGCACCCGCCCGCTGGCCCCGAGGGTGGCCGCCGCGGCGGGCTACGCCCGCGGCGTCGAGGTGCTGTCGGTCATGACCGGCGGCCCCGCCCAGCGGGCCGGCGTCCAGGTGGGCGACGTGGTCGTCGCGCTCGAGGGCCGGCCGGTAGAGGGGGTGCGGGACATCCAGCGACTGCTCACCGAGGCCGACATCGGCCGGAGCATCACCCTCTCGCTCGTGCGGGACGGGCAGCTCTCGACCCGGCGGGCGGTCTGCGAGGAGCTGCCGGCCTAAAGGAGCCGCCGTCTAACCGGGCGTGCCGCCGTCGGGCGCGGCGCCTTGCGGCGGGGCGACCCCGAGCGCGGCGGCGAGCTCGGCCACGCGGGCCTGGAGGAGCAGGGCCGTGTCGTGCGAGATGGAACCCTGGCGGACGCCGGCGGTGATGGCGTTCGCCAGCGCGGCGACGGCGTCGGCCGCGCCGCCCGCCGGCACCGGCGGGGAGGGGGCGAGGGCCTGTCCCGTGTCGGCGATGAGCGTGCGCCCGGTGTCCGGGTCGATGGAACCCGCGCCGACGCCGCTCTCCACGGCCCGCACCAGGAGCGCGGCCGCGGCGGCCGTCGTCGCGGGCGCCGTCGTCGACGTCGCGGCGCGGGCGGCGGCGCCAGGGCGGGGGGACCTCGCCGCCGAGTGCCCCAGTGAACGCACGGCGACCGCCAGCACGACCGCCAGCACGAGCGCCACGGCGAGGAGGGCCATCCGCCGACGGGTCCGGTGCCGGCGCTGGCGCCGGAGGCGCACGGTGCGCGAGATGGGCTCGTCGACGATGGTCATGGCGTTGGCGTGGTGGTCGGTGTGGGGGCGAGACGAATGGGGGCCGGGTTGGCGGGAGGCTCATCTTGGCATGGTGGTCCCCACGCGCCACATGGCCCTGGTGACGTGCGCAAACCCGGCCGGGGGTCGTGGGATCCTGGGTCGCATGATCAAGCTGACCTGCATCCTTCGCCGGAAGCCCGGGATGTCGCCGGCACAATTCCACGCCTACTGGCGCGACGTGCACGGCCCCCTGGTCCTCGGCACCAAGAGCGGCAGCCACGTGCTTCGCTACGAGCAACACCACCGGCCGCTCGACGACTACCCCGCGCCTTCCGCGCCCGACGGAGGTGGCGGCGCCGCGGGCGCCGGTGACTACGACGGTGTGACCGAGCAGTGGTTCGCGTCGATGGACGAGTACCGCGCCCACGTCGCCGAGGAGGACTTCGCCACCGTGTGGGCGGACCTCCAGAACTTCCTCGACGTCGAGCACCTCGCCTTCGTCCTGACGGAAGCCCCCGTGATCGTCATGGACGGCCCCCGGCACTGACCGGCGCCCAGATCCATCCCTCGAGCAGGGTCACCGCGTCGGATGCCGGCGCCAGGGCGCCGATCTCCTCGGCGTGGCGCGCCATGACGAGCGCGGAGACCAGCGCGTCGAACGCATCCTCGCCCGCGGCGGCCACCCGTTCGACATCGGGCGCCAGCGCCCAGTGGGCCAGCGCCGCGGCCCGGGCGCCGGGGTCGCGCTTGACCACCGGGCCGGTCAGCCGGCGCGGGTAGATCTCGATGACCCGGGGCCATCCGGGCCCGTCGAACGGCCAGACGTGGAACCCGGCGCCGCGCAGGCGCCGGAGCACCGGCATCCCCCGGATCGACCCGGTGCCCACCGATCCGGCGCCGCCGATCTGGAACGCCGAGGTGGGGCCGTGGCCCCCGATCCGGCCCATGGCCCGCTCGGTGCGGCGCAGGAGCTCGACGCCCGGCGGCCGGGGCCGGCCGGGTCGTCCCCAGAAGGGTGGCGCGCATTCGGCCAGCCAACGCTCACCCTCGGCCTGGGCGACCCGCCACAGCTCGCCTGCTCCGGCCAGGTGCTGCGCCTCGAGGAACCAGGCTGGCAGCGAGAAGGCGAAGTCGAGCCCCACCACGAGGCGCTCCGAGCGCGATGCCACGTCGATGAGGTGATCGGCCGTCTCGGCGCGGTCGCGTCCGGAGGTGAGCCCGATGACCCGGCCGCGGTGCACGTGGGCGGTCCAGATGTGGCGCTGTGACCCCCGGCGACGCCCGGACCAGTCGACGGCGACCACGTCCACGGCGACCGGGTCCACGGCGATCGGGTCCACGGCGACCGGGTCCACGCCGGGAGTGTGCCAGGGTGACGCCCCCTTGTCGTCGGGGACGCCGAGGGCGCCGGTCGCTCAGGCCAGCGCGGCGAGCGGGCCGGCCGACCGGGGGTCGTCGCCGGCGGCGAGCAGCCGGGCGATCGCCGCCGGGTCCTGGGGGCGGCCCAGGTGGTAGCCCTGGGCCAGGCGGCAGCCCAGCCCGACCAGGCGTCGGGCTTGCGAGGCGTACTCGACCCCCTCGGCGATGGGGGTGTGGCCCAGTGTGCACGCGAGCTGCACGATGGCGGCGGCGAGGTCCCCGGCGTGGGGCTCGCCACGCCGGGCGGCGTCGTCGACGACGAAGGAACGGTCGATCTTCACGATGTCGATGGGCAGGCGCCCGAGGTGGGTCAGCGGCGCGTAGCCGGTGCCGAAGTCGTCGAGGGCGATCCGCACGCCGCCCGCCTTCAGGGCGCGCAGGTTGCGCACCGCCGCGTCGAGGTCGCGGGTCATTGCGCTCTCGGTGATCTCGAGCACGAGGTGCTCGGCGTCGAGGTCCGCGTCCTCCAGTGCCTGGCGGACGTCGTCGACGAGATCCGGGCGCACGAGCGAGCGCGCCGAGAGGTTGGCGCTGACCATGAGGGGGCGTGCCCGGGGGTGGCGGTCCTGCCAGGCGCGCAGCTGCCGGCAGGCCTGGGCCAGCACGTTGCGGTCGATCCGGTCGATGAGACCGATCTCCTCGGCCAGGGGCACGAACGCGCCGGGCGCCACCAGGCCGCGCCTCGGGTGGCGCCAGCGCGCCAGGGCCTCGAACCCGACGACGGCGTCACGGACCAGGTCCACTATGGGCTGGTAGTGCACCACGATCTCGTCCTCGGCGATGGCCCGGTGCAGGTCGCCCTCGGCCTCGAGCCGTGCCAGGGCGGTGGCGTGCATCTCCGCCTGGAAGCGCTCGCAGCGGTCCTTGCCCACCTCCTTGGCGCGGTACATGGCCAGGTCCGCGCTGCGCAGGAGCTGGTCGGCGTCGGCACCGGGACCGTCGAAGGCGATGCCGATGCTGGCCGTGGCCGACAGCTCCGTCCCGCCGAGGGCGACCGGGTGGCGGAAGGCCTCGACGACGCGCTCGGCGAGGGCCTCGGCGTCCTCGACGCCGTCGATGTCCTCGACGAGCACCGCGAACTCGTCCCCGCCCAGACGCGCCGCGGTGTCCGCGTCACGCAGGCATCCGACCAGCCGCTCGCCGACGGCCTGCAGGAGGCGGTCTCCTGCCGCGTGTCCGAGGCTGTCGTTGACCGTCTTGAAATTGTCGAGGTCGAGGAACAGCACCCCCACCCCGCGGCCCGTGCGCCCGAGGCGGGCGACGGCGTGGCCGAGCCGGTCCTGGAACAGCGCCTTGTTGGCCAGCCCGGTCAGTGCGTCGTGGAACGCCTGGTGCGAGAGCTCGGCTTCGAGCCGCTTGCGCTCCGTGATGTCGCTGAAGCTCCAGACACGCCCGACGACCTTGCCGCCGACGCGTTGGGGCTTGGAGTGGCGCTCGAAGACGCGACCGTCCTTGAACTCGAGGATGTCGGCGCTCTCGGACTCGGGCTGCGCGTGGAGCTCTTCGAGCTTGGCGACGAAGGCGTCGGGTCGCTCGAGCTGTTCGAGGACGAAGGCGACGGCCGCAGCGTCGTCGCGTGCCCGGAGGATCGACTCGGGGATGCGCCACATCTGTGCGAAACGCCGGTTGAAGCTCGTGATCCGACCTTCGTCGTCCACGACCAGGATGCCGTCGGCGGTGGAGTCCAGAGTGGCGGTGAGCAGCGACAGCGTGGTGTGCAGCTCGCTCTCCACGGCGACCCGGGCGCTGACGTCGTGGGCGGAGACCACGAAGCCGCTCACGATGGGGTCATCGAGCAGGTTGACGATGCTGAGCTCGAAGGGGATCGACTCGGTGCTCGAATGCCGCCGCATGGCCACGCCCACCGTGACGGGCGCCGTCGCCGACGCCCCCTCTGCCGCTCGGGCCAGGGCTGTCGCCACCCGGCCGCGGTCGGCGCGGACCACCATGTCGGCGAGCGGCCGCCCCTCGACCAGCTCGGGGTCGTGGCCGAGCGCCCGGGTCAGCGCGCCGGACACGGACTCGACCCGGCCGTCGGGGGACAGGAGCATGGTCACGGCGGCGGCGTTGTGGACCAGTGAGCGGAACCGCGCCACCTCGTCCCGGGCGACCTCGAAGCGGCGCCGTTCGGTGACGTCGCGGATGCTCAGCAGGACGCAGCCGGCCACCGGCCAGGCCACCGGGGTCCCGACGAGCTCGACGAGCCGCCACCCGTCGTGACGGGACCGGACCCGAACCTCGATCGGCGCGCCGACCGCCTTGCCCTGGACGCTGGTCATCGACCGGAGCACGAGCTCGAGGTCCCCGGGGTGCACCACGTCGATGGCGGACACCGCGGTGACGCCGGGCTCGAAGGGGACGCCGAAGACGCGCTCGGCGGCGGGGTTGGCCCAGCAGACCGCGCCGTCGGGATCGAGCACGACGACCGCGTCCGGCAGCCCCGCGAGCAGGGCCGCGAGCGACCTGTCGTCCGCCGTGACCAGGGCGTCCGGGGATCCGCCGGGGGCGCCAGACATGGTTCGATCATCGACCGGGCGCGCCCGGGGCTTGAATCCGGGCCCGGCCCGCCCCCCCCGGCACCTGGGCCCGAGCCGCGGGATACCGTGCCAACGAGCGGTGCGTGGCCTGCGTCCGACGTCGGCCGGAAGGGAGACCCGTGGACTACGTCAATCTGGGCCGGACCGGTCTGCGGGTGTCGCGGGTGTGTCTCGGCATGATGAGCTACGGCAACGAGAGCGACCGCGCCTGGGTCCTCGACGAGGCAGCAGCCGAGCCCATCGTCCGGGCGGCGGTCGAGGGCGGGATCACCTTCTTCGACACCGCCGACACCTATTCCGGCGGCGCCAGCGAGGTCGCCACCGGCCGGCTCCTGGCCAAGTACCTGAGCCGGGACGAGGCGGTGGTGGCCACCAAGGTGTTCATGCCCATGACGCCGGGCGAGAACGGCGGCGGCCTGTCGCGCAAGCACGTCCTCTCCGCCGTCGACGCCTCACTGCGCCGGCTCCAGATGGACTACGTCGACCTGTACCAGATCCACCGCTGGGACTACCGCACGCCGATCGAGGAGACGATGGGCGCCCTGGAGGACGTGGTCCGGGCGGGCAAGGCCCGCTACATCGGCGCCAGCTCGATGTTCGCCTGGCAGTTCGCCAAGGCCCAGCACACCGCCGGGTGCAACGGCTGGGCCCGCTTCGTCGCCATGCAGTGCCACTACAACCTCGTCTACCGCGAGGAGGAGCGGGAGATGCTTCCCCAGTGCGTCGACCAGGGCGTCGGGGTGATCCCGTGGTCGCCCCTGGCCCGCGGCATGCTCGCCGGAAACCGCACCCGCGTCGGCGAGCGGCGCACCACGCGGGCGGCGACCGATCCCTTCGCCGACTACCTCTACGACCAGCCGTCGGACTTCGACGTCGTCGAGCGCACCGCCGAGGTCGCCGCCGCCCGCGGGGTGGCGCCGGCCCAGGTCGCCCTGGCCTGGCTCCTCCACAAGCCGGCCGTCACAGCCCCCATCGTGGGGGCCACCAAGGTGTCGCACCTCGAGGACGCCCTGGCGGCCGAGCAGCTCGCGCTCGAGCCCGACGAGATCGCCCGGCTCGAGGAGCCGTACGTCCCGCACCCGGTGCTGGGGCACGGCTGACCAAGGGTTGCCGCAGTTTGACTTTCGGTCGGCTGTGGGCGAGGGCCCGAAGGGACGGCCTCGTGCGGTGTGGCTCCGCACCCCTCCGGGCCCCACCTCGCCGACCCGGGACGAGCTGGTGATCAAGGTCCTCGTGGCCCTCGGCATGCTGCCGACGGCGCGTCGGCCGGGTCCTCCGCCTACGATGCCCCTCACACGCCCATGCAAGTCGTCGACACCCTCATCGCCGCGACATGGGTGGCCTTCTGGGTCTTGTGGATCGCCGCGGGCCTCCGCGCCAAGGCGCCCCGCACCCGCTCCGGGTCGTACATCGGGGTCCGGGTCGTCCTGCTCCTCCTGATCCTCCTCCTCGCCCGCGCCGGCGCGCTCGGGGGTCACGGTGGCGACACCCACGATCCCTGGGTGGTGGGCATCGGCCTCTCCCTGTTCGTGGCCGGGCTGGCCGGCGCGGTGTGGGCGAGGGCGTATCTCGGCCGGAACTGGGGAACGCCCATGTCGGAGAAGGCGGACCCGGAGCTGGTCACCACCGGCCCCTACCGCTACGTGCGCCACCCCATCTACTCGGGCATCATCCTGGCCATGGTCGGGACCGCGCTGGCGATCAGCATCCATTGGCTGGTCCCCGCGGTGGTGGTCGGCGCGTTCTTCGTCTACAGCGCCACCGTCGAGGAGCGGATCATGGCCCGGCGCTTCCCCGACACGTATCCGGCGTACCGACGCGCGACGAAGATGCTGATCCCCTTCGTCTTCTGACGCCGCCTTCGAAAGGTCCCAGCCCCGCACCGGCGCCGAGGCCTGATGCGGGGCTGGGAGCTCGACCCGGCCGTCCGGTGGGGGGGCCAACCCGACGACCGACCCGATGGCAGCGTGCTTCGCCCGAGCAGGTGGTGCCAGGGGACTTCGGCTTGTTCTTGTCCGCGTCGTTTTCGTCCCCCGGTGTCGACTGGTCGTGTTCGGAGGGGACGAAACGACGTGGCGGCCGGGGAACGAGGACCTTGGACCCTATGCCGAGCCTGCACGCAGGTCAAAGGTCGCGTCGTGACGCGTCCGTTCGAAGCCCACCTCACCGAGACGCCGTCCTTTCTCCTGGTGTCGAGCGAGCACGAGGTGACGGGCCTGCTCCGTCGCGTTGCGCGCGAGCTCGCGCTGCTGCGGCAGGCCCCGGCGTACCCGGGTCGCGGGCCGCACCTCGAGGCGGCGTCGCGCGCCGTGTGGCAGGCCATCGAAGAGCTCCAGCGGACCGATCGGTGATGGTGGCGCACCCGGGCGACGGGGACGGCGTCGCGCTCCAGGATCTGGCCAGCCGGTACCGGATCGCCGATGCGTTCGCGACGGTGGTCCTGGCACGCTCGCGCCCGACGGTGCACGGCGTGTTGCACGCCACCGGTCCCGACGTGTCGCCGACGGCGCTTCGGGGCCTGGCCGCCTGGTTCGAGCGCCTGTGCGTCGACCCCGACTACCGGAACCCTCCGCCGGACGAGGGGATGGCGGCACTCGCCTCACTCGGCGCATCCCCCGGTGCGTCGCCCGCAGGCCGCGTCGCGGCGGCGGGCCGGGCGGTCCGCCTGGCGCGCGCGCTCAGTGCCTGCCGTCACGCCTGGTCGATCGGCGACCCCGGCGACCGGATGGCGGCCCTGGCCGAGCTCGAGCTGGCCGTGGAGGGCACGACCTCGCCTCAGCCGGCAAGCTGGCGCAGCACATAGGGGAGGATGCCCCCGTTGCGGTAGTACTCGGCCTCCATCGGCGTGTCGATCCGCACCAGCGCGCTGAACTCGATGCCGGCGGCTCGCACCGCGACGTGCTTGGGGATCTCCCCGCGGCCGAGGACGTCGATGCCGACGATGTCGAAGAGCTCTTCGCCGTTCAACCCGAGGCTCGCCGCGCCCTGGCCGTCGGGGAACTGCAAGGGCAGGATCCCCATGCCGACGAGGTTCGAACGGTGGATCCGCTCGTAGCTCTCGGCGATCACCGCTCGCACCCCGAGGAGCGCGGGCCCCTTGGCGGCCCAGTCGCGCGAGGAGCCCGACCCGTACTCCTTGCCGGCCAGCACGACCAGGGGCACCCCTTCGGACCGGTATGCCATGGCGGCCTCGTAGATGGAGGTCTGCGCGCCGTCGGGCAGGTGGCGGGTGATGCCGCCCTCGGTGCCCGGCGCCAGCAGGTTGCGCAGCCGCACATTGGCGAAGGTCCCGCGCATCATGACCTCGTGGTTGCCCCGGCGCGCCCCGTAGGAGTTGAACTCGCCCTGGTCGACGCCGTGCTCGGTGAGATAGCGCCCTGCGGGCGAGGCGGGCTTGATCGAGCCGGCGGGGGAGATGTGGTCCGTGGTCACGCTGTCGCCGAGCACCGCCAGGACCCGGGCCGATCGGATGTCGCCCACCGCGCCGGGCGTCGGTCCGAGACCGGCGAAGAACGGCGGCTCGAGGACGTAGGTCGACGACGCGTCCCAGGCGAAGGTGTCGCCGCCCGACACCTGTACGGCGCGCCAGCGGTCGTCGCCCTCGTAGACCGAGGCGTAGCGCCTCCGGAACATCTCCGACGAGAGGCCGCTGCGCACGGTGTCGGCCACCTCGGCGGCGCTCGGCCACAGGTCGCGCAAGTACACGGGCTCGCCTGCGTCGTCCGTCCCGATCGGGTCGGTGGTGAGGTCGATGTCCAAGGTGCCCGCCAGGGCGTAGGCCACGACCAGCGGCGGCGAGGCCAGGTAGTTGAGCCGCACGTCGGGATGGATCCGGCCCTCGAAGTTGCGGTTCCCCGAGAGCACGGCCGCCGCTGCCAGGTCCCCCTCGTGGATCGCCTCGGACACGCCGGGCAGGAGGGGACCGGAGTTCCCGATGCACGTCGTGCAGCCGAACCCGACGAGGTTGAAGCCCAGCGCGTCGAGCGCCTCGGTGAGCCCGGCGCGCTCGTAGTAGTCCATGACCACTCTGGACCCCGGCGCCAGCGAGGTCTTGACCCAGGGCTTGGCCCGCAGGCCCTTCGCCACCGCCTTCCTGGCCAGCAGGCCGGCGGCCAGCATGACCTGCGGGTTGGAGGTGTTGGTGCAGCTCGTGATGGCGGCGATCACCACGCTGCCGTCGCCGATCTCGGCGCTCGACCCGTCCCGGAGCGTCGCGTGGGCACGCCGCGGCCTCGGCGAGTCGAGGGCGCCGCGCATCGAGGCGCGAGCCTCCCCCAGGGCAACGCGGTCCTGGGGTCGTGACGGCCCGGCCAGGCTCGGGACCACCGAGCCGAGGTCCAGCTCGACGTGCTCCGAGAAGACCGGGTCGGGGTCGTCGGGCCGGTGGAAGAGCCCCTGCTCCTTGGTGTACGCCTCGACGAGCGCCACGTGCCCGTCGTCGCGCCCGGAGAACCGCAGGTAGTCGAGCGTGGCGTCGTCCACCGGGAAGATGACACAGGTCGCCCCGTACTCGGGCGACATGTTGCCGATCGTGGCCCGGTTCTCGAGGGGGAGCTCCGCGAGCCCCGGCCCGTGGACCTCGACGAACTTGCCGACCACGCCGTGGCGGCGCAGCAGCTCGGCGATGGTGAGCACGAGGTCCGTGGCGGTGGCGCCCTCGGGAAGGCGGCCGGTGAGGCGCAGGCCCACCACCGGCGGCACCAGCATGGTCAGGGGCTGGCCGAGCATGGCGGCCTCCGCCTCGATGCCCCCCACACCCCACCCGAGCACGCCCAGGCCGTTGACCATCGTGGTGTGCGAGTCCGTGCCCACCAGTGTGTCGGGGAAGGCGCGCCCGTCCTCGGTGGCGAAGACCACGCGGGCCAGGTACTCGAGGTTCACCTGGTGGCAGATCCCGGTGCCGGGCGGGACCACCCGGAACCCGTCGAACGCCCCCTGGGCCCAGCGCAGCAGCTGGTAGCGCTCGATGTTGCGCCGGTACTCGACGTCGACGTTGGCGGCGAACGAGTCGCTGCTCCCCGACGACTCGGCGATCACGGAATGGTCGATGACCAGCTCGACCGGCACCAGGGGGTTGATCCGGGTGGGGTCGCCCCCCATGCGGGCCAGCGCGTCGCGCATGGCGGCGAGGTCGACCACCGCGGGCACGCCGGTGAAGTCCTGCATGAGGACGCGCTCGGGGGTGAACGCGATCTCGGTGCTGGGCACCGTGCCCGCGGCCTGCAGTCCGGCCCATCCCGCCACCGCCTCGATGTCCGCGGCGTGGACGTGGCGGCCGTCCTCGTGGCGCAACAGGTTCTCCAGCACCACCTTCAGGGAATACGGCAGGCGCTCGATGTCGAAGCGCGCGGCGAGGGGCTCGAGGCGGTGCACCTCCAGGGAGCGCTCTGCGACCCGGAGGGTCGAGCGGGTCCCGAAGCTGTCCGCGGAGGGGGTGCGCAGGGCCATGGGCCCATTCTGCCTCAGCGCAGGGCTTCGACCGCCTGGGTGCCCGCCACGACGAGGAGCCCGTCCGCGTAGGCCGCGGCCGCGAAGTGCGTCGGCGTCCCCGTCCGCAGCGGGATCGCGTAGCGCGTGGTGCCGTTGCCCTCGTCCACCCCGTACAGGACCGACGCACCGGGGTCCACCGACCAGACGACGCCGCCCGCGACCGTCGGCGAGCCGGCACCACCGGTCGGGGAGTGCCAGGTCCAGCCCCGCGCCATGGTGTTGCCGGTGCCGATGACCACCTGCACCAGCGTGCCGTCGTCGGTGCACACCACGAAGGCGCTCGAGCCGTCGAAGGCGTTCGCGCCCCGCGAGTTGCACAGGCCCAGGGAGGCCAGGGGATGGCCGATGCCCCCGAGCGCGGCGGCGCTCAGGAGGAAGGCGGTGGCCTGCTTGCCGACGATGAAGAGCCGGCCGTCGCCGAGGGCGATCGGCGCGGTGGAGCCGAGGTCGGCGTCGGATGCGTTGTCCTGGGCCCAGTCGGCCGGGGCGAAGAACCCGAGCTCGCCCATCGCCGGTGTCAGCGCGATCACCGCGTTCCCGTGGTCGAAGGCCTGTCCCGGCCCGGCGCTGCCGTTGCCCGTGGCGGCGAAGATCGTGCCCGTGCTGTCGACGGTGACGCCGCCGGGCGCCCACACGGCCCCTTCGCGCGCCGTGGGCACGCGGTAGACGGCAAGGGGGCCGGTCCCCGACTCGGGGGCGGAGACGACCCATCCGTTGTACGCCCCGCAGTCGCCGTAGTTGCCGCCGAACCCGACGAGGATCCGGCCGGCGCTGAGGGCCAGCGCTGCCCGCTGCAGCTGTGCCGGCGCCGACCAGCCGGGTTGGTCGAGATCGAGCGTCCACAGCACCTGGTGGGTGCGCGTCGACACGGCCACCAGGTCGTGGCGCACCGCGCCGCCGGCGACGACGGCGGCCGAGGCGAAGACGGTGCCGCTGGCCGGGTCGAGCACCATCGTCGAGGTGACCCCGATGGTGGGCGCGATGTCCCCGCAGGGTGCGTCGCCCGCGGGCATCGGGGTCCCGAGGTGCACCGACCACGTGATGGCGCCGCTCGTCTCGTCGAGGCCGTAGACGGTGTCGTTCTCCGTGGCGACGAGGACGGTCCCGCCGTAGACCAGTGGCTGGCCGTAGACGGCGCCGTCGAGCGAAGGAGACGTCCACACGGCGCTCGGGGCGCGGACGAATGCCGGCGCGGACACCGACGAGCGGCGATCGACACCGCCGCCGTAGGTCGTCCAGCCCGTGCCCGAGGGCGCGGTCGTGGTGGTCGGCGCGACGGTCGTGGTGGTCGGCGCGACCGTCGTGGTGCGAGCCGGGGACGTCGTCCGGGCGCCATGTCCGGCGTTGGGCTCCGCGGACGACCCGCAGGCGGCCAGGGCCCCGAGCGCGACGACGGCGACGACGGCGACGGCCTGCCGGCCCGCACGCTGGTGCATCCGGCGAGTCTCGCGTGCGGCCCCCCGCCGCCGGGCGCGGTCCCCACCGCGGGCCCCGAACCCGTAGCGTGCACCTCCATGCAGGCGACCATCGGGTTCTTCTCGTTCTCGGAGGTGACCGACCCCCGGGCCCATCGGGCCTACAACGAGTGGCACCAGCTGGACCACATGCCAGAGCAGTACTCGATCCCGGGCGTGGCGCACGGGCAGCGGTGGGTCGCCACCCCCGCCTGCCAGGCGGCGCGGGCCGTGGTGGCCCCGTGGGCCGAGGGTGCCCACTACCTGACGCTCTACCTCATGGGCCCGCCGGTGGAGGACACGCTTGCCGCGTTCGCAGCGCTGGCCCGGACGCTGCACGACCGGGACCGCTTCTTCGCCCCCCGCCGGTCGCACCTCTCGGGCCCCTTCGACATCGCGGCGCGTACGGCGGCCGAACGGGTGCGGGTCTCTCCCGGCGTCGTGCCGCTCCGGCCCCACCTGGGCGTCTACACGGTGGTCGAGGAGCGCGCCTCGGGGATCCCGCCGGTGGACCTCGACGTCCTGGTCGACCTGCCCGGCGTGGCCGGCGCCTGGGTGTTCGTGGCCACGCCCTGGCCGCATGCCGCGGGCTGGCGCCCGGGTGACCGCCGGATCACCCTCTGCTACCTCGACGCGCCGGTGCTGGAGACGGCCGGTGCCCTCGCCGCGCTCGTCACGGGCCCGCGCTCGCCATTCGGCGGCCCCGTCGCCTTCGCCGGGCCCTTCGAGACCATCACGCCCTGGCAGTGGGACTGGTTCGACGACCAACCGGGGCCGCCGGCGCGGCCCTAGGCGCCCCAGCTAGAGCCGGACGATGACCTTGCCGGTGTTCCCGCCGGTGAAGAGCAGGTTCAGGGCGTCGGGCGCACGGTCGAGGCCCTCGACGACGTGCTCGGTCGAGCGGATCCTGCCCTCGACGACCCAGCCGAACATCTCGGCCTGCGCCTCGGCCATGCGGTCGAGGTAGTCGAGGATGATGAACCCCTCCATGCGCCCGCGCTTGATCAGCAGGTTGAGGTAGTTCGCGGGCCCGACGGGCCGCGCCACGTTGTACTGCGAGATGGCGCCGCACAGCACCACCCGGCCGTGCATGGCGAGCTGTGCCAGGCAGATGTCGAGGATCTCACCTCCGACGTTGTCGAAGTACAGGTCGATGCCCTTGGGGCACTCGGCACGCAGCCGGCCGGCAACGTCCTCGTCGCGGTAGTTGACGGCGGCGTCGAACCCGAGCTCGTCGACGATCCACCCGCACTTGGCGTCCGTGCCGGCGATGCCCACGACCCTCCCCGCCCCCTTGAGCTTCGCGATCTGCCCGACGATGCACCCTGTGGCACCGGCAGCACCCGAGACCACCACCGTGTCGCCCGGCCGCATGGCGCCCACGTCGAGGAGCCCGAAGTAGGCGGTCATGCCGTTCATCCCGAGGAGGTTGAGGGCGAGCTCGGGGGTGACGCCGGGCGGGATGACCTGCATGACCCGGGTGCCCCCGTCGGCGATCGTGTAGTCCTGCCACCCGGTCATGCCGTAGACGACGTCGCCCACCGCGTAGCGCTCGGTGTTCGACTCGATGATCTCGCCGACACCGGGGCTTCGGACCACGTCGCCCAGCGCGATGGGCGGGAGGTAGCCCGGGGCGTCGTTCATCCACGTGCGAATGGTGGGGTCGATCGACAGGTAGCGCACGCGCACGAGCGCCTCGCCGGCACCCGGCCGGGGCACGGGTTCCTCCGCCATGCCGGTCGTGGTGGCGTCGACCATGCCCGACGGTCGCCGGGCGAGGAGGACGCGGCGGTTGGTCTCGGCCATGGTGCTCGCTCCCGGTCAGGTGCCGACGGTGGCGATGCCGCCGTCGACGGGGATGATCGCCCCCGTGAGGTACGCCCCGGCACGCGACGCCAGGTAGATCGCGGCACCGGCCATGTCGTCGGGGCGTCCGATGCGTCGAAGGGGGGCGGACGCGGCGATCTGCTCGCCGAAGGCCTCCAGCGTCGCCGCCATCATCTTCGACTCGAAGGGCCCCGGCGCGATGGCGTTCACCGTGATCCTGGGGGCCAGACGCCGGGCCAGGTGGCGGGTGAGCTGGTGCACGGCGGCCTTGGAGGCGGAATACGAGTAGGTCTCGAGCACCGGGACGTGGATGCCGTCGATCGAGCCGATGTTGATGACCCGCGCCGGGTCGTCGTTGGTGGCGGCCGCCTCGAGCAGGGGCAGGAGGAACTTGGTCGTGTGGAACACCCCCTTGACGTTGAGCGACAGGACGCGCTCCCACGCCGCCTCGTCGAAGTCCTCCAGGGGCGCGCCCCAGGTGTTGCCGGCGTTGTTGACCAGGACGTCGAGCCGGTCCTCGCGCCCGAACAGCTCGTCGGCCAGCGCGCGGCAGCCGTCTTCGCTGGCCAGGTTGGCCGGGAGGGCCACGCACTCGCCGCGAGCGCCGAGCTCGGCGGCGGTCCGTGCGCACGCGTCGGCGTCCCGGGACGAGATGTAGACCTTGGCGCCGGCGTCGACGTATCCGGCGGCGATCATCCTGCCGATACCGCGCGAGCCGCCGGTCACCAGGGCGGTCTTCCCGGCGACGGCGAAGAGGTCGGACATGGCCTGAGGGAGGGTAGTTGCCGGCCGCCACCGTGCACAACGGTCGTGCGACCGGCTCGGCCCGAGGGGCCGCCCTTGCCGTCGATAGGGTGGGGCCCGTGCCCGAGGAAGCGGGAGCTGCAGGCGCGTCCACGCCGTCGGACCGGTTCTTCGACGTCGCGCACCGCCAGCGGGCGTGCCGCCGGTTCCTTCCCGATGCGGTACCGGAGCCACTCGTCGTCCGGGTCCTGGAGGCGGCGACGCGGGCGCCGAGCGCGGAGAACAGCCAGCCGTGGGTGTTCGTCGTCGTGCGCGACCCCGATCGCCGGGCCGCCATCGGCGCCCTGACCCGTCGCGCCTGGGAGGAGGGCGGGCGTGCCCACTCGGCGGGGCGCCTGGCGCCGGGCCTGCTCGAGGACGTGGACCGCGGCGCCGTCGGCGGCGTGGCGGAGGCTCCCGTCCTCGTGGTCGTGGGCGCCGACACCGGGCGCACCGCGGCCGGCGTGATCGGGGCGTCGATCTACCCGGCGGTGCAGAACCTCTTGCTCGCCGCCACCGCGCTCGGCCTCGGCTCGGCGCTCACCACGCTGCCCACGCTCTTCGGCGAGGAGCTCGGCGAGCTCGTGGGCCTGCCCGCCGGGGTGCGGCCCGTCGCCGTGGTTCCCCTGGGGCGACCCGCGCGCGCGTCGGGCCCGCCGCGGCGCGAACCCCTGGCCGACCACGCCTTCGCCGAAACGTTCGGGACCCCGCTCCCGGGCGCCGCCGGGCGGTAGCGCCCGTGCAGGTCCACGAGTACGCAGTCGAGGTCGAGGGGACGCCGGCCGAAGTGTGGGCGTTGTTCTGGGCCCGGCGGCCGGCCACGCAGATGCACGACGGGGTGGGGATCGAGATCCTCCACCCCGGGGACGCGACGGGCGAGGGCCTGATCCGGCACTGCACCTTCCGCGTGCCGCGCTATCTGTGCACCGGGGGCATCGGCCACTCCTGGGAGTGGCTGACCGAGGTCACCCCCGTGGAGTCGTGGAAGTACGACGCGGTCGGCAAGCCGCTGTGGTCGAGAGCCGAGGGCCGGACCCGTCTCGAGGACCTGGGCGACGGCCGCACCCGCATCCACTTCCGCGAGACCTACCACGCCTTCAACCCCGTGCTCCGGTTGCTCCTCGAGCGCCGTGTCCACCGGTTCGTCTCCCGGGACAACGATCGGATCATCACGGCGGCGGTCAACCGCGGGCTCGAGCACATGCGCAGGGCCTCGGACGGCGGCTGAAGGCGGCGCGACCACCATGTCGGAAATCCGCCAGACCCCCCACTCGGGCTGGGCCAGACTGGCGGGGTGATCGAGGACTTCGAGCGCTGCTACCGGGCGGTGCGCTCTCGTGACCCCCGCTTCGACGGGTGGTTCTTCACGGCGGTGACCTCGACGGGGATCTATTGCCGGCCCAGCTGTCCGGCGACCACGCCCAAACCCCAGAACGTCCGCTTCTACGCGTCGGCGGCCGCCGCCCAGCAGGCCGGCTTCCGGGCCTGCAAGCGCTGCCGCCCCGACGCCACGCCGGGATCGCCCGAATGGGACGCACGCGCCGACGTGGTGGCGCGCGCCATGCGCAGTATCGCCGACGGGGTGGTGGACCGCGCCGGCGTCGCCGGGCTGGCCGCCGGGCTCGGCTACAGCGTCCGCCAGCTCGAGCGCCTCCTGGTCGCCGAGCTGGGGGCGGGGCCTCTGGCGATCGCGCGGGCCCAGCGGGCCCAGACGGCGCGTGTGCTCATCGAGACGACCACGTTGACCATGGCCGACGTTGCCTTCGCCGCCGGCTTCTCGAGCGTGCGCCAGTTCAACGACACGGTGCGCGCCGTGTTCGCCGCCGCGCCCTCGGACCTGCGCACCCGCGCCCGCACCCGGGCGGGGACCGCCGGGGACGACCCGCCGGCCGGCACGTTGGACCTCCGGCTGTCGTTTCGCCGGCCACTGGAACCCGGCAACCTCTTCGGGCACCTGGCGGCCACGGCGGTCCCCGGTGTGGAGGAGGTCCGACACGGCGCGTACCGGCGCACCCTGCGGCTCGCGCACGGGCCGGCCGTTGTGGCGCTCCGGCCGACCTCGACCCACGTGGCATGCCGGTTGGACCTCTCGGACCTGCGCGACCTCACATCCGCCATCGCCCGGTGCCGGTTCCTGCTCGACCTGGACGCCGACCCGGAAGCCGTCGACGAGCTACTGGCGTCCGATCCGGTGCTCGCCCCGACGGTGGCCAAGGCCCCCGGCCGCCGGGTCCCCCGGTGTGTGGACGGGGGAGAGCTGGCACTGCGCGCCGTGCTCGGCCAGCAGGTCTCGACCGCCGCGGCGAGAACGGTCGCCGGGCGCATCACCGCCGCCGTCGGCGACCCCGTCGAGGACCGGGCAGGCGGGCTGACGCACCTGTTCCCCACACCCGAGGCGCTGCGCGACGCGGTGCTGCCGATGCCCCGGGCACGGCGCCGGACCCTGGTGGGGGTGGCCGAGGCGCTGGGGTCGGGCCGGCTCGCCCTGGGCCCGGGCTGCGACCGAGCCCAGGCTATGACGGTCCTGTCGGGCCTGGCCGGACTGGGCGACTGGACCGCGCAGGTGATCGCCATGCGCGCCCTGGGCGATCCGGACGCCTTTCCCGCCACCGACCTCGGTGTCCGGCGGGCCGCTGCCGCAGTGGGCCTGCCGGCCACGCGCGGCGCCCTCGGCGCGCATTCGACGCGGTGGCGGCCGTGGCGGGCCTACGCCGTGCAGTACCTGTGGTCGACGGCCGACCACCCCATCAACCGCTGGCCGCTTTCGGCCGAGGAGGTCGCATGACGTCGATGACCACGATCGAGAGCCCGATCGGTCTGCTGACGCTGACCAAGGACGAGGGCGTGCTCACCGGCGTCCACATGCACGACCAGCGCCACGCGCCCGCTCCCGCGCCGGACTGGACGCGCGACGACGCCGCCTTCGCGGACGTGGTCGAGCAGCTCGGCGCCTACTTCGCAGGCGAGCTGCGCGAGTTCGACGTCGCCATGGGCCTGCGGGGCACCGATTTCCAGCGACAGGTGTGGGCGGGGCTGTGCGAGGTCCCCTACGGCGAGACGATCAGCTACGGAGAGCTCGCCCGGCGGGTGGGAAACCCGAAGGCGTCGCGGGCGGTGGGGCTGGCGAACGGCCGTAACCCGGTCGCCATCATCGTGCCCTGTCACCGGGTGATCGGCGCCGATGGCAGCCTGACCGGGTACGGCGGCGGCCTCGACCGCAAGGTCTGGCTCCTCGAGCACGAGCGGGCCGTGCTCGCCTGACCGCCGACGCCCGGTCCTCCCTCACCGCGGCACGCTGCGCCCCCGGGCGGGCGCGTCGTCGCGCTCCCCGCCGCCGACGGGGTCGGGCCCGTAGAGTGCCCCCATGGCCGAGCGCCGGGGACGGGTCACGGGACCCGGCAGGTCGCTGTGGCGTCTCCTCGTCGGCCGGCCGCTGGCGGCACGCGAGGCGTCCAAGGAGCAGATCACCCCCGTGGAGGGGCTCTCCGCGCTGTCGCTCGACGCGTTGACCTCCGTTGCCTACGGCCCCGAGGCCATCCTCGTCGTCCTGGCCGCGGCGGGTGCGGGCGCCCTGCACCTCGTGCTGCCCGTGACGCTGGCCATCGTGGGGCTCCTGGCGATCCTCGTCTTCTCGTACCGGCAGGTGATCGACGCCTACCCCGGCGGCGGCGGGGCCTACGCGGTGTCGCGGGCCAACCTGGGCACGCGCGCGTCGCTCCTGGCCGCAGCGTCGCTGGTGGTCGACTACACGCTGACGGTGGCCGTGTCGATCGCGGCCGGCGTGGCCGCGCTGACCTCCGCGTTCCCGGGGCTCGCCGGGGCCACGGTGCCGGTCTGCCTGGGCATCCTGGCGCTGATCACCGTCTTGAACCTCCGAGGGCTCGGCGAGACCGCACGCGCCTTCCTGCTGCCCACGATGGTCTTCATCGTCGGGCTGCTCGCCATCCTCGCCGTCGGACTCGTCCACCCGCTCGGCCTGGGCACACCGCAGAAGGGCACGTCGCAAGTGCCCGTCCACGGCCTCCAGGCGGTGACCGTACTGCTCATCCTCAAGGCCTTCTCGGCCGGATGCAGCGCCCTCACGGGCGTCGAGGCCATCGCCAACGGCGTCCCGTTGTTCAAGGAGCCGCGCACCGTGCGCGCCAAGCGCACCGAGATGCTGCTCGGCGTGATCCTCGGGGTGATGCTCCTCGGGTTGGCGGTGCTGGCGCGCCGGTGGCACATCGGTCCCCGTTCGGGCCAGACCGTCCTGAGCCAGATCATGGCCATGGCCGTGGGGCGCGGCGCCGTCTACTACATCGTGTCGGTGACGATCACGATCGTCCTTGCGCTGGCGGCCAACACGTCCTTCGGTGGCCTGCCCGTCCTGGCGAGCCTCCTGGCGCGCGACAACTACCTGCCGCACCTCTTCTCGCTGCGGGGTGACCGCCAGGTCTTCTCGAACGGGATCTGGGCGCTCGCCCTGATGGCCGCGGCCCTGCTCGTTGCGGTCGCCGGCAACACCGACACGCTGATCCCGCTGTTCGCCATCGGTGTCTTCACCGGCTTCACGCTGTCGCAGACGGGGTTGGTCGTGCACTGGCGCCGGACCCGCCCACCGCACTGGCGGCGACGGGCCACCGTCAACGGCGTGGGTGCGGTGGTGACCGCCCTTGCCACCGTGGTCTTCCTCGTGTCCAAGTTCACCGAAGGGGCGTGGGTGGTCGTCGTCGCCGTCCCCCTCTTCATCTTCGTCTTCCTTCGGATCCACGCGTACTACGAGCGCGCCGCGCAGGAGCTGGGCATCGACGTCATCCCCGAGCCTCCCGTGGGCAAACGCACCATCGTCATCGTGCCGGTCAACCGGGTCTCCCAGTTGACCCGCCACGCGCTGTGCGAGGCGGAGTCCCTCGGTCAAGAGGTGATCGCCGTCACCGTCATGCTCCATGTCGACGCCGAGGGCGAGCGCCAGGCGCGACACCTCCAGGAGCTGTGGGAGCGCTGGGACCCCGGTGTGCCCCTGCGGGTGCTGCACACCGAGTACTCGTCGGTGGTCGAGCCCATCGTGGCGCTCATCGACGAGCTCCGGCAAGAGCACGATGAGCAGATCGTCGTGCTCATCCCTGTCGTCCTTCCCCACCGTCTCCGCTATCGCTTCCTGCACAACCAGTTGGATCTGGTGCTCTCCGCCGCGCTGCGCAACCGCGGCGACGTCGTGGTGGCGCGGGTGTCGCTCCCTGTGGCGATCGCGGGAACCGACGCGACAGCTTCGTGAACGGCAGATGAACATCTCGCGGCTGCGGGGGTTTGTCGTGTTGCGAAGTTGTCGGTGCCTTGCAGCCAACGTAGGGTGCCATAGGTGGGCGACCGATCTGTCGGCTTCGACTGACGATGCGCATCGTCGTCGACGGGCTCCCGATCCGGGGGGACAGTCTCGCGATCGTGGTCGAGCACATGCTCCAGGGATGGGAGCAGCTCGACGCGGACGACGAGATCCATCTGGTGGTCGGGCCGGACCCCCGGATCGTCATCCCGTCGTCGGTCGTCGTGCACGAGGTGCCCTTCGGTCGGGTCCCGTCGCTGTCGCGGCTCTACGCGCAGTCGGTCGTCGTGCCGCGGCTCTGTCGCGAGCTGGACGCGGACGTCATGCTGGGGGTACTCCCCACCACGACCGTGACGCCCCTGCCGTGCCCGCGGGCCGTCCTCGTCTACGACCTCCGCCACCGGCTCCGGCCCGAGCAGTTCAGCCGCAAGGCCCTGCTCCTGCGGCGGGTCAGCTATGCCGCCGGGTTCCACCAGGCCGACGTCGCCATCTGCATCTCCGAGCGCACGAAACGCGACCTGCAGCGATTCCAACGGCGCTTCCGCGTCCGGTCGGTCCCGGTCGCGCACCTCGGAGCCGACCACGTCGACACGTGGCCGGTGAACGCCGCGCAGGGCGCCTGTGCCATCGCCTTCGGGCACTACGTGAACAAGAACGTCGACCTCGTGCTCGAGGCCTGGGCGGCGCTCGGTGCCTTCGACGACGCCCAGCTGCCCCTGCAGCTCGTCGGCATCCCCGATCGGGAGCGGGCGCGGGTCCAGGCCCGCGTCGACGCCATGGGGCTCCGGGGGGCGGTCGTGATCTCGCCCTGGCTGGCGGACGACGAGTATCGGGAGCGATTCGCCTCGTCGAGCCTCGTCGTGTTCCCGTCCGACTTCGAAGGCTTCGGGCTGCCCGCCGTGGAGGCCATGCGCCTCGGTATCCCACTCGTCGTCACGCCCGAGCCGGCGCTTCTGGAGGTGACCGCAGGGCACGCGACGGTCACGGACGACGCGCACCCCGAATGCCTCGCCCGGGCGGTCCGCCTGGCGCGGGCGGCTACGCCCGCGGATCTCGCCGCCGCCCGCCTCCACGCCGCGCAGTTCACGTGGTCGCGTTTCGCCGGCGCCGTCCGGGCGGCGCTGGCCGGTGCCACCGGTCTCGCCTGGCGACCCGCGACCGTCGCAGCCCGGCCCGCGCCCGTGTCCGCGCCCGCGCCCGCGCCGGACCCTGCCCCCGCACGCCAGCCCGCGCCGCCGCCCGTGCCCCCCGGGGTGGCGTCGCTCGCCCCCGCCCGGGCCCGGCGCCGCCTGCGATGGGTCGGTGCCGCGGCCGTCGCCGCGCTGGGGATGGCCGCACTGGGGACGACGTCGTACGCGCTGGTGGCCGGGACGTCACCGCCGGTCGCCCACGCCACGGTCGTGGGCGCCGCCGACGGTCACGGCACGGCGCGCCCGGTCGCGCCGACGGGGCCCGGCGCGCAGGACGCGGTCCCGGCGCCACGCCCGGCGGCCATCGGGTCGGGTCCGTCGGTCGCGGGTGCGGGCTTCGTCCCGATCACGACGGTTCCCGAATCGACCCTTCCGTCGGTGGCGCTGCCGACCAGGCCCTGCACCCAGGTCACCTTGCCGACGACGCCCGGCCTCACGGCGCCAGCGACACCGAAGGTCACCGCGCCCTGCACACTGTCCGATCTCGTGGGCTGCCTCTGCGGATGAGGCCCTCGACGCGACCGGCGTGCCGCGGCGGGCGCGCGGGGTCTAGGCGACGAGCGACTCGCGCGTCAGGTCCTCGAGCGCCAGGAGCGCGACCAGCTCGGTGACGGCCTCGACGAGGCGGAGCTCGTCGGCGATGTCGATGTACTCGATCGAAGGGTCGTCCCGGTACTCGTCCATGTGCGTTTCCCCCTCGTCTCCGTCCGGAAGGGGAACGGTCGGTGTGGTCCGCGCTTGCGCGCCGCGGGCGACGGCGTGCGTACTTTGCGGGTGGCCTGCGGCGATTGCAGGAGCCACAGATCGGCCCGGGCGAGGTTCCGGACGCCGAGCATGACCGACGGCGAGTCCCCGACGTGACGCGGTGCGATCGGGTCCTCGAGCCCGCTCAGGGCAACCGGACGTCGCGGTGCTCCTCGGCGAAGAGCCGTTCCTCGGCGCTGAGATCGGCCTCCCGGACCGGCGAGACGAGGGTCCAGTGCCCGCCGACGGGGCAGCGCTGGAGCCGGTACCACCCGAGGCGAACGGACTTGACCGACACCCCGGGGATCCAGATCGTGGTGAAGAGATGGCCGTCGCGGCAGCGCACCACCGTGTTGCCGCCGACCTTGTAGCCCAGGCGCCGGGCGACCACGGTGCCCACGACGAGCGCGAGGACCACGAGCAGGAGAAGCTGTCGACGTCGGGTGCGTGTCATGGGCCATTGTTGGCCGCGTCGCGCCGGGACGGGCTAGGGGCTTTGGACCCGGGCGGGACGGCGGTCGACCGGGTCGGTCAGGCAGCGGCGATCCGGCTGCGACGCTTCACGCCGGTCCGCCGTGGGCCGCCGCCTCCCGCCGCTCCTCGTCGGTGAGGTCCTCGTCCCTCACCGGCACGACCACGGCCCAGTGCGGCCCGACCGGGCAGCGCTGGTAGCGCTTGTAGGGGCCGAGGCGGACGGCATGGAGCGACCCGCCCTCGATCCACGTGGTCGTGAACAGGTGGCCCTGCGAGCAGCGCACCACCGTGCGGCCCGGGATCGAGTAGCCCTTGCGCCGGACCGTCACGTTCACGACGACCACCGAGATGCCCACCAGGACGAGCACGACGATGCCGACGATCAGACCCGCGTGCATGGCGCCCTCCCGTGTCGCGTCGGCCGGCCAAGCGTACGCCAAGGCGGCCCGTGCGCAGCTGGGGCGTCCTCACCCCGGGACGACGACGACCGGGATGTCGGCGTGCTGGACGAGCTGTTGGCTCGTGCTGCCGAGCTGGAGCCCCGGGACGCCGATGGCCGCACGCTTGCCCACCACGATGACGTCCGCCCCCTCGTCCGCCGCCGCCGACAGCAGTGCCTGCACCGGGTTGCCGTCGACCACCTCGCACCGGTAGGGCACGCCGGCGTCGGCCAGTGGCCCGGCCCACCGCTCGAGCAGCGCCCGCACCTCGTCCCGGTGCGCCTGCGCGGGCACGGCGGTCTCGCCGCCCAGGTGGGCGAGCAGCCCCAGGGCGTGCACCGCCACCACCTCGGCGCCCAGGCTCGGCGCCAGGCGCGCCACGAAGCGCACCGCACGCGCGGCCCCCTCCGAGTCGTCGACGGCGACGACGATCCGAAGCGGCCCGCCTGTCATGGCCCGCCTCCCGCGCTGACGCCGTCGGCGTGCACGCGCCGCGCCGCCTCCACCGCGCTCGCGCCCGGTCCCCCCGACGAGGCTGGCTCGGGCCGGTAGTCGGCACCGAGGAGGGCGGCCAGAGTGGCGCCCACCGACCGGCGCAGGGCATCGAGGTCGTACCCACCCTCGAGGAACAGGGCCAGTCGTCCCGGGCGCGGCGTGAACTGGCGCACCCGGGTGGCGAGGTCGGCGAAGTCGCCCGCCGTGAGGGCCAGGTCGGCCAAGGGGTCGGCGCGGTGGGCGTCGAAGCCCGCGGACACGAGCACCCACGTCGGCGAGAACCGCTCGGCCACGGGCGCGACGACGTCGTCGAGCGCGTGGCGCAGGACGTTGCCGGTCGCGCCGGCGGGCACGGGGACGTTCACGGTCAGACCGGGAGCGCCCGGGCCGCCCGTCTCGTGGACCGCGCCGGTACCGGGGTAGAGGGGCCACTCGTGGGTGGACACGTAGAGGACGCTCGGGTCGTCCCAGAA
>Ga0187780_10000256_pt1 | contig 40052 bp, 43 predicted proteins | sample 1015_Q2_SP10_20__FD_132429 | JGI IMG/M metagenome (GOLD analysis project Ga0187780, IMG submission 132429) | Tropical peat soil microbial communities from peatlands in Department of Meta, Colombia - 1015_Q2_SP10_20_MG | ecosystem: Environmental > Terrestrial > Soil > Wetlands > Peat | place...
TGGAAGGCTATCTGAAGGCGGTCGATGCCAAGACGGGTAAGGAACTGTACAAGTTCAAGACCCCGTCTGGGATCATCGGCAACGTCATGACCTATGAGCACGGCGGCAAGCAGTACATTGCGGTGCTGTCCGGCGTCGGCGGCTGGGCCGGGATTGGCCTTGCAGCCGGCCTGACCGATCCGCACGCGGGCTTGGGTGCGGTGGGCGGCTATGCCGCGCTGAGCAACTACACCGCGCTCGGCGGTCAGCTCACGGTCTTTACGCTGCCTTGAGCTGTCGCTGACACTCATGCACAGACCCTCCGGCGCGCCACTTCCAACTGGCGCGCCGGAGGCGTTATTGATAACGACCTTCAGCCTGCAAGGATCTTACCCGTGAAATCATGCACCGGCGGCGCGGCGTCCCTTTTTGTGGCGGCGCTCCTTTGGAGCGGCGCAGCGGCTGCGGATGCCCCAGGAAATCCGACGGCGGTTAAAGACGAGGACGGCAAATACTTCGACAGCCAAGGCTATCCGACCTATAGCATCAAGCCGGACGGCGCTGTCGACTGGTACACCTATTCCGGTTACTTACGGTACAGTTCCGAGTGTCTGCGCTGCCATGGGCCAGACGGTGCCGGATCGTCCTACGCGCCGGCGCTGACGGACTCGCTCAAGATCCTAAACTATACCGATTTCTTGGGCATCGTTGCCAGCGGTAAGAGAGATGTGAGTGCGGCTCAGGATCTCGTGATGCCTTCCTTCGGCACCGATAAGAACGTGATGTGTTATATTGATAGTATCTACGTCTATCTCAGGGCGCGCGCGAATGGCGCCCTCGGGCGCATCCGCCCCACAAAGCACGAGGATAAGCCGGAAGCTTTCAAGAGCTGGGAGAATTCTTGCATGGGGTCGGAGTGAAGTGCGTATCACGGCAGCAGCGGCCCCGCGCCGCAACTTAAGTTACATTGCCGCGTGTTGCATCGCTGGCGCAATCTTGGTCCCGGTTAGATTGCTGGGACAAGCTGATACGGTGGTGGAAGGCGGCCTCGAACTGGTTGATCCAAAAGTCCTGCGGGTCTGCGCTGATCCCAACAACCTACCGTTCTCGAACGACAAGGGCGAGGGATTCGAAAATAAACTCGCAGAGCTTTTCGCGGCAAAACTCGGCAAGACGCTCGCCTACACCTATTACCCCGGTGCGACTGGATTTGTGCGGAACACTCTCGGTTCATACCGATGTGACGTCGTCATGGGCTTCCCGCAGGGTAGCGACCTGGTGCAAGGCACAAATCCCTATTACCGAACGGCCTATGCCTTTGTGGCCAAATCGGACAGTGCGCTTGCTGGAGTTGCAACACTCGAGGACGAACGTCTGAAAGGCAAACAAATTGGACTTGTTGCCGGCACCCCCCCTGCCACCTACTTTGTCGCCGACGGTCTGATGCCCCATGCCAAGTCGTATCCGTTGGTCGTCGATACCAGATACGATTCATCGCCGCTGGCGATGATGAAGGATATCAATTCCGGGACTATCGATGCCGGCGTTTTGTGGGGTCCCATAGCGGGATACTACGCCTCCCGCGCCGATCCACCCATGCGCATGTCGCTGCTGTTGAAAGAGAAAGGCGGCCCCCATCTCGACTATCGAATCGTCATGGGCGTTCGCCCGTCCGACCAAAACTGGAAAAGGCAACTAAACCAGTTGATCGCGGAAAACCAGACGGCTATCAATAAAATCTTGCTCGATTACGGCGTACCGATACTCAATGAGAGCGATCAGCTCATCACCGCGGATGCCCTGACGCAAAAACCATGAGCCGAGCGCTAATGCTGGTGCTATGGCTCGTGGGGCTTGCCGGCGCTGCCGCCTGGGGCCAGGACGCGATCCCGGAGCCATCAGGCTACCGCATGGAAGACTATCGCGGGCCGACCCCTACGACGCTCGCCGGCGCTCGCGTCGTGACGACGGAAGAGGCGGAGGAGCTTTGGCGGGCCGGGGCGGCATTCGTCGACGTTCTTCCACATGCGCCGCGTCCGACCACTTTACCGGCTGGCACGATTTGGCACGAGAAACCTCGAATGGACATCCCCGGCAGCGTATGGCTGCCCGATACGGGTTATGGCGCGCTCGCCCCCGCGACCGAAAGTTATCTGCGTAACGGCCTTGGGCGCATTACCCGGGGCGACCGAACGCGATGGCTTGTTGTTTATTGTCTGAAGAACTGCTGGATGTCCTGGAACGCCGCCAAGCGCGCCCTCACGATGGGTTATCGCAATGTCGCCTGGTTTCCGGACGGCACCGATGGCTGGCAAGCTCGCGGCCTTCCGCAGCAAGAAGCCCAGCCTGCACCAGCCGATACCCAGTAGGGTTCAATTCAAGGCTTGTTGGATCGTGCGAGCCAGCGCAAACATGCGCTGCTCAATCGTCGCCGGCACCTCACAGACGTAGCGGATCGTTTTGCGCCGGTCCTCGAAAATCCGAGTGCTCCATTCGATTTCGCTGCCGAGATTTTTAACCTCGGTTTGATCCGAGTCAGCTTTGTCCTGTAAAGCGCGCAAATCTCCCACGTCGGTCTTAATCTTCGCGGCGAGATCCAGCTCCTTGCGCGACGTTCTTTCGAGGCCGCCCATTACGTCCCGACGTTCCGAGCTGAGCGTGTCGAAAAGTCCCGCGAAAACCTCTTTTGCCTTCTGCTGCTTTTCAGCGGGGGTGCCAACGATGAACTCGGTGATCGCCTTTTGCGCAACGTCCAGCGGCGTACGGCGCGCCGCGATCTGCTCAACCAGATCCTTGACCTTTGCATCATCCTGCCAGGAATTGCCGACATCGGCGATCGATGGGCCATTCCACATGGCAGCGGCGGAAAGCTCGGCCACCTTGGGCTGCGCGCATGGCCAATCCGGATATCGCGGATCGGCGCGCAACGCCGACGGCAGCGCCGTAAATCCATAGAATGTCAAGAGAAGAACAACCCATTTCATTACAACACCTCCGCAGACGACCTCGCTCTAAATCACAGTCGACTTCACGGCGTCAATGATCCGAGATCGTGACGCCCCAAGGCAATTCGCCAACCTGGACTGTGTTGACGACCTCGAGTCCGGCGACATCGATGACAGAAACGTCGTTCGATAACCCGTTAGTCGTCAGAAGATACTTCTCATCGGGCGTGAATGCCATATGCCACACACGCTCGCCAACCAAGAGATACTTGATGACCTTGTGCGTCTTCGTATCGACAACAGCGACGTGGTTTGCTGGCCCGAGCGCCACAAATGCCAATTTTCCGTCGCGCGTAATGTTAATGCCTACCGGCTGAATCGGATCGGCGCGCATGCCCGGAATTGCGAACTCAATTTTATGTTCGACCGAATGCTTGACGGGATCGATCACGCTGACGGTGCCGCCGACTTCCGAAGACACCCAAAGTTCCGAACCGTCAGGCGTAAATGCCGCAAAACGCGGGCGTTGATCGACCAGAACGCTAGCCACAACCTCCCCCTTCGCCGGGTCGATAAAATGGGCCATATTTGTCGTTTCGGACGTATTGATGAGAACTTTGCCGTCAGGGCTCATGACCATGCCCTCCGGCTCTACGCCAACCTGTACCGCTCCAGTTTGGCTCCGCCGGCCGATGTCGATAATCGTGACGGTGTTATCGTTCTCATTGGCGACATAGAGCAACTTGCCGTCGGGGCTCTCGGTGAAGAACTCTGGATCTGGACCGGAGGGCAGCGAGCCGACGACTGCATCGCTGGCGGTATCGATCATCTGGATGGTGTCATCGTCGCCGCACGCAACGAGGACGTATTTCTGGTCCTTGGTATAAGCAATGCCGCGCGGTCGCTGACCGACCCTGATCGTCTTCGTCACTTTCCAGGTATCGGTGTCAATTTTGGAGACCGTATTGCTCCTCTCGTTGGAAACATACGCGGTGTAGGCACTGGCTTTGGCGGCAATCAGCATTGCAAGACCAACGCCGAGCACGAACTGGAGCCGCATTCGTTTAATCTCCTGGCCAACTATTTGAGGTGACACTTGGTATCGGGACGGTCAAATCCCAATGTGTCGAGTTCCGAATATTGGTGCAGAAATCCCGGCTGCGGCGAGACCGATGCGATGGTTCGCCCATCGGCCAGCAGGATTGGCTGACGCAGCTGAAGGTCCCAATTGCGCACCGTAAGCTTGACGCCCTTGAAGGCGGCCAGCGAAAAATCCGGTCCTTCTATGAAGCTGACGATCGTCTTGGGATCATTCGAATTCGTGTGTGATACGGCCTCACCGATCATCCTCACCGCAGTCCACGACTGCATGTCAAGCGCCGTCATCCAACGCGAAAACCTTTTCATAAAACGGCTTTGCAGCTGGAGCGCGCCCCACTGATCGAACGAGGGATCCCAGGTCGTCGGCTCCAATCCGGCCGAGCCGGCAACCGGCCGGGGTTGACTGATGCGATAGGGCATATCATCGGCGAATACTTGGCTTTCGTCCGCCGCAACCAATACATCGTAATCCGGCGCCGATTGCGTGAAGAGCGGTATCTGGCTTTGGATTTGCACAAGCCCGCTGTCGGTGCGCCGCGCACCACCGGTATCCTTGAACTCGCGCTCCTGGACGATGTGAGCCCCGAAGCGCTCTGCCGAACGGCGCAGCGAATCGGCAAAGAGCTTGTCCGGCCGGTGAGAACCCACGACAAGAAACCACCGCGTCCAATGCTTCCAGACGAGATACTGCGCGAGCCCATCTGCCAGCATGGCGCGCGTGGGTGCCGTATGGATCACATTAACCCGACAGTCCTCCTGGCGGAGACGGTCGTCGATCGCTCCCGAATTGAAGAACACGACCCCCCGCGCGCGTCCGGCGTCAGCGGCCTTGACAAGACTGTCCGCCGGCAGATCGGCCACGATCAGTGAAACACCGTTATCGGCTAGCTTTTGCACCGCGGCGACGGGATCATCTTCGCCGTTCAGCATGATCTTCTCGAGCGCGAATGACTGATTGAGGAATTTGCCGGTTGTGTTGTCGTCGTCGATTGCAAGCTCCGCGCCGGCAAGGCCGTCGTTTGCCGCTGGCATTTCGAGAAGCGAGATCGTCGCCATCTTTTCGATGCTGCCGAGATACCCGATCTTGACGTTAAGCGGGTTTGCTGGCACTGCCGGCGAGGTTGCAACGAACAATACGGTAGCCACAAAGATAACGCGGATCACGCCTTCGCTCCTGTCGTCCCGCCAATAGGTCCTAACCTTAAGCTATCGCCTGTATCAGGGAAGTTCGTTAGGAGATCTACACGGTCCATAGGGGACCGCCGGTCACCTGAGCACAGTAGGACAACTAACCCTAACATGCGTGTGTCCCTGAAAATCGCAACCGCTCTGCTGCTCGGGATCCTTGTCGAGAGCGCTCATGCGGCCGAGCCGAAGGTTGCAGTTTTCGACTTTGAGCTTGTCGATACAAGCCTTGAAGGCGCGACATTCGGTCCGCGGGTCGATCAGCAGGCGCGCCTTGCTCAAATATCGGACCAACTGCGCGATCGGCTGGCGAAGTCGGGGCGTATCGAGGTCGTCGACATTACTGCAATAGCCGCACAGGCACACGCGGCCAGCCTGCGGACCTGCGGCGACTGTGGCGCCGAATTGGCCCGCCAAGTAGGGGCCGATTTCGCGGTGACCGGATGGGTCCAGAAGGTTTCCAATCTGATCCTCAACATGAATATCATGGTGCGCAACGCCAAGACTGGTCGCGTCGTATCGCTCAAGAGCGTGGACATGCGCGGCAATACCGATGAAACCTGGTCGCGCGCAATTGACTGGCTGATCCGCTACGACCTGCTGGCGCCGCCCGGTCAGGGAGTTTTCTAATGACCTTTATGCTCGCTAGCGTCGCCGACGCCAAGGAGGCTGCAACCGCCGCGCGCCACGGTGCGGACATCATCGATGTGAAGGACGTCCGCTCCGACTTTGGTTCAGTCAGCCCCGCTTTGGTTCGCGCGACAATCGATGCCGTTGGAGGGCGGCCGGTCAGTGCGGTCATTAGCGAACCCGAGATGCAACCTGAGAGCCTCCTGCGCCAGGCAGCCGAGATAGCCGATGTCGGAGCGACCTATGTCAAAGTGGGCCTCTATCCCCATGCAAGGCGTCGAGAGTGCATAGATGCGCTCTCCTCGCTCGCCGCACGATCCCGATTGATCGGGGTGATGTTTGCCGATTACGGCGCCGACGAAGCGCTTATCGACCTTATGGCGCAAAATCGGTTTTGCGGCGTCATGATCGATACCTTTAAGAAAAATGGCGGGCGCCTGCTCGATCATATCGATATTGCGGCGATCGGACATTTTGTCGACGCGGTGCACTCTTACGGGCTGACGGCCGGCCTTGCCGGTTCGTTGGAGGCTCCGGACATTCCCCGATTGCTGTTGGTGGCGCCGGACGTACTGGGTTTCCGCCGGGCGCTTTGCACAAATGAAGATAGAACGTCGCTCCTTAGTTCTCATGCGCTCGATGTCGTGCGTGGGCTAATCCCGAAGGAGTCGCGCCCCGTGGACGCCGGCATCGAACCCTCGGCGAAAGTCGATTATCGACTGCTTGCGGCGCGCGGCTATTCGCACGATCCACAAAAGGACGACGCTGAGACCGATGGGATTTTTGTACGCGAATTCATATTGCCGGTTCGTATCGGGGCCTACACACACGAACGCGCCAACCCGCAACGCGTCCAATTCGATGTCGATGTCCGAGTGCTTCGAGCCGAGCATGTTCCTGAAGACATGCGCGACGTTGTGTCCTACGATCTGATCACAGATTCAATTCGAGTGATAACCGCACAAGAACACATTCCGTTGGTCGAAACGCTCGCAGAACGGGTCGCCGCGCTTATCCTCACGCATCCGCGCGTGACCAGTGTGACCGTGCGCGTTGAGAAGGTCGAAGCGGGGCCCGGTGGCGTCGGCGTAGAAATCATGCGCCGTCGGCCAAAGGAGGTCGCCAAGGTTCATCATCTTTATCCTGCCGCGGCATCGGCCGACCCGAAAGTCGGGACTTGATGGCGCTAGGTGATGGCCCCCGTCGTTATCAAGCTTGGCGGTAGTTTTGCTTTTTCCGAGGTATTGGCCGATTGGATCGGAGCGCTCGCCTCCTGTGCGGGCCGCGTCGTGATCGTTCCGGGCGGCGGACCTTTTGCCGACGCAGTGCGGCTCGCACAGTCCAGAATGAACTTCGACGATTGCGCCGCGCATCGCATGTCCTTACTTGCGATGGAACAATATGGACACGCCCTCATCAGCTTTAACGATTTGTTGTCGCCGGCGTATTCCGTGGAGACTATAGAACGTCATCTATTGGCGAAACTAGTTCCGGTGTGGATGCCAACGCGAATGGTGTCGGAGGCCTCCGATATCGCACCGTCCTGGAAAGTGACTTCGGATAGTCTCGCCGCGTGGCTATGCAATATGATCGGAGCAAAGCGGTTGATCCTGGTCAAACACGTCGGCGCACTGTTGAGCCGAGAGCAATGCGAGGACCTTGTCGCCAAAGGCATCGTGGATGAAGCTTTCCCACGATATTTGCGGATGAGTTCAATAGCCGCGTCAATTGTAGGACCCGGCGAATATGAAGCGGCGGCGGCTGCAATCCATTGCGGCGCATCGGCCGGGTTTGCGATCGAGTAGTGATGACGCGGCGACAATGCGCTAGAATGCGTCAGCATGGCAAAGGTCAAAACACCCCACTGGGCACGGGCCCTGACCAGTTTGGAACACTTCTTCAAGGAGTGCCTGGGCACGCTCGGTGAGCTTGGGGAAGTTGATTTGTTTGTGAGCAGGGCCGCAAGCAAGGCCGCGCCTACTTACAAAACCGGCTTAAAAAATACCGCACGCTTGAAGTCATTTGAACGAACGGTCGTCGCCGTGTCGCTCGCGAACTTTAAAATGACTTCGGCGCGGTGCAAGCGCGAACTGCATGGCTGACCGCATCCTTTTCCTCACCGGCCATCTTGCTCGCGCGCGGCTGGAAAAAGTCCTCGGCGAAATTGATGATCTCGATTTTACATGGTCGGTATTTGACGTAGGCGTTAAGGTTGCCGCGCTGATGACCGAACCGATCATTGCGCGTCGTCTGCCGCGCCCGATCGACGCAAACAAGGTCATGGTCCCAGGCCGCTGTCGCGCCGATCTTGACCGTCTTAGCGGCGAATTCGGCGTGCAGTTCGTGCGCGGCCCCGACGAATTGAAAGATCTGCCGTCGTATTTCGGAAAAATGGATCGCAATGTCGATCTGTCGCGGCATGACATGAGAATCTTCGCGGAAATTGTCGATGCGCCGGCGTTGACGGTTGACGCGATCGTCGAGCGCGCGGCCGCGATGCGCGCCGCTGGCGTGGACGTGATCGATCTCGGCTGCCTGCCGGAGACCCCGTTTCCGCATCTTGAAGATGCGGTACGCGTGCTGCGGGCTGGCGGCTACGCCGTGAGCGTCGACTCGGCGGACACCGACGAATTGCGCCGCGGCGCTATGGCCGGCGCTCGTTTTCTGCTGAGCTTGACGGCGGATACGCTCCCTCTTGCGGGCGAAACGGGCGCGGTGCCGATTCTCATTCCCGCCACACACGGCGAGCTTGCATCGTTGCTGGCAGCCGCGGAAGCCGCCGACAAGCTCGGAATTCCAGCAATCCTCGATCCGATTCTCGATCCGATCCATTTTGGTTTCATGAATTCGCTTGCGAGGTATGCCGAACTCCGCAGGCTCTTGCCGGCAGCAGAGATCTTGATGGGAACTGGAAATTTGACGGAACTCACCGATGCGGATTCCGGCGGCGTAACTGCAACCCTACTCGGCATCTGTTCCGAGCTCTACATCCGCAATTTGCTGGTCGTGCAGGTTAGTCCGCACACAAGGCGTACCATTCAGGAACATGACGCAGCCCGCCGCCTGATGTTTGCCGCACGTCAAGACACAAGCGCGCCCAAGGATTATAGCGACGCCCTTCTCTCACTCCACGACCACAAGCCGTTTCCTAACACGGCGAGCGAAATCGCCGAACTTGCCGCCGAGGTGAAGGATGTAAATTTTCGTATCGAAACCGGCGCGGACGGTATTCACGTGTACAATCGCGACGGTCACCACATCGCTCAGAGCGCCATGTCGCTATTCGAGACGCTTGGGGTCGAGAATGATGGGCCACATGCTTTCTATCTTGGCACCGAGCTGATGAAGGCGGAAATCTCCTGGCTGCTCGGCAAGCGCTATGCCCAGGATGCTCCACTCGATTGGGGCTGCGCTGCCGATCTCCCGATCGGGGATTTAACGCGTCTGGCTGATGCTGGGCACACGCTGCGTGCGCGGAAGAAATAATCAATGCCGATGATTCGGGAAACCATCGTTTCAACGATCAGCGCGTCGGGACAAGTTCACTTGGCTCCGATCGGAATAATCGCGGAAGGAGACGGCTGGATCATCGCGCCGTTTCACCCGTCGACCACGCTCGACAACCTGCGCAGCGTGCCATACGCCGTGGCAAGCTTCACGGACGACGTTCGCGTGTTTGCCGGTTGTCTGACTGGGCGCTCGCAATGGCCCACCGTCCCGTGCGATGAAATTCCGGTCCCGCGTCTCGCGCACGCGCTGGCTCACGCCGAACTCTCAATCACCCATGTCAGCGAGGACGATCTGCGGCCGCACTTTCATTGCCGCGTATTGCGCACGGCTGCGCACGAGCCATTCCAGGGCTTCAACCGCGCCCAAGCAGCCGTCATCGAAGCCGCAATCCTCGTCAGCCGGCTGCAACTGTTGCCGCGCGAGAGAATCGAACGTGAAATGGCCTATTTACAATATGCAGTCGAGAAAACGGCCTCGAGCGCAGAAGAAGAAGCCTGGAGTTGGTTGCTCCAGGCTATCAACACTTTCTATGCGAAAGCGAAAGACTAACGGCCGGACGTTTCAACCGTCCGCCAGACCACGCAATCTCGCGGGAAAGGAAATCAGAACTCGGGTGGCAGGTAGCCGTTGATTTCGAGACCAATGCAGATTTCAACCATAACGGGCGTCGTCCAGGCCATAGCGTCCTCCTTGTTGAGCGCTTAAAATTTTTACAACTTCCACCTTTGAAATAATAGAGCCGAAGAATAGCGGGCCGCAAGTGCAATTTAAGGCTGTCGCTCCAGCGTCGGATCGGCCCACTAAGCCTCGCATAATTACAGTTGGGCCATTGCCCGCTGGCCCGACCGGGGCCGCGGATTGAATAAGTTCTAAATCGCTGAAAGTATGCCGTTTGGCTGGCCAATCGGTGACCAGTTTCCGGAAACAGTCGCAGATTCGGCGTGCCTCGGACTAGTTGCGGGGAGGATAAATTATCAGCGCGCAATCCGCTTCCACTGCCGGGTCGGTGGCTCGAACCTCCCCCACGCGACGCATGTTGTATGGGCTTTGGCATGGGCGCTCGATCCGCCTGCAGCTACTGCTCGTGCTTGTTCTGGTCGATCTGTTTGCCGTTCTACTAACCGGCACCGTCATGATTTTCCGGGCGCGTGCGCAAACGCGTATCGAGATGGCGGCCTCGGTTCACCTTGCCGAGCTCCTTGTCGGAGATGCAGCCAAATTTCTCAGCCAACAATTGACTGCTGAAGAATTTTTGAGAGCGCTCCCCACACAGCTTCGCTCGATGCGGCACGTGCGCATCGTTGTAAAGGATGCCGCCGGAACGCCCGTATCGGCGCCAAGGCCCATGCTTGGCGCGCGAGAACACGCCCCGGCGCCGGCGTGGTTTGCGGCGCTCGTCGCCCCGTCGGTTGAGCCACATAACATTCCAATGATCGCAGCAGGCCAGCCCGTGGGGCAGGTCGAGATCCAGGGCGAGCCGGCCGACGAGATCGCTGAAGTTTGGGAAAATTTGATCGCTATCGGATCGGTGGGCACGCTGCTCAACATCGCGATAATCGGTATTCTCTACGTCTTGTTCGGCCGGGTGCTCGATCCACTCACCGTACTCGCGGCTGGTCTCTCGGATCTTGAGCATGAAAGCTACAATGTCCGCCTGCCGCAACCATATCCGCGCGAATTGGCGATAATCGTTGCGCGGTTCAACGCGCTTGCGCGGTCTCTCGAGACGGCGCGAGCGGAAAATCTCACACTCAATCGGCGGCTGATCACGGCACAGGACGACGAGCGGCGGCGCACCGCGCTTGAGCTTCATGATGAGGTCGGTCCGTGTCTGTTTGGATTGAAGGTTTGCGCGTCATCGATCGCCGCAGCAGCCGATGAGTTTCCGGAGAAAGCCGCCAAAAAGATGTCGGAACTCGCGCGCGAGATTGTCGCAACGGTTGAGCACCTGCAAGCCATTAACCGCACTATGCTCGACCGCCTCCGTCCCATGGCGCTTGGCCATGTGCCGCTCAACGAGATGCTAAACCAACTTGTACGCGACCGCGCGCGGCAGAGCCCGCAGATTTCGTTCCGGCTTAGCGTCGAAAGGCTCGCTCCGAGTTATGGCGACTCCGTGGATCTTACGGTTTACCGCTGCGTTCAGGAGAGCCTGACGAATGTCATCCGTCATTCACAGGCAAATAATGTCGATATCGAATTCCACGACGATGGCGACGCGGCGCTGCTGAAACTGACGATACATGACGACGGTTGTGGGGTGGGGCCTGGCGCTTCCGCTGGCCTTGGTATTCGCGGCATGCAGGAACGCGTAGAAGGACTCGGCGGTCGCTATCGTCTCCGGAGCGAGACCGGCCGCGGTACCTGGGTCGACATCACCATCCCAGTTGGCGAATCGCAAACGGCTTGCCGTGGTGACAGTGAATCATTGCAGAGCTCATGACGACGGTCCTCATCGTTGACGATCACCCAATCGTGCTGCAAGGTTGCCGACGAATGCTGGAAGACGTCGGCGTCAGCGAAGTGATCGAGGCGGGTGACGCCACGTTGGGGTACCAGTTGTTCAGCGGCAAGCGGCCGGACATCGTGATTGTCGATCTGGGTCTGCAAGACAACGGACTCGGTGGCCTTGAATTGATCAGGCGTATTCGGGCCGACGATACCAACGCACGGATCCTCGTTTTCAGCATGCACCGCGACCCTGTGATTGTCGCCCGCGCTTTGCAGGCCGGCGCTACCGGTTACGTGGTCAAGGACACGTCGTCTGAAAATTTCATTGAAGCCTTCAAGAAAGTGCGTGTCGGCGCGAGGTATTTGAGTGACGATCTCGCGATGCAAGTAGCATTCGCTAATACGCCGGGACGGCAGAATCCGCTTGCTGAGCTCACTCCTCGGGAATTGCAAACACTGTCTCTTTTGGCTGAAGGTAAGCCTTACAATCGCATCGCGGAGGAACTTAATGTTAGCTATAAGACTGTGGTCAATGTCAGTTCCCAGCTTAAGCAGAAACTCGACGCGGAAAACCTGCCCGAGCTAATCCGTATCGCCGTGCGATTGCTGTCGACTGCTCCGTAGCCGCAGTCGTTATAACCGCGACCCATCGCGCGTCGAAGAACATCCCCTGTTTTGCCTGGAAGAAAACGAAGAAATCCCAGTGAGGAAAACACTTCATATCATCCTTTTCGCGATTGCGATCGCAATTGGTCTCCGCGAGGGCTCCGGGCAAGGGCGCCCGACGCGTTTCTGGAATTTGACCAAGAATACAATTTCGGAATTCTCTCTCGCCCCGACGGGAACGTCGGATTGGGGTCCGAACCAATGTAAGAATGACAAGGACGGGCGCGTCGATTTCGATGAGCGGCTGACGATCGGCGATTTGCCGCCGGGGATCTACGACGCCAAGTTTACGGACACAACTGGCCGCACCTGCGTCGTGCGGAAGATCAAAATCGAGCCAGGCGCAATCTTCTCGATCGCGGAAAAGGAACTGACAAGTTGCGAACACCACTGACGATGGGTGCGATAACCCAGCCTGGCGCGCTTGCAGAATCGCGGATGCGAGCGTACCTGCTTGCTAAGCAGGTAACAGCGAGGATTCGCCATGATTTCCAGACGCAACGCGATCTTGGGCGCTATTACCGGTCTAGCCGGTACGGCGGGAGCGGTGGATGCTTTCGCCAAGAGGCCATCCCCGGTGGCGCGGTTCGATACGGACAAAGACGGTACCGTGGACCTCGCGGAAGCCAAAAAAGCGGCCAGCGATCTTTTCGACCAGCTCGATGCTAACAAGGACGGCACGCTCAGCATCAAGGAACTGCAAGGCCGTTTGAGCCGCAAGGAATTTGCTGCCGCTGATCCGGACAAGGACAAAACCTTGACCAAAGACGAATATCTTGCGGCGGTTGAACAGCGCTTCAAGGCTGCCGACACCGATAACGACGGCACGATAAGCGAAGCAGAGTTTCGCTCCCGCGCAGGTCGCGCCCTCACGCGATTGCTGGATTAATCGGGCGGCGCAGGCGATCGAGGGGTCCTGCAGCTATTGCGGCCCCGTCATTGATAAGAACGCCTGCTCGATGGTGCTTGCTCCCGTACGGGAAATAAGCTCGGCCGGCGTGGTATCGGCCAAAACCTTGCCGCGATGCAAAACGATCACGCGATCGGCTCCTGAGACCTCGTCACACAGATGTGTGGCCCAGAGGACGGCCACCGAACGCTCCAGACGCATGGCGAGCATCAGCTTTAGAAGATCGCTGCGGCTTGCCGGATCAAGCCCGACCGTAGGTTCGTCCATCAACAGCACGCGAGGATCGTGTAACAAGGCGCGGGCGAGTTCGACCCGCCGTCGATTGCCGCCGCTCAACTGCCCTGCCTTATCGTTTGCCCGGTCGGTAAGATCAAGCCGCGCCAACTCGGCCGCAATGCGCTCCTTGGCGGCGGCGCGCGCCATGCCGTGCAGCCCGGCATGGAACAGTAAGTTCCCGGTCACGCTCAATTCCAGATCCAGCGCCGGCTGCTGAAAAACGATGCCCAGCAGCGCCAAGGCGGGCACCGGATTGCGCAGCATGTCTTGACCCATGATTTCGACACGGCCGGAATCCGGCAGGAACAGCCCGGAAAGAAGCTGGAAGAGCGTGGTCTTGCCGGCGCCATTCGGCCCTAGAAGCGCGATAAACTCGCCGGGTGCGACGCTAAAACTCACCCCATCCACCGCGCGGATGGAGCCATAGGCTTTAACGACGTTGTCAAGGAGAAGCGCGGGCGCGCTTTGTTTAGATATCATCGGTCCCCAATTCAGGCTTGCTCGCCGGTCTTCTTAAGACGTAGGCTGCCCCCAAGTCTACCTGGTCCGACAAGTCTACTGGTCCAACATCTACTTTGTTCAACAAGTCCACCTCGTCGAACAAGTCCGCCTCGTCCAACGCCTGTGTATCAAAAGTCCCGCATGAGATTTGTTCACGTCCTGCGCGCACTGCACGCCGTCACGACGCGCGAAATCCTCAAATTCGTGCAGCAACGCGGTCGGCTTCTTTCGGCGCTTGTCCGCCCGCTGATGTGGCTTGCCGTCTTCGCGGCCGGTTTTTACGACGTATTCGGCGTATCGATCATTCCGCCTTACAAAGTCTACGTGACCTATCAAGTCTACATTGTGCCCGGATTGCTCGGCATCATTCTCCTATTTCATGCCATGCAGTCGTCGCTGTCGATGGTCTATGATCGCGAAATGGGCGTCATGCGGCTTTTGCTGACGGCGCCGTTGCCGCGTTGGGTACTCTTGGCCTGCAAGCTGTGTGCCGGTACCGCCCTGTCGGTCATTACCTGTTACGCCTTTCTCGGCATTTGTATCTTCTTCGATGTCAAATTTGCCCCGATTGCCTGGCTCGAAGTGCTGCCAGCACTGATTGTTTCCGGCTTAATGCTCGGCGCGCTGTGGCTATTTCTGTCGGTTTACATTCGCCAAGTCGAGAATTTTGCCGGTGCAATGAACTTTGTGATGTTTCCAATGTTCTTTTTCTCCTCGGCGCTTTATCCGCTATGGAAGCTGCAGCAAAGCGGATCGGAATGGGTCTATTTCGTAGCGATAGTCAACCCGTTCACTTATGCCGTCGAATTGATTCGGTTTGCGCTCTATGGCGAGCTTGAACCCCTTTCGGCAGCCGTCGTCTGCGGTTCAACGGTCCTATTCTTCCTCCTGGCTGTACTTGGCTATAACCCGCAGCGGGGCATGATCCGCCGCCTGCCCCAACCGCTAGGGACATGAAGGTTTGAGCCGAGCGTTGCGGCCTTGCTGCAGTCTGCGCGACTCAAGCCAAATTGGCGGCTCTTTTAATCCTATTCGCCATCACTGCGATCTCGTCCGCCGAGCGTGGTCCGCGCGGATTTTCGATAGGCACATCGGCAACGATATGGGCGGGAGAGGGAGAAAGCAAAAACACGCGATCGGCGAGCCCGATCGCTTCGTCGATACTGTGGGTAACGAGCATGGTCGTCACCGGCCGACGGGAAACCAGTTCGATGAGTTCGGCGCGTAGCCGCGCCGCAAGCGGCGCGTCGAGGGAGACAAACGGTTCATCCAAAATCAGGAGATCGGGTTCGACCGCGAAGGCTCGAGCCAAGGCGACTCGCCGCGCAAGGCCGAGCGAAAGTTCGCCGGGATAGTGCAAGCGGTGCTCGGTGAGGCCGAGCGTCGCGAACAATGCGCTCAAGGCCATTTCACTCGCTTGCGGCGCCGCTAACCGGATGTTTTCTTCGACGGTCCACCAAGGAAGCAGCCGGGGCTCCTGAAAGACCACGCCCAGCCTGCAATCCGCCGGGAGCGAGACGACGCCCTCAAAATCGCGATCGAGCCCCATAATGATACGCAGCAGCGTCGTCTTGCCGCATCCGGATGGGCCGACCAGCGCGGCGACATCTCCTTTCGCCAGCGCGATTGACAATTTGCCAAGCACATGCAGGCGGCCGCCCGTGACGGTCCGGTAGGATTTGTTCTTGATATGAAGCTCAAGCCGGCCTGAGACGCCAGCGGGATACATGTCGTTCAAGCGGCTGCACCAGGAACGCTTCGATTGCGAGCATCACCACAGTAAAGGCCAAAGCATAGGCCAAGATGCGCGTGACGTCGAATAATTGGAACGCGGCGCCAATCTCGAAGCCGACCCCGTTGGGCCGACCGAGCATTTCAACGATCAACACGATTTTCCATACCAGTGACAGCCCGGAACGGGCGGTCGCGACAAGATAAGGCGCAAGCTGCGGTAAGGTCACCTTGATCAGACGCAACCTTCTGCTCATACGAAATACCGTCGCCATTTCATCGAGCATGGGATCGAGCGCGCGCGCCCCTTCGCGTATCGTGACGATAGCGATCGGCAGCTTGTTCAATGCGACCGCGGCGATCGCCGCGGTATCCGTCAATCCCGCCCAAATATACGCCAGCACGATAATAACGAGCGCAGGCAGGTTGAGGAGCACGATGAGCCACGGATCCGCGAGCCAGTTAAAGATTGGGTTGCGGCCCATCAGGAGCCCAATGAGCGTGCCGAGCGCCATCGCGATGGCGAACGAGGCAAAAACACGCAACAGCGTGACGCTAAGATTGAAAGCCAGCGCTCCCGAGCGCGCTTCGTCAAGGAGCGCCAACACGACGGCTTTCGGCTCTGGCAAGAGTCGCTCGCCGAGCATGTGCGAGGCGACAATCCACGTGACGACCAGCAGCGCTATCGAGCCGAGATGCAGCGCCGATTTCATTCGCCAGGTCCCGCCATGTAAAAAGTGCCCGGAGCGAGTTCCTGCGACGGCCCAACGAGATCGTGGCCGCCGGTGTCGGCCAACACGCGATAAAGCGCTTTCGCGTCGGCAACCTCGTCGGCGAGCGGCCGGTGTGGAATACCTTCGACATAGCGCCGACGATAGATATCGAGCGCGGCGGTGTCGCTGATCCCGATGCGGGGGATCAACCGCTGCCATTCATCCGGCGAATTCGACAAGATCTTTTTAGCCTCGCGCGTCGCGGCGAAGAATCGATCGAGAACGCCGCGGTTATGTTCGGCCCAACCTTGATGGAACACGTATCCGACCATTGCTACCGGGCCGGCCGCGCCGAGCCGCTTCATCACGTCGGCCATGTCGATGGCGCGCCTCATGCCAGCGGCCTCGAGGCGAGCGCAAAAGTTCCAAAATGTTAACGTCGCATCGGTTTCGCCCTGCAAGGCTTTTTCATTCAGCAGCGGCGGTGCGCCGTAAACGATATCCGATTGCGTTTTCAAATCGAGGCCCGACCGCCGAGCGAAGACCTGCAGCAAAAGCCAGCTCTTGTCGAGCGGGCCACCAGCCACCCCAAGCTTTCTCCCTTTCAGATCGGCCACGTCTTTGATTGAGGAACCTGACGGAACCATCACCGCGCCGAGTGTGCTCGAATAGGGAAATAAAACGAGATCGTCGCCGAGGGCGCGCTCGCGCGAGACCCATAGCCAGTCGGACAAAATGAGATCGACCGAGCCGCCCCTGAGCGCTATCTGCCCGGCCTCGGTGCTGGCAAGCTCGACTGTTTCGATGTTCAAATCGGCTTGGCGGTCCAGCCCGTGGGCGCGCAGGACTTCGAGCTCCCAGCCGAGCGTACCCGTGATTTGCGCAGCGACGCGAATGCGGTCAGTACTATGCGCGGCCGAATTTGCGAGCCCCATGGCGGCGGCAAGCACGCCAGCCGCGACCAGTTTGCACCTTTTGGATAAGCTCATGATGGGAAGCATCGCCTTCGGACTTTGGCCAACTCATTGCACATTCATGCAAGCAATTACGACTGTGGCACAGAGCGGCAAGACGGAAAAGCGGGACAAATTTCCGCGCGCATATCGAAAAGGAGTCACATCGAAGCTATCGATTTTGCGGGTTGGTCCGATAGGAATACGGCACATCGCGGTGCTGCGCCGCGAGCGCAACCACGTCCGCGTGGTGCGGCGAGAGATGACAGACTGGATCGGCGGCGGCGGCATCGCCCGTGAGGATAAAAGCCTGGCAGCGGCAGCCGCCGAAGTCGATTTCACGCCGCTCGCAACTGCGGCAGGGTTCCTGCATCCAATCGGTGCCACGAAATGCATTGAAAGCCGGCGAGTTGACCCAGATATCGGCGAGTGAATGGTCTTGCACCGACCAGAATTGCAGACCCGGGATCGATTCGGCGGCGTGGCAAGGCAGCACCTTGCCGGACGGTGTCACATTGAGCGAGCGTCGGCCCCACCCTCCGAGACAAGGCTTTGGAAACCGCGCGTAGTAGTCCGGCAACACGGCGTCGATGACGATTTCACCCTGATGCGAGCGGCGCAATTCCTCGACCGCTTTGACGGCTCGTTCGGCCTGCTCCGCGGTCGGCATAAGCGCGTCGCGGTTGCGCAAGGCCCAGCCGTAATATTGCACATGGGCGATTTCGACGCGTTTTGCGCCTAGTCCAACCGCAAGGTCGACCATGGCGGCGAGACGATCGATATTGGCGCGATGAACCACGCAATTGACGGTCAAGGGAATTTTCAGTTCAACGACCTTATTGGCGAGCGCTCTTTTGCGCGCGAATGCGCCCGGATAATTGGCAATACGGTCCGCCGAGACAGGTTCACTGTCCTGGATTGAAATTTGCACGTGATCGAGACCGGCGGCGGCGAGCTTTGCGAGCGTCGCCTCCGTAATGCCGACCGCGGAGGTAATGAGGTTGGTATATAAACCGCTGGAATGCGCCGCCCTCGTGATCTCCACAAGATCGCGCCGCGCGCCCGGTTCGCCGCCGGAGAGATGGACTTGTAGCACGCCGAGCGCCACCGCCTCGATGAAAACCCGCGCCCAAGTCTCGGTGTCCAGCTCGCTGCTACGGGGGTCAAGCGCCAGGGGATTGGAGCAATAGGGACAGCCAAGCGGGCAGCGGTGCGTGAGCTCGGCGAGTAGGCCGAGCGGGCGGTGCAATACCGGCTGCCCGCTTCCGTTCCCGGAGCGGGATTTGTGTGTTGCATTTGCCCGTTCGTGCTCGTTTTCCGCCATGGTCAGAGTTCCACCAGCCTACTGTCGGCTAATCGCCGTAACAGCGCCGATACGTCTGCGAGAACGCGCTCGCGAGGTGCCGAATACGCTTTAGCAAGGTCGTCCACGATAGAGTTAACCGTCGCTGCTCCAGTACAGCGTTTTACAATCTCGGCGGCAATGGCGTCGGCCTTGAACACGCGCTCGGGTGCAAGCAGCACCCAACCGCCGTGGGCTTCATTGTGAACCAGCCGCACGCCGTGCGGCAACCGCGGTTGCGCGTCGAGAGGAATTGCTACCGTAGGTTCGCTCACCGATAATCCTAATCCTGTGGCGCGAAGGCGCCGGGCGGAATATGCCGGGGTTCAACGTAAGCATGATAGAGCGCATCGAGCATCGCCCATAGCACGTCGCATTTGAATTCAAGCGCACCGAGCACGGCGCGTTGGGCCTCGGCAGTCCGGGCGTTCACTTTCACATAGTCAAGCGCGAATCGGGAGTCTCGTTCCGCTTGCGGAGGGCGCTGCGAAAAGTAGGCCAGCGTCTCCGGCGTCACGAAGCGGTAATTGTTCAACATGCCCTCGATACGCTCGCTGATAATTTGGGGAGAAAATAGTTCCGTCAGTGACGATGCGACGGCTTCGAGCAGGGTTTTGTCGCGTACGAAGTGCACATAGGCATCCACGGCAAATCGGGTTGCCGGAAGCAGGCCGCGTAACGAAACGACATAGTCACGATCGAGCTGCAATCCATCGGTCAATCTGAGCCATCGCGCGATTCCGCCCTCTCCTTTCCTATCGCCGTCGTGGTCGACCAGGCGGCTTCGCCACTCGCGCCGCGTATCAGAGTCCGGGCACCGTGCGATCAGGCTCGCATCCTTCACCGGGATCATTGATTGGTAATAGTAACGGTTGAGCGCCCAAGCCTGCACTTGATCCCTCGTGCATTTGCCGCCGTGCAGGAGCTTATGGAATGGGTGCAGCCGATGATACCGCGTCGCACCGATCTCGCGTAGACGTGATTCGAGTTCGTCGGGAGACAGCAGGTTCAAAGCACAATCTCCATCCCATCCTCAGCGATCTCGAAACCGGCCGCTTCGACCTGGCGCCGCTCCGGCGAGCCGTCGACTAAGATCGGGTTTGTGTTGTTGATATGCGTCAGGATTCGCCGTCCGGTCAGGCCAGCAAGCCGCTGCAGGGTTCCGTTCTCACCGCTGAGCGACATGTGGCCCATGCGCTGGCCGGTTTTCGTCCCGGTACCGCCCCGGATCATCTCGTCGTTGTCAAACAACGTCCCGTCGAACAGCACTGCATCGGCTCGCCTGAGCCGCGCTAACAGAGATTCGTTCAACGCCGCCGCTCCTGGAACATAAACAAGGCGCGAGCCGCCGCTCGTGATTTCCACCCCAACGTTGACGCCGCTCTCGGCCGCGAGTTCGGGTTCGCCCTTTTCCAAGTAAAGCGGAACCTTGCCTGGAACCGCGAACAGTTCGGCATCAAGACCATTTGGCAGCGCAAAGGTTTGCGAGAGTGCGGCGGGTTGTCGAAGCACGATATCTGACGCAAGCACGTCGAAAATCGGATTATCCGCGATGACCGCGAGGGTTTCAGCTGTAGCGTATATAGTGAAGTTGCTGCGCTCGCGCATGGTCAGTAATCCGGCAACTTGATCGACTTCCGCCCCAGTCAGAACCACAGCCCTGATGGGGCTATCGCGGAATCCGTCCCGGGGCTGCAATAACGACGTCGCCTGAATTTGCGCCCGCAAATCAGGCGAAGCGTTGATCAAACCCCAGTCGCGACCATCGGCCGATACGGCCAGGCTTGCCTGAGTGCGCGGCTTTACCCTGGGGTCACCGGCCCAGGCGAACTGACAGATGGGGCATCGACAATTCCATTGCGGAAAGCCGCCGCCTGCCCCGGCGCCGAGAACGATGGCGGTCAACCGGTCCATTCGTGGGCTACGTGCGGCACTCCCGAGGGATCAGAATTCGGGAGGCAGATAGCCATTGATTTCGAGTCCAATGCAGATTTCAATGAGCGTTGGCGTTGCCCAAGTCACGGTTGCCCTCCTGGTTTCCTGCGTTGTCTCTATTCGCGTGCGAAGAGAGCTTTTGGTAGGTAAGTAAATCGCTCCGACATCCGTAAGACAAGGGGATTCTTCGTGGGTTGTCGCCTTTGGATCGGCTACGGCAGAATGCCGCGCTATCCGAAAGTGGCCGGGGAAGGAAGACTGTCGGCGCCACGAATGGGCCTCGGACGACCGGCTCCCAGGGTTCAACCCAACATGACCATCAACACAAAGGAAATGAAATGGCTAAAAGGTTCATCATAGCGGCCATGATTGTCGCCGCAGCGGCCGAAAGTGCCTGGGCACAGGATGCGCAAAAGGGGGCGACCGTCTTCAACAATTGCCTGGCCTGCCACTCCATTGGCCCGGGCGCGCAGAACAAAGTCGGTCCGGAACTAAACGGTCTGGATGGCCGGCATTCCAGCAGCGTTCCGAACTTCGACTATTCAGAGGCAAACAAGAAATCGGGAATTGTTTGGAACGAAGAGACGTTCAAGAAATACATTCAGAATCCTCAAGGCGTAATCCCGGGCACCAAAATGATTTTTCCTGGCCTTAAGAACGAACAGCAGGTCAACGACCTGTGGGCCTACGTGTCGCAATTCAACGCGGACGGGAGTAAAAAATAGCGTCTCTCCCCAAGCGAGCGGCGGCTGCCGCGCGAGTAAACATTCAATTTTTTGGCGCGCTATCTCCGATAAAGCCAGCGAGCCATCGATACGATGCTTTGGGCGCGCGCTTGAGCGTCGCGTAGTCGACATAGACTATGCCGAAGCGGCGGCTGTAGCCTTCCGCCCATTCGAAGTTGTCGAGCAGCGACCAGACGAAATAGCCGCGCAGATTGACGCCAGCGGCGAGCGCATTGCGGGCGGCGGCGAGATGGTCCCGCAAATAGGCAATGCGATCGTCGTCCTCCACGCTGCCGTTCGGCGCGAGCGGATCGTCGTAGCAGGCGCCGTTCTCGGTCACATAGAGTTCAGCATTGCCGCAACGGTCGCGTAGCCGAATCAGCTCTTCGGTTAGCCCGCCCGCATCGATCGGCCAGCCCATGGCCGTGAAGCGCATGCCCGCGGGTGGGGCGCCAAACCAGGCGCCAAAAAGACTTTCGGGTGCGTGCCTGACGTATATCGGCGCGTAGTAATTGACGCCGAGATAGTCGATCGGCCGGCGCATCATGGCGAAATCGCCGTCGGCGACGAGGGACGAAAATTCGGCCGCGACCGCAGCGGGATAAGCGCCCTTCATTAGCGGATCGAGGCAAGCACCGTTCCACACCGCATCGAACCGTTCGACCGCGCCGCGATCCTCTGCATCGTCGGAAGACGGCCGTACTGGCTGCAGCGAAATGATGGTGCCAACACGCAGGTCGGCGCGCTCAGCCCGCAGTGCCTCAACAGCGCGGCCGTGCGCCAAGTTCTGGTGATGCATGGCGGCCAGCATATTCGGCAGACCGGTCAGGCCAGGCGCGTGGCCGCCGGTTCCGTGTCCAAACAAGGCATGGACATTGGGCTCATTGAACGTCGCCCAGTGCTTAACCCGATCTCCCAGCCGTTTAGCGACGACTTGGGCGTAGTCTGCGAATTTAGCGGACGTATCCCGATTGAGCCAACCACCCTGTTCCTGCAGGGCCTGCGGCAGGTCCCAGTGATACAGGCAGAGCCAGGGCGTAAGGCCTTTTGCCACGAGCCCATCGACCAATCGTTCGTAAAAGTCGAGGCCACGCCGCTCAACGGCGCCGCTGCCGGACGGCAAGATACGCGGCCACGCCGCCGAAAAGCGATAGGCAGAAAAATTGCCACTGGAGAGCAGATCGATGTCTTCGCGCCAGCGGTGATAATGATCGCAAGCCACATCGCCGGTATCGCCATTCTTCACGCGCCCTGGCGTGTGGGAGAAAACATCCCAGATGCTTTTGCCGCGTCCGTCTTCGCTGACCGCGCCTTCGATCTGATAGCTGGCAGTTGATGCGCCCCATACGAAGTTCGGCGGAAATTTGTGCTCCTCGCCCGCAACGGCACCGCCGCGGAGAACGTGACCGGAGGCAAACAGGCCCAACGCCGCAGTCAGAAATCTTCGACGCCACCACAATAGCTCGCTCACCACTGTCATAGACACATTGCTCCAGGAATAGAACCGTTCACGGCATGTCGACCACCAGGACTATCGACGGAATTTTCCGCGAATCCCCCGGAGGATGCCATGCGAATGCGGCAAACATCACGCGTCGTTCGCGGCTGGAAAAAACGATTGCGCGCAAAAGGCGAAAAGCAGAGACTAGCGCCAACGAGACCGGCAAATCCGGCACTCTGTCTGGGAGGAATATCATGATTAGGATCATATCCGCCGGCCCTTTGCTGGCCGGAACATTGCTATTAGCCGCGGCTGCTTTCGCGCAGCAACCGACCGCACCGACGTCGTCCGCTCCGGCCGCGGCGCCAGCGCTACCGCCGGGCTCGCCGCTGATCGGTCGCCCGGAGAACAATGAAGCTGCCGCGAAACTCGCGCCGGTTGCTCCTCCCCCGCTCGCCACCGCCGCCGATAAGATCCAAGTCGATCAGCTCAAAGCGCCAAAGGGCTTTAACATCGAACTCTACGCCAGCGGCATGCCGAATGCGCGCTCGCTGGCGCTCGGCGATAAGGGCACCGTTTTCGTCGGCTCGCGCCTGCAGGATAAGGTCTATGCGATCGTCAACAAGAACGGAAAGCGCGAGGTGAAGGTCCTGGTCTCGGGCCTTTATCGGCCGAACGGCTTGGCGTTCAAAAACGGCACGCTGTACATCGCCGAGCTGTCGCAGATCTCCAAAATCGACAATGTCGAGGACAAGCTCGACAGCTCGCCGAAGCCGACCGTCATCTATAGCGATCTGCCGAAGGACGAGGCCCACGGCTGGAAGTTTCTGGCCATCGGGCCGGACAATAGGCTCTATTTCAACGTCGGCGCGCCGTGCAATATCTGCATGCCGCCCCCGACCAATGCTCAACTCCGCAACATCGCGACTGACGGCAGCGACGCGCAGGTCATCGCCCGCGGCATCCGGCAAGTTGTTGGGATGGACTTCAATCCGGCGTCCAAGGTCCTCTATTTCACAGAGAACCAGCGCGACTGGCTTTCGGAGGACGAGCCGCAGGACAAGCTCAATCGACTTCTCAACCCCGGAAAAGACAATTTCGGCTTCCCGTATTGCGACGGCGGCAATATCGAGGACCCCCAATTCGGCTGGGGTCACAGTTGCAGCGAGTTCACCAAACCAGTTACGCAACTCGGCCCGCATACCGCGCCGCTCGGCATGCGCTTTTATACCGGGCACATGTTTCCGGCGAAGTACCACGACGCGATCTTCATTGCTCGGCATGGCTCGTGGAATAAGTCCAACAAGATCGGCGGCGACATCTACGTCGTCTATCTGAACAAGGACGGCACCGTGAAGTCGCAGGAGACCTTGATCACCGGCTTTATACAAAACAACAATTACATTGGCCGGCCGGCCGACGTGATGAACATGCCTGACGGCTCGATGCTGATCTCCGACGATTTTAACGGAGCGGTTTACCGCGTCACTTACGGAATAAAAACGGCCGCAGAACGTTAATCTTCCCGGAAAGGAATCGGCCGAGGGCGGCGCGCCCTCGGCCGATTTATGAGACGGACTGAAGGCGACCGGTGCGAAAGTTTTTCCTAGCCATCGCGATCGGATGTTTTACGCTGCTTCCCGCGTTCGCTCAGACGGTTAAGCAACGGATTCCGGCGTGTCTCGACTGCCACGGCGAGAATGGACAGTCGCAGAATCCGGACGTTCCCTCGCTCGGCGCTCAACAGCCATTCTACGTTACGGTGCAACTCTTGATGTTCCGCGAGCACATGCGCGTTGCGGATTCGATGAATGACGCAACCAGAGGGCTAAGCGACGACGATCTGCGAAATCTGGCGGACGCCGTCTCGAACCTACCACCACCGCGGCCCCCAGACGGCCCGGTGGATGAGGCGCGCATCGAGCGCGGCAGCGCACTGGTCGGGCAGAACCATTGCAATTTCTGCCACACGCCGAGTTTCACCGGGCAGCAAAACGTTCCTCGCATTGCCGATCAGCGCGAGGACTATCTAATAAAGGCGCTGCGCGGCTACAAAGATAATTCGCGGCACGGCTATGACGGCACTATGGCGGAGACCTTGGCGTCTGTCACCGACGAGCAGATTTTGGATCTCGCCTATTATATCGCGCGAGTAAAATAGCGCAGCGAATTTGCGCATCATTTGATGCAAGGTTAAATCGCGGTGACCGAAATGTGACCACCAGCCGAAAAGTTGTGATTAACAAGCGGCTGACTTTGATCTACAGACCGGCGCATCGAATATCATGAGGACCACCGACATGTTTTCGCGCCGCTCCTTTATGTTTGCTTCAGGCCTTGCAACTGCAATCTTTGTTGGACCCGCATTTGCCGCCGAACCTACGACCTTCACGCCGGAAGCCTTTGCGGCGGCGCAAAAATCGGGCAAGCCAATCCTGGTCGCGATCCACGCAACGTGGTGCCCCACCTGCAAAGCGCAAAAACCGATCTTGAGCGAGCTTTTGGGCAAGCCCCAGTTCGAGAAGACCGTCTACTTCGTCGTCGATTTCGACAGCCAAAAGGACGCGGTGAGGTATTTCGGCGCTCGCATGCAATCGACCTTGATCGCCTTCAAGGGCGCAAACGAAACCGGCCGCTCGGTAGGCGACACTGACCCCGCCTCGATCGCTGCGCTCCTGAATAAGACGCTCTGAGTCACGATGACCGCAAGCCCGCTCGCTCTCGCATTCGTCGCAGGCGGGCTGTCGGTACTGTCCCCCTGCGTATTGCCGATCCTTCCGATTGTGCTCGGTGCGGCGGCCTCGGAACACCGCTGGGGTATCGCAGCGCTAATTATCGGCCTCGTCACCTCGTTCGTCGCCATCGGGTTGTTTGCGGCGACAATCGGCTACTCGATCGGCCTTACCATTGATGTCTTACGCTATGTCGCGGCGGCACTAATGATCGCCGTTGGGGCGATTCTGTTGATGCCGCGGTTCCAGACGCAGCTTGCGCTTGCGGGGACGCCGTTCGTGGCCTGGAGCGATCGCCATTTCGGTGGGGCGTGGCGCGGCGGTCTTCTCGGTCAGATGACGACGGGACTGCTGCTGGGCGCGGTGTGGAGCCCGTGTGTCGGGCCGACACTCGGTGCGGCATCGATCCTCGCCGCTCAGGGGCGCGATCTTGGCGCGGTGGCGGCAACGATGGTCGCTTTCGGCTTAGGCGCGGCGCTGCCGCTTGCCGCCCTGGGCATGTTGTCACGGGAAGCGTTATCGCGTTGGCGGACCCGACTGCTCGCCGGCGGCGCGCGGGCCAGGATGGCTTTTGCCGTCATACTGATCTCGGTTGGCATTTTGGTGCTTACCGGACTCGACAAGCGCATCGAGACGATTGCCGTCGACAGATCGCCGCAATGGTTGACCGATCTTACGACGCTCTTTTAGGGCATGATCTGGAAAGCGATTCGGGTGGAAGCCGGTCTTCCGAAAAGACCATGCCTCATCAAATACCTAAAGCCGCAGTCATTCAATTTGGAACGGTTGCGTTCTCGGCGTTCGACGTTTCGCGCCGCTACCCAAATAATTGCACTCCGGATTTAATGCAGCTTGACCTGTGGCTCGGTGCGCCGGGTGATGAGGCGGGCGATTGTGTCAAGCGCGACTTTGACGAAGCCATGAAGCTCATACTCGTGCATCTTGTAGAGCGACACGTACATGAAGCGCGCGAAGTAGCCTTCAATGAAAAAGCTTCTGCCCACGAGCTTACCCATCAAGCTACCGACTGTGCTGTAATGGCCAAGCGACACCAATGAGCCGAAGTCGCGATAGTGCCATGGTTCGAGCGGTCGTCGCCCGTTCAATCGCCGCTGCAACTGCTTATAGAGATGCGTGGCCTGTTGATGAGCCGCCTGAGCGCGGGGCGGCACAGTGGAGTCCCTCTCGGGCCATGGGCAGGCTGCACAATCGCCAATCGCGAAAATGTCGTCGTCACGCGTGGTTTGCAGAGTTTGACGTACGACGAGCTGGTTGATCGCGTTAGTCTCGAGCCCATCGATATTTCCGAGGAACGCGGGCGCCTTTACGCCGGCTGCCCAAACGACCAGTTCTGCCGCGATGGTTCGGCCGTCTGCGAGCGTGATCTCATTCGGCGTGACGGCAGAAACGCGCGCAGACGTGTAAACCTTGACGCCGAGCTTGCGCAGCAGTTCGGTAGCCGCTTCGGAAATGCGCGGCGGCAATGCCGGTAAAATGCGGTCGGCAGCCTCTAAGAGGTACAGGGTGATGTCCCTGTCGGGATCGATGCGGTCGAGCCCAAACGCAACCAGTCCCCGCGTGGTCTTGTGCAGCTCTGCTGCGAGCTCGACGCCGGTAGCGCCGCCCCCAATGATGACGACCTGCAGCTGCCCCGGCCGCAGCGGTTCGGTTTGGCTTTGAGCGCGGATGCAGGCATTGACCAGCCTGCGATGAAATCGTGCGGCCTGTTCGGGCGTCTCCAGACTGATGGCGTGCTCCAGCACTCCCGGCGTTCCAAAATCGTTCGTCAGACTGCCAACCGCCATAACCAGCGTGTCATACGGATAAGTACGCGCCGGCGTAATCTCGGTGCCGTCTTCCTCGACGACCGGACCGACAAGCACCTCGCGCCGGGCGCGATCGAGTCCGATCATTTCTCCAAGTCGATAATGGAAATGGTGCCAGTGCGCCTGCGCCAAATAGTCCAGCTCATGATGGCCGAGATCCATGCTGCCGGCGGCGATCTCGTGCAGCAGCGGTTTCCATAGGTGCGCACGGGACCTGTCGATGAGAGTGATTTCCGCTTTGCCGGCGCGACCCAGCTTATCGCCGAGCCTCGTGGCGAGTTCGAGCCCACCGGCACCGCCACCGACAATGACGATTCGATGCGCGCCGGCTGCACGGTCGGCCATGTTATCCCGCGAAATGGGCAGTGCAGCCTCCATTGCTCACTCCACAATTGGCCACATAACGCCCCGCAACGAATGTGGAAATGAAGCGTTACCGACATCTCGCTGAACTGGCGCAGTGCAAGCCGCGCTCGGCAGAAAACGGGCCGACACTTCGCGTTTATTGGGGTAATCTGCCAACAAATGCATCTTTTGGGAATATAAAGCGTTCGATGAGAATAAAATGATAGCATCACGCGGACTATCGACCGCAATCCTTGTGGCAACGGGCGTCCAAGCGTCGTCGGTATGGGCGGAATGGCGCCTGCCGTCGGGCGGCTCCTACGAAATCACCGCCCGTCTTGAATTGCCGCATCTCGAACGTTGGTCCGTCGATAAAACGACGATCGTTTGTCTACCGAGCTTTCGAAGTGGCGATGAAATTCCAATTCCGGTGATCAGTACGAATAATCCGTTCGCGAAATGTACCGCCTCAAATCTCACGGCCGACAGCACTAGGCTCGAATACAATATTGTTTGTCCGGGACGCGATGCAGCTAAGGCCCACGCCATCTACATACTTTCGCTCGATACATTCTCCGGCCGCGTGGCGATGGTGATGGGTGGAAAAAACATGACGATGACGGAAGTGCAAACAGCTCGCCGAATCGGAGAGTGCAGCCCGGCGGCGCTGGGAACTACAGCCCGATTTTAACGTTGCTCGGCCTCCGCATTCCGTCACCCCATCCGTCCGTTCCTTGCTAAATTGAAGCATCTCCGCTAGCCGCCGGCACGTTATGCCGCACTGCCGAAGAAGGTTTGCACTGCCTGTCCGCGGAGTAGCCCGATGGCGGTTACCATATGGTTGGAACCGCAAAAAGGTCGAAAGGGCCCCGCTATCCATCTGGCCGAAAGGCGCGTCTCGCAATATCGTCGGCTGCTGCAACCTTGGGGCCGAGGTCGCGCGGTAGGCATCCGCCGGAATTGAGATGAAGGAACCGATTCAAGCAATGGGGTTGCGCTGGGGAAGTGGCAAGCTGCTCGGGACGATCGCTGTCGTCGCGCTCGGTTCGCTACTGGTTTGGGGTTTTTTTGGCGGCCGCAACCAGGCGGCGGTTGAGGGCGACCGCGATCGCGTAGTCAAGGCGCCACTGCGGGTCACCGCCAAGAACGGCGCAACGGTCATCACAATCGACGACGAGACCCAGCAGCACAGCGGTATTAAGACGGAGACGCTAGGGGCGGCCCCGCATCAAGAGCAAATCCGCGCCTATGGCATGGTTCTCGATATCGCGCGGCTGACCGAACTTAGCAACCGCTACGCCAACGCCCAGGCGCAGGTGCAGACCGCGCAGGCTAAGCTTGCATTTTCGCGCGTGGAGTTCGACCGCGCCACCAAACTTTACAACGAGAATAAGGCGGTATCCGAAGCGCAAATGCAGTCGGCGGGGGCCACCTTTGCGGCGGACCAAGCGAACCTAATGGCGGCGCAGGCGCAGGTGCGCAGCCTCACTGCCGCGGCGTATCAAGACTGGGGCTCAGTGATCGGCAAATCTCTGGTTGAAGGATCCCGAATGATCGAGCGTCTGATCGAGCGACAAGACTTTCTGTTGCAGATCACCTTACCGCCTGGCGTCGTGCTGACGGCGGCGCCCGCCACGGCGGCCATTGAGAACGGCAAGGATACACGCGCACAGATCACATTCGTCTCGCCGGCAACGCATATCGATCCGAAGATTCAAGGGATCAGCTTCTTCTATGCCGCATCCGCAGACAGCGGCGTGCTGCCCGGCATGAATGTGCTTGCTTTTCTGTCGACTGGGAAAACCGCCGATGGCGTCACCATACCGGCCTCCGCCGTCGTCTGGTGGCAGGATCGAGCCTGGGTCTATCGGCGTACTGCTCCGGACAAATTCGTGCGCGTCGAGATCGCCACTGACCTCCCGGCGCCGGACGGAGGCTATATCGTCGCTAATCTGCCGCAGGACGTCCAGATCGTTACCGGCGGTGCGCAATTGCTTCTGTCCGAGGAGTTTCGCTCACAGATCCAGGTCGACGAGGACGATTAGTGAGCACCACTGCGCCGTCCGGACCGCAAGCCGCGATCATTCGCTTTTCAATCCGCTTCCGCGGCATCGTTATTGCGCTCGCTTGCATTCTTGTTGCCTACGGCGTGTACGCACTCGGCCAAGCCAAGCTCGATGTGTTTCCGGAATTTGCGCCGGCCCAGGTCAGCATCCAGACCGAAGCGGTGGGACTTACTCCCGAACAGGTCGAAATTCTGGTGACACGCCCCATCGAAAACGCTGTCACCGGCGTTCCCGGCGTTCAAACGCTGCGCTCAAGTTCAATCCAGGGCGTCTCTGTGGTGACGGTATTCTTCGCTTCGTCGAGCGATATTTATCGAGATCGCCAGGTCGTCGCCGAACGACTTGCCGCTGCGACCCAGGAACTGCCGCAAGGCATCCCACCGCCGATCATAACGCCACTTACGTCGTCGACCAGCCGCATGCTCGTCATCGGTCTCACGTCGCAGACGCGGTCGCTAAGGGAATTGCGTGACGTCGCCGACTGGACCGTACGCTTGCGACTCCTTGCGGTGCCGGGCGTTGCCAGCGTCACGGTATTCGGCGCCGACAAGCGCTCGATCCAAATTCAGGTTCATCCCGATGAATTGATCCGCTACGGCTTGGCGCTCGAGGACGTCGTGAACGCGGCGCGGCGCGCGACCGGTGTCCGGGGCGCTGGTTTTGTCGACACTACGAACCAGCGCATCGTGTTCCAAACGGAAGGACAATCGCTCACGCCTGACGACGTTGGCCACACCGTCTTGCTCAGTGACGGCGCGGCGAGTGTCAGATTGAGCAATGTGGCCGACGTTGTCGAAGCTGCCGAGCCGCCGATTGGCGGCGCCGACATCCAAGGCAAACCCGGAGTGATCCTCAACGTGGCGGAGCAATACGCTGCCGACACCGTCGAGGTGACGAAGCGCGTAGAGGCGGCGCTGGAAGAGCTGAAGCCGGGTCTGGCGGCCGATGGAATTACCCTGATTCCGGATCTGTTCCGGCCGGCGAATTTCATCACTATTGCAGTCAGCAACATCCGCGACTCGCTCTTCCTCGGCGGCATACTTGTGATCGTCGTCTTGTTTCTTTTCCTGTTCGATTTGCGGACGGCCGCGATCTCCTGCGCGGCCATTCCGCTGTCACTGCTCGCCGCGACCTTGGTGCTGGAACGCCTTGGCGCCACGCTTAATACGATGACCCTTGGCGGTCTCGCAATTGCCATTGGCGTGGTCGTTGACGATGCGGTGATCGATGTCGAGAACATCGTGCGACGCCTGCGGGAAAATGCCAGATCGGCCGCACCGCTGCCGTTTGCCCGCGTCATCCTCAATGCTACATTCGAGGTCCGCAGCGCCGTAGTCTATGCTACTTTTGCCGTCGTTCTTGTCGTCTTCCCCGTAGTGACATTGTCCGGACTGAGTGGACGCCTATTTGCGCCGTTGGGGTTTGCCTATTCGCTCGCGGTGCTCGCTTCCCTGATCGTTGCACTGACCGTAACGCCAGCGCTGGCCATGGCGCTCCTTCCTGGGCGAGTGCCGCCACGTGACCCTCCGATGGTGCGCTGGGCACGGACCAGTTACGAGGCCCTGCTAGGGCGGCTCACAACGCGGCCAAGGTCGCTCATGGCCGCTGCAGCCGTGTTCACGATTAGTGGCTGCGCCGCACTGCCGTTTCTCGGCAGCGAGCTCATCCCCGAGCTTAAGGAAGGCCACTTTGTCGTCCACATGTCCGCGGTGCCCGGCACCTCACTCGACCAATCGCTGCGCGTCGGCTCGCACGTGGCCAGCACGCTGCTCAAATTGCCCGCGGTGCGCTCCGTTGCGCAGCGCGCAGGGCGCGCAGAGCAGTCCTCTGAAGACACTTGGGGCCCGCACTACAGTGAACTCGAAGTCGACTTGAAGCCGGACGTATCTGGAGACGATGCCGCACGCGCGCAAGTGGATATTCGTCGCGCCTTTGCCGGCTTGGTTGGCGTGAATTCGTCTGTCATGACGTTTCTCGCCGAACGCATCGAGGAGACGTTGTCGGGCTATACTGCGGCGGTCGTAATCAACGTCTTCGGCAACGATCTCGACGTACTCGATCAGGAGGCACAGGAAGTCGCTCGTGTGGTCGGCGAAGTTCGTGGCGCCACCGACGTTGAGGTTCAATCGCCACCCGGCCTGCCACAGATCACGATCCGCTTGCGCAAAGCCGATCTCGAACGCTGGGGATTCGATTCCGTCGCAGTGCTCGACCTGATCCGAGTCGCTTATCAGGGCGACATCGTCGGCCAAACCTATAAGGGCAACCAGGTCGTCGACGTCATCACGATTCTCGATGACGCGAGCCGCGACAACATCACGAAAATCGGCGAATTGCCGCTTCGCAGCCCGAGCGGCTCTTACGTCGCGTTGAAGGAGATCGCTGACATTTTTGAGGCCACGGGTCGCTATCAGGTTTTGCACGAGGGCGCCCGCCGCGTGCAAACCGTAACTGCAAATGTCGTTGGTGCCGATGTTTCCTCCTTCGTGCAGGCGGCCAAGGCGGCGATCGCGGAGAAGGTGCAGCTGTCTTCCGGGACCTACATCCAGTTCGCCGGTACAGCGGAGGCGCAATCGCGGTCGCGGCATGACCTCATCTTCAATTCGTTGATCGCCGGTGTCGGTATCATCCTCCTGCTATCGGTTGTTACGCGTAACTGGCGCAACCTCCTTTTGATCCTGGCCAACCTGCCGTTCGCACTGGTCGGCGGCGTGCTGGCCGTATTTGTGACTGGTGGATTGTTGTCCCTGGGTGGCATGGTCGGCTTCGTCACTTTATTTGGCATCACGCTCCGCAATTCGATTCTGATGATCGCGCATTACGAACATCTGGTCGAAGCCGAGGGCATGCAGTGGGAGCTAAAGACTGCCATCAAAGGCGCCTCTGATCGGCTTATTCCCATCCTCATGACGTCGATCGTGACCGGCCTTGGCATTTTGCCGCTCGCGATCGGCCGCGATGATCCCGGCCGAGAAATCCAAGGACCAATGGCAATCGTCATTCTTGGCGGCCTTTTGACGTCAATGGCGCTCAATCTGCTCGTGCTGCCGACGCTGGCGGTGCGCTACGGCCGTTTTGAGCCCGCTCACGACGAATTGCAGCAAATGGGCCTCTCTTAGAGGCGAGCTAACGAGCCGCGACGGCAAACGGACCCAAGGCGTGCGCAGAAGCGACGACCCAACACGCCGCGGCTCCGGGTGCATCAGGACAGTCTTGTCAACAGGATACGTCGCGGACCTTCTTTTCCTCCTTAGCCCGCGTTCGGTACCAGAAGTTTGCGCATTCTGCTTGGGCTCCGGGACCCCTTCGGCGCGATGGATGGCAAAGCTCAACAGCTTGGCACGAAAGCTTTCTTCAATATGATGCTTTGTATCGGCTGCGTTCATTTTGTAGAACAATCAAATTACTCGAAAGGCTAGTTGTGGAATGACTGATCAGCTACGTCCGTTTTCTTCATTTGCTGTAGCAGGGCAGTCGCTGTTGATGTCGTCTGCTACTACCGCCGATAAGGGATGGGTCTCCAGCCAAAGTTTGCGCGCTTCTGCCGCAGCGTCGATTCCCGATCGCTGCCACCATACCACTTCATCAGCGCAATTATGGACTTCACGATGATGTGCCCGACACAGCGCTACTGTGAACTCATCGCTCACCTTGCGACCCAACGCGCTGCATTGCGTGAACCGCAAATGGTGAACATCGCAGGGCGTGCGGCCGCAGATCAGACACGGCTGCCTCATGACGAACTTCCTATGAGTTCTGTCCCGAATCCGACGCGGTTCTGGAAAGGTCAAAGTGCTTTTGTCGATGCTCGCAACTGATTTTCCAGATTGAGGAATGTGAGATTCCATTAAAGACGGCGGGACCATTTCGGTCGAAGCTGCGTCCTGGCGATCCAAACCAGCGAGTTGCGCTTGAAAGGCATCCTCTAACCGCTTCGCATCCGACGCCGTCAGACGGTTTTTATCGCCTAGTGCCTGCTGAGCCCAGGTAGCAGCTCCCTCGGAGCAGTCCAAACTTTCGAGTTCTGCCAAGAGCCGATCACGTTCGACTGCCGACTGCTCGGGCTCAAGGATTGAAGCAGTGGAAATCGATTTCTTCTTAGCCGCGTGACCAGCAGTCGATCCGTTACCTCCCCAGCCTGTCCCCTTCCCTGCCCTGGTGTTTGGTTGTCCGGCCGCCCGATTCGCTGGATCAATGAGGTCAGGCGCATCGAGATCATCCTCCCCGGCAATGCCGACCAGCGTGAACAATGTATACCGTCGGGCATAAGTCAGCGCCGCTCCCATTCGATGTGGCGTCGCCGTCTCAGTGATGGCGCAGACCGGCCAATCCGACGCAATCCATTCCCCGGAGGCATGGGCCAAGACTGTGCTGAGCCGCACGATGCCAGCCGCGTCATCAATCGAGGTGGTTTGCATCGTTGCGATCTCGTGTTGGCTCAGCGTCTTGCGCACGATATCGAGCCCACTCGACAGCGGTGCATAGCGAAAGGTCTGTTCCGCCCCACGTGGTCCATTCGGGCGGATAGTCGCCACCAGCGATTTTTCCGGATTGACGAGTTCAGCTTGGGCTTTGGCCAGCGCCGCGGCGATAGTCCCAATTGTCTCACTAGACCGTTGCACGGCTTTCCTCCGGATCGAGCAGGTCGAAGCTGATCGCGCCCGATTTCGAGCGCTTAGCGCGTATACCGTGACCCCTTGCCTCCTTGGCATCCTCGGGCATCAGGGCCTTTAGTGCTGCCTTCGATCGCTCATGCTCCAAAAACGCTTGCCTCGTACCTGCGGAACAGACCGGCACATTCCGCCCAGGAGTTTGAATCGCTCATATCGACGACCCGGACAGCCTCGATCCTGGGTTTGGGCAGCCCGCCGCCGCAACACGGCAAGTCTTCGACTGTTTTGGATTTCATCGCCTGGGTCGGCGGCAAACATGCCGACCTCAAAACGAGCAGGGAATTGAGCAGGGAATTTTCTCAAACTTGGCTTTCTCCACGGCAGGGAAATTGTTCGGATCGGGGGCTTAGCAGAACGGATTGAGGGGCGGGAGGATTCGAACCTTCCGAATGGCGGTATCAAAATCCGCTGGCCTTTTGGATGGAAGGTGACGATGTTCTCGTGTGCGGAAATACCATTATCGATAAAGACCAAGGCGGCAAACGCAATTAAGGTCAAGCCGCATTGAATTTTCGCTTAAAGAGTCGCGCCGCTTCGGTTTCGAGACCGTCGGTCAAGCGGTCGTAACAGTCGTGTGCATACCAGCGATAAGGGCGCCGATGTTTCTCCCGCATGGACCTAAACCATCGGCGAAATCGCGCGGGGATCTTTGTTGTGGTCCGCATGATGCGTCTCCCGAATTTGTGCTGTGTATTTTCTTACCGCCGATGGCCTTAGCCCGAAGTGACTTTCGTCACAGAGGAATGCAAGTCGCGCAAACTCCCCTCTTATTGATTGGAGAGGGAAGCAGACTTCGTTTTAATGTTTCGAAGCGCTCGGTTTTGGCTGAGACGTTGACCGTTGATCCCGCAGCCACTTCCGTCATGGCGGTATGACCCGCTACAATGCAGTTTTGGGGAAGGCGATGAGACGGCGCTCTGGTGCAAGCGGCAAACCAACTAAGCCGCGCGGCGGCAAAGCGACAACGCTGAAGCGGCGTGGCGCGCCCGGAGCCGTCAATTGGATGATTTTGCCTCTTCGTACCCTTTACTTCGAGGATCTTTCCGTGGGGATGACCGAGGTCCTTTCCAAGACGATCTCCTCAGCCGATGTCGTCGGATTTGCTCAATTGACCGGAGACCGTAATCCGATCCACTTGTCCGAACACTTTGCCGCCAAGACCTCATTTGGTCGGCGGGTCGCGCACGGTCTCTACACTGCGAGTTTGATCTCGGCAGTTTTGGGTACGCGATTGCCCGGACCGGGGGCCGTGTACATTTCACAGACACTGCATTTTCGGGCGCCCGTCAGAATCGGCGATACAGTCGACGTGACGGTTACAGTCGTGGGGCTCAGCCCCGAGCGGCAGCGTGCGACGCTCACCTGTATTTGCCGGGTCGGCGACGAAGTCGTTCTCGAGGGCGAAGCCCTAGTGAAAGTTCCATCGGCTATAAAATCCAAGCGTCCATTGCCGCGACTTTAGGCCATTGGAGCATGGTCCGGAAAAAGCCTGCCGGGACGCGACGGGATCGCCTTTCCGAGCTGTCCATAACGTCATTATCTACGAATAGCTTCTTTCCCTGCGGCCGCGGCCGTTATTGAGAAATTCGATAACCGCAAAGTGCATTGGTCCCGCAGATATCGCAGATTGAGATTGAACTCGTCGGAAATCCCCGACAGGAACCGCTTCGGCGGACGTTATAAATACTTCTTGCCAAGGCGCCCCCTCCGAAAGACGGTCCGCGGCCCCCCGCGATATGGTAATCTAAAAAGGCGCTTACATGAGGCGGCTTTGCTCTCACAGTCACCGAAGCTTTTAATGCGTGAGGAGAAGTGCAATGCCAAAGGTCAACAATATCGTTCTTGTCCACGGAGGATTCGTGGACGGTGCCGGCTGGAGGGGTGTCTATGACATCCTGAAGAAGAACGGCTTCAACATCAGCATCGTGCAGAACCCGACGATCTCGCTGGCGGGAGATGTGAGCGCCACCAAGTTGGTAATCGATTCTCAACCGGGCCCCGTGATCCTGGTCGGGCACTCTTATGGCGGGGTTGTCATCACTGAGGCCGGGAACGATCCGAAGGTCGTCGGATTGGTTTACATCACCGCTTTTGCCCCGGACAAGGGCGAATCGGTTAATACCCTGATCGCCAATCCGCCGCCGAGCGCGCCTGTGCCGCCAATTTTGCAGCCGAAGAACGGTTACCTATTTCTCGACAGGGCCAAATTCGCGGATTCTTTCGCCGGCGACGTCGATCCGAAGACCGCTGTTTTCATGGCCGACTCTCAGGTGCCTTGGGGCGTCGACGCCCTCGGTGGCGTGGTCGTGGAGCCCGCGTGGAAGTCCAAGCCTAGCTGGTATCTGCAAGTCCGCGACGACAGGATGATCCCTTATCCCGCCCAGCAGTTCATGGCGAAAAGGGCCGGTGCTACCGTCGCCGAGGTGCCGGGCAGCCACGCAATCTACGTCTCCAACCCCAATGCCGTCGTTGCATTGATCGAACGCGCCGCCAGCGGTGTGAAATAGCTGGGCGGCCGTGATGATTTTGCCGTATAAAAATAAATGCCGCATGTGCGCTGGCGCTTTATTCGCGTAACATAGGATGATGGCATTGCAATCGCAGTCCGTTCGCGATGCGCGGTACGACCAGATTTATCCGACGCTCGATCCACTCGAAATTGAGCGGCTACGCCGGTTCGGCGACGCGCGTTTGTTTGCGGCTGATGAACCGCTCTGGACAATTGGTCATGTCGCTCCCGGCCTTATGGTCATTCTCGCCGGCAAGGTAGCGGTCACCGAGCGCGACCAATTCAATAACCAAAAGTTGATCATCATCCACGGCCCGGGGAACTTCCTGGGTGAACTGGCGCTGTTATCGGGCCGCCCGGCGCTCGTAGATGCGATCGCTCAGGGTTCGGTGGAAGCACTCATGATCCCGCCGGAGCGGCTACGCGCGCTGATGATTGCGGAAGCCGAACTTGGCGAGCGTATCATGCGCGCTTTGATCCTGCGCCGCGTCGCTATCCTGCAAGCTGGGATCGGCGGACCAATCATCCTTGGTCGCCCCGAAAACGGTGACGTGCTGCGACTGGAAGGTTTTCTTCGCCGCAATGGTCATCCCCACCAACTGCTCAATCCCGAAGCTGACGCACCTGCAAAACTACTGATCGAACGCTTTCACGTCGATCCGGAACAGTTGCCGATCGTGCTGTGTCCGAGTGGGCAGTTGCTGCGAAATCCCAGTGAGCACGAACTGGCGCGCTGCCTTGGTTTGGTACGGCCAATCGATCCGGACCGTCTCTACGATGTCGCCGTAGTCGGCGCCGGACCGGCGGGCCTTGCCACTGCAGTCTATGCGGCGTCGGAAGGCCTGTCCGTCATGGTCCTCGATTGCCGAGCATTCGGAGGGCAGGCCGGCGCATCGTCGCGGATTGAGAACTATCTCGGCTTCCCGACGGGAATTAGCGGTATGGCGCTGATGGCGCGCGCCTACAATCAAGCGCAGAAATTCGGAGCCGAGATGGCGATACCCGACGAGGCGACAAGCCTCGCGGCCGATGGCGGCGCGCTCGACCGCTTCACTTTAAATCTGCAGATCGGCGAGCGAGTAAGTGCGCGTTCCATAGTACTCGCCACTGGGGCGCGCTACCGGCGGCTCGATGTCGAGAACCTCGACGCATTTGAGGCATCGAGCGTCCACTATTGGGCATCCCCGCTGGAAGCGAAGTTATGTGCCAAACACGAAGTGGCGCTGGTCGGTGCTGGAAACTCAGCCGGCCAAGCCGCCGTTTATTTAGCAAGCCAGGGTGTCAAGGTCTGGATGCTGGTGCGCCGAGATGATCTCGCGGCGACGATGTCGCGTTATTTGGTCGATCGTATCCGAGGTCTCGACAATGTCGAGGTTGTGACGGGCGCCACAGTCAGCGGTCTTGAGGGTCACGACGGCGTCTTGGAGGCCGTCCGTTGCCGGCTCGCGACCGGCCAAGGGGTACGGCGGCCGATCAGGCACCTGTTCCTGTTCATCGGAGCCGAGCCCAACACGGACTGGCTCGTCAATTCAGGCATCACTCTTGACGCCAAGGGCTTTATTCTCACCGGCGACGATGCCGGCCACAACCGCCATCCGTTAGAAACGACGCGTCGCGGGGTATTTGCCATCGGCGACGTGCGCGCTAGATCGGTGAAGCGCGTTGCCGCAGCGGTTGGCGAGGGCGCGCAAGTGGTCGCGGCGCTGCACGCCTTCTTAGCAGCGGCCAAGATGGGCGTGACCAGCAGTCCTGCCTCTGAAGAAAAGCTGGATATCAACCTCGCCGGCCGCCATCAGCGCCGGTAAGGGCCGCACCCCTAACGCACGGCCGAGCCAAGGATCACGGCCGTTTGCCGCGGGAGACTTCGGCTTTTCTGTCGGCGAGGGTATGGACATACTGAACGGCATTAAGGTCAAAGAAGCCGATCCAGACAGCTGTCGAGAGGCCATCGAAGCTGGGGTTCGAGTTTTCTCACTCGGTCTCGATTCCGTTGTCTTTCGCTGTGCCTGCCAGGCGATGGCAGACGCACTGGACAAGGGTGCTCATGGCACCGAGTTTACGCGGCCCGAAAACAAGAACTGGGATTTCGCCGCCTCCCCCTGATGGGAAGAGCAGGAGTGGAAGGTGGCCATTCTGGCAGGCGGGCTCATCGTCCTGACTTTGTGCCTGCCAACCCGCTTAACCGTCCAGCAGACACTAACCCAGCGATCGAACCCAGAAAGGAGTCAATATGCCACAAGTAAAGCGTGTCGTTCTTGGCGTTGGTCCCGACAAGAAATCAGCCGTCATCCACCGCGACTCCCCAAATCATCAGGAAGTTCCTGGCATCTTTTGGCGCTCCACACTCTGGGCGGCAGCCGAACTACCAGTCAAAAACCAGACGGGTGGAGACCGGGCTGCCGATGTTACAATCCGCGAACCCTCCGAAAACGGCCTAATCTTCCGCGCCTTGGAGATACCGCCGGATATCAAAGATGCCAAGAAGCATATTGAGATCCTTCAAGAGCTCAACAAAAACGTAAAGCAGAAGTATCCTCCCACTGAAAAGGATCTCGAGCGTCATCCCAGCATGCATCGTACCGATACGTGCGATATGTTCACGGTCGCGTACGGCGAGATCTATCTCGTGAGCGACACGGACGAAACCCTACTGCAGCCTGGTGACACAGCCGTAGTGCTTGGGGTGAACCACGCGTGGAGCAATCGCTCGGAGAAGCCGTGCATGATCATCGGCACGATGGTGCATGCGACCCCGTGGCCGAAGGACGAGTATCCGGCGCTCGGTCTCTAGAACCTATCTCAAAATTGTCTGAAGAGGATAACGAGGCAGGCGAGCTGGACGAAGCCGAGGAAGTTTTGAGTGTGGAATTCCCAGCGGACGAGTATGCGGCGCTGCCATTGTATCCA
>Ga0187780_10000257_pt1 | contig 40025 bp, 31 predicted proteins | sample 1015_Q2_SP10_20__FD_132429 | JGI IMG/M metagenome (GOLD analysis project Ga0187780, IMG submission 132429) | Tropical peat soil microbial communities from peatlands in Department of Meta, Colombia - 1015_Q2_SP10_20_MG | ecosystem: Environmental > Terrestrial > Soil > Wetlands > Peat | place...
ATAGCCGCGGAACTGACTTCGATCAAAGGCCGGAATCCATTCAGCGGCGCTTTGAAGCTGCGCTGCGTAGAGCGCGAATCAAACGAAAGTCTGACTCCGAAGCGTCGCCGCAATCAATGAAAAGGTCGCTCGCACAAGTGCGGCGCGACAGAGGAACAGCAGGCGAACTACTTCGGGGATTTTTCGGGGACTCTGTGCGCCGATTTCGGGATATTGTGTCCGTTCCGTTCTCATATCAGAGATTCGGCCCGAAACTTGAGAGTGAAAAAGCGGCCTATTTATCAGCTTTTGTTGGCGCGCCCGAAGAGATTCGAACTCCTGACCCCCAGATTCGTAGTCTGGTGCTCTATCCAGCTGAGCTACGGGCGCGGCGTGTCGTAGCTATAGGCTTCGACGCCCGATGGCAAGGCGACGCGGCTTTGCGCTCCGGCCGTCCCCGGGTCTCGAAGCAGCCAAAAGGGGCGGAAAATCTCGGCCGAGCAAAGGCCGGCTAAGCCTTCGCCCGGGCGCCGCGATGCGCGGCAAGCTCTACGGCGCGATCGGGGATCGTCAGCCGCAAGGTCGCGCCGATTGTGCCTTCGACCAGGCGGATGTCGCCGCCATGGGCGCGCACAAGCTCGGCGGCGATGGCAAGCCCGAGCCCGGTGCCGCCAGTGCGGGTCGAGCCTTGGAACGCCTCGAACAGATGCGCCTGCGCCTTTTCCGGAAAACCGGGGCCGGTGTCGGAAACTTCGATTACGACGACGGCGCCTTCGCGGCGTCCGGTGATCCGGATCTGATCGCGGCCGGGATCGCGGCCGGTGCGGCCCTCGGCCTGGCCTTCCATGGCCTGTACGGCGTTGCGCGACAGATTGAGCAAGATGCGGAACAGCTGATCGTAATCGGCCTCGACGAGAAGGCCGCGCTCGATCGCGGTGATCCACCGAATCGGCGCGTCGGCGCCGAGACCCAAAGTTTCGTGCACTTCCTCGACCAGCGGCTCGAGCGGGATCGGGCGGCGGTCCGGCGGCGGCTCCTGCAGGCGGCCGTAGGACAGCGTCGATTGGCAAAAGGCGATGGCGCGTTCGAGCGCGTGCATCAGTTTCGGCGCGAAACGCTGCACGCCGGGATCGGGAATCTTGGCGAGCCGATCGGAGAACAATTGCGCCGACGCGAGCAGGTTGCGCAGGTCATGATTGATCTTGGACACGGCGAGGCCGAGGCCGGCAAGCCTGCTCTTTTGATGCAGCATCGATGCGAGCTCGCTTTGCATGGTGGCGAGTTCGCGCTCGGCAACGCCGATTTCGTCGAGCCGCGCCGACGGCACGATGGCGCGTTCGCTGTTTTCCGGATCGGCGCGGAATGCGATCATGTTGGCGGTGATGCGCCGCATCGGCCGCACGAACATATAGTGCAGCGCGAGATAGACGAGCGTCGCGGTGATGGCGGAGATGACAAGCGACAACAGCAGAATGTCGACTGAGTAACGCAGCATCGCCTTGCGCAGCGGCTGCTCGTCCATCACGAGTTCGATATATTCGCCGCCCATCGGCGCCGGACCGACCACGCGCATCACGTCCTTCTTGGTGTTGAGCATGGTGGCGAAGGCGTCGACGATAGCGTCGAAGGCACGGACGTCGCGCATGTCGTAAGTCGCGGCAACCGCGGGCGGCATGTCGTCGATTGCAAGCATGCGCCGGCGCGTTCCCATCTTCATCGCCACGGCGCGCGCGCCGATGGAATTGAGGATTTGCTTACCGAGATCGTCGGAGACAACGCCGTTTGGCGCGGCGTCGAGCACGAGCGCGGCGGTATAGGCAGTGGCCAGCCGATCCTTGAGCCAGACGACGCGGAAATTGGCGACCGACGGCACATAGATCAGCACTTCCGCGATCATCACGAACAAGATCGTGAGAACGAGGAGCTTTCCCGAAAGACCGAAGCGTGGCGTCCGGAGCGCTTCCGGCCGCACGGCAGTTTGTTCGTTCATGACGTTAGAGTCCGCTGCCTAGCCAAAACGGCGGAGCTATCCAACCATGCGCTGCACCAGGGGCGAGGTCAAACCCCCCGTCATAAATGTCATAATAGTGTCACCGGCAAGGGTTCTTCGGCGGATCGGGTGAACGGGCCGCCGGCGCCGCGCAAAATGCCGACAAATGGCTGAGAAGTCACGTTGACGGGCGGTGAACCCTCGCTTATAAGCCGCGCCAATCGCGGCGGCTCGAGGCCGCCGGCAAGCCGCAGCCCAGCAGGGCATCCGGCGGCGGAGATATCCCGTGAAACGGACCTATCAGCCCAGCAAATTGGTACGCAAGCGCCGCCATGGTTTTCGCACCCGTATGGCGACCAAAGGCGGCCGCAGAGTCCTGGCCGCGCGCCGCGCGCGAGGCCGTAAGAAGTTGAGTGCTTGAGCCGAACGCACCGCGCGATCGGGGCGCCGGTCCACGTTCGATCAAGACCTTTTCGATCAAGATCAGCCCGAATGCCGGTCTTCCGAATGTCGGTCTCATGGAGCGGTTGAAACGCCGAAGCGATTTTCGGGCCGCTGCCCAAGCCGCCGCGCGAGGCGCGCGAGCCTCGGCACGCGCCTTTGTCCTGCAAGCGCGACGGCGCGCCGAGGCCGGGCCGCCGCGGATCGGATTCACCATCTCCAAGCAAGTTGGCAATGCCGTGGAGCGCAACCGCGTGCGGCGGCGCTTGCGCGCGCTCGTCCGCGGCACGCCGGCCGAATCGCTATCCTCCGGACACGATTACGTACTGGTGGGACGGCGGGCGGCGCTTAAGGCCCGGTTCGGCGACATGATGCAGGATCTCGCCGCGGCGCTTCACCGCGTCCATGGTCTCGGCAAGACCTCCTCTTCGGGAACTGGTACTGCTGCAAACCAGCCCCCACATAGAACGGGTTCTCCCGGCCGGAAGCGGCTACAAGTGGCGGGCCGGCCCGCCGCAGACCGGAACACGTCAAACCTGCACCTCCCCGGCGAGCCGCCGCAGGCGGACAGTCACGAGCATTGAATGAACGAGCACAAGAACACTATCCTTGCCATCGTCTTGTCATTGCTCGTCGTCGTTGGCTGGCAATATTTCATCGGCTATCCGCAGATGGAACGCCAGCGCCAGGAAGCGCAACTCAGGCAACAGCAACAACAGGGGCAGAGCCAGCCCGGCGCAGCGCAATCCGGCGCGACGCAACCGGGCGCCGCGCAGCCGGTTCCGGAAGTGCCGGGAACGCCCGGCGCCGCGGGCGCTTCTGCACAGGCGCAAGCCGCCTCGCGCGAGGCTGTCATCGGTTCCTCGCCGCGCCTTGCGATTGACACGCCGCGGCTTGGCGGCAGCATCAATCTCAAAGGCGGCCGGATCGACGATCTGACGCTGACGCAATATCGCGAGACGATCGATCCGGTTTCGCCGCCGATCGTGTTGTTCTCGCCGTCAGGAGCGCCCGGCGCCTACTATGCCGAATTCGGCTGGGTGCCCGCTTCCGGCGGCAATGCGGCAATGCCGGGTCCGGACACACTATGGAAACAGCAAGACTCCGGTGCGCTCGGCGTCGGCCATCCGGTGACATTGACCTACGACAACGGCCAGGGCCTCGTCTTCAAGCGCACCATCGCGGTCGACGACCATTATCTTTTCACAGTGAAGGATGAGGTGGCCAACGCAACCGGCAACCCGGTGACGCTGTTTCCCTATGCGCTGATTTCACGACACGGCACGCCGCAGGTGCAGGGCTATTACATTTTGCACGAGGGCCTGATCGGCATGATGGGCGAGCACGGCTTGCAAGAAGCAACCTATAAGCAAATGGACGATAAGAAGTCCGAAGGCTGGGATGCCACCAATGCCTGGCTCGGCATCACCGACAAATATTGGGCGGCGGCTCTATTGCCCGATACGAGCGCCAAGGTGCGCGCGCGTTTCTCGGCCGGCGAAGCCGGGGGCTTAAAAACCTACCAGACCGACTATCTGTTGCAGCCGTTAACCGTCGCGCCCGGCACCACCGGCACGGCGGATGCGCGCCTATTCGCCGGCGCCAAGGAAGTGTCCGTCGTCGGCATCAATTTTCCGTTCGGACCGGGCGGCTATAACGAGACGCTGCAACTTAACCATTTCGATCTCTTGATCGACTGGGGCTGGTTCTACTTCATCACCAAGCCGATGTTTCTTGCGCTCGACTTTTTCTTCCATCTTGTCGGCAATTTCGGCATCGCCATCCTGATTGTCACCGTGCTGGTGAAGATCCTGTTCTTCCCGCTCGCCAACAAATCCTATGCCTCGATGGCCAAGATGAAGGCGGTCCAGCCGCAAATGGCCATGATCAAGGAACGCTATGCCGACGACCGCGTGAAGCAGCAGCAGGCGATGATGGAGCTTTATAAGAAGGAGCAAATCAATCCGATCGCCGGCTGTTTGCCCATCGCCATCCAGATTCCAGTGTTTTTCTCGCTCTACAAGGTGCTGTTCATCACCATCGAAATGCGGCATGCGCCGTTCTATGGCTGGATTCACGACCTCTCCGCCGGCGATCCAACCAACATCTTCAATTTGTTCGGGTTATTGCCGTTCGATCCGAGCGCCCTGCCGCTGCTCGGCGGCTTCCTCGCGCTCGGCGCCTGGCCGGCGATCATGGGCGTGACCATGTGGGTGCAGATGAAGCTCAATCCGGCGCCGCCGGACCCAACCCAGCAGGTCATCTTCAACTGGATGCCGATCATCTTCACCTTCATGCTGGCGAAATTCCCGGCCGGGCTTGTGATCTATTGGGCCTGGAACAACACGCTCTCAGTGCTGCAGCAGAGCGCGATCATGCATCGACACGGCGCCAAGATTCAGCTCTGGGACAATCTGAAAGCCACCTTCGTCAAGCCGAAGCCCAAACAGCCGGCCGAGTAGCCCGCCTTAATCCGTTCTCCATTCGGACCAGCCGCATTCGCGCATTCTTGATTTGGAACAAAGTCGGCCGAGGGATCTTCTGTAATTTTGTTGCCTCGGCGACAAATCAATGAAGCGTTCACAGGTGTCCCCCATGCGTACCGGCAAAACGACTTCCGGCTTTTCGCTTTCAGCTCCGCTCCTCGCAGCCGCGCTCGGCGTTGCGGGCGCGGCGCGGGCCGACATTCTCGTCACTATCGACAAAAGCACGCAGCAGATGTCCGTCGCCGTCGACGGGACACAGCGTTATACATGGCCGGTTTCGACCGGGCGGCCCGGTTACGATACGCCAAGCGGCGCGTTCAAGCCGAACCGCATGGATGCCGATCATTTCTCCCAGGAATGGGACAATGCGCCGATGCCGCACGCGATCTTTTTCGACATGAGCGGTCATGCGATCCACGGCTTTTTCGACGTGAAGCACCTAGGCCTTCCGGTGTCGCATGGCTGCGTGCGGCTGTCGCCGGAGCATGCGGCAACGCTTTTCGATCTCGTCAAGACAGAGGGCATGGGCGAGACGAAGGTCGTCATCGCGGGACGCACGCCGGGCGGCGACAATGGACCGATCGCGCGCGAGCGTCTTCCGGTCAACGAGACGGTGTCGTCCAGCTATGGGCAGCAATATTACGGTCAACCGGCTTACGGCCAGCCTGCTTACGGCCAGCCTGCTTACGGCCAGCCTGCTTACGGCCAGCCGGCCTACGCCCAGCGTTATTATGCGCGGCCCGCCTATGGCCAGAGCTATTACGCGCAACCGAGCTACGGCCAACCGGCCTATGCGCAGCCGAGCTACGGCCAGCCGGCTTACCGGCAATGGTGAGGCCGCATCCGTTCACATCTTATTGAGCAAAGGATGCGCCGCGGTCGCGGTGCGGCAGTTAAAAATCGAATAGTTTCGCCTTCCGTTGTTTAAGACAGCGGACTTCATTGTTGGAGGCGGTCTCGCAGCCTCTTCTTAAGACGTCTTAAGCCGTCGCTGTTGCGACGTCATTCTCATGGGAAGGATCATCGTCATGTCGTACATCGTGTCGTACGTTGCCGGACCGTACGTTCGCCGCTTCGGTTTCGCCGCTCTTGCCGCCGCTTGCGCGTTAGCCGCGCCAGCGCGCGCCGCGATCATCATGCACAAGGATCTATCGCTGGACATCGCCAAAACCATTGCCGAAGGCGCCGTCGCGGCTTGCGCGGCAAAGGGCTACGCCGAGTCGGCAGTGGTAGTCGACCGGGACGGCGAGACGATTGTCGAAATGCGCGGCGACGAGGCCGCGCCGCACACGATGGAGAATGCACGGCGCAAGGCTTATACGGAGATGACCTTCAGGCAGCCCACCGCGGAATACGCCAAGAAGCTGCAAGACCCGAACTCGGTAGCGCACCAGCAGGTCACGCTCCCCAATGTCATCGCCATTCCCGGCGGCCAGCCGATCAAGATCGACAATCAAGTGGTCGGCGGCGTCGGCGCCTCGGGCTCGCCCGGTTTAGACGATGAATGCGTCAATGCCGGTCTCGACAAGGTGAAGGACCAGCTGAAGTGACGCGTCATTGAAGCGACGCGTCATTAAAGTGACACGTCTTGCGGAGGCGTGAATCCTCGCCGACTTCCTTACCGTGGTTTCTGAAACCTTCTTACCGCGGCCTCTGAAACTTGAGCACGAAATTGTCGACCGGCATGTCGCGCTTGTAGCTCGGGAAGTCGTGCGTATCCGCGCCGTTGCGCCAGAAATCGTTTTCGGCCACGACTTTGAAGCCGGCGGCCTCGATTTCCTGGCGCAACGTGCTTTCCTCAATCCGGTGCAGCGTATGCGCGACCGAGATTCCTTGTCCCGGCAGCGCGGAGTGATCGGCAACGATGAGAACGCCGCTGGGCTTGAGCGCCGCAAACAATTTGCGATTCATCTGCCCGCGATCGACATTCATGTAGCTCGTGTCGTGGTAGTAGAACAGAAAGGTGATCAGATCGAGGTCCCGCACGCCGGGCGGTATCGGGTCGTCGAACGGCGCGATGTCGGCAACGATGTTCTTCCCGGCCGGCGTCGCCAGACGCGCTGCGAAGGCGGTCTTGGGCTTGTCGCCGAGATCCGCCGGGTTCTGTGCAAAAACGACGCCGTCCGGCGCGACCGCGCGCGCCATCAATTCGCTGCTGTAACCGGCGCCCGCGCCCATATCGAGCACTTTCATGCCGGGGCGCACATCGGCTAGTTGCAGGAGCGGCAGCGGATCGCGGCGTTTATCGGCTTGCCGATCGGCGTCGCTGCGGTCCGGCGCCGCGAGCAGCGCGGCATAATCCGGCGCCGTTTGGGCTTGCGCGCCGCCGGCAGCAAGGCCCACGAAAGTGGCGGCGAAACAGGCCATCGCCGCGATGGTTGCGGCGACGACCTGGGCGAATCGTGCGTTCATTCCATTCTCCTCGGCATTCTTTCTAGGCAGTCTTCTCGGCATGGCCAGCCTGCGTCCGTACCAACATCATAGCGGGGATTTTATTCGCCGATGATGACGGTACCCGCGCCGATCCAGACTCGGATGAGACTTTGGAAATCGGATTTGGACATATTGTGGAGAAACCCGTGAGGCGCCGGTGCATAAGTACAAGAAACGCTGTGGATGGAAATAGGCATCGAATTCGGCGCGCGTGGAAAAGACCGAATTCCGGCAACTGTATTGTGAACTCCGTTCAGAACTTCGAAAACCAACGACCATTCAATGAATTGTGAAATGCCGACACATCGATCCGATACGACTTTGGCCACGCTCATAACCGACGAACAATCGGCGCGGCGCGTTGCCGACGCCTTTGCCGACGGTCCCCTCGCCGACGACGTTGCCGTAAGCCTTGTGGATACCGGCGGGGAAGGCTGGCGCCTGTCGCTGCATTTTCGCGGCGCGACGGACGAGCAAGCGATCCGGACCTTGGCGACGCAGGCGGCTGGAGCCGCGGCCGGGGGAGCGCTCTGCTTCGCGCAGATTGCCGCAAAGGATTGGGTGCGGGAGAGCCTTCGCGGATTGAAGCCCATCGCGGCCGGCCGCTTTATCGTTCACGGTGCGCACGATCGGGCACTGGTGCCGCTTAACAAGATCGGCGTCGAGATCGAAGCGGGGCTCGCCTTCGGCACCGGACACCACGGCACGACGCGCGGGTGCCTGCTGGCGCTCGATGCCCTGACTAAAACGCTGACGCCCACTCGACGCGCTTTCGCTCGCCGTCCTCCCCCCTTTAGGGGAAAAAATTCGCCGTGGCGCATCCTCGACCTTGGCACCGGCAGCGGCGTGCTCGCGATCGCTGCGGCGCGCGCGCTGCGCCGGCCGATCCTCGCCACCGATATCGATGCCAATGCGGTGCGCATCGCGCGCGACAACGTCCGGCTCAATCGCGCCGGAGGCATCGTTCGCGTCTGCTATGCGAACGGCCTCGCCGCACCCGCCGTTCGCCGACGCGCGCCGTTTGCTCTCGCCTTCGCCAATATCCTGCTCGGGCCGCTGCAACGAATGTCGTCGCCGCTGACGAGACTCATCGCGCCGGGCGGCCGCATCGTCCTGTCGGGCGTACTGGCGCCCCAGGCCAATGCCGCATTGGCCGCTTACCGCGACTTGACGCTGGAACAGCGGATCGTCCTCGACGGTTGGACGACGCTCGTGCTCAAGCGCGGACCGGCGGTTGCTCGCCGCGAGCGGCGTCCCTAAATTGCCCGCATGTTCGAGGTGCATTTTCAATCCTTCGAGGATCGCGGCGAACGGGCCGCCGGCGCGCCCCGGCTCGCGGCGTTACGCGCCGAGCTCAAGCGCCGCGGCCTCGAGGGCTTGATCGTTCCGCATGCCGACCGTTATCAGAACGAGTATGTGCCGCCCTGCGCGGAACGGCTCGCCTGGCTCACCGGGTTCACCGGTTCGGCAGGCGTCGCAATCGTGCTCGACGACCGCGCCGCGATTTTCGTCGATGGCCGTTATTTGGTTCAGGTGCGAGACGAAGTGGATCCCTCCGCCTTTGACATCGAACACTTGGTCGAGCATCCGCCTGCAGCCTGGATCGAGGAAAATCTGCGCCCTGGAGCAAAGCTTGCTTATTCGCCCTGGCTGCACACGGCGGACGGCGCGGAACGCCTCGCCAAAGCCTGCGAGACGGCCGGCGGCAGCCTCGTCGCAGTTCACGACAATCCGTTCGATGCCTGCTGGAACGACCGGCCGTCGCCGCCAATCGGCGCCGTCGTGCTGCACGATCTGCGCTATGCCGGCGAAGACGCGGCCGCCAAGCTTGCCCGCGTGCGCGCTGAAATGGGCAAGCATCGCGCCGATGCGCTGATCGTCTCCGACCCGCAGGCGGTCTCTTGGCTGTTCAACATTCGCGGCAGCGACGTGCCGCATATACCGGTCGTGCTGGCCTTCGCGATCGTGCCCATGACCGGGAAACCAACGATCTATGTCGACGACCGCAAGCTCAGCGGCGACATACGCAATCGGCTGGCGGCGCTCGCGGACCTGCGTGCGCCCGGTGAGTTCGAGCCCGACCTCGCTGCACTCGGTAAGTCGCAACGCGCGGTGCAGCTCGATCCTTCGCTTTGCCCGGATGCCGTCGTCCGCCTCATCGTGGAAAACGGCGGCAAGGTCTTGCGCGGCAGCGATCCCATCGTACCGATGAAGGCGGTGAAGAATGCAGCGGAAATTGCCGGAGCGCGCGCGGCGCAGCAGCGCGACGGCGCGGCGGTGACCCGCTTTCTCGCCTGGTTCGACCGCGAGGCGCCGCGCGGCAAGCTCACCGAGATCGATGCCGTTGAAGCCTTGGAAAGCTTCCGCCGGGACACTGGGCTGCTCAAGGATATTTCGTTTCCGACAATCGTAGGGGCGGGTCCGGACGGCGCGATCGTGCATTATCGCGTGACGCGCAAAACCAACCGGCGCATCGCGCCGGGTGAGCTTTTCCTGGTCGATTCCGGCGGGCAATACGAGGACGGGACCACCGACATCACGCGCACACTCGCGGTCGGCGCGCCGAACGCGGCTATGCGCAAAGACTTCACCCTCGTTCTCAAAGGGCATATTGCGATCGCGCGCGCGGTATTCCCCGACGGCACGACAGGCGCGCAGCTCGATCCCCTAGCGCGCCAATTCCTGTGGCGAGACGGACTCGATTTCGATCACGGCACCGGCCACGGCGTCGGCAGCTATCTGTCCGTGCACGAAGGACCGGCGCGGATTTCGAAACTCGGCACGGCGCCGCTCAAACGCGGCATGATCCTGTCGAACGAGCCGGGATATTATCGCCCTGGCGCCTACGGCATCCGTATCGAGAACCTCGTTCTCGTCACCGAAGCCGCGCCCGTCGCGGACGCCGAAAAGCCGCTCAACGCATTCGAGACATTGACCTTGGCGCCGATCGATCGGCGCCTGATCGAACCGGCCTTGCTGACGCAAGAAGAAGCGGCGTGGCTCGACGCTTATCACGTCAGGGTGGGCGACGCGCTCGCGCCGCTCGTCGATGCGCAGACGCGCGACTGGCTGACCGGCGCATGCGCGCCGCTGGCAAAAGCCCGATAGTTCCCGCGAATTTTTTCGCTCCGTGATATCGCCACTGGAACTTTTCGCTGCGCGTCGACGTTCCTTTTGCCGACGCAAACTACAATGCGAGGCAACATCATGTTGGGAACTATTCTGATCGTCGTTCTTATTTTGTTATTGATCGGCGCGCTGCCGACTTGGCCGTACAGTTCCGGCTGGGGCTATTACCCAGGCGGAGGCGTTGGCCTCTTGTTGATCATAGTGCTCATCCTGGCATTGACAGGACGCTTATAAAGCAAGGCAGGTGCAACTCAGCGGATAAGCTTCATCCACTCGTCCTCGGTCAGGACCGCGACGCCGAGTTTCTTCGCGTCGGCGAGTTTCGAGCCGGCGCCTGGACCGGCGACGACGTAATCGGTCTTCTTCGATACCGAACCGGACACCTTGGCGCCGAGGCGCTCCGCTGACGCTTTGGCCTCGTCGCGAGTCATTCGTTCCAATGCGCCGGTAAATACCACGGTCTTGCCGGCAATGGCCGAATCGCCGCGCGGCTTTTCCGCTTCGCGGATTGTCACCTGCTCGGCGAGCCGCTCGATCCGCCGCCGATTGTGGGCCTCGCGGAAATAGTCGTGCAGGCTTTCGATCACCGTGCCGCCGATTTGATCGAGCGCGTCCATTTCCTGTTTTGTATCCTCGTCGCCCTTGGCGAGCTTGAGACAAGCGTCAAGAAAGGCTTTCCAGGTGCCGTAGCCGCGCGCAAGCGCCGCCGCCGTCGTCTCGCCGACATGGCGGATGCCGAGCGCGTAGATAAAGCGCTCCAGCGATATCTCCCGGCGCGCCGCTATCGCCGCGAAAAGATTTCGCACCGACGTCTCGCCGAAGCCTTCGACCTCTTGGAGACGGATTTTGTCGTTGCGCTCCTCGAGCGTGAAAATGTCGGCCGGTTCTTTGATCCAGCCTTGTTCGTAGAACAATTCGATCTGCTTCTCGCCGAGCCCGTCGATGTCGAAAGCGCGCCGCGATACGAAATGCTTAAGGTGTTCGACCGCCTGGTAAGGGCAAGCGAACTCGCCGGTGCAGCGGGCGACCGCGCCCTGTTCGCCTGTCGCCGTCAATTCGCGGACGACTTCGGTGTGCAGATGGCATGGACAAACCGTCGGAAATTGGTAGGGCTTGGCGCCGCGCGGACGCCTCTCCTTGACGACACCGAGCACCTGCGGAATGACGTCCCCGGCGCGCTGGATTTGCACCGTGTCGCCGATGCGCACGTCGAGCCGCGCGATTTCATCGGCATTGTGTAGCGTCGCGTTTTGCACCACAACGCCGCCGACCGTCACCGGTTCGAGCTTGGCGATCGGCGTCAACGCGCCGGTGCGGCCGATCTGGATCTCGATGTCCCTGAGCACCGTGATGGCGCGCTCGGCCGGAAACTTATGCGCGATCGCCCATCGCGGCGAACGCGACACGAAACCGAGCCGCTCCTGCCAATCGATACGGTCGACCTTATAAACGACGCCGTCGATGTCGTAGTCCAACTCTCCCCGCCGCGCTTCGATCTCCTTGTGGAATTCCAAAAGCGCCTCGACCGAGCGGCACATTTTGGTCAGCGGATTGGTCTTGAAGCCGCAATGCTCGAACCATTTGATCGTGCCGGACTGCGTCTCGGCCGGCATTTCGCTCATCTCGCCCCAGCCATAAGCGAAGAAGCCGAGCGGCCGCGATGCGGTGATCGAGGGATCCTTTTGGCGCAGCGACCCGGCCGCGGAATTGCGCGGATTGGCGAAGATTTGGCCGCCGGTTTTAGCCTGGCGCTTGTTGAGTGCAAGGAAAGCGTGCTTGGTCATATAGACTTCGCCGCGGACCTCGCAGATCGCGGGAATGCTCTTCCCCTTAAGCCGATGCGGAATGTCCGCCAGTGTTTTGACGTTCGCGGTGACATCTTCGCCTTCGCTGCCGTCGCCGCGCGTCGCCCCGGTGACGAGCGCGCCGTCCTCGTAGCGCAGCGACATCGAGAGGCCATCGATCTTCGGTTCGGCCGAAAACGCGATCTCGTCGTCGTCTTTAAGGCGCAAAAAGCGGCGGATACGGCCGACGAAATCGAGCACGTCCTCTTCCGCGAACGCGTTGTCGAGCGAGAGCATCGGCACCGCGTGACGCACTTTGGCAAAACGCGCCGACGGCGCCGCGCCGACGCGCTGCGTCAGGCTTTGCAGCGTGCGCAGTTGCGGGAACCGCGCTTCGATCGCCTCGTAGCGCCGCCGCAGGCTGTCATATTCGGCGTCGCTGACGATCGGCGCGTCCTCTTGGTAGTAGCGCCGGTCGTGCTCGGCGATTTCGGCCTCGATCCGAGCATGCTCGGCCGCAGCTTGCCGTTCGGTGAGATGCTCGACCGATGAATCGGACTGGTCCGAAGTGGCCTTGACGCGACGAGTCATGACAACGAACTAGCCAACCGCTGCGCGAATCAAGCGTTCCGCGGCGGCACGGGCCTCGGCGGTGATTTCCGCGCCGGCAAGCATGCGCGCGATCTCCTCGCGGCGGCGTTCGCCTTGGAGTTCGGCCACGCGCGTGGCCACCCGCTTGCCTTTGGCGAAGGCATCCTTAGCGATGAGATAATGTCGCTCGGCTCGCGCTGCCACCTGCGGCGCATGCGTCACGGCGATCACTTGCACGCCGCAAGCAAGCCGCGCCAGCCGCACGCCGATAGAATCGGCCACCGCGCCCCCGACCCCTGTGTCGATTTCGTCGAACACCAAGGTCGGCGCCGAGCCGCGATCGGCCAGCGCCACTTTGAGCGCAAGCAGAAACCGGGCGAGCTCGCCGCCGGAGGCGACTTTCATCAGCGGTCCCGGCCGGGTTCCCGGATTGGTGCGGACCCAGAATTCCACCCGATCGAGGCCGTCGGGCCCTTCGCTTTCGCTGGTGATTTCGGTAGAGAACTCCGCCCGTTCGAGTTTCAGCGGTTTGAGCTCGGCGTCCACCGCCTTGTCGAGCGCAAGCGCGGCACGGCGGCGCGCGGCCGAGAGCTTTTGCGCAGCCGCGCGGTAGCGCTCGGAAGCCTCGCGCGCCTCGCGCTCCAAACCGGCGAGCCGCTCGGCGCCGGCGTCGATCAAGGCCAGCTCGCCATCGTAACGGCGGGCGAGCGCCGCAAGCTCATCAACCGGCGCATTGTATTTGCGCCCGGCGGCGCGGAGCGCAAACAAGCGCTCCTCGATCCGCTCCAGCTCCTGCGGATCATATTCGGCGACTTGCAAAGCCTGTTCGAGCTGAAGGCGCGCTTCTTCCAATGCCGTGAGCGCCGTGTCGATGGCTTTGACGGCCGGCTCGACCACCGTCGGCGCTTGCGCGGCGCGCCGTTCCAAACGCCGCACGGCGCTGGCCAGCGCCGGCACGGCCGAGTTCGGTCCGGCAAGGCTTTCGTGGGCGGAGCGCAAATCGTCCGCCACCTTTTCCGCCTGCATCATGGCGGCGCGGCGCTCGGCCAACGCGGCTTCCTCGCCGGTTTGCGGCGCAAGCCGGCCGAGTTCGTCGACGGCATGGCGCAACCACTCGGCCTCGCGGCTTGCCTGCTCGACGGCGGCGCGATGGTTTTGCACGGCGGTCTCGCGCGCCCGGCAATCGGCCCAGAGCCGCGCGACCTCGACGGCGTCATCTTCGATGCCGCCATAGGCATCGAGCAGCGCGCGGTGCGTCGCGGCATCGACGAAGGCGCGCTCGTCGTGCTGGCCGTGGATTTCGACGAGCGCGGCGCCGAGCGCACGCAGGACCTGCACGCTGACCGGCTGATCGTTGACGAAGGCCCGTGTGCGGCCATCGGCAAATTGCACGCGGCGCAGGATCAACTCGTCTTCGCCGCAGAGGCCGTTTTCGGCAAGGAGCCGGCGCGCTGGATGGTCCCGAGCAATCTCGAAAGCGGCGGTCACCTGGCCCTGCTCGGCGCCCTCGCGCACCAGCGCCGCCTCGCCGCGCGCGCCGAGCGCAAGCGCGAATGCGTCAAGCAGAATCGATTTACCGGCGCCGGTCTCGCCGGTTAGGACCGCAAGGCCGGAGCCGAAATCGATATCTAAACGATCGATCAGGACGATGTCGCGGATAGAGAGCCGGGCGAGCATGGTTTTCGGACGCGGGAGAACCGACGACGGATGATATTAGCGATTCTCAGCCTTGTCGCCTGTCGCCGGTCAGCCGGACTGTGAGCTCGCCAGCCCCATTTTCTGGAATGCACGGCTGATCCAGGAGTTCTTGTTCTCGGCGGTAGGCTCGCCGCCGGCGGTCTTTACGAGATTATAGGCATCCTTGTACCAGGAACTGTCGGGGAAATTGTGACCGAGCACGGCGGCAGCCGTCTGCGCCTCGTCCACAATGCCCAATGCGACATAGGCTTCGGTCAGCCGCATCAAGGCTTCCTCGACGTGCCGCGTGGTCTGATATTGGGTCACCACCACCTTAAACCGATTAATGGCGCCGATGAAGTCGCGCTTATTCATGTAAAAGCGCCCGACATCCATCTCCTTCCCGGCCAGCTGGTCGCGCGCCATGCCGATTTTTTTCTTGGCGCTGATCGCATATTCGCTATTCGGATATTTGCGCACCACTTCCTGGAGCGCGTCGATCGCTTTGTCGGCGCGCGACTGATCGCGCGATACGTCGACAATCTGGTCGTAATAAGAGGACCCGATCAGATATTGGGCGTAGGCCGCATCGGGGCTGCCTGGATGCAGCGTCACATAGCGTTTCGCCGAGTTGACGCAATCGTCATATTGTTCGGCCTGATAATTGGCATAGGCCGACATCAACAGCGCCTTGCGCGCCCATTCCGAATAAGGATTTTCGCGATCGACCTCGTCGAATTTCTTGGCCGCCTCTTTGTAATCCTGCTTGGTGTTCATCAAATAGAGTCCCTCGTTGTAAAGCAGGTCGGCGGGAGATTCAGGGACGTAGTCGTCGTCTTTCTTAAACGCGCTGCACGCCGCAAGGTGAATGGCAATAGCCGCCACCGCCAGCCAACCCGCCAGCGCGCACAATCCGTATGCGGCTCCTGCCGACCGTTGTAACGGCGCCATCATGAGCGTGATTTAAGACCCATCCCTGGAGCGCCCCGCCGAAAGGGACACACCACGACGTCGAGACAATACACAAATTATGGCGGACAATCGGCCGGGATTAAGGCGCAAAACCCGGCGGTTTAAGAGACTTCGGGCCCGTAGGCCGGGATGGCAAAACCGGCGGCGATATCGGCATAGCCGCGCCGACGGCGGGTTTCCGGCATCTCGACATAGGTCCAGGCGCTCCGATCCGTCATCAATGCCGTCAGTACCGCGTGGTTAAGCTTGTGGCCGCCACGAACCGAGCGGTAGGCGCCGATCAGCGGCGCTCCCGATAGCGCGAGATCGCCAATCGCGTCGACCGCCTTGTGGCGGACGAATTCGTCGGCAAAGCGCACGCCTTCGGGGTTGAGCACCCGGTTTTCGGCCACCACGACGGTATTTTCCAGCGATGCGCCGAGCGCGTAGCCCGCACTCCACAGCTTTTCGACATCGCACATGAAGCCGAAAGTTCGCGCCCGAGCGAGTTCGCGGCGGAATAAATCGGGTTCGACATCGACGGCGATGGCCTGCCGGCCGATGAGCGGATGGTCGAATTCGATCTCCGCCTCAATTCGCAATCCCTGCAAATAGGGCCGCAATTCCCCATAGCTGTCGCCCTTCGCGACACGCACCGGCTTGAGCACCTGAATGTAGCGTCGCGATGCGGGCAGAGTGACGATGCCGGCTTGATCGATTGCAGCTACGAACGGCGCGGCGCTGCCATCCATAATAGGAATTTCGGGCCCGTCGATTTCGATGACGGCATTATCGACGCCGAGAGCCCGCAGCGCCGCCAGGATATGCTCCGTCGTCGATACCGCGGGGCCGCTTGCATCGCCAAGTACGGTAGCGAATTCGGTCGCCGTAACCGAACGGAAGTGCGCGCTGAATTCACGATCCGGCTGCCCGTCGCACCCAGACCGCAGCAACGCGATGCCGGTATTTGGCTCGGCTGGATGCAACGTGACGCTTGCGGGTCGTCCGGAATGGACGCCGACGCCGGCCACTGTCACATGGTCCTGCAGCGTCGTTTGCCTACCGGCTAGTACGCCCCACGTCATGTTTTTCGTCCCACCTCACAGCCAAATCCCGCGCGCAACAAGGTCGCGAAATATGGCCACCCCGATCGGAGGGGACGCATTCGTCTACTTGACTGGGGAGGGCCAAGATGGCCGTCAGATACTCATCCCCCGAAAGAATCCCCTCGCGTGCAAACCCTAACGAGGTGGCGGCGATAGGCCAACTCACGCTTTCTTACCGACTGTTACCTTTTTCCGGCCGCACGGTCGTCGGATGGCCGCCCCAATTCGAGCCGCACGCCATCGGCAGCGCCACTCTGTCATAAAGGGACGCCCATGCAAAACTGGCGCAGAATCTAGAAAAAACAACGGGTTAATTGACCCCTATCGCCCGAATCAGCGGCCCGCAATCAAGCTTCGGGTCCGCGAGCCGGCTGGCAAATCCCGGCCGGCTTTCAATTGGCTTGCCGGCGCAAGAACGCAGGGATGTCGAGCTGATCCTGTTCGGCCGAGTTATTCACAGCGCTCTGCCGGCCGTGGTGATCGAGGCCCTGAGGCGTACGCTTGGCGTATTCGGAAATGGGCTCCGAACGTGGCTCCGGCGAACGCGGCGTGGGCCGTCCGGGCGGGCGCTCCGCAGAAGGCAACGATGGAAGTGGCGCCGCAGTGCGAGACGGCGGCGGAGATTGCGGGGCCTCCTCCCGGCGTCCAAGACCGACCGATGCCAAGCGCTGCAGCAGCGATTTGTGCCGCTTTTCTGGGTGATGATCCTGAGGCAGCTCGCCGCGCCGGGCGCGAATTTCGTTCTGAGCCGGCAACGGCAATTCATCGATTCGGGGCATGCGCGGCGTGCGCGCCGGCATCCGCTCCGGCTGCGGCGGAATGAACGCCGTCGGCCGTTCTGCTTCGGGCTCGCTCGTCGCGGGATCGATGAACAGCGAAGGCTTGGGCGCAAGCGGGCGAATCGTTACATCCTCGATCGCCGCCGCGATCGCCGCCTTGGCGGCGGTTTCGATCGACGAGTTGATCGTGACGGGAGCGGGGATGGCCGTTCCCGTAGCCGACACCGCAATCGCGGCAGCGGGCTTGCCCGGTTCGTGGCGTTCGGACCGCTGATTCTCGGCGCGTATACGTTGCGCGGCATCCGCAAGCCGCGAATCAGTCGCGGCCGCCGCTGCGCGCTGCGCCTGATCGATGCCGGTCGCGACCACAGAAACGCGGATGACGCCGTCGAGGCTTTCGTCGAACGTGGCGCCGACAATGATATTCGCCTCCGGGTCGACCTCTTCGCGAATGCGCGTTGCCGCTTCGTCGACTTCATAGAGCGTCAGATCGCGGCCGCCGGTGATTGAAATCAGAAGGCCCTTGGCGCCTTTCATCGACGCATCGTCGATCAGCGGATTTGAGATCGCCGCCTCGGCCGCCGTCAGCGCGCGCTTGTCGCCCTCGGCCTCCCCGGTGCCCATCATGGCCTTGCCCATCTCGCGCATCACGGCGCGGACGTCGGCGAAATCGAGATTGATCAAGCCTTCCTTGACCATCAGGTCCGTGATGCAGGCGACGCCGGAATAAAGGACCTGATCCGCCAATGCGAAGGCGTCGGCGAAAGTCGTCTTCTCGTTCGCCACACGGAACAGATTCTGGTTGGGAATAATGAGCAGCGTGTCGACGCATTTTTGCAGTTCGCCGATGCCGCCGTCGGCGATACGCATGCGGCGCTGCCCCTCGAAATGAAACGGTTTGGTCACGACGCCGACGGTGAGGATGCCGAGCTCGCGCGCCGTTTTGGCGACGATGGGCGCAGCGCCCGTTCCGGTGCCGCCGCCCATGCCGGCGGTGACGAAGACCATGTGGGAGCCAGACAGATGATCGCGAATCTCATCGATCACTTCTTCCGCTGCGGCGCGGCCGATGTCGGGTTGTGAGCCGGCGCCGAGTCCCTCGGTGACTTGCACGCCCATCTGAATGACGCGCTCGGCCTTCGACATAGTGAGCGCCTGGGCGTCCGTATTGGCCACCACGAAATCCACGCCTTGCAGGCCGGCGCTGATCATATTGTTTACGGCGTTCCCGCCGGCGCCCCCGACGCCGAACACGGTAATCCGGGGTTTGAGCTCACGGATGTCCGGAATGTTCAGATTGATGGTCATGATTGCCTCTTCTTCCTCGCGCGGGCGCGGTCCACGCCCTGGCCCATCCGGTCCGCCACCGGCCGCTGAGATTTTCTAGCTTCGCTTGCTTGGGCCATCAGAAACTCTCGCGAAGCCATCGTCCGACGCGGGCGAAATATCCCGTGCCGGTCATGAGTTGCCGCGTTCGCCGCGGTTCGAAATGTTCCAGATGCGCCGCTTGGGGGTATACGAGCAGGCCGGCCGCCACGGCAAAGGCCGGGCCTTTCGCCTCGTCCGGCGTGCCCGCTATGCCGAGCGGGCGTCCGACACGGACCGGTCGGCCAAGTATCCGGTGAGCCATTTCCGGCATGCCGGTCAGCTGACTGGCGCCGCCGGTCAGGACTACGTTGCCGCGCCCATCGGCCCCAATCGGGCATGCGGCGAGGCGATCGCGCACCATTTCGAGGATTTCCTCGACGCGCGGCTTGATAATGCTCAAGAGCGTCGCGCGAGACACGACTTGCGCCTGCTCGCGCTCGTGCTCGTTAAGCGGTGGCACCGTGATCATGTCACGTTCATCCGATCCCCCGCCGAGCACAGTGCCATAAAGCGTTTTGATTCGCTCGGCGTCGGCGATGCGGGCGTTAAGCCCGCGCGCCAGATCCATCGTGACGTGGTGCCCGCCCAGCGCGAATCCATCCAGGTGAACGAGCCGCCCGGCCTGGAACGCGGCCGTGGTGGTCGTGCCGGCGCCCATATCGACGACCGCGGCGCCGAGATCGGCCTCGTCGTCGGCGAGCGCGGCGAGGCCGGCCACATAGGGCGAGGCGGCCATGGCCTCGACGTCAAGATGGCAGCGCTCGGCCACGAGCATCAAATTGCGCGCAGCCGTGACGTCGATCGTGGCGACGTGCATGTCGACGCCGAACCGCGAACCGAGCATTCCGCGCGGGTCGCGAATGCCGTTCACGCCGTCGATCGAGTAGCGCACCGGCAGCGAATGCAGTATGGCGCGGCCGTCGCGCAGCGAATGCCGGCTGCCGGCCGACAGAAGGCGTGCAACATCGTTTTCCGAAACCGCCGAGCCGACGACTTCGACGTCGGCCGCGAACAATTCGCTGCCGAGCCGCCCGGACGAGATCGACAACACGATCGACTCGATCTCGACCGACGCCATGCGTTCGGCGCTATCGACCGCCTGACGGATCGCTTCCTCGGCCTGCGCCAGATTGACGATGGCTCCGGCTTTGGTGCCGCGCGCGACGGTGTGGCCGAAGCCGATGACTTCGACGGAGTGGCTGCGGCGGGTCAAGACCTGCTGCGGCCCGCGCGGCCGAAGCCGGCCGATGAGGCAAACGACCTTGCTCGATCCGACATCGAGCGCGGCGACCAGCGCGCTGCGGTGCGGCGCGATCGGCTTCATTTTCGGCGTCAGACCGGAGCCGAGGGCGTTCATGCGTCGCCCCCTTTTTTCTTTTTTGCATTGGCCTTGAGTGCGTCGTCGCGCGCCTGGGCGGCCGCATCCGACAAACGCACCGTCACGCGATCGGGCAGGCGCAGATCGATCGCCGTGATATCGCGCGACAATAGTTTTTTGTCGCGATCGAGCGCGGCCAGTCGGTCAAGCGCGGCTTCAACGTCGGTTTCCGGCAGACGAACATCGATGCCGTTCGCCAACCGCAAGTTCCAGCGCCGCTCGGCCACCAGGACCGAGGCGCGCAGCGCCGCTCGGATAGCGGGGTGGCGGTCGATTAATCCGATGAAGCTTTTGGCCTCGCGCTCGGCGCCGCGGCCAACCACCAACGGCAAACCCCGAAAACGATCTTCCACGAAAGGCTCGAGCACGGTGCCGTCGGCGGCGATGACGTTGAGGCGGCCGTTCTCCTGCCACAGCGCGAAAGCCTGGCGCTCGGTGATCGCGATCTGCAGGCGGTCGGGATAAAGCTTGAGCACCGCGGCGTCGGCGATCCACGGATTCGCCAACAAGCGCGCGCGCGCGGCGTCGGCGTCGAGAAACAGCAGCGAAGCCCGGCCGGTGACGCCCACCGTGCCGAGCACTTGCTCGCGGCTGATTTCCTTTTGGCCACTCACCGCGATCGCGGCGATGCGAAAGCCGGCCGCGTTCGCGGCAGCGTCGCGGGCTTCTTTGAGGCGATCGGAAATTGTGGCGACATGCCCGCCCGCGACGGCGCCATAGGCGAGCGCACCGCCAATCAAAAGAATAGACGCGGCGACGCCGGGACCGGGCGGCATATTTACGATCTTGGAAGCCCAGCGTCGGGCGCGCCGGCTTTTGCCGAAGAAACCAACGAAGCCGCTCGCCCAATGGCTCGGATCGGCGGATCCGGCGCGCGCCGACACCGGCCCGTCAACCGGCGCGCCAATCCGTTTCGCCGCTGATTGCCCCGACCGCCTTAGCGGTTGGTCGAGGCGTCCTCCACCATCCATTGCACCAGCTCATCGAACGTGATGCCTGCATACGCGGCAAGCTCGGGAACGAGCGAGGTCTCGGTCATCCCTGGTTGTGTGTTGACCTCTAGGCAGACCAGATGTCCCGTCCCCCGATCGTCATAGCGAAAGTCCGCGCGGCTCGCGCCGCGGCAGCCAAGCGCGTTATGGGCAGCCAAAGCCAGTCTTCGGACCTCCTGGTAAACATTTGGTAAAATCGGTGCCGGCAGCAGGTGCCTGGAGCCCCCGGCGGCATATTTGGCCTCGTAGTCGTAGAAGCGCGTGGCCGGGACTATTTCGATGACGTCGAGCGCCCGGTCGCCCAGCACCGCGCAGGTCAGCTCCTTGCCGGGGATGTAGCGTTCGACCATGACCAGTTCGCCGAACGGCCAATCGTCCCGATAGAGCTCTTGCGGCGGGTGGGGCTGTTCCGCCGGGACGACAAAAACGCCGACGCTCGAGCCTTCGGCGATCGGCTTGACCACATAAGGCGGCGGCATGACATGGGCCTTGGCGGCCTCAAACCGCGAAACCACCCGGTCCTCCGCGACCGGTATTCCGCAAGCCTTAAATAGCGCCTTGGCGAAGTTTTTCTGCATGGCGAGCGCGGACGCCAGCACGCCGGAATGGCTGTAGGGGATGCCAAGAATCTCCAATAGACCCTGCAGCGTTCCGTCCTCGCCCGGACGGCCATGGAGCACGTTAAGCGCAACGTCGGGCTTTGCGGCGGCGAGCGCCGCCGCGACTTCGCGCGTCACGTCAACTAACGTGACCCGGTAGCCACGCCGGATCAGCGCCTCGGCGCAGGCCTGCCCGGAGCGCAGCGAAACCTCGCGCTCGGCCGACCACCCTCCCATCAAAACGGCGACATGCTTCCCCATAGCTCGGCCGCTGATTCGCTGGGACACCAATAGAATCGACAATTGCCGAAAAATCGAGCGTCTTCAAATGGGAATGGGCCCCGAGGTGCGCCGCAAAGGGGTGATTCGGCCCCATACAAGAACCGCTCCCCGCTATGACGATCCCAGTGGTTCATTGAGTAGTCCTATTCGCTTGATCTCCCATTCGAGTTTGACGCCCGATTGCTCCTCGACCTTCTGCCGGACCGTCTCGCCGAGCGTCTCGATGTCGGCGGCGGTCGCATGGCCGAGATTGATCAGGAAATTGCAGTGCATCTGCGAAACCTGCGCGTCGCCTCGCTTGAGCCCGCGACATCCGGCGGCATCGATCAATTGCCAGGCCTTGCCGCCAGGCGGATTTTTAAACGTAGAGCCGCCGGTGCGGCTTTTCACCGGCTGGGTCTCCTCGCGGGCGGCGGTGATTTTTTCCATTTCCGCGGCGATGGCGCTCGGGTCGCCGGGTTCGCCGGCGAAGGTGGCTTCGGTGAAAATGTAGTCGTCCGGCGCGCCGCAATGGCGATAGGCGTAATGCATGTCGGCATTGCCAACGACGTGAATGCGCCCGCGCCGATCGACCGCGCGCGCTTCAATCACCGCGTCTTTGGTCTCGCGTCCGTAGGCGCCGCCGTTCATGCGCAACGCGCCGCCGACCGCGCCCGGAATGCCGCGCATGAACGATAATCCGGCGATGCCGGCCTCCTGTGCCGCGCGGGCGACTTTGACATCCGGCACGGCCGCGCCGGCGCGAACGCGCGTGCCTTCGATCGCAATCTCGTTGAAGCCGCGGCCCAAGCGCACCACGGCTCCGGGAACGCCGCCGTCGCGCACGATCAAATTGGAGCCGAGCCCGATCACTGTCACCGCCAAGTCGGCCGGCAAATGTGCGAGAAAATAGGAAAGATCGGTCTCATCCTCCGGCATGAACAGGAGTTGCGCCGGGCCGCCTACGCGAAACCAGGTCAGCTCGGCCAGCGACTGGTTCGCCAATACGCGCCCGCGCAGTTCGGGCATGGTCCTTTTGACCAGCGGGACGAGATCGGGAAATGCCATCAACGGGCCTCGGCCGCCGCCAGTTCGGCCACCAGGGCATAGGCCCATTGCGTAATCGAGCCGGCGCCAAGACAGAGCACGTAGTCGCCGGGCTGCGACGCTCCGGCAATCAGCGGAGCAAGCGTTTCCGGGCCGTCGAGAGCGATGACGTTGCGGTGGCCGTGCGTGCGTAAACCCTGCACCAGCGCATCGCGATCGGCGCCGGCGATCGGCGCCTCGCCGGCCGGATAGACATTGGCGACGATCACGATATCGGCGTCGTTAAAGCAGGTGCAGAATTGCTCGAACAGCGAAGCGAGCCGCGTGTAGCGATGCGGCTGCATCACCGCGATGACTTTACCCTTGGTCGATTCCCGCGCCGCGCGGAGCACCGCGGCGATCTCCACCGGATGATGGGCGTAATCATCGACGATAGTGACGCCGTTCCAGGTGCCGGTGCGCGTGAAGCGCCGCCGCACGCCGCCGAACTTCACGAATGCGTTGCGGATCGCGTCGTCACCGATGCCAAGCTCGTGCGCGATCGCGATTGCCGCCGTGGCGTTGAGCGCATTGTGCCGGCCCGGCATCGGCAGCGCGATATTCTTGATTTCGTGCGCCGGCCGGCCGCGGCCTTCGCGGAACAGCGCGGTGAACAGCGAGGTGCCGCCGGCGTGCGAGACATCGACGAGACGCACATCGGCTTGCGGGTTTTCGCCGTAAGTGACGATGCGATGGTCTTCGATCCGTGCGACAAGGCTTTGTACGATCGGATGGTCAATGCACATCACCGAGAAACCGTAGAACGGCACGTTCTCGACAAAGGCGCGAAACGCGTCCTGCACGGCGTCGAATGTCTTGAAGTAGTCGAGATGCTCCGGATCGATATTGGTGACAACGGCGATGTCGGCTGGCAGTTTGAGGAAACTGCCGTCGGATTCGTCAGCTTCGACCACCATCCAGTCGCCGGCGCCGACGCGCGCATTGGTCCCATAGGCGTTGATGATGCCGCCGTTGATCACCGTCGGATCGAAACCGCCGTAATCGAGCATCGCCGCCACCATCGAGGTGGTCGTCGTCTTGCCGTGCGTGCCGGCAATCGCGACGCAGCTTTTCAGCCGCATCAATTCGGCCAGCATTTCGGCGCGGCGCACCACCGGCAGCCCCTGCGCGCGCGCGGCCGCGAGTTCGGGATTGTCGGCCTTGATCGCGGACGAAATCACGACGACGCTGGCGCCGGCGAGATTGTCCGCGGCATGACCGATCGCGACCTTGACGCCTTTGTCGCGCAATCGCTTGACATTGGCGCTGTCGGTCTGATCGGAGCCCTGCACCGTATAGCCGAGATTGACCAAGACCTCGGCGATACCGCTCATTCCGATCCCGCCGATGCCGATGAAATGCATCGGGCCGATGTTGCGCGGCAATTTCATCCGGTTCCCCGGTCTTGTCCTGCCGGCCCCGTGTCCGCCATCTGGTGCCTCGTGTCCTTATCAATCGAAGAGCAGGATGGCCGGAACAAGTCCGTCATCGCGAAGGCTCATCGTAAAATTAATGCTTTGCGGCGGTCCCCGCCACCTTCAGAACGAGATCGGCAAGCCGGCTCGCCGCTTCGAGCCGCCCGATCGACCGGGCCGCCGCCGCCATCGCGGCGAGCCGTTGCGGCGCCGCGGCCAGCCCCGCGATCTCGCCGGCAAGCCGTTCCGGCGTAAACGCGTCCTGCACCAACCGCAACGCGCCGCCGGCGCGTTCCAAGACGCCCGCATTGGCGAACTGGTCCTGATCGATCGCATGCGGCAGGGGCACCAGGATCGATGGGCGGCCGATCGCGGCCAATTCGGCCACCGTCGAAGCGCCCGAGCGCGACACGACGAGATGGCTCGCCGCGATGCGCGCGGGCAGATCGGCAAAAAACGGCGCCACCTCCGCGGTCACCGGGAGAGCGGCATAGGCCTGCCGCACGCGCGGCAGATCTTCCTCGCGCGCCTGCTGCACGATGCGAAGCCGCGCCCGCAGGCCGGGATCGAGCCGGGCGATCGCGGCAGGCCCGATATCGGCCATGATACGCGCGCCTTGGCTGCCGCCGAAGATGACAAGACGCAGGAATTCGCCGGGAGGATCGTAGGGCGTCGCCGCCGCCGCGATGACAGCCGATCGGACCGGATTGCCGGTGAGCGTCGCTTTGGCGGCCAGTTCCGGCGCGTTGACGAAAATGTCGGGGAATGTCGTCGCGATCGCATTCACGCGCGGCGCAAGAAGCCGATTGGCCCGTCCGACGACGGCGTTGGCGTCGTGGATCAGGCTCGGAACGCCGCGCCAAGTGGCGGCGAGGACCGGAGGCACCGTCGGATAGCCGCCGAAGCCGATGACGGCTGACGGCCGCAACCGGCCGATCAGGGCCCAGGCTTGGGCGAGGCCGTAGCCGAGCATGGCGGTGGTTTGGGCAAGTGCAATCGGATTGCGCGATCGCACCGTCGCGCTGGCGATGACGTGGATCGCGTCATTCGAAAATGCATCGCCGAATTCAACGGCGCGCCGGTCGGTCGCGAGATGCACGGGAATGCCGCGTTCGGTCAGCACCCCCGCGAGCGCCGCGGCCGGGAACAGATGACCGCCGGTGCCGCCGGCCGCCACCAAAACCGGCGCCGGCTCCGCGGCCTGCATCACGCCGGACTCGCGGCGAAATCAAAATCGCCGGCGAGCTTGGCTTGTGGCCGTTCGCGGGTGAGCGCCACCAGCATGCCCATGCCGTAAGCGAGCGAGATCAAGGACGATCCGCCATAGGAGATAAAAGGCAGCGTCATTCCCTTCGCCGGCATCAGATGCAGATTGACCGCCATATTAATCGCCGATTGCAAGCCGAACAGGATCGCCAGACCCGCCGTCGCGAACCGGATGAACGGATCGTCGGTGCGCATGGCCTTCACCAGCGCGCGGATGACGATGAACGCGAACAAAGCGACCAGGATGAGGCAGAGCACGACGCCGAATTCCTCGGCGGCGACCGCGAAAACGAAGTCGGTATGCCCTTCGGGCAGGATACGCTTGATGGTGCCCTCGCCCGGACCGCGGCCGAACCAGCCGCCGCGAATGAACGATTCGGTGGCGATATCGATATTGAACGTGTCGCCGGAGGCCGGATCCAGAAAGCGATTGATGCGCTGCGCCACGTGCGGAACGGTGAAGAAGGCCGCGAGCAGGCCGACGCCCGCGGTCGCGGCAAGCCCGATCACCCAGATGAGGCGCATCCCCGCCATGTAGAACAGCGAACCCCAGACGAGCGCGATCAGCATCGTCTGGCCGAAATCCGGCTGCAACACGAGCAGCGCCACGACGACAATGAGCAGCATCAGCGCGAAAGAGTTCGCCGGCATTTCCGGACGCTTGCCCGTCTCGCCGAACAGCCAGGCGATCAGGATCACGAAGGCGGGCTTGAGGAATTCCGACGGCTGCACGTTGACGCCGAGCAAAACGAGCCAGCGGCGCGCGCCCTTGATCTCGGCGCCGAAATAAGGCGTCAGCGCGGTCAGGACGAGGCTCACGGCGAACACGACGAGCGCCACTTTGCGAATCTCGCGCGGCGACAAAAACGACGTCGTGATCAAGACGACGACCGCGGGAATGAGGAACAGGACCTGACGATTGACGAAATGGAACGGATCGAGCCCGATCCGCGCCGCAACCGGGGGGCTTGCAGCAAGGCACAGCACGATGCCGCCGAGCATGAGTACGCCGAGCGCCGCCAGCGTCAGCCGGTCGACCGTCCGCCACCATTCGCTAAATAAAGTCGGCTGCGCCCGCGAAGCCATCGGCGTCCCCGGAAGGGATTCCCAGCCCTATCTCCTGCCCCCGGTATGGTTTCCAGGTGATTAAGATTGGCGCTACCGGGAAGATCTGTTGCCTGTCCTAGGCTTTGAATCCGGGCCGCGGGCGAACCACGGTTTCGGCGATAATCTGCGCCCGCCGCCAATGTTCCGGCATAGTGGGATCGAGCCGATCCTCCGTCGCGCTCATGAGGAGCCCGCCATCGGGCGTCCGTTCGGTCAGAATGTCAGACGGCAGCTCAAGCCCGGCTGCGAGCGAGGCCGGCAAAAAACAAGAACATTTGTCGCAGCCAGGGCGCGCCCAGGTCATCCACCGCCAGAATCTCTATTTTCTTTCCGTGCTCACCCCAGGCAGCGCCTGGACCAGCGCCCGGAAGGCGTCGCCGCGCAGCTCGAAGTTCCGGTACTGGTCGAACGAAGCGCAGGCGGGCGAGAGCAGGACCACCGGCTCGGCCGCAGGCGAAGCTTCGGCGTCGCGCGCCGCCGCGGCAAGCGCCTTATCGAGCGTGCCGTCGATTTCGTGCGGCACTTCGGCGCCGAGCGTCGCGGCGAATTGCTCTGCCGCCTCGCCGATCAAGTACGCTTTTCGGATGCGCGGAAAAAAAGACCGCAGGCTTTCGATGCCGCCGGTCTTGGGCTTGCCGCCGGCGATCCAGAAAATATCGCCAAAACAAGCCAGCGCCTGCGCCGCCGAATCGGCATTGGTCGCTTTGGAATCGTTGACGAAGAGAACGGCGCCGCGCCGCCCGACCTCTTCCATCCGATGCGCCAGTCCGGGAAAGGAGCGCAGCCCCGCCTGAATAGCTTCAGGCGCAAGCCCGAGCGCGAGCGCGGCGGCGCACGCGCAAGCGGCATTCTGCGCATTGTGCAGGCCGCGCAACGAGCCAATGCCTGAAAGCGCGGCGACGAGCGAAACATCGGCGCCGCTCGCGCGCATGATGCGGCTGCCATCGACGTAGAGTCCGTTGCTCAACGGACGTTTCACCGAAATCCGCACCACGCGTTTGCCGCCTTGCGCGAGCCGCACGGCGACGGCTTGGCACCATTCGTCGTCGACGCCGACGATGGCGGTGCCCTGCGCCGGCACGCCGGCGACGAGGCGCTCCTTCACCGCCGCATAATTTTCCATCGTGCCGTGGCGGTCGAGATGGTCTTCGGTGAGGTTGATTAGGATCCCGATCGACGGATCGAGCGAAGGCGCGAGATCGATCTGATAGGACGAGCACTCGATAACGTGCACGCGCCCGGCGCGCGGCGGGGTGAGCGACAGAATGGCGGTGCCGATATTGCCGCCTAGCTGCGCGTCAAGGCCCGCCGATGCGGCGAGATGCGCGATTAATGCGGTCGTGGTCGATTTGCCGTTGGTGCCGGTGATGGCGACGAACGGGGCGTTCGGCGCGCGAAGCCGCCGCTCGCGGCAAAACAGTTCGACATCGCCAATGACTTCGACGCCCGCTTTTTTGGCGAGCTGCACAACCCAATGCGGCGCGGGATGGGTGAGCGGAACGCCAGGCGCCAGCACGAGCGCCGCGATCTTGCTCCAATCGGCGCCGCGCAGATCGCCTGTAGGAATTCCAGCGGTTTTTGCTTTGGCGACGCTCGCTGCGTCGTCGTCGAACGCGATCGCGTCGGCGCCGCCGGCAAGGAGCGCGCTCGCGGCGGCAAGGCCCGAGGCGCCGAGCCCGAAGAGGGCGACCTTTCTGCCTGCAAAGGTCGTGATGGGAATCACGGCAGGAAATTCCGTAAGCGCCTATCTCAGCTTTAAGGTCGAAAGCCCGGCGAGCGCGAGCACGACGGCGACGATCCAGAAGCGGATGACGATCTGCGGCTCGGTCCAGCCCAGCTGCTCGAAATGATGATGGATCGGCGCCATCTTGAAGACGCGCTTGCCGGTGAGCTTGAACGACACCACCTGCACAATGACGGAAACCGCTTCCAGCACGAACAGCCCGCCGATCACGGCGAGCACAATTTCGTGCTTGGTGGCGACCGCGACCGCGCCGAGCATGCCGCCCAGCGCCAGTGAGCCGGTATCGCCCATGAAGATCGAGGCCGGCGGCGCGTTGAACCAAAGAAAGCCGAGGCCGGCGCCAAGCACCGCGCCGCATAGAACCGCGAGCTCGCCGGTGCCGGCGACGTAATGAATCTGCAAATAGTCGGCGAAGACCAAGTTGCCGCAGAGATAGGAGATCATCCCGAAACTCGCGGCCGCGATCATCACCGGCACGATGGCAAGGCCGTCGAGACCGTCGGTCAGGTTCACCGCGTTGCCGGCGCCGACGATGATGAACATCGCGAACGGCACGAAGGCCCAGCCGAGATTGAGCACCAGTTCCTTGAGGAACGGAAACACCAGCGAGGTCGAGAACGGCACATGGCTGAGCTCGACCAGCGCGATGCAGGCGATCGCGGCAATGACCGATTCGACAGCGAGACGGGTGCGGCCGCCGAACCCGTTTTCCGCTTGCTGCCTCGTTACTTTCAGATAATCGTCGTAGAAGCCGACCAATCCGAAGCCAAGCGTGACCCACAGCACCACCCAAACGTAGGGGCTTGCCGGATTCGCCCACAACAGCGTCGAGACCAGCATGCCGGACAGGATCATCAGCCCGCCCATGGTCGGCGTGCCGGCCTTGGCGATGATGTGGGATTTCGGGCCGTCGGCGCGGATCGGCTGACCTTTGCCTTGCAAGACGCGCAGCTGGTCGATGATGCTCTGGCCGAACAGAAAGACGAACAGCAGCGCGGTTATGACCGCGCCGCCGGTGCGAAAGGTGATGTAGCGAAAGACATTGAGGACCGAGAGCTTGTCCGACAGTTCCACCAGCCAATAAAGCATCGCCATCAACCTTGTGCGGCAGCCTCTTCGAGCGTCTCGTGGCGCGGATAATTCCGCTGCAGCGCCTTGACGATGGGCCCCATGCGCGAGCCGAGCGAGCCCTTCACCATGACGACGTCGCCGGCGCGGATTGCGGGTACGACCTGCGCCTCGAGCGCGGCAGCGTCTTCTGCATAGCCGCCGCGGCGGCTCGCGGGAAGAGCCTCCCACAGCGCGCGCATCAGCGGGCCGCAACAAAAGACCAGATCGACCGCGTTGGCAATTACGCTCTCCGCCAGGCCGCGATGCAAAGCCGGCCCGTCCGGGCCGAGTTCCAGCATGTCGCCAAGCACGGCGATGCGGCGTCCCTGCGGTCCGATCGGCGCGCAGCCGAGCACCGCCAGTGCAGCATCGACCGAGGCCGGATTGGCGTTGTAGCTTTCGTCGAGAACCAGGGCCGGGCCGCCCGGAAGCTCGATCGCGATCGGCGCGCCGCGGCCGACGACCGGCTGCAGTTCGGCAAGCGCGAGCGCGGCAAGGGCGAGATCGGCGCCGACCAGTTCGGCCGCCGCCAATACCGCGAGCGAGTTCATGACGATGTGGCGGCCCGGAGCGCCGATCTTGTAGGTGAACCGGTTGCCGAGAATCTGCGCTTCGACCGTCGAGCAGCGCGGATGCAGCGCGCATTTGATCAACCGCGCATCGGCCCGCGCGTGTTCGCCGAACGAAACCACGCGCGCGATGCCGGCGTCTTTCGCGCGCCCGCGAAGCTGCGCGAATTGCGCGATGTCCCGATTGATGACGGCGGCGCCGCCGGGCGGAACGCCCAGGAATATTTCGGCTTTGGCGTCGGCGATCTTCTCGAGCGAGCCGAAGAACTCAAGATGCACGGGCGCGACCGTGGTGACGATCGCGACATGCGGACGAGCCAGGCGCGACAATGGCGCGATTTCGCCGGCGTGATTCATGCCCATTTCGAGCACCGCATAGCGTGCGCTGGCCGGGCAACGAGCGAGCGACAACGGCACGCCCCAATGGTTGTTGTAGGACGCGACCGAGGCATGCGTTTCGCCATCCTTCGACAGCGCCAGGCGCAGCGCTTCCTTGGTGCCGGTTTTGCCGACCGAGCCGGTGACGCCGATCACTTTGCCCCGCAGGCGCGCGCGGGCGGCGGCCGCGAGCGCGCGCAGGCCCGCAAGCACGTCCGGTACGATCAAGAGCGGCGCGTCGCTCGGGAACTGCGCGCAGCGCTCGGCGGCGACGATGGCGAGAGCCGCCTTGGCGGCAAGCGCCGCCGAAACGAATTCATGACCGTCGCGGCGATCGCCATGGATGGCGAAGAACGCCTCGCCGGGCGCGATGCTGCGGCTATCGATCGAGAGACCGGAGACCGACGCCGGTAAGGGCCCTCGGCGCTCGGCGCCCATCGCACTCGCCATTGCGTCAACGGTCCACAGCGCGGGCGCGCTCATGCGGCGAGTTCCTTCAGAGCGGTCGCGACCGCTTCGTGATCGCTAAAGGGCATGATCCGGTCGCCGATGATTTGGCCGGTTTCATGACCCTTGCCCGCGATCAGGAGGACGTCGCCAGGGCGCAGATCGGCAATGGCGCGGCGGATCGCCTCTCGGCGGTCGCCGATCTCGATCGCGCCCGGCGCGGCGGCCATGATGGCGGCGCGGATCGCGGCGGCATCCTCGCTGCGCGGATTGTCGTCGGTGACGATCACCCGGTCGGCTTTGGCGGCGGCGACGGCGCCCATCAGAGGCCGCTTGCCGCGATCGCGGTCCCCGCCGGCGCCGATCACGACGACGAGACGCCCGCTCACGTAAGGACGCAGCGCTTCGAGCGCCTTGGCGAGCGCATCCGGCTTGTGGGCGTAGTCGACAAAAATCGGCGCGCCCCGGCTCTCGCCGACGCGTTCAAGGCGCCCTTTAGCGCCGCCCAGATGTTCGAGCGCGGCGAAGACGGCGGCCGCATCGTCCCCGGTGGCGATGGCAAGAGCCGCGGCGACGAGCGCATTCTCGATCTGGAATTCACCGACCAGCGGCAAGCGCACCTGAAATGTCTTACCCTCGTATTCCAGACGGAGCGTCTGCGCCAAACCGGCATTGGCCGCGTGAAGAAGCCGGATGCCGGTTCCTTTGCGTCCGACCGTGATAACGGAAAGACCGCGGGTGGCCGCGACGGCGGTAAACGCATCGGCGCGGTCGTGATCGACATCGACGATCGCGGCCGCGCCCGGCATGAGCAAATCTTCGAACAGCCGCAGCTTGGCGGCGAGATAGGCCTGGAAACTCGGATGATAGTCGAGATGGTCGCGCGTGATATTGGTGAATCCCGCCGCCGCCAGATGAAGTCCGTCGAGCCGGTATTGGTCGAGGCCATGGGACGACGCTTCGATCGCCAGATGGGTGACGCCGTCACCCGCAAGTGAATCGAGCGCGCGATGCAGCGCGACTGGATCCGGCGTCGTCAGCGCGCCATAAGTCTCGCCGCGCGGCGACACGATGCCGACCGTCCCGATGCTCGCGGCGCGGTGACCGTTGGCGGTCCAGATTTGCCGGACAAAGGCCGCGACCGAAGTCTTTCCGCTCGTGCCGGTGACCGCGGCGACGATGCGGGGCTGCCGCGGGTAGAGCTTGGCGGCGACCAACGCGAGTGCGCGCCGCGCATTGCCGACGCGCACGAAAGCGACCGCGGCGGGAAGCGGCGTTTCCGGGATGCGCTCGGCAACGACCGCCACCGCACCCGCGGCAATCGCCGGTCCGGCGAAGCGCAGGCCGTCGATCTTACCGCCCGCAATGGCAACGAACACATCGCCGGGCTTGACCGTGCGGCTGTCCGCCGTCACCCCGCCTACATCGAAATCGGCATGGCGCGGATCGATTTCCGCATTAGCGGGCAAAATCTCGCGAAGCTTCATGTCGAGCTTCTTTTAGTATCTCTTCTTGTTTGTTTCTTGGCGTTGCTTGGCGTTTTCTCGGCGGCTTTTGGCGGCGGCGGCTCGGCCAGCGCTGCGGCGACCGCCTTACCTATTTTCCTTCGCTGCGGCCAGGATCAACTGGTCGGCCGCCGGCAGGTCCATGCGCGGCTCGACGCCCAGGAGCGGCGCAATGCGCGCGACCACCGCGCCGCCGGTCGGCACCGCGTTCCATCCCGAAGTGGTGAAACCATGCGTCTCGGGCGTGGCATGCGGCTCGTCCAGCATGATCAAAAGCAAATAACGCGGCCGATCGGCCGGCAGGACCGCCATGAAATCGGTCAGCACTTTGGCCTTGGTATAGCGGCCGTTGACAACCTTGTCCGCGGTGCCGGTTTTACCGCCGATGTAATAGCCGGGCACGTCCGCCTTCGCCGCCGTGCCCTTTTCGACGTTGAGCCGCATTAGGTAGCGCATGATCGCGCTGGTTTCCGGCTTGATGACGCGGGTGCCGAGCGCTTGCGCGTCGGCTTCGGAGCGCTTGAGGAATGTCGGCGGAATGAGAATGCCGCCATTCACCAACGCGGCCACGCCCATGGCCGCTTGCAACGGCGCGACCGAAAGGCCGTGGCCGAACGCGATCGTGGCGGTGTTGAGCGCAACCCAGTGCTTGGGCACGATCGGTTCGGCGCTTTCCGGGAGTTCGGTGCGCAGCCGATCGAGCTGGCCCAATTTTTTCAGGAACGCTTTCTGCCCGTCGACGCCAACCGCAAGCGCCATGCGCGCAGCGCCGATATTCGACGAATAGGTGAAAATTTCCGGCACCGAAAGGATGCGATGCTGCGCCTCGAAATCGTGGATATCGAAGCGTCCCATATGCAGCGGCGCGCGCGCATCGAATGTCGATTTGAGCGTGGCTTTGCCCGAATCGAGCGCCATAGCGACGGTGAAAGCCTTGAACGTCGATCCCATTTCGAAGACGCCGGTGGTCAACCGATTGATGCGTGACGGATCGAGCGCCTCGTGCGGATTGTTGGGGTCGTAATCCGGTTCCGACACCATGGCGACGACTTCACCGCTGCGCACGTTGAGGACGAGGCCGGCGGCGGCAACCGAGCCAAATTTCGCGCGCGCCTTCGCGAGTTCGTCGTGCAGGACGTGCTGAACGCGCAAATCGACCGCGAGCTGAACCGGCGTTTGCAGCCGATCCGTAGCAAGACCGGCCATGTGCAAGGCGGCCAGACCTTGGCCGTCGAGCCACTTCTCCATGCCGGCAATGCCCTGGTTGTCGATATTCACGTGCCCGATCAGATGCGAAATCTCGGCGCTGTCAGGATAATCGCGCTTGTTCTCGTTCAAAAAACCGATGCCCGGCAGGCCTTGACGATAGATCCCGCGCTGCTGCTCGGGCGTGATATCGCGCTGAAGCCAAACAAAGCCGCGCTTGGACGAGAGCCGTTCGCGCAATTCGGCGGCGTCGAGATCGGGCAGGTCCGCGGTGAGCAGTTCGACCGCTTCGTCAACGTCGATGAGCCGGCGCGGTTCGGCATAAAGCGACGGGACGCGAACGTCGGTCGCCAGCACTTCGCCATTGCGATCGAGAATATCGGGCCGCGCCGTCGCGATGGCGTCGCCCGACACGACGCGATGGGGCGTATGGCTGTTGGACGCCAGCGCGAACATCACCAGGCGCACAGCGATGACGGCATAGACGGCCGCGAAAGCGATGATCGCCAAGCCTATCCGCGCCCGCGCCTTGGCCGCGCGGTCGACAACACTGCCGTAAAGCACTTTGCCGACCCGCCATTGCCGGATCGCGGAGGACGAAGTCGCAACGCTTGGCCCGAACAGGGGTTCCGCGATTGCGCTCATGGTCGCGAGCCCCCGATTGCACCGTGCGGCTCATTTTCCGCGGGCCTAGGCGCGGCCGCCGGAATGCTTCCGGTCGGGCCGACTGTATTGGGTTTTTCCAATTCATCGATCATCCCGCCGATCGCGTCGCTGCGCGCAGCAACGTCTTGCGGTGGCCGTTCCGACAACCGATCGAGCGAGTCGAACTGCGTGGGCGCGATCGGCTGGAGCTGCAGTAACCGTTTGGCGAGAGCGTCGATCCGCTCCGGATTGTCGAGCCGCTCCCATTCGGCGCGCAGCGCCGCGATCTTGTCGCGTTCCTGCCGCACCTCGCCGCGCAATTTCGCCAGGTGCTCGGCTTGGACGGTGGCATCGTATTTGATCCGATAGACGTGAGCCGCGGCAAGCACCAATGCGCCGATGACGATCAGGTTGAGGAAGCGCAGAATCATGGCCGCCCCCTCGTCACATCCGCCAGACTCGGCAGGTGCGGCAGGTAATTTTCGACTGTGATCGGACGCGAAAGCGCATCGGTTCGCTCCGCCGCGCGCAATTTTGCAGAACGAGCGCGGGGATTGCCGGCGAGCTCCGATTGTTCCGGGGTCTGCGGCCGCGGCGTGAGAACGCGAAAAGTCGGAGCCGGCGCCGCAATTTCGGGGCGGTGACGCGATCCGGCCGGAGCGCGGCTGCGTTCGGCGAGGAAGGTTTTGACGATGCGATCTTCCAGCGAGTGAAAGGAGACCACGACGAGCCTGCCGGACGGCCTGAGCGCCCGCTCGGCCGCGGCGAGGCCGAGCGCCAGTTCGGCGAGCTCCTCGTTGACGAAAATGCGCAACGCCTGAAAGGTCCGCGTCGCCGGATGGATCGCGTCCTCGCGCCCATGCACCACGCCGGCAACGATGTCGGCCAAGGCTCGCGTCGATTCGATCGCTGCCCTGCTGCGCGCCCTCACGATCGCGCGCGCCACCGACCGCGCGTGCTTTTCCTCTCCCAGCCGCGCGATGATGACGGCAAGGTCGCGTTTGCTGGCTCTGGCGACAATGTCCGCCGCGGTCGGCCCGCTCCGTCCCATGCGCATGTCGAGCGGTCCATCCAGCCGGAACGAAAATCCGCGCGCGGCCTCGTCAAGCTGCATGGATGAAACGCCGAGGTCGAACACGACGCCGTCCGCGCGCTCCGTTTTGCCAAGGATCGAGTCCAAATTCGAAAAACGATCCTCGACCAGATCGAGCCGCCCCTGCGCCGCCGCGACGAGCGACGCGCCGGCTGCGATGGCGCTCTGATCGCGGTCGATGCCGATCACGCGCGCATCCGGCGTTTGCAAGATCGCGCGCGTATAACCGCCGCCGCCGAACGTTGCGTCGACGTACAGTCCGCCGGCCTTGACGGCGAGCCATTCGATCGCGCGGCTGGCGAGCACGGGAATGTGACGAGCCGGTCCGCCAGCGACAGCTTTGCTGTCGCTGCCCGTCATCATTCCCGCGCTCCGAGCGGTTTCGCCGCCGCCACCATCCGGGTGCCGAGCTCCAGCTTCAATGCGCGGACCTTCTCGGTGGCCTCCGCGAGTTCCGCGCGAAAGCGGCCAGGCTCCCAGATTCGAAATTTGTGGCCGAGACCGACGAAACTCGCCGCGTCGGTGATCCCGGCATGCGCCTTGAGGGTGTCGGTCAGCACGACGCGGCCTTCGCTGTCGATTTTGAGGGTCTCGCTCGTGCCGTAGAGCGACAAGGCAAATTGCTCCCGCTGATCGGAATAGGGCGTGTAGCCGGCGATCAGCGCCTCGATTTCGGCAAGCAATGCGTTGCCGCCGGCGTCGAGCGCCGGGCGGTCGAGTGCGGGATGGCAATAAAGACCCTCGAAGCCGTCGCGCGCCAAAACGGCGCGGAAAGATGCCGGAACAGAAATGCGTCCCTTGGCGTCCAGACGGAGCACATAGTGGGACACAAAGCGGTCCATCTCGCCCCTCATCGAGCGGCGGGTCGGATACGCATGACTGTCGCGCCCGATCCGCCCGTCGCGCCTTGGATCCGAGGCTGGCCCAAGCAACGAGCAATGGGATTAAATGGGCTATCATGGGACTATATGGCCGTCAATGATAGGACCGAAACAGGTCGCGGCAGTCGCGCGACTTCGATTAGCGAATGGCAACCTTAAGGAATGGTTGAAGACGCGATGGCCGAGAGAGCGCCCGATCATCCAGTCGGTCACGCGCACTACCCCGATGCATCGGCTGCAGGATGTGAAATGGCCGACCTATGCCGTGGCATCAAAGCAACGAACGTCGGCTATTTTATTGCGCTACTTGCGTTTCCTGTGCACTGCGGGGCAAACCGGCTTGTCGCTGACCGCTGTTCTCATAAATTTGACATATGTCGCGTCCCCCGTTTGCGCCGGATTCTTGCGTTGTCGCCGAGGTCATGCCGTCGCCCAATCAGGGCGAGCGCACCGATGGCCGGCGGCCGGATATGATTTTGCTGCATTACACCGGCATGCAGGACGCTCAGTCCGCGCTTGAACTTTTGTGCGCCCGCGGCAGCAACGTTTCCGCCCACTATTTCGTTTTCGAGGACGGCCGGATTGTTCAAATGGTCCCCGAAAGCCGCCGTGCGTGGCACGCCGGCAAATCGGAATGGGCGGGCGAGACCGACATCAATTCGTGTTCGATCGGGATCGAAATCGCCAATCCTGGCCACGACCATGGCTATCCGGATTTTCCCGCACGCCAGATCGCCGCAGTGACCGCGCTCTGCCGCAGCATTCAAACCCGCAATACGATTCCGGCGGTGCGGGTTCTCGCCCATTCTGACGTCGCGCCTGCGCGCAAGCAGGACCCGGGCGAGAAATTCCCGTGGCGGACGCTCTATGAGTCCGGCGTCGGTCATTGGGTCAGACCGGCGTCGATCATGAATTTCGGCCAAAGCCTCGAGCCTGGCGCGCGCGGCGATGCGGTGGCCGGCTTGCAAAGGTCATTGCGGGAATATGGCTATGGCGTGGAGATCAACGGAGCATATGACTCCACGACATTTGAAGTCGTCATCGCGTTTCAGCGCCATTTCCGTCCCGAACGCGTCGACGGCATCGCCGATATATCGACGCAAAACACTTTGCAGGAGCTCCTCGCCACACGCGGCCGCGCCAAGACGATCGCGGCGCGCGCGCGGACCGCGACGCTGCTCGTCGCGCCGTGACATCAGGGTCGCATTAAGCCATTCGGACGAAAGCCGGGACGGGAGACCGACTCGGCCCTTGACGGCGAAGCCGGCCATCCCCATTCGTGTTTCTGTCAGTCGGTCGGACGGCCGCTCCGGCGGGAACCGAAAGGTTGCCGGGGAGGAAAGTCCGGGCTCCGTGGGCAAAACGGTGCCGGATAACATCCGGCGGGTGCGAATCCAGGGAAAGTGCCACAGAGAAGAGACCGCCGCAGCGCGTTGCGTTTGGCCGCGGCAAGGGTGAAACGGTGCGGTAAGAGCGCACCGCGCCGGCGGTAACGCCGGCGGCACGGCAAACCCCACCGGGAGCAAGACCGAATAGGGACGGCGCGAGGCTTGCACGAGCATGAGCCTCGGGATCGTGTCCGGATCCGGCCGTCCGGGTAGGTTGCTAGAGGCGCCGGGCAACCGGCGTCCCAGAGGAATGGCCGTCACGCGCGCGAACGCCGTTCGCGCGCCGTCCAGAACCCGGCTTATAGGCTGGCTGACGTGACTTAAGGGCGCCCGGCGGATCCCCCGTCGGGCGCCCGCCAAGTTTCTTGCGGCGGCCGTATCTGGCACAGCTTTTGAATGGTTCTCACCATCGGAACACCGTGGCGCGGAAAGGGCATCGCTGCCGCACTGAGCAAAACGAAATCTTTTTACTTCAAAGGACGTTTATAGGGGTATGGTCTTCTTAGTTTCATCCAAAAAATTGCATCTTGAGGAAGTATATTCTATTTTTGTTACATAGGTCCCTTCATGAACCGCATCGCCGAAGACGTCGCAACTGCCCGCATGGCGCCGCTCTCGCGGCTGCCGGCATTCTTCGCGCTGGAGAACAAGCGCGTCGTCGTCGCCGGCGGCAGCCCGGCCGCCGCCTGGAAGGCGGAACTCCTCGCCGCTGCCGGCGCACGAGTCGAGGTTCTGGCCGCCCAGCCGAGCGAGGACATGCTGGCACTGGCCGGCGCGCCGCCGCGCGGCGCGATCGCCCTTCATCGGCGCGACTGGACGTTGAGCGATCTAACCGGCGCCGCCATCGCTGTCGCCGATTGCGACAACGATGAAGCGGCAGCGCGATTTGCCGCGGCCGCGCGCGCGGCCGGGGTACCGGTCAACGTGATCGACCGGCCGGATTTTTGCGATTTCTCGTTCGGCGCTATCGTCAATCGCTCGCCGCTCGTCATCGGCATTTCAACCGAAGGCGCCTCGCCGGTCTTCGGCCAGGCGATCCGGGCCAAGATCGAAACGCTGATCCCCAAGGGCTTCGCACGCTGGGCGGCGGCAGCGCGGTCGTGGCGACCGCGCGTGAAAGCGCTCGCTCTGTCCTTCCGCGGCCGGCGCGCCTTTTGGGAGAAATTCACCGCCCGCGCCATCGCCGTGCCCGATCATGCGCCCAACGAGGCCGATCTCGATGCGCTGCTCGCTCCAACGAGGCCCGAGGCGGGATCGGTCACGCTTGTTGGGGCCGGTCCCGGCGATCCCGAATTGTTGACGCTGCGGGCGCTGCGCGCGCTGCAATCGGCGGACGTGATTCTGTTCGACGATCTCGTTTCGGCCGACATCCTCGATTTCGCACGGCGCGAGGCCAAGAAAATGCTGGTCGGGAAAACCGGCCATGCGCCGTCATGCCGGCAGCACGACATCAACGAGCTGATGGTCTCTCTGGCCAAGGCCGGCCGGCGCGTGGTGCGGCTCAAGGGCGGCGACCCGATGGTGTTCGGCCGCGCCGACGAAGAAATCGCCGCCTGCCGCGCGGCGGGCATCGCGGTAGACGTCGTGCCCGGCATCACCACGGCGCAAGGCGCCGCCGCCCGGCTTCTCGTTTCGTTGACTCGCCGCCAAGAAGCGCGCCGCCTGCAATACATCACCGGGCACGGTCGCGACGGCAAATTGCCGGCCGACATCGAATGGACGAGCGTCGCCGATCCGAAAGCGACGACAGTCGTCTATATGCCGATGCGGACATTGCCCGATCTGGTCGCAACCGCGCTCGAGCGCGGGCTTGATCCATCGACCCCGGCGGTTGCCGTTGCGAGCGCCACGCGGCCCGACGAACGCGTCATTGCGGCAAGGATCGCCGATCTGCCGGCGCGTCTTCTTGCCGCCGAACCGACGACCGGGCCCATTATTGCGATGATCGGCACCGTATTCGCCGACACTCTGGAAAAGGCGGCGCATCACGCGGCGCCAATCGACGCCGCAGCCCAAACACGCCTGGTGCGATGAGGCCCGAGAGGTTGCGGAACCCACGCGTGGCCGCCTATCTATCCCCTGCATGAGCAACGTGACCGCACCGCCTTCCGTGGAGAGCTCCACGCACCTGCCGCCCCCGCATACGGGCCTTATCGACGCGCGCCTGATCAAGATCGAAGATGTCGCGCGCGACACCAAGCTCTACACATTCGCGCGCGCCGACGGCGGCAAGCTGCCGCC
>Ga0187780_10000260_pt1 | contig 39686 bp, 31 predicted proteins | sample 1015_Q2_SP10_20__FD_132429 | JGI IMG/M metagenome (GOLD analysis project Ga0187780, IMG submission 132429) | Tropical peat soil microbial communities from peatlands in Department of Meta, Colombia - 1015_Q2_SP10_20_MG | ecosystem: Environmental > Terrestrial > Soil > Wetlands > Peat | place...
CAGAGACGCTGCAGCCGATGACTGGTTCGCCGCGATACGTGCGCGAATCAGGTTGGGAATTGCGATGGCCGCGATGATCAAGATGATCGCCACGACGATCAGCAATTCGATAAGCGAAAAGCCTTTCTCTCTCCTACGCATTGTTTTCTTTCTCCTTAGAGTTCGGTAGCTGGGGCATTTGAAACGCGTGTCCCTGCCGGATAGGTACCCTGGAAGGAGCAGATCAGTGGCCAGCGCTGCGCTCGCCGGTTAGGCATAAGGCACAAGGCGCGTATCATATTGAAGTCTCAGATACTTACGCTGACTTTTTGGCTCGGCTCCGAGAATGTTACGAAAGGGAACGGGCCATTGACATGGATAGTCGACACGATTTGTCACTAAAAACGACAGAAACCGCTTTGATTAAATTAGGATTGCCCAAGGCACCTACTTCCTCCTGTGCACTTTGACTACAGACAGCGCAGCAATTAGACTGGCGCATCTCGCTTTTTCGGTGCCTTATTCTTGGAGAATACGTAGGTGGCTGCTGCAGCTTTCAAGCCGGTTGACGAACAATTCTCGTACTTGAAAAAAGGTTCGGCGGAAATCATCCGCGAGGACGAGCTGAAGTCGAAGCTCGAGCAATCGGCCAAGTCCGGCAAGCCGCTGCGCGTTTATCTCGGCGTGGATCCGACCGCTCCCGATATTCACCTGGGACACACAGTCGTCCTTCGTAAGCTGAAACATTTTCAGGACATGGGCCATACGGCGATTTTCCTGATCGGCGATTTCTCGGCGATGATCGGCGATCCCACCGGACAATCCGAGACGCGCCCGCCGCTTTCACGCGAGCAAGTCGACGCCAACGCGCAGACGTATCTCCAGCAGGTTTACAAGATTCTCGATCGCGAAAAAACCGAGGTTCGCTACAACAGCGAATGGCTCGGGAAAATGTCGAGCTACGACGTCGTGCGACTGTGCGGTCACTATCGACTTGCGCGCATGCTCGAGCGCGAAGATTTTCGTTCGCGCCTCGACAAGAGCCAGCCAATTTCAGTGCACGAGCTGCTCTACCCGCTGCTCACCGCCTTCGATGCCGTGATGCTCAAGTCCGATGTCGAACTGGGCGCCACAGAACAAAAATTCAACATGCTCGTGCATCGCGATATCCAGCGCGAATACGGGCTGCCCTCGCCGCAAACCGTACTCACGATGCCGATTCTCGTCGGGCTCCATGGCGAGCGCAAAATGTCGAAGAGCCTTGGCAATTACGTCGGCATCACGGAAGCACCCGGAGAAATGTTCGGCAAGCTGATGTCAATTTCCGACGAGCTGATGTGGTCCTACTACGAGCTTCTCACGGATTTTCCCTGGCCGACGATCGTGCGGCTGCGCGAAGAGGTTCGCGCCGGCGTCCTGCACCCGAAAAAAACGAAAATGGAGCTGGCCCACAACATCGTCGCAGGGTTCCACGGCGAAACCGCCGCAAGAAGTGCCGGCGAAGAATGGGACCGGATTTACAGCAAGCGCGAAACTCCCGAAGATGCGCCTCGCTTCGCCTTGCAAATCAACGGCATGAAACGACTGTCGGCGATTCTCGTCGAAACAAAAGCCGCCCCGTCGCGCAGCGAGGCCGAACGGCTGATCAAGCAGGGCGGCGTAGAGATCGATGGCGTGCGCGTGGACGACGTGAAACGCGAGCTCGACCTTTCGAGGCCGTACCAGTACCTACTTCGCGTTGGCAAGAAGAGATTCCTGCGACTAATAGTCGAATAACGCGCAAAAAATGTAGTTTTGGGCCTGCTAAGGCCCCTTTGGCGTGCAAATTCTGACAAGTCATATTAACCGACCTACTGTGTACTCTATGGTATACTCTCAACAGTTGGCGACGAGCTAACGTCCGGCTTGCGCGACCCCGGAGCGGATGGGAATGGTGACCGGCTTGGCGGGTTCGGCGGGAGCAGGCATGTGGCAGTGGCCGTCGAAAATTGCGCCTGCTTCTATGACGACGCAGGGGCTGTGAATCTCGCCGGTGACGATGGCGCTCGTCTGAATTTCTACTTTGCCCTTCGCGCGAATCGTCCCGTCAAATCGGCCTGAAATGACAATTCGGTTGGCGACGATTTCACCTTCGATGATCGCGTGTTCGCCCAAAATCAGCGCGTCTTCGGAAACGAGGGTTCCCTTCATCACGGAGTCGATGCGGAACGTGCCGGTCGTCTCAAGCTTGCCGTCGATTTTGACGCCGCGCTCGAGGAAGCCGGTCCATTCGGACGGCTCCTGCCGCTTACGGTCAAACCAATTGAATGCCACGGAATGCCTCGGACTCTGTTTCTATTCTCTCATCAACTGGTCGTAGAGGCGCGTGAGATCCGCTGCGTCGTAGTATTCAAAAGCTAAATGGCCGGGATGGCCCGGACGCAGAGGATAAATCGCTATCTTCGTGCCATATTTGCGCTGCAATTCTTCAATCGCCCATTTTGTGTTGGGGTCAATTGCAACGGGTTGACGATTCGGTTTTGCGCGGCTGGCGCGGGCAACGTGACGCTCGAGCTGGCGCACCGTCATGCCGCCGCGCGCGATGCGGCGAGCGAGTTCCAGCCGCTCTTTCGGATCATCGACCGCAAGCAGGGCGCGGCCGTGGCCAGCCGAGAGTCGGCCCTCTTCGAGTAGCTCCTGAATCGGGTCTTCCAGGCGCAACAGCCGCACGGAATTGGCGATGGTCGCGCGATCTTTGCCGGTGCGATCGGCCACCTCTTCCTGCGTGAGGTGGAACTCGTCGACGAGGCGCTGAAAGGCGCGCGCCTGCTCAATCGGATTGAGATCTTCGCGCTGGAGATTTTCGACCAGCGTCATCTCGAGCGCCATGTCGTCGCGGACGTCGCGCACGACTGCCGGAACTCGGCTCATCGCTGCTCGCTGTGCCGCTCGCCAGCGCCGTTCGCCTGCAATCAGCTGATAGCGACGGCCGACGCGACGCACAACCAGCGGCTGCACGATGCCGCTCGCGCGAATCGACCGGGCCAGTTCCTCAAGCGCCTCTTCGCGGAAGCGCGTGCGCGGCTGAAACGGACTTGGGTCGATCAGATCGACATCGACCTGAAGCACCGCTTCAGTCGGGCTGAGGGCCGGAGCTGCTGCTGTCGCTGTCGCCGCTCCCACGGCGCGCGCCGCTGGTGGCACCTGCGCCGGCGGCTGCGGCGGAGGCGGCAGGGGCTGAGGTTCCGGCTCCCTGATCAGCGCGCTCAATCCTTTGCCCAACGCGTTTCTGGGCATTTGCAATAACCTCCTTGGCGAGTTGGATATAGCTCTCTGCGCCTTTACTATGAATGTCGTAGAAAAGCACGGGCATGCCGTGGCTTGGAGCTTCAGCCAACCGGACATTGCGGGGTATGACCGTCTCAAAGACTTGAGTCCCGAAAAAACTCCGAAGATCGGCAGCTACTTGCTTGGAAAGTGTAGTCCGGTCGTCGTACATCGTGAGGAGGATGCCTTCGATGGCGAGCGATGGGTTGATCGTCCGCCGGAGGCGCATCAGCGTATCTAGGAGTTCGGACACGCCTTCGAGCGCAAGATATTCGCACTGAATCGGAACGAGGACCGAATCGCTGGCGGCAAGAGCGTTGACCGTCAGTAGATCAAGAGATGGCGGACAATCGATCAGGATGTATGCGTATCTCTCTCGCAGCCGCTCAATCGATTCCTTGAGCCGATATTCGCGATTCTCCATGGAGACAAGCTCGACGGCCGCTCCAACGAGATTTTTGTCGGACGGCACGAGCTCGAGGCGGTCCATTTTCGCGTCGAGTACGATACGCTCGATCGATTCTCCCAATATCAAGTTTTGATAGAGAGTCCGGCGGGCGGGATCCTTGGGGAATCCAAGAGCACTCGTAGCGTTCGCCTGGGGATCTGAGTCAATGATCAGAGTGCGCTTCTCAGAAGCTGCGAGAGAGGCGCCCAAATTTACCGCGGTTGTGGTCTTGCCAACGCCGCCCTTTTGGTTAGTGATGGCTACGATTCGTGCCAAGAAGAAATCCCCCAGTGGAAACGCAAATCTAACAGAACACTTTTTGTCAATGCAATATGTTTCACGTGGAACAATTCAGATGAGCGCGGGAATCCGTATGTTCCACGTGGAACGATTTCCCAGAGACGGCTATTTCGGGCGTTCCGGAGAGCCAACGAGAAGAAATCGGTTCTGTGACGCAGGAATTTGGATTGGCTCGCGCCAGGACCACTGCAAACTTCCGGAGATCCGCGCGGCATCTTCGCCACCGACCCAAAGAACGAGCTTTCCAGACTCCGCAAGCGAACCAGTCGACCATGACAGGAGGTTTTCGAACGCACCGACGGCTCGGGCAGTTACGAAATCGAATCTGGCCGGATCGATTCGGACGTCTTCCATTCGAGACCGCGTGACAGTCACATTGGAAAGAGCCAGAGACCGAATGACCTCCGACAGAAACGTCGATTTTTTCAAGTTCGATTCAATAAGTTCGACAAAAAGCTCAGGAGAGAGCATCGCCAGAGGAATTCCAGGGAAACCGGCTCCAGAACCAACGTCGGCGAGCCGACCAAAGTGAATCGGCACGGCCAGCGCCGCGAAAAAACTCTCACCGAAGTGGAATCTGAGAATTTCGGCGGGCTCGATGACTGTTGTGAGGGAAATCCTTTCGTTCCATCGCATAAGTAAAGACATGTAAGATCGAATGCGATCGCATAGATGATCGTCGGCGGAGACTCCGTATCGAACTAGCGCATTCGAGATCTCAGAATTTGAGAGGCTCAGATACATACTACACGTATAGTATTAATCTTCCCTGAGTTTCGGATTTCGCCAGCCCATTGGCTGGCTGCGCCCCGGCAGCGCGCAGCTTGGACGGCGCAAGAAGTCCGGCAGTGAAATCGGCCGCAAAGTGCGCGACGACTGTCGGAATTAGGCTGCCGGTCCATGCTCGAACCCACGAAAACAAAGCACCAACGAGCAGGGTCGAAATAAATCCGCGGCGTCCCTGGTAAATATGGGCAAGCCCGAACAAGAGAGCGGAGCCGATAATTCCGGCGGCAACGATGTCGCCGGAGAAGTCCTGGAAGACGCGTTGAGCGAAACCGCGGTAAATCAGTTCCTCGCAGATGGAGACCGTTACGACCAGACCATAGAACGCCAATCGCTCGGCATGATCCTGTGGGAAGACCTTCGCGGCCAGCTTCGGCAGGATTCCTTGAACCTTGCTTGGGGCCTGAGCCAGCCGTCGAAGGCTGACGAATTGGTTGGTCAGAATGAGCGCTGCCAGCAAGATTGAGACGATCAGGGTCAGACCGGGCTTTGGCACGGCGATGGCCAGGGCTGACGGGGCGATGCCGCGTGCCGTCGTGCGCCAGAGGATCAGCGCGGCGGAAAGCCACTGAAAAATTGCGGTGGAGGCGTAGAGGGAAAGGCGGTCGGCTTTGGTCGTTTTCTCCGTGCGCATTAACTGGCGAATGCGCCGGCGCCCAAGGATGGGCACGACGGTGGCGAAGAAGAGCAGGATGAGCGCGAAGTCCCAGCGCATGACGGACGATCAAAGCACTTTTGGGGCGGCAGAACAAGCGAACAGCGCGAGAAGCGCGTTTACAAACCAAGGCGTGCGGCGCCCTGGCATTGAACGGGTAAGAAGCATCGGATAGCGTACACCAACGAAGACAGCGCGAAACGGACGGAAAACTCGGAAAGCTAGGGCAGATCCCTTACCGCCATCCGCAAAACCGCAGCTGGGTTTGGGATGACAGCTCGCGGGAGTGGGACTGTTGATTGAGTCGAATTCAAGATTATTGATGCCGGGCATGCGCCGCCGCGAACTGTGTTCTTACGCAGAACAGAATGCTCGCGCCTGAGCGTCTAGAACCGCGAAAGTCGACATGCGAGAAAGCGTCGCCGGCTGGAAGCCGGCGCTACAAAGGCCGTGTGGGGTTGACAGGCCTCGATGGCGGGCCGTATCGTTCTGGGTTCTCTGCGAAGGAACTTTTCGGAGATAATTTCCGACCGAAGATTATGAAGATACTTGTCATCGGCGGCGGAGGCCGCGAGCATGCGATCGTGTGGAAACTCGGTCGAAGCGCGTCGGTTGAGAAGGTGTGGTGCGCGCCCGGGAACGACGGCATCGGGCAGGATGTGGAATGCCTGGCGCTCGACGTGAAGAATGTGAAGGCGGCGGCCGATTTGGCGGCGCGTTTGGGCGCCGATTTGACGATCGTAGGACCAGAGGTGCCGCTCGTCGCTGGAATCGCCGACGAGTTTGCGGCGCGCGGACTCAAGCTATTGGGGCCGAGGCGGGAAGCTGCTCAGCTCGAGGGCAGCAAGATCTTCGCCAAGAGATTCTTGGAGCGGTATGGGATTCCCACGGCCGCGGTGTACGGGATTTTCGACGATGCGGCCGAAGCGCGCGCCGCGCTGAAAATCGTGAAATGGCCGCTCGTGATCAAGGCGGACGGACTGTGCGCGGGCAAGGGCGTGCTGGTGACGTCTTCGGCAGACGAGGCCGCGGAATTTATCGAGCGCGTGATGGTGCGGGGCGAATTCGGCGATGCGGGCAAGCGTGTGCTGTTCGAAGAGGGGCTGGCGGGCGAGGAGCTCTCTTATATCATTCTGACCGATGGCGAGAATTTTGTTCGGATGGCGCCGGCGCGCGATCACAAGCGTGCGTTCGATAACGACGAAGGGCCGAACACGGGCGGGATGGGAGTCTATTCGACCGACGAGATCTTGCCGGCGTCGCTCGAGAGGAAAATTGTTGAAACGGTTGTGCGGCCGACGCTCGCAGGACTGAGGGCCGAGGGGCTGCCGTACCGAGGATTTCTGTATTTCGGCTTGATGCTGACCATTGAAGGCCCGAAGGTGCTCGAATACAACTGCCGGTTGGGCGATCCGGAAACGGAGGCGACGTTGCCGCGCGCGGATTTCGATTTCGCGCAGGCGTGTATGAAGGCCGCGACAGACACGTTAGCCGGATTTGAGGCGAGGTGGAGCGGAGGCGCAAGCGTCTGCGTCGTGATTGCGTCGAAGGGATATCCGGGCGACCCGCAGACGGGCGTGCCGATTTATGGGCTCGACGAAGCGGCGAAAGTGCCGCACGTAGTCGTCTTCCACGCGGGGACACGACGGAGCGGCGAAGTTTTTCAGACGAGCGGCGGAAGAGTGCTGGTCGTGAGCGCGGTAGGACGGGACATGGAAAGCGCGCGACAGACGACGTATGATGCTGTGAGCCGGATCAAGATTGAAGGATCGCATTACCGGCACGACATCGGCGCGAAGGGTTTGGCTGCTGCGAAAATGCGCGGCGGATGACGTGGATCGATTATCCCGAAGAGGGATTCTTCGACTTCGTGGCCGGACATCGCGCTGTAGCGCGATGAGGCAGTACGACCGGCCACTTCGCTCAGAATGACGAAGGCAACGTTTAGGGCGAGATTGAGACCGAGGAGAAAACTCAAGTGACAGCGGGGACGAAGACGGCGGTCGTGGGAATCGTGATGGGCTCGGATACGGATTTCCCGGTGATGAGCGAGGCGGGAAAGACGCTCAAGAAATTCGGGATCGCGTACGAGATGGAGGTGCTCTCGGCGCATCGAACTCCGGCGCGGGCGCATGAATATTCGGCGACAGCGGCGAAGCGCGGGCTGAAGGTAGTGATCGCAGCGGCGGGAGCGGCGGCGCACCTGGCGGGAGTGTTGGCCGCGAGCACGACGCTGCCTGTGATCGGCGTCCCAATGGCGACGAGCACGCTGAACGGGCTCGATGCGCTGCTATCGACCGTGCAGATGCCCGGGGGAATCCCGGTGGCGACGATGGCGATCGACAAGGCCGGCGCGGTCAACGCAGCGATCTTCGCGGCGCAGATTCTGGCGCTATCGGATCCGGAAATCGCGCGGAAGCTGGCGGAGCACAAGGAAGAGCAGGTGCGGTCGGTGGCGGAAAAGAACGCGAAGCTGCAGAAGCTGCTCTCCGAGGAAAAGTGAGCTATTTCGCCAGCGTGGGCGCACCAGCGGGACGGTCGGCCTGCTGAAGGTTTGACTTTGGTTCGAGCGGCGGCGCGAGAATCCATGCGTAGCCGTTGTCTTCGGTGATCGAGCACATGGTCTCTCGCGCACTGGGAGTCGCGATCGCATCGAGCGAGGCGCGAAGGAATTGAGTGGCGTCGGCAGCGCTGACTTTGTTGCTTTCGCCCTGAAGGAAGCGGCTGGCGACTTCCGCCATTTTCGGATCCGCCGCGAGGATTTTTTCGACGCGCGGATCTTTGTCGCGCAAAAGGTCGAGCAGAGGCTTGGGCGCGCTCTCCGGCGGATAGGCGAATTCGACCAGCGTGTGCGGCTGTCCCTTTTCGGGCGGCCAGAACTGCAGATAGGACGGATGCAGCACGCGAGTGGTCCAGTAGCCTGATTGCCCCTCTTCCTGTTTCATTCCGAAGGATAGCTGCCAGATTTCGGGGCCGTAGCCGGGCAGGTAGTCGGTGACGACGAGTTCGATGAGAGGCTCGTTCGACGGGAGATCGACTTTGGAATGAAGGTTTTGGGCGACGTTGGTGAGCCGTTCGTAGAGGCCCTGCCCGATGCTTTCCATGTCTGTGGCTTCGACGCCGCCTTGCTCGGCCTGCAGATGAGGCACATTTGCGATTACGCCGCTGCGCAATCCAGGCAGTTCCCGATCGAGCCCCGCGAGTTCGACCTTTGAAGTCGGTGACCACCACAGCACGGGGCCGAGAAGCACGCCCACGCGAGTGGTAGAGAGCGGGACTGGAGTCGGTGGGCGAGTTTCGGCTTCGATGGGATTTTCCAGCGTGGCGACCAGAATCGCGTTTTTCACGACGGCGATTACGACGCGGCCCGCGGCGAGGTTGGCGACGGTTTCGTCGGTGGGGGTGGTGTCGTCCGGCTGCTGCGCGGCCAAAACCGGGCTGCACATGACGCAGAGGAGCGCGAAGAACAGGATGCGTGACGCGAGGCGGCGAAAGTTCATGACGGGTTCAATCGGCCGACAATTCCAACTTACCATAGAAGGTACGGACGAAGGATGTTGCGAGCGACGAGCTGGCGGAATTTCTAGTAGAATCCGAATGGCAAGGCCGGTCTGAGGAACGAAGCGAAATGGGAATTTTCAGCGCGCTGAAGGGCGGAGGATTGCGGTCGCCGCGGAGCATCCGGCACAACGGCAAGGGGCTTTCCGAGATCCTAGAGGTGCACGCGGAGTTCGTGCGGGGCAATTTGAAGGGCGCTCGCGCCGACCTCGCAGAGGCCGATCTTTCGCGCGCGAATCTTGAAAAGGCGAATTTGAATTATGCCGACCTGCGGGGCGCGAATCTGGAAGGCGCGAATCTGCGCGAGGCGAAGCTGGGTTCGACGGACCTGACGAAGGCGCGTCTTCGAGGCGCGGATTTGCGCAAGGCGGACCTGACGGAAGCGAATCTCGCCGGCGCGGACCTGACGGAAGCACAGGTGGGCGGTGCGGAACTTTTCCGTGCGGATTTGCGGCAGGCGATCTTGCGGCGCGCGGATTTTGGAGCCACGAATTTTCGAGATGCGGAAATCAGCGGCGCTGATTTCGAAGGCGCCAGTCTGAAAACGGCGATACTGCGAGAAACAAAGCTGGATGGCGTCGATCTTACGCGCGCGGATATTTCGACGGCGCTGCTTCCGCGCGGATACGGATCTTCGAAACCGGCAGGCAATGGTCAGGGTTAGCAGGAGGCGAGGGACGAAGTGAATCTGCCGTGGATCGTGGTGCAGGACTATCAGCAGGGCGTTGGCTGGGGCAATACCGACCAGCGCGAGGCGAGATCGCGCAGCTATTGCGAGATGCTCGAGAGCGGGCAGATTCTGCTGTTCCGGCAGCCGCCGTTCGAGTTGCCGAAGGAAGACCAGAAATTTCTGCTCGAGCAGGAATGGGCCGAGCTGCGGATGCACAAGAACGTTTCGTACCGTCCGACCGAGGACGTGCTGAAGGGAGTCTCGGGAAGCGCGGAAGCCATCGAGCGGCTGCGGACGATTTTTCGGAATTATTCCAGCGCGGTGATCGATTTCGTCGGCAAATTTCTCCTGCCCTACGCCGGGAAATGCACGATCGATTTTTCGAGTTTTCGTCCTTTTGAAGAGGAGCGGCGCGGACTGCCGCTGCACAAGCGCAACGACCTGCTGCACGTCGATGCGTTTCCGAGCCGTCCGACGCGCGGCGGGCGCATCCTGCGCGTGTTCACAAATCTCAACCCGAAAAAGGCGCGCATCTGGAACACGACCGAGGATTTTGAAACGCTCGCGAAGAGGTACGCGCAGGACGCGGGCTTGCCGCGTCTTGCCGAGGAATCGTGGGTGAGCCGGACAGTGCAGGACTGGAGCGCGAAATTGGGATTTCGCGCAACCAGCCGGACGCCGTACGACATGTTCATGCTGGGATTTCACGATTACCTCAAGGAAAACACCGAGTTTCAAAAAAGCTGCCCGAAAGTGCGTCTTGAATTTCCTCCGCTTGCGACGTGGCTCGTGTTTACGGACGGCGTGGCGCACGCGGTGATGTCCGGACAATACGCGCTCGAGCAGACGTTCCTCGTGCCGCCGAAGGCGCTGATTGCGCTGGATCAGGCGCCGTACCGAATCCTCGAAAAGATCGCGGGCCAACCGCTGGTATCGTAAGCACCTTCTCCGGGCTCTTTCGCTTTCTGGTCTCCCGTTCTTCGCCTCTTTCGCCTAATTTATCGCGCACCTGTAACTATTTCGCGTTTCGCCTGCAAATCACGAACAGCGAATCCACAGGGACTCCGCGTCCAATCTGTAGGAGCCATGGGAGAGATGACGGCGGGTTCCGAGCACAGACAATTGCTGGACGAGCGCCAGAGAAATCTAATCATCATCGGCGTGATGACGGCAGTGTATTTCGTGGCTGGGAAGCTTGGTCTGAGCATGGCTCTCGTTCACCCGAGCTCAACGGCCGTATGGCCGCCATCGGGGATCGCGCTCGCGGCATTCCTGGTTCTCGGCTACCGCGTGTGGCCGGGAGTCGCGCTCGGATCGTTTCTGGTGAACATCACAACGGCGGGATCGATCCTTACCTCGATTGGAATTGCGGCGGGAAACACGCTTGAAAGTCTGGCGGGGGCGTACCTGATCGTGCGATTCGCAAACGGGGCGAAATGCTTCGAACGGGTGCAGGATACGTTCAAGTTCGCGCTGCTCGCGGGACTGGCTTGCACGACTATCAGCGCCACCTTTGGCACAACGGTGCTCGCGCTCGGAGGATTCGCGCATTGGGCGGAGTACAAACCGATCTGGCTCACGTGGTGGCTGGGCGATGCGGCGGGAGCGGTGATCGTGACCCCGCTCCTCCTGCTGTGGAAAGCCGACCCACGCTTGCGCTGGAGCTGGGCGCGACTGAGTGAGTTCGTGACGCTGGTGTTGGGAGTGATGGTAGTGGGCCAGCTGGTCTTTGGCCCGTTTGCGCGCATCCGAAGCTATCCGCTCGAATATTTGTGCATTCCTTTCTTGGTGTGGGCGGCATTCCGGTTCAGTCCGCGCGAGGCGGCGACCGTGACGCCGGTGCTTGCGGGGATTGCTATTCGCGGGACACTTCACGGATTCGGTCCGTTTGTCGTAGGGTCGAAGAACGAGTTGTTGTTGCTGCTGCAAGTATTCATGGGCATCGTGAGCGTGATGACGCTGGCGCTGGCGGTTTCAACGGCGGAGCGGATGCAGGCGGAACAACAGGTGCGCAACCTGGCGGTGACCGACTCGCTGACCGGTCTTGCGAACTACCGGCGGTTAGTGGACGTGCTGGATCTCGAGATCAAGCGGTTTGGGCGCACGGGAAGGCCATTTTCGGTTTTGCTGATCGACATGGACAGGCTCAAAGCGATCAACGATGTGCACGGGCATCTGGTCGGAAGCCGTGCGCTACGGCGATTGGGCGACATTTTGCGGGTTCACTGCCGCGATATCGACACCGCGGCGCGCTACGGCGGGGACGAATTTGCGCTCGTAATGCCGGAGTCGGGGCGGAAGCAGGCCCAGCAGGTGGCGACGCGCGTTCGCCAACGCGTCTCGGAGGACGATGAGATTCCGAGGCTTTCGGTCAGCATCGGGGCGGCCGTGTTTCCAAGAGACGGAGAGACGCGGGATGAATTGCTCGATGCGGCGGATAAGGCGCTGTACGAGATGAAAAGGAAGGTGCACGAAGAGGCACGGGCGGGGCGAACAGAAGAACAGTCCTAAGAGCTCCGCGAGCGCATCCGGTCTCCGGGTTGGGGACAGTTCGCAAAGGAAATTCGCCGGGCACAGCTTGCTGTGCCCCTACAAATCCACTGAGAATGCGAGGAGCTATTTGCCGGCGGAGAATTCAGCGGGACCTTCGCCGTAGCCAAAAGCGCCGCGGGTCGGCGCGGGTCGGCGGCGAGTCTCGATGCCGAGGCGCTTGATTTTCTGATTGAGGGTCGAAAGCGGAACCTGGAAGCGCTCGGCGGCTTCGGTCTGATTCCAGTTGGTGCGCTCGAGCATGTCGACAATGATGCGCCGCTCGACCTCCTCGAGAATTTCGAAAAGAGACGGCGGCGGAGAAGTGTTGCGCGCGCCGATTTCGCCGGGGAGCGGAGGCAAGAATTCGGCGAGCTGCAAGCGCACGCCCTTGACCACTTCGCGCGTGCGGACGCCTTCCGGTAACAGATCGGTGTCCATGGCTTCCTGCGTCGATAGAACGACAGCGCGCTCGACCGCGTTTTCCAGTTCGCGGATGTTTCCCGGCCAGTCGTAGTCCATCAGAAGCTTCATCGCCGAATTGGTGAAAACGCGAAGCGGTTTGGCGTTTTCGCGGCAAAACTCGCCGAGAAAGCGATCGACCAGCAGCGGAATATCTTCCTTGCGCTCGCGCAGCGGCGGCAGCTGAATCGAGATCACGTTCAAGCGGTGGTAGAGATCTTCGCGGAAGCGGCCCTCGCGAACGAGCTTGCGAAGGTCTTCGTTGGAAGCAGCGAGGATGCGCACGTCGACTTTGATCGTTTCGGTCCCGCCGAGACGCATGAACTCGCGTTCCTGAATGACACGCAGGAGCTTGGCCTGCGTTTCGGGGCTGATCGTAGAGATTTCGTCGAAAAAGATCGTGCCCTGATCGGCGACTTCGAAAAGGCCTTTTTTGGACGCAATGGCGCTGGTGAACGCACCCTTGACGTGACCGAAGAGCTGCGATTCGAGCAGGTCGACGGGTATCGAGCCGGTGTTGACCGGAATGAAAGCTCTGTCGGCGCGAGCCGAGGCGGAATGAATCGCTTTGGCGATTAGCTCTTTTCCCGTGCCGCTTTCGCCGGAAATGAGAACGGTCGAGCGGGACGGCGCGACCTGCGCAACGAGATCCAGCACGGCGAGCATCTTTTCACTCTTGCCGACGATGTTGGGGAAGTTGTAGCGCTGCTTGAGCGCTCGCTTGAGATGAACATTTTCCTCGCGCAGGCGGCGGCCCTCGACGGCGAGCGAAACCTGCGTGATCAACTCGTCGTTGGACCAGGGCTTGGTGATGTAGTCCTGCGCGCCGCTCTTGAAGGCAGCGCGAGCCATATCGATCGAGCCGTAGGCAGTGATCAGGATGATCGCGAGGTTCGGATCGCGCTGGCGAATTTCGCGGAGCAGGTCGATGCCATTGCGGTCCGGCAGGCTGACATCAAGCAGCAGGAGATCGAACGGGCGCTCTTCGAGCTTCTGAAGACCCGCGGCACCGGTTTCGGCGAGCGTGACGTCGAAATGCTCCGACGTTAGCAGCGCTTCGAGGCCCTCGCGAATCTCCGCTTCGTCATCGACGACGAGAATGGATCCTTTAGGCATGGACCGCTTTCTTAGCCACGGGGAACTCGAGCCGGAACGAAGTGCCTTTGCCCGGCGTGGAGCGCACGTCCACCTTGCCCGCGTGCTCCTTAATGATCCCATAGCTTACGGAAAGGCCCAACCCGGTGCCCCGGCCGGTGGCCTTGGTGGTGAAAAATGGATCGAAAATGCGATGGATGTTCTCGGAGGGAATGCCGGTGCCGGTGTCGCTGACTTCGATTTCGACCGAGCCGTTGTGCGCACCGGTGCGAACCTCGAGCATTCCGCCGTTGGGCATCGCGTCGCGCGCGTTCATGAAGAGGTTGAGAAACACCTGCTGAAGGCGCGTGGCCGAGCCGAGAACCGGCGGAAGCTTTTCAGTGTAGCTGCGAACGACGCTGACCTGCGCGGTCTTGAACGGATGCTGAACCAGCGTGAGCGTTTCTTCGAGGACCGAATTTAGATCGACCTCGACGGGCTCGGCGCCACCGGTTCGGGAGAAATTGAGCAGGTTGTTGACGATTTCGCTCGCTCGGAACGTCTGCTTCACGATGCGCTCGATGGTCTTCTGGCGCGGATCCTCCGCTGGAATCTGTTTCGCGAGCATTTGAATGTAATTTGAGATTACTGCGAGCGGCGTATTCACTTCATGCGCGACGCCGGCGGCCAGCAGGCCGAGAGACGTGAGCTTTTCAGTCTGCACCATTTGATCTTCGAGGCGCACGCGCTGCGTGATGTCGTCGAGCAGAACTAGGCGGCCCAGGCGCGCGCCGGTCTTGCCGAGCAACGGCGCAATCGAAACGTTGACCACCAGATGGCGGTTGGTGCGTGTGTTCAAGTGGAAGCGGTAAATGCCGGAAACGTGGTCCCCGGGCGCGCGGGACGCGATTTCACCGGCGAGATCGCGGGGCAGAACTTCGTCGAGCTTGCGACGCAGCGCTTCGCTGCGCGGCACGTCGAGAAGATCCTCGAGCTGCGGATTCCAGGATTCGATGCGGTCGTCGAGGTCGGTAGTGAGGATTCCGATCCGCAGTGATTCGACGATGTTTTCGCTGAAGTCCTTGAGCCTTTCGACCTGGAGAGCCTTTTGTTCGAGCGATTGATAAAGTCGGGCATTTTCAACAGCGATGGCGACGTAGCCGGCGATCGTCGAGAGCAGCTCGAGATCTTCGCTTGAGAGGTAGTCTCCGTCGACGGTCTTGCCGAGGCCCAGAATGGCGGCCGTGTGGTCGTGGAAGCGACAGGCGATGAAGTAGTTGAGGTCGAGTTCCTCGAGCGTGCGGCGGACGGAGTCAGTTTCGTCGGCGGCGCGGGCGGATTCGATGAAGAGACAGCCACGCGCGAGAGCCGGACGCGCGGGATCGAGGAAACTCAAGTCGAGCGAGCCGTGCGGGTCGAGCCCCATCGAGCGGGAGAGAACGAACTGGCCGGGATGGTCGAGGTCCTCAAGAAAAACGGCGAGGCGATCGACGAGCAACGTCTGCGAAATGCGGTCGAGAACAGAGCCAAGAAGCAGGTCGAGATGGACTTCGTTGGCGAGCGTACGGCCGAATTCGATCAGGGTGCGCCGGTAATCGAGGCGGTCGCGATAGAAGAAATGGTCGAGGCGCGCCTGCACCCAGTCTCGCAGGGGCTGAAACAAAAACGCGGCGACAACGATCGCGACGACCGCGCCCATAGGTCCCTTGGGCCAAGCCGAATGAAAGAGTTCGCCAATCAGAGCGATGGAACCGAAGTAAACGATGACGATGCCGGCGGTGGCGAAGGTGTAGGCCAAGCCGCGCTTGAAGATGATGTCAACGTCCATCAGGCGGTAGCGAACGATGGCGTAGCCGAAGCAGAGCGGAATCAACGCGAGCGAGAAAACCGAAAACTTAGTCCAGGCCGGGACGACCGGCAGGAAGAGGTAAGGCACGACGTAGAAAGCGAAAAACGGAACGATGCCGGCGAGCGTACCTCCCGCAACCCACTTCAATTGCTGGCGCAGAACGCCGCTGGGGGCACGGAAGTAGCTGGCGAGAAAAATGCCCGCCGCCAGGAGGAAGTAAACGCCGAGCATCGCCTGCTCAATTTGGTCGAGGTAGTAGTAGCCGTTCAGCGATGGGACGAAACCAAGCGTGCTGCTGGCGACGAATATGTGGACGGCCAAGAGAGTCGCTGGAACGCCGTAAACTGCGATCAGCTTGGGCCAAAGGTTTCTGCGGCGCTCGGGAAAAACAAGCGCGAAATGGACCAAGAGCGCAGGCTGCAGCAGCAGCGCGACTGCATTGCCCCAGTCAATCGTCCAGTCGAAAGAATTCAGCTTGCCCGTGGAATGGAAGCTGTAAAGGATAAAGGACACGAGGCAGAAAATGTAGAAGTGGACGGCTCGCGGCGCGTTCCAGCGCTTCGCAAAAATGAAGAGTCCGATAAAGAGATAAAGAAGCGCTGTGACGCGCAAATAGTCTTCAAGCGACGATGGATTTTCGCGCGGAACAGTGACCAAGGGGACTTGCAGCGATTGTCCGTTGTGCAGGATTTGGTAGCGGACTTCTGCCCACGGGCCTGCGTGCCAAATTACGCGATTTACATCCGACGCGCGGCGGATGGGGGTGCCACGCACCGACTGCACGGAATCGCCCTGCCGGATTCCGGCACGATCGGCGGGACCGCCCGGCACAACATGGAGCGCCACGACACCGTGGTCGCTATCGATCCAGGCAACGCCGTCGTCAGGGGAAATGAAGCGCGAACGCTGCTGGAAGTTTAGGACCGCGAAGATGACAGCGGCCAAAGTCAGCAGGGCGAGGAGGACTGCCCCAAGCCGAGTTCGCAACTGCTCGTTCATGCCAAACCCACCAGCACTCGTCCGTTGCTATTCTACGCCAGCACGCTGGCTTCCAGGTAATCATTGCCGATGGCGTAAATTAACACTCCCATTTTCAATGATTTGCCACGTGTCGCAGACGACGGCAGGGGCGCGCTCCCATTTCTGGAAACCATGTTCCCGATTCCGGTAGAGGCGAGGCAGCTAGAACTGGACGCTCAAACCACCTCGGAAATATCGGTAGGAAGGAACAAGTAGAACATACCCATCGCCGGTTGCGACAGGGACATAACCCTGCGCCAAGAGATTGCCGACGTTGGCTTCAACTTCCATGTGGCCTGGAAAAACGCTGGGCAGAGGCTGGCGGATTTGCATGCTGAGATACGGGTCCATGTGATAGAGCGACTCGCCGTACGGATCGAGGCTCGAAACGGTCGGGCCACTGAGCCATTTGTAGCTGGCCGTGAACTTCGTACGCGAGCGAGGCACGGTCGCGGTAACGCCGCCAGCAACACTCTGGCGGTAGCGAGTCGCCAGACCGTCCCGCAGCGTTGCGGCGCCAGAATCACCGTTCGGCGCCAGCGCCCCTGCATAGACGTAGACAACGGTGGCTCGCAGCGTGTCGGTGATATCTTGTTCGTAGGCGACGCGCGCGCCCATCGACGCAGTGGTTCCGCCGTCGTACGCGAAGGCCTGTGAGAAATAATCCTGGAGAAAGTCGGCGCCGGTGGGACCGCCGCGACCAATGACGGCCGTGTGGGCCGAGCGATCATGGAAGACCGCAGCGCTCACGTCCGCGCGCTTATTGATGACGTGCCTTACCGCGAGTTCCTCGTGGAGACCGTCGGCCAAGACCGGATGGCCCTCGCGCACCAAGAGTGTCGGGAAAGCGTCGAAGGTGTTCAGCGCGGACTGCAGCGCGTCGCCAGAAATCGAGGCGCTCTGCCAGGGCTCAGTCACAACGGCGGCGTCGATCTGCCAGTCAGGCGACAGTTGATATGCCACTTCTGCGCGAGGACGCAGAGCGGACGTAGCACCGTCGAAATCGGCGTACAGATATTCCGCGCCGTAGCGGACGCTAATGCGGTCGCCGATGGCGAACTGGTCGTCGTGCGACATGCGCACACCGCGGAACGTGGGCCCGTCCGGGCCAAGCTGCGACTCACGCACCAGCAGTGTTGTGACAGGTCCTGCGCCCGAATCGCCTTCCGGTAGCCACTCCGCGACGATGCCACCGGAACCAGCCGCGTCGTCGTAGCTGTACTGGCCGGCCATGAGCAACTGACTCTTGGCGCCGAGGCCGAAGGAATATGCGAACTCGGTCCCCGGAGAATTGGCCAGATTGCCGACCGATCCCGGGTGATCGGCACCCTGACTGACTTCGAGCAAGCCGTGTGGCTGCGGCGGGCCGGACGAATTTTCGTTTTGAGCCAAGCCGGAAACCGAAGGATCATCCGTCCAGCGAAGCACCGACCGATTGGCGGCAGCTGAACGCACGACCCACGTCCAATCGTCGGCGGCGACGGGCTGATCGGGATGACGGCGAAGTTTTTCGAACGACGAAAACACAGTGCCGAGCACGATTTCGAGACGCGTCACGTCGCGGTCGCTAATAAGCACGTGCTGCTGGATCGCCGGGATGAAACCAGCGAGAGTCACTTGAATGGAATAGAGCCCGTCGGGAATCGCGGCAGCGGCAAAGCGGCCATGGTCATTGGTCAGGAGCTGGAGGGGCTTCGTCCCGAGGAGCTTTTCGGACGAAATGACGACGGCGGCGCCCATTTGGGGAACACCACCAGTATCGACAACCACTCCTGTGATCTTTCCTGCGCGCGCTTGCGAAGCAAACGGGAGCGCAGAGAGGCACACGAAACATCCCAGGCCCACGATCCGGATCGCTCGGAGATTCAAGCGCCGCACCTCCCTTACGGAGCGCTGGCCGCCGGCGACTTTACGGTAAAGTCCGCCGTCGGCGTAATCGTTTGCTTCGTGAGATTATCCGTGACAGCAACTTCGAGCTGGTATTTCCCGGGCGCCAAGGATCCGAGAGTGATGAGCTGTTCGAGCGTGAGTTCCTCGCCGTGCTGGGGAAGCTTTTCCGGCGGGACGTCGAATCTCAGCATCGGCTGCGTATCCTTGTCCCTCTTCACGCGAAACTCCACCGAGGTATCGGACTTGTGCGTCTTGTCGTCGACCTTCAGGTTATACACCTGGAGGTAGACGCCCATGGCATCTTTCGCGCTGAACGACTGATCGAGCCTGGGGCGCACCTTGACATCGCCTAGAACAAACTGGCCGATGCCGATGTCCTTAGACGAGACGGGCTGAATATCGTCCGCCAGAATCAGGGAGCTCGTGCTCAACTGATCGTCCTGGAAGTGGGGTACGGGCAGGCGCGTGTTCACCACGCCGACGTTGCCGCTGTTCACGTCTTTGACCACGATATCGAGCCGGTAGAGATTAGGACTGAGCGGCACGGCCTTTTGATAGATGCGTGAGGTGTTGATGGATTTTTGCAGCAGCGATGCTGGGATATCGCTGCGCAGCGTGTCCTCAAACGTCTGCACAACGCGCCCGCCGAGGCTCGTGACGCGGACGAATAGGTCGATCGAAGCCGAGTCAACGCCGTCCTTTTCCTGAAAGCTCAACTGCTTGACCGGGATCTGGACGGTGATCGGAACCAGGACGGTGTCCGAGGTGATGCGCAGGAAGTCGAAGCGATAGTCGAATTTCACCTGATCGCGGACGACGCGGGCCGTGGCATCCGCCTCCAGATCTTTGAACTTGACAGGGGGCGGCCGGAAAATGGCGGCGTATTTCTCGAGGCGGTTGAACTCCTCGTCGTTGGAGTTGAGCCCCATGCCCATCTCGTTTTCCGCCATGTGCGTGCCGTCGGTATTGCTGAAGCGGCTTGACTTGTTCGCTATGCCCATCGACTCGGCAAGGGTCAGGCCGGCGCCGGGGACCATCAGGAGTGCGTCTTTTTCACTCGGGTCCATGGTGAGGTGATACTCGCCGGTGCTGCTGGGGTCGACAAACTCGAGCTCGACGTTTTCCCCTAAGCTTTGTCCTTCGAGATATCGGTAGCGCCAGCTCTCCCACGGATAAGTACTGGTTTCGCCGCCGCCCTGATCCATCGGGCGTTCCCACGTGCCGCCGGTCGGATGGGGGTCAATTTCGTCAGGAGGGCCCCACATGATGTAGATCTTGCCGCGGTCGGTCTTCCAGCCAGGAATGCCGGAGGCAAAGTGCTCGTTGGCGTAAGCAATGCGGCGGTAGTGCTCTTCCTTAAAGGTGTTCTCGGGCGAATCCGGATCGGGATTGCGGCGCTGCCAGAAAGCCTCGATGAATTGCTCGCGCTCTTCGTTGGTGCTCAGGTGGAGGAAGGCGCGGCGCTCTTCGGGTGTGATGATATAGATGACGTCCTCGTTGAGCCATTTCTGGTATTGCTTGTCGAGTTCCTTGAAGAGGTCGCGTTGGCTCTTCGGCTTGGCGTTCTTCTGGTTTTTCTTGCTCTTGCCAGACTGAGCGGTCTGATCTTGCTGATCGGACTGGGCCTGTTCCTCCTGTTTTGGCACAGCCCAGGCATAAGCGGAAATTAGAGAGAGTAATCCGACAGCGATACCAAGGCGTCGGAAGGTACTGGCAGGATGGCCCATAAATCCACCTTTTCCAATCGCGAATCTTAACCTGTACGTTCGTACAGGTCAATCAGTGTTTCCCCCACAGGCTGTCTCTTGGGCGGTTGGAATCGCCTGGTAACCAAAGGGTTGCTTTGGCTTGCCCCAAGCGCCAAGGAGCGCGGTTTGCAGGTGATTTTTGGGTTAACTATTCCCCTTTTCTTGGAAGGCGGTGTCGAATTAATATGGTGTGCGGAAACGTCGTGTGGGTGGTCTTCGAGCGTGAGGTTTGAGCGTTCGGAACGTGGGTACGCTGGTCAATAGGAAATAAGGCCGGAATACCGTCCTTATTCGGTCCTCGCCTTCAAGCCGAGAAACATTCCACCGCGCCTAGGCGTATGTATCAAGTGAAGCGTACCTTTGTCAATTCGGACCGTCAAACTGAAGAGGTCGGGCGATGAAGACGTGGCAGAAGATAGGCATCGGCGCGGGCGTGGTCGTGGTCCTGGGGGGCATGACCTGGTTCAGCGTCTACAAGTCCAATCAGGACGTCGTAACTGTACAGGCGGGACGCGCGGCTCGGGGGGACTTGACGTCGCTCGTGACTGCCTCGGGTGAGATTCGCCCGAAGAACTACACCAACATACTCGGCGAGGGCATGGGCAAGATTACGGACATCTCCGTGAACGAGGGCGATCACATCAGAAAGGGCGACGTATTGCTGCACCTCGAGAGTGTCCAGCCGGGAGCCGATGTGCAAGCGCAGCAAGCGAGCATCGATGCGGCCATCGCAGCGATGAAGGGCGCGTCGGCAAACTACGATTCGGCGATCGCGACGGTGGCGCAGCGGCAATCCGATCTGAACAAGGCGATGCTCGACTGGCAGCGATCGCAACAGCTTTTCAAGGAACAGCTAATCTCCAAGCAGGATTACGACGCTTCGAAGTCGACATACGACGGCGCAGTCGCCGGGCTCAATGCGGCGAAGGCTCAACTGGATTCGAGTATGGCGACGCGCGATCAGGCGCGGTTCAATCTGGATCAGGCCCGCGCCGTGCTAACGCACCAAGAGGACGTGCTCCGCAAGACGACCTACCGCGCGCCGATCGACGGCATTGTGAGCTATATCGCGGTGCGCGTGGGCGAGAACGTCGTGCCAGGAATCCAAAACGCCAGCGGCAGCTTCCTGATGACGATTTCGGATATGAGCGTGGTGACCGCCGAAGTGAAAGTGGACGAAACCGACATTACAAGCGTCAAGGACGGGCAGCCCGCGGATGTGACGATCGACGCGATCCCCGACAAAACGTTCAAGGGGCACGTCAGCGAAGTCGGCGAACTCGCAATCCTGCGGACGACGGGCGCGGCTGCGATGACTGAAACCACGGCAAACACGCAGGAGGCCCGGGACTTCAAGGTCGTGATCACGCTCGACAATCCACCGGTTTCGGTGCGTCCCGGACTCTCGTTGACGGCGAAGATTCAGACCGCGCAGAAACAAAACGTACTGACGATTCCCATTCAAGCGCTCGCCGAGCGGACTCAAAAGGAACTCGACGAAGCGAAAGATGGAACGAGCGGCAGCGTGACGCTGGCAGCCGCGAAAAGCGAGAGCGACAGCCAGAAGACCGAGATACAGGGCGTGTTCGTCGTGCGAAACGGCAAGGCGCAGTTCGTCCCCGTACAGACCGGCATCACGGGGGTGACGGACATCGAAGTGACCGACGGAGTTCGCGAAGGAGATATGATCGTCACGGGGAGTTTCAAAGCGCTGCGCTCGTTGAAATCAGGCGCGTCGGTAAAGATTGACAATTCAGCGCCGAAGACCGATCAATCGACCTCCAGCTAACGCGGCATCGACCGGGGAGTCCAATGCACATGGCTGTTGAAGAAGCCGGCGCACAGGGCGTACGCCAGGACCTGATCGATGCCGGTATCGTCATTCAGACGGAAGATCTCTGGAAGACGTACGAAATGGGGACGGAGCAACTGCACGCCTTGCGGGGCGTGAACATGGTGATCCACAAGGGCGAGTACGTCGCGATCATGGGGCCTTCCGGTTCGGGAAAATCGACGTTGATGAACTTGATCGGCTGCCTCGATACGCCGACGCGCGGAAACTATTGGCTTGCCGGGCGACTCGTGAGCCAGCTCGATGACGACGAACTGGCGGCGATCCGTAACCGCGAGATCGGATTCGTATTTCAGACGTTTAATTTGCTGCCACGGGCGACGGCGCTGCACAACGTCGAGTTGCCGATGATTTACAACGGCACGCCCGCGGAAGAACGCATCGAGCGCGCGAAGAAGGCGCTCACGCAGGTCGATCTGGCCGACCGCATGATGCACAAGCCGAACGAACTTTCAGGCGGCCAGCGGCAGCGCGTCGCGATCGCGCGCGCGCTGGTAAACAACCCCTCAATCCTTCTTGCCGATGAACCCACCGGAAACCTTGACTCGCAGACCGGCGAAGAAATCATGGCGCTCTTCGCGCGACTGCACCAGAGCGGCAACACGATCATTCTCGTGACGCACGAAGCCGACATCGCAGCGCACGCCCACCGGATCATTCGCGTTCGCGACGGCAAGGTCGAAAAGGACGAATCCACTAAGTAGCCTTCGCGACCCCGTAGCATCGTTGACACTCCTGCGATGCGCCCGTAAGATTCCGCCACCGTGCCAGAGCCCGATTCACTCGTCGGAAAATCCGTGTCTCATTACCGTGTCGTCGAGCGGCTGGGCGGCGGGGGGATGGGTGTTGTGTACAAGGCTGAAGATACGATGCTCGGGCGGAGCGTCGCGCTGAAGTTTCTGCCTGGAGAGGTTTCCGAGGACAAGCAGGCCCTGGAGCGCTTCGTGCGCGAGGCGCGCTCGGCTGCTTCGCTGAATCATCCGAACATTTGCACGATCCACGAAATCGGCGAACACGAAGGGCACAGCTTCATCGCCATGGAGCTACTGGAGGGCGATACGCTGAGGCAGCGCATCGAGGGGAAGCCGTTGCCCGTCGATGTGCTGCTAGAAATAGCGGTGCAGGTCGCTGATGCACTCGACGCCGCGCACGCGAAGGGTATCGTGCACCGCGACATCAAGCCCGCGAACATCTTCGTCACCGAGCGGGGCCAGGCCAAGATTCTTGACTTCGGACTGGCGAAGCAGGTGCCGAAGAGCCGCGCGCTCGGCGCGACAACGCAAGGGCAAACAGAACGCGACGATCCGCATCTGACGAGCCCGGGCATCGCCGTCGGCACGGTCGCGTACATGTCACCCGAGCAGGCGCTCGGAAACGAACTCGACGCGCGCAGCGATCTCTTCAGCTTCGGAGTGGTTCTGTACGAGATGGCCACGGGCCGCCAGGCATTTTCGGGTTCTACGTCAGCAGCGCTGTTTGACGCCATCCTGCACGCCGCGCCACCGTCTCCCGTGCAGTTGAATCCATCGCTGCCGCGCGAGCTGGAGCGCATCCTAAACAAAGCCCTCGAAAAGGACCGCGCGCTGCGGTATCAGCATGCCTCCGAGATGCGAGCGGACTTACAGCGGTTGAAACGCGATTTGGGCATTCCGGCCGGCGTCGCGGGACCAAATGTCGGGTCGAATCGTGTTGCTGTGGATGTTCCATCTCCATCTGCGGCTGAGCGCTCTGCAAAATCGGGCGAGAAACCCTCATCCGGTAAGCAAGCCAGAGCCATCGATTCGCTGGCTGTCCTACCGCTGGAAAACGCGAGTGGCGATTCTGATACGGAATATTTGAGCGACGGAATCGCCGAAACACTGATCAACACGCTGTCGCAGCTTCGAAAGATACGCGTGGTTCCACGGACGCTGGCATTTCGCCATCGCGGGCCGACTGTCGACCCGCTTGCCGCAGGCCGTGAGTTGGGCGTTCGAGCTGTTCTGGCGGGCCGATTGGTCCAGCGCGGCGACGATCTAATCGTTTCGGTTGAACTGGTCGACGTCGATCGGCAGGCGCAGCTGTGGGGCGCGCGCTACAACAAGAAGATGACGGATCTCATCGCGTTGCAGGAGGAGCTGACGACGGAGATTTCAGAGAAGCTGCGCCTGCAACTGACCGGCGAGGAAAAGAAGAAACTCCGCAAGCGTCCCACGCAGAACAACGAGGCCTTCCGTCTGGTCTTGCAGGCACAGCCGTTCATTAGCGGAATGTCTTCGGACGGCGTGCGAAAGGGAGTCGCCCTTTGCGAGAAGGCTGTCCAGATCGACCCGACGTACGCCGCAGCCTATGCGTATCTGAGTTTGGGCTACGTCTTTCTAGGCCTTTTCGGGTACGCGGATCCGAGGGAAGTCTATCCCGCGGCAACGACAGCAGCGAAGAAAGCCGTGGAACTGGACGACACGCTAGCAGACGCGCACGTGTGTTTGGGGTACGGCCTTTTCTTTCAAAACTGGGACATCCCGCGCGCCGAACGCGAGGCGCGGCGCGGCCTGGAGCTGAACCCGGATTCTGGTTTGGGGTTTGTGTTGTTGTCTTGGACTCAACATGCCCGAGGGCGGCTCGAAGAAGCCATATCGTATGGAAAGCGCGCAGTCGAGGTGGCTCCCCTAGATTATCTGTCGTGGTTTGCGCTGGGTACCCTGTATTTCCACACGCGGCAGTTTGACAAAGCCATCGAGCAGTTGCGCCGGGCCGTGGACATTGCCCCTGGCAGCCGCCAAGTTCGCGGGGTTCTCGCCCAAGCGTACGCCTCCGCTGGGCAATACAAGAACTCCATTGAGCAATGCGAGATGAGTCTGAGGTTAAACCGGAAGGACCCGGCCATAATTCTGCACACGGCCGCCGCGTACGCACTGTTGGGCGAGACGGCACAGGCGCGCAAGCTCGTGCAGGAAGTTGAGGGAGATTTGAAACCCGATGGCGCGTCGGCGTTCTGGATCGCGGCCGTGCATGCGTGCCTCGGTGAGAAAGATGCGGCCTTCGAGTGGTTGGAAAAGGCCTTTCAACAGCATGCGGCGTTCCTGGCGTGGAACAAGTATTTCATCTCCTTCGAAGGCCTGCGCGACGATCCGAGATTCGACGCGCTGGTGAAGCGTATCGGCATCCCGGACTGACCGCACTTCATTCGCAACGGAACATTTTGGGCAGGAGCTCGCCGGATTTGCCGAGGAAACATTGTGTGAAGGCAGAGATGTTCGCGGGATGTTCGGGGCCGATGTAGAAAGTATGGGCGCGCCCGCGAACGTGCGCGACAAAGCTGGCCGCAGGCTCGACGACGCCTGAAGTTCCGATGGCGATGAACACGGTGCACCTGTTAAGCGCCTCTGCAATTTCGTCGAGGTGGTAGGGCACTTCGCCGAACCAGCAGATGTGCGGCCGAATCTGGCCGCCGCAGTCGCATCTGGGAAGTGGAGAGGGCGGCCCGCCAGGGCGGGCAGGCTCGTAGATATCGAGATCGTCGAACGGTGAACGATCGCAGCGGTCGCACCGGCTCTTGAAGAGCTCGCCGTGCATGTGGACGACGCTGCGCGATCCGCCCTGCTCGTGAAGGTTGTCCACATTCTGCGTGCAAAGGAACAGGCGTTCCTGCAATCCGCGCTCGAGGTCCGCGAGGGCGAAATGGCCGGCATTGGGTTTCGCCGCTAGCGCAACGCGGCGGCGCATCGAATAGAACTCCCACACAAGCTGCGGATCGCGACGCCATGCATGCGGAGACGCGACCTCTTCGAATCGGTAATTTCGCCAAAGACCTCCCGCGCCGCGGAACGTCGGGATGCCGCTTTCGGCGCTGATTCCGGCACCGGTGAGAATGAAGACTCGGTCCGTCGATGAAATGTGGACCATGTGTTTGCAGTGTACCGCGCGCGAGGCGCTGAGTATGATTGCGATTTGAAAAGACGCAGGACAATTTTCGCGTGCGTGATTCTGCTACTGGTGACGGGATGCGGCGAGCCCGCGCCGAAGTCGGACGCCGAGCTGGGGCTGAACGCGCAACAATCGAGCGGGCGTCGCGTTTTCGAGCGAAATTGCGCGGCGTGTCATAGCGCGTATACGTCGTCGGGAAGCAAAGGGCCGAGCCTCCAACACCTTTTCCGGAAACCATTCCTGCCGAGCGGACTGCCCGCGAACGACCGATTCGTCGAGCAGACCATCATCGGGGGACGCAACATGATGCCGCCAATGGGCGAGGCGATCAGTCAGCAAGAACTCGACGACTTGATGGGGTATTTGCACACGCTGTGAGACCGGCGTGCTTGCGGCAACTCTCGTCGATCAGATTCAGCGCGGCAAGGATTGCATTCGGTGGGAACGGAGGCTAGGGATGGCGAAAGACTAATTTCGTAGGGATGCGAGCACACTTCCAGGATAACAACTAATTCTACAAGAAAATCCGGATCGGATGTCAACCACCTGTGGTTTCAACAAAAAATCGTCCAAGGTAAGGCCTCCCGCCAAGCTAGCGGGAGAACAGATTTCGGACGAGGAAAAAGATGTTGGCGGGGCGCTCGGCGAGGCGGCGCATGAACCAGGGAAACCAAAACGTGCCGTACGAAATGAGGACGTCGCTGCGATAGCCTTCGCGTGCGAGTCGAACTTGTTCGGCGCGCTGAATGCCATACAGCATGGCGAATTCGAGCTGGTTGCGAGGGAGGCCCTCGCGCGCAGCCCAGTCGCTGATGCGGGCGATGAGCCTCGGGTCGTGCGTGGCGATCACGGCGCGGACGCCGGCGCGCCGCGCGTTGGGTCCCAATAACTGCTGCGCCAGCCGGAAGTAGTTTTCGTCGACGTCGACTTTTTTCGGATAGGCAATTTCGCGCGGTTCGTTGTAGGCGCCTTTTACCAAACGCACCGCAGCGCCCATCGAGATTAGCGATTCGAGGTCCTTTGCCGTCCGGCAAAGATATGCCTGGACGCAAACCCCGACATTCGGATGGTCTCTCCGCGCGCGCGCGTGCAGTTGGAGCGTGGCATCGAGATACAAACTTTGCTCCATGTCGACCCACAAGGTCCTGCCGGCCGAGTAATCGAGAAGTTTGGAGAGATTCGCGAAACACAGCTCGCGATCGAGATCGAGGCCCAGTTGCGTGAGTTTTACGGAAATTTCAGCCGAAAGGGCCTCGGCCCGAATGCGATCAAGCAGGTCGAGATATCCCTGCGTCACGGCTTCTGATTCGGCGCGGTCGCGAATATTTTCGCCAAGATGTGTGAACAGTGTCGAAACGCCGTCTGCGGCCAGGCGGCGCGCCGCGGCGATAGCTGCGTCAGCGTCCTCGCCCGGCAAGAATCGCGCCGCTCCCCTGCGAACAAAACCGAGCCGCGGCGCGTGTTCGCGGAGCCACCGGCTTTCCGACGCGTCCACCAGCAGGCTGCGCACCCAGCTCATGGATTCGCGCTCTTCATCACGGCGTCATTGCTCCGACGTGAGCAGCTTGAGGAACCGATAGTAGAACTCCAGGCCATCATAGAAGGATTGCACGCGAACGCGCTCGTCGCGTCCATGGTAGCGGACATCGTCAAAATCGATAGCCACTCCCGAGATTCCGTAGGTGGGCATACCGGCGGCTTCGGTCAAGATGCCGTCGCTCGCACCCGTCGCCATGGTGGGAATCACGGGAGCGCCCGGCCACATTTCACTCGATACCTTGGTGAGCGGGACCATGACGTCGGGGCGGAGCGTGACTTTGGGAGGCGGCGGTTCGCTGGGCGCCGCGTCGAGGATTTGTCCGACTGGATCGATGTAGCGAACAGCTATTTGAGGATCGGCGAAAATTTCGACGAGCTTACGGCGAATTTCCTCCCGAGTGTGGCCGGGAAGAATGCGGCAGTTGACGACTGCACGGGCAGTCTGCGGCAGAGCGTTGTTCGCGTGGCCGGCGTCGAGACGCGTGGCGACGCAGGTCGTCCGCATGGTGGCGTGGTACTTGGGAACGTCGTCGAGGCGCGAAATGGCAGGCTGATCCGGCGGCGACTGCAGAATTGCGAGCATGTCTTGCGCGGTTTCGGCCGATTGAGTGGCTGCCATCTGACGGAAGTAGGCGCGGGTCACCTCGTTCAACTCGAAGGGAAATTGATAGCGTTCGAGTCGCGCCAGACCATCAGCAAGGTGATAAATCGCGTTATCGCGCGTGGGCAAGGAGCTGTGCCCGCCGGGATTTTTCACTTCGAGCTGATAGTCCACGTAGATTTTTTCGCTCGCTTCGACCGAGACGTTCACCGGCTTGCCCTTGTCGGTGACGACGCCGCCTGAGTCGGCGTTCAGCACGAATTCGGCGTCAATCAGGTCGCGGTGATTTCTCAAGAGCCAATCGACGCCGTCAAGTTTTCCGGTTTCTTCGTCTGCCGTAAGGGCGAGGATGAGATCGCGATCGGGGTGGTAACGTTCCCGCATGAAACGAATCAGAGTGGCTACCCAGATCGCATCGCCGTCCTTCATATCCTGCGTGCCGCGGCCGTAGAAGTAACCGTCCGTTTCGATGAAGCGGAAGGGATCGGTCGACCAGTCCTCACGGCGGGCCTCGACCACGTCGAGGTGGCCGATTAGGAGGATCGGACGGCGAGCGCCCGAGCCGTGCATCCGAACGACGAGATTGCCTTTGCCAGGATCCTGGTCCGGTATCAGCACGCGGACATCGCTCTCTGAAAATCCGGCATCGCGGAACAGGCGGGCCATGGCTTCGGCAGCTGCCGTGGTGTTGCCGGACGATTCGGTCGTGTTGGTCTCTATGAGCTGCTGGAAAATGTCGTGCGCCAGATGCCGGATTTGATCTTCGCTTTGCGCGCGCAGCAAAGACGCGGCGAAAGCCAAGATCCATGCGAAGGCGAGAACAGCCCGGAGTTTCATTTTAGCCTCATCGGATATTGCGGCCATCAGCAGGCCCCGGTAGAATACACCGTGTCCGGCGGGAATCGATTTGCGAGGAAGTTCCCGCGGATGGCGCGCGGCGAAATTATCTGTCTCGGCGAGCGCTCCTGCCCAGTCCTGAGGGGACATACGGCGGAAATGGCGATCGGCCTTTCGCTTCACTCGATTGTAGTGGCCTCACCGCATCAAGTTTCCTGCCCTCTTGGTGAGGAGTCAGCCATCCTGAGTCTCAATAGCGCCATCTATTACGGATTGAATCCTGTCGGCACACGCATCTGGAATTTGCTTCAGAAGCCTCGAAGTATTGCAGAGCTGAGAGATGCGCTGGTCGAAGAATATGATGTCGCGGCGGATCGCTGCGAGCGCGATCTGCTCGAATTGCTCGAGGAGATGTCGGCCGAGGGACTGATCGAAGCAAGCAGCGCGGCGGCCGGCTAGAGTCAACAACGCCAAATCCGGGCGGTCCCTCGTGGCCCTTAGGGACTCGCCCTTCCCAGCCCAAGGGGCCATCGTGCTGATGTGGCGCGACTTTCTTCGGGGTGCAGGGTTGAAAGCAAAATTAGAAACGTGGCGCAGGTTCTGGAACCTCAGCGCGCATTCACGCGGTGTGGTCATAGAGGCTGCTCTGGCGCTGACGGCTACATGGATTGGTCTGCGAGTGGCGGGATACGGCCGCTGGAGACGCGTGCTTGATCGGCTCGCGCCTGGAACGGTCCAGCGGGCGAGCACGGGAGAATCTGCCGCGCTGGGTTCGGCCCAGACTATTGCGCGATTTGAGCAGTCGACGGCCCGGCATCTTTTCCTGCAGACGAACTGCCTGGAGCAATCCCTGGCGCTTTGCTGGTTGCTTCACAGGCGCGGGATTCCTGCCGCGCTGCGAATCGGCGCTCGCAAGAATGAAGGGCGGCTTGAAGCGCACGCCTGGGTGGAGCTTAGCGGAACCGTGCTGAACCAGGATCAAGGACAGCATGTTCACTTTGCTCCATTCGAACGTCCGATCCTGCCTATGGAGACAGAAATTCCTTGAGCGGCATCGTTGGGATTGTCCGGAGAGATGGCGGGGCAGTGGAGCGATCGTTGCTCGACTCGCTCACGCACGCTCTGGCATTCCGTGGTCCCGATGCGCGCGAGGTATGGGCCGCCGGGCCGGTTGGATTCGGGCATGCGATGCTGCGAACGACGGGCGAGTCGCTCGGTGAACGCCAACCAGCCAACCTCGACGGACGCTACTGGATTATTGCCGATGCGCGGATCGATTGCCGGACGGAACTCGAGTCGAAGCTCTCGTCTGCGGGAGGGAGATGCCGGCGAGGGGCGCCGGATTCGGAGCTGATCCTGCATTCATACGCCGCGTGGGGAGAGAAATGTGTTGAACACCTGAGGGGCGATTTTGCTTTCGCGATTTGGGATGCGCGCGAAAGAACGCTTTTCTGCGCCCGCGATCATTTCGGGTTGAAACCGTTTTACTACTCGGATCTGGGGGACTCGTTTTTTTTCAGCAACACGCTGAGCTGCCTTCGGCTCGTCCCAGAGATTTCCGAGGAGCTAAATGATGTAGCGATAGCGGATTTTCTTCTCTTTGGCACAAACTACGATCTTGGGACGACTGCGTTTCTCGATATTCGCCGCTTGCCGCCTGCGCATTTTCTGTCTGTGTCGCCAGGCCACCTGCGACTGGAGCGCTACTGGGCTCCTCCCATTGATGGGCGAATCCGCTATCGCCACGGCGACGAGTATGTAGAGCATTTTCAGGTCCTGCTTCAGGCCGCTGTGGCGGACAGGCTTCGCACAAGCCGCGCGGGGATCTTGCTGAGCGGTGGACTCGACTCGTCAACCGTTGCGGCGACGGCGCGGGAGCATTCCGCAACTCCGGGCGCGGCGGTCGACCTTCGCGCATACACGGTCACGTATGAAAAGTTGCTGCCGGACCGTGACGGAGAGCATGCGCGCACAGTAGCAGAGTTCCTGCACATCCCGATTCGATGTCTGCCGATGGACGAGCTGCCGCTGTTCGACCGGTGGGACGATCCGGAGGTGACGTGGCCTGAGCCCGTGGAGGATCCGTTTCTTGTGGGCCTGCTCGACCACATGAAGGTGATTTCGCAGGACTGCCGTGTGGTGCTTTCGGGTGAAGGCATCGACAACCTAATGGTTTTCGAGATGCGGCCGTATGTGCGGCATCTGCTTCAAAAGCGTGAATGGCGGCGATTGGCGACGGATTCGCTGCAGTACTTGCGGGCTCGACCGTCGGTGTGGCCTGGAATCAAGCGGCGCGTGCGCGCGGCGTTGCGAAACGAGCCTCGCGGGCGGATGTTCCCGAGCTGGATCGGTCGGGAATTCGCGAAGGAATTGAAGCTCGAAGAGCGATGGAAGGAATGTACCGCGTTGCGCGCATCTCCTCCGCATCCGGTCGTTCCGAGTGCGCACGCGTCGATGCTGCTGCCGCAGTGGTGCCAATTGTTCGAGCTGGAGAACGCGGGAGTGACGCGGTATCCGGTAGAGGTGCGGTATCCGTTCCTCGATTTGAGGATCGTGAACTACGTTCTTGCGCTTCCGCCTTTCCCGTGGACGTTTGAAAAAACGCTCGTACGGCAGGCGATGCTGGGACACCTGCCCGAGAAGATACGATTGCGCAAGAAAACTCCACTAGCCGGCGATCCTTTGATCGAGAAATTGCGGAGGGCGGATGCCAATTGGCTGGATCGCATTCGATGGAGCGGTGAAATCGACCGATACATCGACCGGCGGGTTCTGTCTCCCATAACTGGCGAGCGTGGTTCCGAGCAGGCCCGAGTTGACATTCGCGCCCACTGCCTGAACTTTTGGTTGCAGTCGTCTCGTGGACTTCGGTATAACCTAAGTGCGGAGGTTCGTAATGGATAAGCCGGTAAGCCCGGACCCTAAGAGAACATATGAACCTCCCCGACTCATCGTATACGGCACCATCGGCGATCTCACCCACAGCGTAGGCACGACGAAGTCCGGAGACGGAGGCAGGCCCCCGAACTTCCGTACAGGTGCCACACCCACACGATAAGCGGATGTCCTGGTCGTACTCGGTCTTCGGCCTGAATCTTCGCGCGAATCGGTCCATCCCTGGCTTGGAATGCGTGTCAGCTTGCTTTGACACACCAGATGTCGAGGTGTGTTGTCAGGAAAGTCCCGACACCCGTGACAGCTTAGAGGACGGCGGCCGGATTACGTTCACGAGCTCTCTCCTTTCGGAAAAGGGCGTACCCGCGCTAAGGATTTGGGAGATCGACGACGGTTCGCTTCTCCGTATGCACTATGCCGATGGAGTGAATTTCTTGCTGGAGCGCACGGGAAATAGAATTTGGGCGGCCTGGCCGGATACATCCACGATCGAAGACGCCGCAACGTATCTGCTCGGCCCCGTACTTGGTTTCATACTTCGCTTGCGCGGAGTCACTTGCCTGCATGCCAGTGCGGTAGCGCTTGGAACTGTGGCCGTGGCGTTCGTCGGCGTGGAGGGAGCGGGAAAATCTACTACGGCCGCGGCGCTTGCGCGACGGGGGCATGCAGTAATTTCAGACGACATCGTCGCGCTCACAGAATCGGGTGGGAACTTCTTCGTGAATCCCGCCTATCCTTACATGGGGCTCTGGGCGGATTCCGCAAGCATGTTGTTTGGTCCGGCGAACAGCCTGCCAGATTTTTCGCCTAACTATGACAAGAAGCAATTACTTCTCTCGGAGAATCGCCTGCGATTCCAGGAAAAGCCAACATCGCTGGGCGCGATCTACTTGCTCGGCGAACGGATCGCCGACGACTCCGGGCCGCGTGTGGAACAACCGTCAAAACAAGAGAGCCTCCTGGCGTTGGTGACAAATACCTACCTGACGAATCTGATTGACGCAAAGACGCGGGCGAAGGAGTTCGAGCTTTTGGGCCGGTTGGTTAGATCCGTTCCGATCGTGCGACTGCGGCCGCATCAAGACGCGAGCCGAATCGACCGCTTGTGCGAACTGATCGAGCGCCGGCATATGACTAACGAAGCCGAGCGCAGCCGCTCAGTTGCGGGACACGTCGCCTGATCCCTCAGCGAGTGGGGCAGCCCGTTTTTCTTTTCTCCGGCTCGGTTCTGAGATACCCTCCTTGGGCTGAAAATCAAGCAAATGTCGATTGGAATGGGGCCAGCCAACCCTGCCTGAAGCGGCGGCCTCCAATGCAACGACGCTGCAGACTGGAACTCCCAGGGAGATTTGTGAAGATGAAGAAGCTAGCGGTATTTTTCGGTTTGTTTGCATTGCTTGCGCTGCCCGCCACAGCGCAGGATCAGGCGCCGACGGAACAGAACCAAGCTCCCTCGGATCAGGGCGGGACTTCTTCCCAAGAGACCCATCCCGTCAAGGTGAAGAAAACCTACGTGACGCCGAAGTTCGAGATTTCAGCGGGATATTCTCACCGAACGTATTATTCGCCGAACGGACCGGAGGTAGGCGTGCCCGGCGGCATCGGCATGAACGGATGGTACGTGTCTTTCGACGACAACTTGATACGCTGGGTGGGCATCGCGGGTGAATTCGCGGACACGGGCAAGAATCAGGGCCTCCTGCTTGGCGACACGCACATCTATACATTCGTGGTTGGTCCGCAGATCTATCCATTGGGCCATCGGAAACTGACGCCGTTCGGCCACTTTTTCTTTGGCGGCGGTTACTACCGAGACGACATTTCGCGCTTCTCCGAATTCGGCCCCAATTCGATCACGTCATTGGTGGAGGTATGGGAGGCCGGCGGAGGGCTGGACCTGAATCTTTCAGAACACTGGGGTGTACGCCTGATTGAATTCAATGTAGGCAGCGCAAATTATTTTCCAAATACGCAGTCGTTCACGAACAGCACCTCGAAGCGCGTTTCCGTTGGCGTGGTCTACCGCTTCGGCCATCGATGAAGGCCGCCCGACCGACTGGCAAATTATTCTTGCGCGACAGCGAAGGCTCATAGCAGATTACCGCCTGATGGAAATCCCACTCGGAAGCGCCGCGGGACGCTCGGCTCTCGTACTCGTATCGATTGCAACCGCCGCCATTCTGGTTTCGCAGGCGAGCGTTCTGTGGCTCGCGAACCACCGTCTCGATTCGGAAAAACTCGATTTGATGGAGCGCGGGGCGACGCTCACGCCCGGCGACGGTTCTGCGTGGGATCGCGTGGGAAGGCTCCACCAGTGGGATTTCGTTCATCCCGACTTGCCGCTGGCAATCCGTGATTTTCAGAAGGCAGTGCAGGACGATCCACGGTCGGCACATTATTGGATGGATTTGGCGAGCGCGGATGAGGCCTCCGGCGAGGACGCGCGGGCGCGGGAAGCTTACAAGCGCGCGAAGGCCGTGTATCCGGCTTCCGGCGAGGTTGCGTTTCACTACGGAAATTTCCTCTTGCGCGAGCAGGAATACCCGGTTGCGTTTGAGGAACTCCGTGAGGCCGTCCACGCCGATCCGACGCTCTTGCCGCTTGCGATATCCCGTGCGTGGCGATCGACGGAAGACGTAAACGAGCTTCTCGACCAACTAGTGCCGCCAAGCGCGGATGCATATATGCAGGCTGTGGATTTTCTTGCGACATCAAACCAAGCCGAGCCCGCGCTCGCAGTTTGGCACCGCCTGGTCACGTCCAAACAAAAGCTGGCCCTGCCCGAGTCGTTTCCATTGCTCGACGAGCTTATCCGCAAGGACCGCGCAGATGATGCGGGCCGCGTCTGGCGCGAGGCTTTGGGTGCCGCGGGAATGCCACACGATGACCCGCCGAATCATTCGCTGGTCTGGAATGGAGACTTCGCCCACGATTTCTCGAATGGAGGACTGGATTGGAGGTGGAGCGAAGTACTGGGCGCGGAAATCGGCTTCGATTCCGGGCCGCCCGGGAACGCTTCAAGAGCCGTTCGACTCGATTTTACTGGTGGCAGCAACCTTACCCTTGTCGGGCCGGCAGAGTATGTGCCTGTCGAGCCGGCACGCGGCTACCATTTTCGCGGATGGATGCGCACGGAAGGGATTACCACCGAAAGCGGATTGCGCTTTTCGATTACCGATCCGAATCACGGCGATATCGACCCCGTCCTAACGGAGAATTTTACGGGCACGCGACCATGGACGTCGGTTGAGCAGGATCTGACGACAGATCCACGGACGCATTTCCTGGTGGTGCGGCTGTCTCGCACCCCAAGCCGCCTGTTTGAGAACAAGCTCGGCGGAACAGCGTGGATTGCGGATATCTCGGTGCTGCCATCAAGCACTCCCACGGAGCAATCGCCGAAATGAGTCTGGTACGAATGGGACTCTGCATCCTGATTGGAGGTTCGGTATTCGCCCTTGGTGGCGTCGAAGTGTGGGCGATATCTCCCATCGAAATGGGAGCCGCGGCGCTATTTGTTCTGTGGGCGATTATCGTTGCGGTATCGCCCAACGCGGGGATTCACTGGAGCCCGCTCGATTGGCCGCTGCTCGGACTGCTCGCGGTCGGATCGCTGCAACTGGCGATTCATACGACGGCCTACCCGTTTCTGACGCGCGTGCAATTGTTGAGGCTGGCGGCATATTTCCTCGTGTTTTTTCTGGCGACGCAGGTGTTTCGCACCCGTGAAGAGCTGACCGGTGTGGCCTGGTTTTTGATCGTACTGTGTTTCGCAGTGTCGCTATTGGGAATCATTCAATACTTCACGTCGGTCAGGGAGATTTACTGGAGCGATGCGCTTAAGACCGAGGGCGACCCCTTTGGACCCTTCGTGAATCGAAACCATTTCGCCGGATTCGTCGAGCTGACCTTGCCGCCCGGTCTTGCGATGTTGATTTTCCGGGGCGTGCACCGGGACCTGATTCCGCTGACGGCTCTGCTGACGCTCGTGCCCGTTAGCGCGCTCGTGCTTTCCGGCTCGCGCGGCGGAATCATCGGCTTTGCTTTCGAAATCGGACTCCTCGCACTGCTGGCGCGGAGCCGAAGCGCCGCATGGAAGAGTCCCCGCGTGATCGCGGCGGGCGCCCTGGCGCTGATCGCGCTTGCGCTGGTCGCATGGGTAGGGGCGGATAAGGCGATTGCAAAGTTTTCGGCGTTGAAATCACCCGAGGTGACGCTTGGCCGCAGAATATCCATGGCGCGCGGGGCCGCGCACATTTTTCTGGATTACCCAATAATCGGGTGCGGCGTCGGAACGCTCGTTGATGTGTTCCCGCAGTATGAGAACGCATACGACGGCAAGCTTGTGGATCACGTCCATAACGACTACATGGAGACCCTGGCGGAAGCGGGAATCCTTGGAGGACTGTGCGGCGCGGCCTTCCTCTGGCTGCTTTACCGCGAGGCGCGAAAGAATTTCCAAGCGGAGCAAGGGCACTTTTCGCGCGCGCTCCATGCAGGCGCGATCGCAGCGGTCGGCGGAATGCTGCTTCACAGTTTGGTCGACTTCAATCTGCACATACCCGCAAATGCAATTTTGTTCTTGTTGCAGGCCGCCCTGATAGCCTCGCCGCCGGGGATCTCCAACCGTGAGCGCAATGCCGTGCCAAGCGGCATCGCCGTGGACGCCAGGTAACCCTTCTCCGGCAAGCCTGCCCGGGAGCTGAGTCCGAGAACCACAGATTGGCATCCGGAGGGGCGAACGAGAGGCCAAGTTTGCCCGTTGCACATTCAAGCGCATCCTTAGCTTGTGGTTGACAGCCATGCATGGCGTCATCCATAGTGTTTTGGGGTCATCTTTGGCGATGGTTCATACCGTCCGCGGGGTCTCGGACTGGTTTCGGGCGAACCATTTCTGGCTGTTGGTTATCCTGCTTTTGGGAAGCGTGCAGGCGGCCAACGGACAGGATAAGTACGAAACTCCGCAGCAGACGAACGCAAAAATTGAGCAGCTCGCTGCGCTAGCGCGGGCTCATCCGGTGGACACACCCATCGGCAGTGGCGATTTGCTTCACATTGATGTGTTTGACGTTCCCGAGCTGTCGCGCGACGTCCGAGTGAGCGACACGGGCGACATCAGTTTCCCCCTCATTCCTGATCGAATTTCTGCGGCCGGCCTCAGTTCATTCGACCTCGAATCCAAGCTTGAGAAGCTTTTGATCGAGAACGGGCTTGTGTCGCACCCTAATGTGTCAGTTTTCATCAAGGAGCAGAATAGCGCGCCGGTATCGGTAATGGGCGCTGTCGTTCATCCGACGGTTTACCAGGTGGCGCGGCCTACGACCTTGCTTGAGGTTCTCTCGGCAGCAGGCGGCGTCTCAGACACCGCAGCGGACACGATCATCGTAACGCGTCCAGTCCCTCCGGGTACGCCGAGAACCGAGCCCGCAAGCGCAAAGTCCGATCCCGCGCCGGACGAACGAAAAATCACGATTCGCCTCCGGGATCTGCTCGAATCAGGAGATTCCGTCTACAACATTCAAATCTACGGCGGAGACGCAGTCACAGTGCCGCCGGCCGGAATCGTGTACGTACTCGGATTCGGAGTGGCGCAGCCGGGCGGGTACGTCCTACAAGGTCACGGAGAGCCGATTACGGTACTCAAGGCCATTGCGCTGGCTCACGGCTTCACGTCATTCGCGAAACTGGACTCAGCCTCGATCATGCGGACAAATCCGGCGACCGGCCAGCGAGACTCAATTCCCGTTCACCTCAAGGAAATTCAAAATCACAAGACGGACGACGTTCCTCTGCTATCAAACGACATTTTGTACGTGCCAGACAGCCGAGGAAAAAAGGCGCTGGCCCGGGGCACGGAAGCCGCCGTCGGGATCGGGTCGAGCATAGCGATTTACCGGATTCCCTAGCTAGTTTCGCCGGGGCAGGATGAGCGGCATTGGAAGGGTGAGAGACAGGGCTTAAATGGAAGACGCGTCCCGATTTGCGATTCGCGAGCGCAAGGCAATTGATCCGCCGCTGACCGTCATTCCAGCGCCGACCGTGCTGCCATGGGATCAGGTGCCTCGCGAGCCCCATCTGCTCGATTACTTCATTATTCTGCGGAAGCACCAATGGCTCGTGCTTACGTTTTTGCTCACCGTTGTGACCGTCGTTACCATCGCGTCGTTCAAGATGAAGCCCGTGTACGTAGCGACGGCGCGCGTAGAAGTCGACAGAGAGACCCAGAACACGATTCAGTTCCAGGACGCAAACGCCTACGACGAATTCGTCGACATGGACAACTACCTCGAGACCCAGACGAAAATTCTGCAGAGCGAAACGCTTGCGCTGCAGACGATCAAGTCGCTCGATTTGGCCAGGTATCCGGAATTTGGAGGTTCCTCTGCGCCGTTCAATTTCAGCCAGGCGGGTTCAGCGGCGAAAAGGCCGGCAATCTTAGGTGCTTTCCTTGGGTCGCTGAGCGTCAAAAGAGTGCCGAACAGCAGACTGATCGAGGTGAGCTTCGAAGCTCACGACCCGCAGCTCGCAGCTCAAGTGGTGAACGCCCATCTGCAGGACTACATCGAATCGAATTTCCGGAGCAAGTACGACGCGACGACGCAGGCCTCGAACTGGCTATCCTCCGAGCTGGAGGAACTGCGGATCAAGGTCGAAAAGTCGGAAGACGCGCGTTTGGCCTACGAGCGCGAGAACCAAATCTGGCAGATCGACGAAAAGCAGGACATCACCACGCAGAAACTCGGCGACCTCAGCAAGGCCGTAACGGACGCCCAGACGGAGCTCGCCGAAAAAGAGGCACTCTATCGCATGGCACTCTCCGGCAACGTGGATGCTCTGCCAGCGGCTCGCGATAGTGGCGTGATCCAAGACCTGCTCAAGCGGAAGGCTGATCTGGATGAGCAGTACGCGGACGCGATCAATCAATACGGGCCGAACTTTCCAAAAGTGCAGCGCCTGCTCGACCAGCAGAAAGAGGTCAGCGACAACCTGGAGAAAGCACGCAAGACGATCGCTGATGGGGTCATCCAGGACTACAACACGGCACAGAGTCACGTGGCGCTGCTGCAGGAAGCTCTCGACAAGCAGAAGGCGGAAGCCAACGATCTGGCAGAAAAACTCGTGCAGTATAACATTCTCCAACACGATGCGGAAGCCAACAAGCAGCTCTACGATGGTTTGCTTCAAAAACTGAAGGAAGCTGGCATCACGGCGGGACTGCGATCCAGCAATATTCGAATTGTTGACCCGGCACTCGTACCCTCGAGTCCTTCGCGACCGCAGAAGGCACGCAACATCATGCTGGCGTTCCTGATCGGGATTGTGGGAGGAGTGGGTCTCGCGATCTTCCGGGAGTATTTGGACAATACTGTGAAGTCGCCGGACGACATCGAGACGCTGACGGGACTTCCCTCATTGGCGGTTGTTCCAGCGCTGCCCGGGATGAACGGCCAGCACGGTAAGCTTGCACGGCTGACCGGGGAGACCTCCGTTCAGGCAGGATCCGGACCGCGCGTCGAGCTGCTTTCCTACGTCCAACCGAAGTCGCAAATTTCCGAAGCGTTCCGCGCGTTGCGCACGTCGCTATTGCTCTCGCAGGCCGAGCATCCCCCTCAAGCGATCCTGGTTACCAGCGCGCTTCCACGCGAAGGGAAGACTACGGCCGCTGTGAATCTTGCTGTGACGCTGGCGCAGCTGGGAGACCGCACGCTATTGATGGATTCCGATCTGCGTAAACCCGGTGTCCGGCGCGCGTTGAATTTGACGGTCGGAAAAGACTCGGGG